>Ga0172372_10002322_pt1 | contig 29034 bp, 28 predicted proteins | sample LakKiv5m_2_FD_114544 | JGI IMG/M metagenome (GOLD analysis project Ga0172372, IMG submission 114544) | Freshwater microbial communities from Kabuno Bay, South-Kivu, Congo - kab_092012_9.5m | ecosystem: Environmental > Aquatic > Freshwater > Lake | place: Democratic Republic of the Congo...
ATTTAATCAGTGAAGAATGATATCTCAACGCAACAAAAAGCTCTTTGCATGTAAATGCCTAACCTTTTGTTGCTGATGCCAATCTACAGGATAAGCAAAGAATGCTTTATACACAAGATTATAAATTTAAATTCAATTACTGCGACGGTTTAGCCACTACGCACACTTAAACAATAAAGTTATTTTTTAAACAGTGCTATTTTTAAGTACAGATGAATAAATCATCAGTAACAATCAGGCTTTCACAGCATAAAAAAGGACTCATTTGAGTCCTTTTTATACATTTTATGTCTAATTGGCAAACGATTGATGTACAACTGTTTATAAATTAATCCGGTTATCCATACTGTTATCAACATAGATATCCATAGAGTTAATCACAAAGTTATCCACAGGATGCAGATAACTTATCCAGTTTTATTAGGTATTCACGGCACCGACTTTGGCCAGCTCGGCACGCATCTCATCAATCACAGCTTTATAATCCGGTTTGCCAAAAATCGCTGAACCGGCCACAAACATATCGGCACCGGCTTCGGCAATTTCACGGATATTGGCCGGGCCAACACCACCATCAACCTCAAGGCGAATATCACGGCCTGAGGCATCAATGATCTGACGCGCCTGACGTAATTTTTCCAGGGTCATGGGAATAAATTTCTGGCCACCAAAGCCCGGGTTCACACTCATCAATAAAATCTGGTCGACTTTATCCAGCACATAATCCAGATAATGCAGTGGTGTTGCCGGGTTAAAAACCAGACCCGCTTTGGCACCGCCCGACTTGATCAGTTGCAGCGAACGATCAATATGATCTGAAGCTTCCGGATGGAAGGTAATAATATCGGCACCGGCTTCCAAGAAGTCGCCAATCATGCGGTCCACCGGGGAGACCATTAAATGCACATCAATTGGCGCTTGAATTCCATAGTTTTTCAGGGCCTTACATACGCCTGCACCAAAGGTGAGGTTGGGTACATAGTGATTGTCCATGACATCAAAGTGGACAACATCAGCACCGGCTTCAAGCACTTTTTCTACTTCTTCCCCTAAACGGGCAAAGTCTGCAGAAAGAATAGAAGGCGCAATTAAATATGGCTTGGACATGGGAGACCCTGGCTAAGTATTTGAGTGACTGCGCCATTATAACAAATTGTCCCCCGCTCTGGGGCAGCAGATGTCTGCCTGCGGCAAGATTGCAAATCTACAACGCTGTGTTGCAACACACGGCTTTGTCTGGGCGCTCTTTTCTCTTAGGCTTAAGGCTTACTGAACAGGATTTTTCATGAAACGTTATAGTCATATTGCCACCACACAAGCGGCCCGTCTGGCCAAACGCCTGGGTAACCACTGGAAACACAAATTTGAAGTACTGGAAACAGCACAGGAATTGCGTATTTTGATGCCAAGCGCGACCATTGTGTTACAGCCTCAGCCTGATGCGCTCTATACCGAAATTATTGCTTTAGATGAACACACCGACCTGAACCGGCTGGAACAGGTGGTGCTGGATCATCTGCAACGCATGGGACAGGAACAGTTAAGTGCTGACTGGCAGCAGGCCGATTAAACCTGCTTAGATCTGCTCATTTTGCTTCGGCAGATTGCTTGGCTTCAAAGGCCTTGACCGCCTCAATACGTTCCTGTGTTGCCGGATGGCTTTGCAGGAAATCCCAGACTGATGTGCCCTGCTCACTTTCGCCGCTTTCATCCGCCAGCCGTTGTAACAGGTTGGCATAATGGATGGTTGGCACCTGCTGGTGCTGCATGGTGGTTAAGGCATAATGATCGGCCTCGGCTTCAAAATTACGCGAATAACTGGCACCCACCAAAGCCAGAGGTAGACTGGTCATTAAATCGGAGCCATCACCAGTAATCGCAATCAGGATGACCCCAAAGCCTAAACTGGCCAAGGCCTGTTGCAGACTGTGCCGCTCAACCAGATGGCCCTGTTCATGTGCCAGTACCCCCAGAATTTCCCGGTCATCCTGTGCCAGTTCAACCAGTTCATCGGTCAGAATAATAGTATTGTTGGGAATCGCCACCGCATTGGCACCTAACCGATTCCCTTCACGAAACAGCAGTTTCGCCGGCCGGTCTTCTGCCACCAGGGCCTGATACTGCTGTAAAATCGCCTGCTGGCGCGCCGCACTTAAACGACTTGGACCCGTCATCTCCAACACATAGTGCTCTGCTTCATTGCCGACACTGTTCAGGGTGGTTTCCGGTAACTGATTGGCCACCACATGCGAGGCCCACGGAATACCCCACTTCACCGTGGCAAAGGCCAGCGCCACAATAAAAATAGTACTAAACAGAATCAGGCTGGGGGTACGCTCCAGCTTCCAGATCGACTGATAGATATTCTTTTGCTTCAGCTGAAACCAGTCCGGTAAAGGCTGCTGGAACTCCAGACGTGCATCATCCTGGAGTTCAATTACCGGCTGGATACGGCCCAATGCGCCTATCAGCAGCATGTCCTGATAGCGATAACGGCGCTGCAAGGCAAAGTTTTCACCATACTGAACCCAGATGCTGTCCGCATCGGCAGCAGACACCTGCGCAGTATAAGGCTTGGCACTCTGCCCATCATAAAACACGGCTTCAACCGTCATCTGTTGCATCAGTGCTTTCCTTATAAAGACACATCAATATCAAAGATATCGCTAATTTCTTCCGCAATCGCGCTCGGATCACCCTGTAACTGGTTCATCAGCAAGTCCGGATCATTGTTTAAATGCAGGCTTAAAGACTCCACCTGATAGCGATATAAACGGATTGCCGCCCACGGCGTCATGAGGCCGAGGGTTAAAATTTTCACCATCCAGTTGCTGAGCACAATCCAGGCATAGCGCCACTGGTTGCAATTGGTCTGAAACTGGCTGCGACTGATGGTGGTATTGTTCCAGCTGGTAATAAAAATCCGCGCCAGCATTAACGGCCAGATGAATAAAGCCGCCAGCAGATAGATGCCCATAAAAATCCAGACATACTGCACCGCACTCAGACTGGAAAAATCGGCCAGCAAGGCCAGTACCAGCGCTGCCGCTCCCAGCAAGCCGATAAACAGAAACAGCGGCACATACATGGCGCGCATATAGGCCGGCCAATCGGCCTGCAATTTAAACTGTAGCTGTCCTGCATAGAGATGATCGAGGCAATAACGCTTATACAGCCAGATCAGCACCGGGAAAAATATGCCCAGGGTCAAGATATACACCAGAATCCCTTTTAAAAATTCGATATAGGCTTTTTTGCTGGTGCCAGAAAAGAAAAAGCGGCTGTTACCAAACTTACTGTTACGTGCATTAAAGCGGATGGTAGCCCGAATCAGCCAGGGTACCGCCAGATACAGAATCAGCACCCCAATCAGGGTGGCGCGTACCGAATAGTTGGATAACAGCGAAATGGCCAGATACAGGCCAATTGCAATCAGCCGCCCGATTAAAATCTTGCTCGGCACACCGGTAAAGTCAAAACGGCGCTGGATAAATTCGGTATTGCCATAAAAATAGCGCAAACGGCGTACTTTGGCCCATGGCGCATACAGTCCCAGCGTGACAATAATCAACAGAATATTGACAATCCAGATGCCAAAATATTCCATGGCAGTACCATAAAAATGAAAGGGATGGTGCTGTCCAAGCAGCTGCGGTTCAGGTGAATCAACCACAAGCGCCGGCGGCAGCTGGGTCTGTTCCTCTGCGGTAAAAGTCGGATGTATATCTTGGTTTTGCATATCAGGCCTTATAATTATTTTTTAAAATAAAGACACGGTTGAAAATTAAAAAAGCAAAAATTCACAGACCGCCTTCACCCTGTATCAGGTCGAAAGCGGTGTTCTGCGTGATGGATTATATTAGGATTGTAATTGGACTGCATGAAATTGCAGATGGTCATCAATAAAACTTTGAATAAAGTAATAACCATGATCATAGCCAGCATGTTCACGTAAGCTCAGCGGCTGTCCGGCCTGCGCACAAGCGGCCTGGAACAGCGCCGGATTCAACTGGCTATAGAACTGATCCTGCAAGCCCTGATCAATTAAAATATCGGCAAATTGCTTGCCTTTTTGCTGGACCAGTGCGGTGGCATCATGCGCTTGCCAGCCTTGACGGTCATCCCCCAGATAGGCACTAAAGGCTTTCTCGCCCCACGGGCACTGGCTTGGTGCACAAATCGGCGCAAAGGCAGAAACTGATTTAAACTTTTCCGGATATTTAAAGGCCAGCGTTAACGCACCATGACCGCCCATACTGTGGCCAAAAATACCAATACTGTCGGTTTGCACCGCAAACTGTTCACAGATCAGCGCATACAGCTCTTCTGCAACAAACTGTTCCATCTGGTAATGCGCTGCCCAGGGTGCCTGGGTTGCATTAATATAAAAACCTGCACCCTGCCCGATATCCCAGTGATCGCCCTGCGCCACCTGCTCACCGCGAGGTGAAGTGTCCGGGCTAATCAGGATAAAGCCCAATTGTGCCGCCAGACGCTGGGCATGCGCTTTAATTGCAAAAGTTTCTTCGGTACAGGTTAAACCCGCCAGGTAAAAGAGCGCCGGACAGTCCTGACCGGCCAAGGCTTGAGCCGGCAGAAAAATACCGAAACGGCTTTCCCCGTTTAAGCTGCTGGAATTAAAACGGTAAATTCGCTGTTCGCCATCAAAGCATCGATTGTTCTGTATTAATTCCATCGTCTTATCCTGTTTTAAGGGCTGTCTAAAGTTAAAGGCATTTCATTTGGCTGCGCCACCACGGCTTGCGGGAATAAACGCTGCTCCAGTTGTGGCAACATCAGCTGCATGTTCTTGCCCATCGACCATTGCGGTTCAGACGGTTCAAAACCTTGTGCCTGCTCCCATTTTGCCACGGTCAGCTTGGCCTGTGCAAAAGCCTCGGCAAAGCTGTTGTTTTCACGCATGGCCTGATCAAAGAAGGCCCGGCCAAAATAGGTATAATCGGCTTCGTTGGAACAGCCGAATGAAGCGCGGTCTGCGGCCGATGCGGTAATTACCAAAGTATTGTCATTTTGCAGGGCCGAAACAAAACTGCCCGAATAACAGGCCGAGATCACAATTACGCGCCAGCGAATACCGGATTTATCCAGCGCATCGCGCAGCCATTTTGGATCAACCTGTTGCAGTTCCAGCGGCGCATTTTCCATTTCAAACTGGTTCGGCAAGCCATGTGAGGTCATGTATAAAAACAGCACATCGCTTTCCGGATTCATCTGCTGGCCTATACGGCGCAGTGCCAGTTCCATACTGGTGCGTGAGGCAATCGGGGTGACATTACGTGTCATCGGGTTATTGACCAGAATCATCGAGCGGCCAAAAGTGCCAAAGCGGGTATCGAACTGTTCCCGAATCCGCTCGACTTCGGACATAAACACATCCTGATAACTGGCTCCGGCCACCCCCAGAAAATACCAGTGTGATTGTGCAAATTCACCATACTGAATCTTCTCCAGCGCCTGATTCAGTACCTTGCTTTGTGCATAAAAGGCTTCTTCACTAAATGTCGGCGGGACCTCTTCCACCTTCCAGATTGGCTGGCTCTTGACCGACATCTGCCACACCACCAGGGTAAACAGCGTGGCCAGAACAATCAGCGCACGTTCCCACCACGGCCATTTCAGCTCACGGGAAAATACCCAGACCACGGCCAGACTCTGCCAGACAAATAGCACCATGAAAATCAGCGGCAGATAGTCATAGAACACATAGGGCAACACATCAATCATGCCCAGATATTGGATCAGGCTTTGCAATAAGGCGATGTGAGTATCTAACACCAGCCATAGTAAAGCTGGCACTAGCATGAGGCGTGGATTATTGACGCGCTGGGACAGGAAAATCCCGACAATTAAGGCAATAAACGGCCATAAGGCATAACTGACCAGACCTTGCGGGTTAAAATCACCGGTTTCACCGGCGCTGAGCCAGCTAAATAAAGTGTTGGCCAGACCGCCTAAAATGCCCCAGAAAATCAGTTGCAGAATGGAAGGACGGACAATCTGTAAAGATCGGCGCGAACCAAAAAATAACCACATCCCCGCTGTTTGGTTGCTTTTAAAATCATGCCAAAAATTGATGGAGGGTTTAAAGTCGATCATAAGATTGTCGTTAGCAGTAGCTCGCTTTGTGCAGACTTAGTTTATGCCTGATGTCATAATTATCAATGCTCTTTTTTAACTATATAACAAATCTTTGCCCAGTTTTGAAGCGATTACCCGTTTACTTTGGTCGCGTCCTGCTGGAAGTAGGCATCGAAGCGGCAGGCATCTCCAGTCCATTGATGATCCGGTGTTTGATCGGCCAGATACACCGCCAGACGTGGTCGCTTGACCACCACACGTTTGGCGATTTTTTGCGCCATCGGTAGCAAGGTATCGCCCAAATCCATTTCACCATGTTCCGGTAATAACAAATGCAACAGCTGCATCTGCTTTTTGACCTGCGCCTGTTTTTTTACCGCCTGCTGGTTCTGGTCACGCTGTGGAAACATCGGGTCCAGATACACCACATCAACAGACTGCCCTGCTTCCGCCCGTGCTTTTAAGTAATCGGCCGAATCAGAAAAGACCAAGTGGATGCGTGCGGCGACCTTGCTTAAAAACGGGTCTTGTAGGGCACGCTGATAACTGTCTTCCAATAAACTAAACAGGATTGGATGCCGTTCCACCAGCGTCACCTCAGCACCTAGATGCGCCATCAGCAAGCTGTCATGTCCCAGACCTGCAGTTGCATCAATCAGCTGCGGTTTTTCCGCCAGGTTACAGGCACGGGCCAGCATTTCTGACTTTAATGACGCGCGTTTTAAACGCGGAATCTCAGCCTGCCAGTCTGGCTGCATTTTCATGCCCAGCGCACATAGCCACAGGCCATCGGCATCAACGCACAGCGCCATCTCCGGATGCAGCCTTAAAAAACGTGCATTCAGCTTGTCGATGACATCAATCTGAAGGGTAACCCCACGTGAAGAAAGCACAGCCTGATAGTGCTGTGCTTTCTCCAAAAATGCGGGTTCGGTATAGCAGCGAAGTTCGCTTACCATAAGGTCCAGCCTGTATATGCAAAGAGTAAAATCAGAAGGCCTGACACAATACGATACCAGGCAAAAATCATAAAGTCGCGTTTGGCCACATAGGCCACCAGCGCGCGAATTAAGATTAATGCAGAGATAAAGGAAACAATAATCCCGACACTCAGTACGGTCCAGTCTTGAGTGGTCTGGAAGACATCATAACTTTGATATAAATCCAGCAGGCCAGCGCCAATAATCACCGGAATCCCCAGAAAGAACGAGAATTCCGTCGCGGCTTTACGCGATACGCCCAGGAACATCGCCCCAATAATGGTCGCGCCCGAACGTGAAGTGCCCGGAATTAAAGACAGTACCTGAATCAGACCAATCCAGATTGCATCTTTATAGGTCAGGTCTTCAACTTCCTGTGCCCGTACTTGAGGTGGATGCTTCTCAATCCAGATAATGATCAGACCACCAATAATCAGACCAATGGCCACGGCGATATCATTAAACAACATCGCTTTCACGGTTTGCCCGAAAGTCAAACCAATCAGAATAATCGGCAGCGAGGCCAGAATCAGGCCAAAGCCCAGACGGCGTCCGGTTTCTTCGCCGGTGAACATGCCGGTGGCTGCGCCCCAAAGCCGGGTCCAGTATTCATAAATCACTGCTGCAATTGCCCCCATTTGAATGGCAATTACAAAAACATCACTTTTTTCTTTGGTCCAGAAGTTCATCAGTTCTGAAGCCAAAATTAAATGGCCGGTACTGGAAATTGGTAAGAATTCTGTGATTCCTTCAACAATTCCCATAATTGCCGCTTTCAGCAGCAGTAAAAAATCCATAGAAAATCCTAGTTATGATTTGCCTTGTTCTGGAATTTTTTTCCAAGCATTATCCCGCAAATACACTGGTAATGCGTATTCCGCACTGACCCATGCTTCACGTTGGGCCAATACGCGTGCAATGGTAGCAATATCTTGCGCCGTTGCACTTAAGTCTTTGTATTGTGTTTGTTCTTGTTGCAATAAGGTTGAACCTGAGCCCACCAATGGGAACTGCGCTACGGCCGCCGCATCACTATAGCCCAATAACTGTTCTTCGCTCACTGGCTGCATAATGCCTTCTGCATCTAACTGGAAACTGGCGATATAGACTTCATTCATCCGCGCATCCAGCACTGCCGTTACCGCGCTTAATCCTGCCAGCCGATAGGCCGCTTGCGCCAGCGCCTGCAAAGTCGATACCGGAATGACCGGTAAATCATGTGACCAGGCCAGCGCCTGTGCCACCGCGGCATTAATCCGCACGCCACTGAATGAGCCCGGGCCACTGCTAAAGGCCACTGCGGTTAAATCGGCAGTAGCCGTTTCGGTCTGAGCAAAACCTTGCTCAATCATCGGGAGAATGGTTTGGGTTTGTGCCTTGGCGCGCTCATCCAACTGAAAAAACAGTTCCTGCGTGTCATTTACAATCGAAACGGAACACTGCTCATTGGCAGTTTCCAATGCCAGTAACTTCATGCACAACCTTAAAATTAAATTTTAAAAACTGGCCGCTATCATACTCCACTCCTAGACACTAGGCGAGAACTTCACCGGCTTTCACACAGAAAAAAAGCCAGTTTCAAACTGGCTTTTAGGTATCTTAAAGTTCAACTTTTTCCAACTGCTGGAAATGCTGGAAGTGCTCGGCATAATGTAAGGCGCTTAGTTTCAGGCGGGCTGCCCCTGCTTCATCCAGGTTTTTTACAATCTTGCCGGGAGAACCCATCACCACCGAATTATCCGGGATGACTTTGCCCTCTGGAATCAGCGCATTGGCGCCAATAATACAGTTTTTCCCAATCACGGCATGATTCAGCACCACCGCATTAATACCAATCAGACTGTTATCGCCGATGGTACAGCCATGCAGCATGGCCTGATGACCAATGGTGACATAGTTACCAATTTGCATCTCAATGCCCGCATCGGTATGCAGCACTGCATTTTCTTGGACATTGCTAAAATCTCCAAGGCGAATCAGGCTGTTATCGCCACGCACCACCGCACCAAACCAGATACTCACCTGCCGGCCCAGCTCGACCTGACCAATAACCGTTGCGGTTTCGGCCACCCAACCATCCCACGGTTGATGTAATGCTTTGGGGGCAATGCCCTGAAATTTATACAACATTAAAATTCCCTATTTAGATGATTTAAATCGAAACGTCGGTGAATTCAGTAAAAATGGCCATTCTTTTTGATAATCCAGCCCATACTGAAATAAAGCCACCAGCATCCGTGCAGTTAATCCCCAGACAATCTCATTTTCAACACGCATGCTGGGAAAATATAAAGACTGATGGGCATAACGCACCTCATACGGCACTGGCGGCGCTTCCATCAGATTTTTTAAAGAGGCGAAAAAAATGCGGTCAATTTCGGTCGGTTGTGCTGACAGCTGCACCTCGGGTGGAATCAAGCCGACAATCGGTTTGACCAGCATGCCATTTCGCGATTTTTGCATCGGCAAATCGCCAATCAGCTCCACATCAAAAGGATTCAGCGCGGTTTCTTCCTGTGCTTCGCGCAGTGCCACCACAATATTACTGGTATCCTGCGGATCGCGCTTGCCGCCCGGGAAAGACACCTCACCGGCATGGCTGTTTAAATAGGCCGAGCGGCGGGTCAGCAGGACTTTCGGCTGAGCTTCATCGGTAATCGCAATCAACACGGCCGCATGCGCCTCACGCATACTTCGCGAGAAGCGTAAGCGCTGTTGCAATTCCTGTGTCAATGAATGCTCTACCATCTTTTATTATCCTGATTGCCTGACTTTCATCATAGCTGAAATTCCGGGCAAAAGGATAGAAATGATGCCAAAGTTCATTTTTTCAGTTATGCTGATCAGCAACTTTATCGTTGATGCTGAATATGAACTTTTGCGGAACGTGTGGACATAAAACAACGGAAAAAATTCCTTTAGGCGATCACCAGTTACGCCGTGTTTGCAGCCATTGCGGCAGTATTCATTATGTGAATCCGAAAGTGATTTGCGGAGCTTTGGTGCTGTGGGAAGATCAGGTGTTATTATGCCGCCGTGCCATTGAACCACGTTATGGACTCTGGACCCTACCTGCCGGTTATATGGAACTGTTTGAAACCATGGAACAGGGTGCGGCACGTGAAACCCGTGAAGAAGCAGAAGCGGAAATCGAAATTGAGCAGCTGTACTGTATGTACAACATTCCACGGATTGGCCAGATTTATGTGCTGTTTAAAGCACAGCTGATTGAAGGTCAATTTGGGGCGGGTGAAGAAACTATTGAATCGCGCCTGTTTAGCGAAGATGAAATTCCATGGGCAGAACTGGCCTTCCCAAGCGTAGAACACACCTTAAGACATTATTTTGAAGATCGCAAAAACCAGCATTTTCCGACTCATCTGGAAACCCTGGGTACGCGTTTGGATCATACCGGCTAAAAAATAAAAAGCCTTAGCAAGCAAAAGCCCATCCGTAGATGGGCTTTTGTATTTTAATGAATATGTGGCTGTTACTGGATACGCACCTGTTCCGGGTTATAACAGTCCGCCACTTCGATGCTCACGGTTCCACCGGTGAGTTTAGCCAGTTCTTTATCGGCATCCGTAGCATTGTTGCTATCCTGATTGGTAAAAGTCTTGAGCTGCAAGGTATACAGGTTACTCCATGACACGGTATTGTTGCCGGAGAAGTCACTCAGGCTAATCCGGGTCGAGGTATGATTGACCAGATTACCCATATTCAGCCGCGCACCACCCACCACCATGGCCTGCTCGCCCTGGGTATTGTCAACCCGGGTATTCAGACCAATTACGGCACCATTCAGCTGGTTAAAGACCGGATTGGCCAGAATCATCCGCAGGGTAATCGCCTGATTGCTCAGATCGGTTGCTCCCAGCACGCCAATGCGATATTGCGTGACATTATTACTATCCACAATCTCTGGCGTGCTGCTATCTGTAGCGACTGCACAGCTCCCCGACAGATCGGTTGCGGTCGGATTTGGGCCAATATCGGTACGGATATTGCCCTGCTCATCCAGCACAATCCCGAGCTTAATTGCTGGCGCGGCATTATTAGCAAAATTGAAATTCAGAGTGGCATATAACGGGAAAATATAACGCTCGCCCAAGGCCACATTTTTCGCCGAAGTAAAGATCCGGTTATCCAGGAAATTCACCTGGAAATATTTATAGATATCCAGTGAACCCTTAAACTGATCCGTACCAATGGTCTGGGTCCAGCGGCCATATTCTTCCGGTTTTCCGGTCGGGAACTTGGTCAGGGTTTTATAAATGCCTTCGGTGCCGGCAATCATATAATCGTTATACAGTTTCCCCTGGGTCACGGTAAAATCTTCAGTCCGGTTACTGTTGATGCTAAAACGGTAAGGCCCCTGGATCGTTTCATTCAGTGGATTAATCCAGTTATTTTGCGCCGCTGCGGTCATCAGTTCCGGACGGACACGTTTTAAGAAATCGGCCGTAATGGTCAATAACGGGTTTTCATTACTGGTCGACATGGTTCCGCGCCACTGCATGCCATAACCGAAAGTATAACCCGAGCGATCGGTCATCAACTGGAACTGGCCAATCAGGTGTTTTAAGGTATTCGAGTTCTGTTTGCAATCATCCTGATTACAACCATATAAACCTTGCGGTAAGGTCGAACCCTCCACGGCCAGTACCGGATAGTTGGCCTGATAAGAGGCAGAGTTGGTCATATAGACCAGGGTTTTTAGCGCGTCAAAGGCCTGCGCATCACTGACGGTGCTCAAGTCAACCCAAGGACTTAACTTGCTGACATAGGCACCGGAACGGTAATCCTCCAGCGTCACCGAACCCAAAATATCATCCAGCTGTTCTTTTTTTAGCGCAGAAATATAAAGTGGCTGTACATCACCAGCAAGGGTCGGCCGCTCCTGATTCTTGGAACTTTCAATTGATAATGCCTGCAAAATACGCGTAATCGCCTGTGCCACTTGAACGGTTGAATCTGATGGGGTCAGTTCAGTTACAGCCTGCCCGGTTAAGCCACGGGCAATATCCAGCAGGGTTAAACGCGGCAAGCTGGCACTGACCGAATTGGCCAGACCAATATCAGCCAGACTTACTGTCCCCAGATTAATTGATTTTTCTGTTTTTTCCTGAATAAAGAAATGGACTTTATCACCGGCACTACATTTACCGGTGGCGGCATTGGTGGTTGGCGCAATCAGGGTAATATAGGTTTTGCTTGGATCACTGCTACAGGTGAAATTCAGGCCATCCACCGGATAATCCAGGGCAAACTCCACACAGTTTTGCCCGCTAACACAACTGCCATTAATTTCCGACACAATATTCGGCTCTGGAATGACATTGGCACTTTCACCACCACAGCCACTGAGTGCCATCATCAAAGCGGTACTGCTCAAGGCTAAAATATTTGATTTCTTCATCCTGATGTCTCATGTTTTTTATTGATCTAAGGCAATAATTTTCAATTGGCCCTGATTACTTAACTGGCGGTTTTCCATATCGATTGCCGATGCCAGCGGGGTTAAAAGAAGATAACGGGTTTGAGCCGGCAATTGAATCACCCCTTCCACCTGCTCATGTTGCAATAAGGTGGATTGAGTATCCTGGCTCTTGTAGCCGCCTGCGCCTTCAATCACACAGCCTTGCGCATCCAGAAAAACGGCAAAAGGCCAGTAAAATGTAGGTTGCCGGGTTTTAGAAGCGTATGAATTCACCTGAAGATGACGTAAATCTCCCTCCAGCTTTACCACCTCATAATCAAATTCATCTGTTAATGGTGCACGTGGCCAGAGATTGACGTCTTTCTGTGCGGCCAGGGTCTTGGCATGTTTAATTTTTTTATTGTTAAAACAGGACTGGCCTAAACTGATGATGGCATCGGCCTGTGCAATACGATAATAAGTCGATGACAGCACCATTGGCTTGACACTTTCTGGCTGGCGTTTCTTGAACAGGCGATCCAGCACCGATTGCCCAACTCCTTTTTCACGTTCTACCACCTGCACCCGGGTCGCGCCACCGCCCAGTTTACTATCTACTACGCCTTCCGGCATCATATAAAAACGCTTTTTCCCCTCCAGGTTAAATTCACTGTGTTCCAGGTATTCATTATTGACGTACTGCTCCCCTTCCATTTCAGTAAAACCGGAAGATGACGTACGGTCTGCTTGATCAGCTTGCACAGCATTCAATACTTCCTGAGATTCAGTTTGCGGGATGACAGATGTAATCGTTGGAGATGATGAAGCTGGTACAGCTTTTGTGGTTGCCGATACAACTGGTGTGACGACAGGCTGTTCCACAACTGCTGTATCTGGTGTTTTTTGAGGGATGCTTTCTGTGAGTTTCACAGTAGTGACTGGTTGAGTCGGTACAGTGCTAACTGCGGGTACGGCTGCAACAGCGGGAGCTCTGACAGGTTCAGAAACGGGAATTTGCGCTTGCTGCGGCGCCGGATTCAAAGCAGACGACGCTCTACTTTGTGCCTGCGTTTTGTTTGCCGGCACAGCTTCTTTTTTCGCGGCCGGCCGGGTTTCGGCCTTACGCTGTACCACCATCGGCCGGCCATCCGGGCCAATAATGGTATAAAACTCATTGGCATAACTCACACTGGCCGAACCCAAAGACAGCGCCCAGAGTGAAGACAGGCAAATCAAGCCAGATAAACGCTTTGTCACTTTTACCATCGTGTTCTATAGCTCAGACCTAAAATTGTAATATTGCTTGCGGTTTTGACATTCAGTCCCGCATACGGGTTGAGTAATAAGTTATTCACCCCTTCTTTGTTGGCTAGACTACTGGTATTGGCTGGAATCTTATCCCGGCTTTGCAGGAAGCCGATCGATAAATCCAGGTCAGTATCGGCATCAAAACGATAGCCCACGCCTAAACCAAATAAACGTGCATTATTAATGGGTACCATGGTATTACGTTTGTCATCTGGAATCGCACTGGTTCGTGGCTCATAACCGGCACGCAGTTTTAAACGGTCAGTAGCAGAATATTCAATCCCGATGCCCCAGCTCCATGGTGACTGGAAGCCCATCGGCAAGGCCAGCGAGCTGTCAGAGACATGTTCAGACAATAATTTGGCAATTTTTAAGGCAGAAATCTGGCGGTCAAATTCAAACTTGAACTTATCCCAAGCAGCGTAATCGGTCCAGCCGACATCAAAGTTCACCTGTAAATCTGGCATTACCTTGTATTTAATCCCGGCCTGGAAATGTGCTGGATATTCAAAGTCCATCGCCACCAGCCCCGACTCACTGGCCGGAATATAGTTCGGGAAGCCTAAAATTGCCGCCAAAATTTGTCCGGTTGGGGAAGACATCAGACCTTTAATCAGCTCACTCGGCGCCTTGGCATTATCAATATGATATTTACCTTTGAGCCGCATTTTGGCGGAGCTTTGATAGACCATACCAAAGCTGAAATCTTCTCGCGGTTCCCACAATATCCCGAGGTTATAGCTTGGGCTCAGACTTTGCTCGACAGCCAGATCCATTTGTCCAAAACGGCCAAACGGGTTCATGCCTTCCTGTGCGTTACAAATCCCCAGCAACAGAATATCGGTAATAATGTCGGAGTTTTCTTTAAACGGGGTACAAACGACTTCATCAATCATCCGCAGCATCCCGATCAGGTCATTCGGGAAACGCAAGTCGGTATTCATGGCAATGGCCTGGTAGGACATCCCCACCGATGCCCCGACTGATAGCTCATCATTGACTTGATAGGCAATTGACGGTGACAGATAGGTAATCCGTTCCAGTGCCACCTGCTGTCCCATGAAGTTACCCGGATTACCATCTTCAGCACCAAAACCGGCAATTAACGGCGCATACATCGCAGTAGCAAAGGTGGTTTTAGACCCCGGAGGATTGTAGGCAATCCCTGCTGTTGGTGCGGCCAGTGGCATGCCTTCACCCAGATCAACAAACTTTTTCAGTACCGGCACATACAGCGATGCATATTCCACATCACCCGACACTTCACCTTTAAAGTCGGTACAAAAGTCAGCCAGAATTTCCGGTCCATCATGACAGACCAGTGGATCATCGGAATAACCAAATACGTTATAGTCGGCTGGCGCAGAAAACTCGCGCTGTACATCAAAGTGCGCCAGCACCCCCTGTACATCGGTTTGCAAGCCTTCAATTTTAGTTAAGGCTGCCGGGTTAAAATGGATGGCACTAATGCCCGGTGGATCTGCCGTGACCGCGTTCCCCATGGTCAGAGAGCGGATATCGACAGACAGGTTTTGTCCCAATTGTGCAAAAGCAGCACTCGAACAGCCCAATAAGATCAGCGCAGACACTAACGGGCGAAGTCGAATTATTTTCATACGACCAGCCTCTTAGCGAAGTTTCTTACCAAAGCCCAGAATATCGAGTGGGAAAGACAGACCTAAAGACACATCCGGTGCATCTTCTGTCAAACCAATACCAACGGTACCATTGACAATCGTTTCAGGAGAAACGCGCACCCCTAAAGAAATGGCCAGGGTAGAACTGGTCTGATCGGCCGGAGAATAGCTTTCGCCGGTGTGATAGAGGAATTCAGCGCCAGTATTAAAACTCTGCTGATACGACATGGTCATTGAAACGTCGTAGTTAAAGGAATAGGCAAAACCAAAGGCGAAACCACCACTAATGCCCGGCTCAAATTCTTCAATAATACGTGGACCACGAATCTGGTTTAAGCCCGACTCCTTAAAACCATAATTGGCTGAGACTGAAGCGAACAACACCACCGGATCGATATATTTACGCGTACTGGCTCCAATCCCTGCAGAATAATAGCCCTTACCGGTCGCAAGTTCGGTGGTGCTATTAATTTCATACGGGCTATCACCGGTTTTGGTCGAAAGATTTCCGAATAAAATTAGTGGCAAACGGCCGGCTTTTAAAGGGAAAGGCTCCCAGCGTGCGCCTAAAGAAATATCCCCTAAGCCAGCGGTATTCGCATCTTTTAATTGATCGGTCTTGGCCACCAAAGGTAAAGAGGCAGTTAAGGTCAGGTTATCCAATAATCCATATTGAACCGTGAAGGTGTTGGTCAGCGCATGCGATGCATTTTCCTGAACACGCAACTGATAGATTTGGCCTTGCGCCATTTCCATATCAATTTGCGTATCACGATAATAGGTATAATCAATATCGTAATAAGATGAGATATTGCCTTTTTTGATTAAGGAATATTGGCGTTCATTGGAGGTAAAGACTTCTTCCAGATTGGCTTCTTTGGTGGCATCCCCTTCCTGCTGCTGTAACGCAGTTGATGCAGCCTGCTCAGCACTCGGTGCAGTCGCTGTTGCTGTTTCAATATTGGCCTCAGCAACTGCTTCAGTGCTAACTTCTTCAGGGCTTGAGTTTTCTGCTGGAGCTGTGGTTTCTGACGCAAGCTGCTGCTCTTCTACTGCTTCATATTGTCCTGACTGTGGCTCTTCTGCAGCATAAGCAGCTGCTCCCCAGACCATTTGGATACTGATGGCCAATACGGTTTTATTCATCCATTTAGATTTCATCTTCTTCCCTTCCAATTTTTAATTTTTTTTCGTTTTTAAAGTAAATATTTACTTACTTTTATAATAGAGTCTTAAAAAGTTGTACTGATGTTCGCCGAAATTCTCTGACTCAGGATTCATGTTTCGTTCTAAACGAATGGTCGAGGCTTTATCGGCAATTTTGTCCATATAGAATTGCGGATATTGAATATTGACAAAGGCATGATGGTTAACAGTGGCATCTTCAACATGGCGCATATCACTGTCCTGTAAAGCCAGGAAATCTTTACGATATTCAGGCGCCACATTAATCAGGAACAAGGTATTGTTTTCCCACACCTCTTTAAAACGCTGCTCATCAAAACTGATATTCCCCAGTGCCGGGTCGGCCACATAGACCCGGCCATCCTTATAGGCCTTATACACCACAAAATGCTTAAAACCAGCATAGGAAATCGGCACAATTGCGGGCTGGCCCTGCTTGACCAGATCTGAAAATTCCCCACGATAGCCACCACTTTCCATGCCCAATGCAGCAACAAAACGTTTCATATCCAGTAAAGAGAAACTGCGCCGTTCAATAATGCGCTCGTATTCCCCATAACGCAGCAAACCACTCATAGTCTGCTGCTCTGTCAATCGGGTTCCAACATAACCATTTAACAGCGTGGTTAAAGCGGCCGATCCACAGCTATAGTCATAAGCCTGACGTACAATGCCCCGGAATTGATCTTGTAAAGCAGGTTGAATACGTACAGGCTCACGATGCATACGGGTAAAAGAAGAATTGCGGGAATCCAGTGTTTCCGTATAGCGTACGGTTTCCGGATGTTGTTCCTTTAAGTCAAAGGCTTGTGTGGCAGCGTAATACATCAATGCCGAGCCTAATGCGATCTCTAACATAATTTTTTACTTTTCAAGTTCCAGGCAGCTCTGCCAGTTCATTTTTTATTTTTAGAGTAAGAACTCTACTTCCATGTATTTAGCAAGATACCTTTTTTTTAGAAAAAAAACAGTATTTTTTATCTTTTTGCCAACTTTTACAGTTTTTTTGTAAAAAAAAGCGCGTGAAAACACGCGCTTTTTCAATAGAAGACTTAGTGACCACGAATAGTGATAACCGCCCCCGGAAGATATTGACCAGCCGCTGGGCTGAAATAGGTTTGCATACCTTGAATTTCAACATCACCGATAGATGCAGCATCTCGGCTACCTAAATGAACACCTTGTATATAGTGATCTTTAGCACCACCATGGCTAATCATCTGGATATAACCTTTGTCATCCGGGTTGCTGACACTTGCACCCATAACACGCACATCTTGTGTAATGGTTAAGTCATTAGCATCTGCATCGGCAATTTTAATACTTTCAATAAAGATCTCACCTGCTGCACGCTCAGCACTTGCCGTTGAGTTATCAAGAATACCCAAATTATTAATTTCAAGACCACCAATCATCGTAGTATTCAGTTTAATCATCGCCCCTTGTGGTGCAGCACCCAACTGGATATTGGCTGACATTGGGCCAGTTTTAAGCGATAAACCTGAAATAATCGCATTGTAGTTATTTTCGTCACCACCACGGCGAAGTGTCGAGGTTGTGCTTGCGCTACCTTGTACACCCGAAGCAGTTACACCAATTTCACCAATTTTAATATCCAGACCAGACACATCAGCTGCGATGTTAATAAAGGCTGTGTTACCACCACCTGCACCGGCATCAGAGTCAATTTTTAAATCTGCCAAGTTACGAGAGTCAAGTAGATAAGCACCTGCATCATCATAGTTAGCACCAACGACGATACCAAAGTTTTCATTCGCATCACCAGCAATGCCATTCCCTTGAATAACAATCGCACCAGCATTATCAATGGTACCATTTAAACCATCATTATCATGGATAAAGAGCTTTTCAATTTCAATTTTTGAAATACCGATACCAATCGATAAACCATCTTGACCTGTGGTTGCGCTAAGTGCTGAATCATCCATTGCCTGCATTGCAAATGCATTTGCACTTAATGCCATTGAAGATACTAAAGCTAGTTTAGTAAATGTTTTCATATTTACTCTCCCAAGAGTATTATTTTTTTGATTGTTACCACTCTTGTGCAGCAGGCTGATTATTTGTTTTTAGCAACCTGCTACGTATTTCCTTGAGCGGCTGGATAGCAATAACAAAGTTATCCCCCTGTCAAATTTTGTTCAACTGCTATTGATCATATTTTTCAGCTTGCCGATAAACGGTCATAAGCATTTTCTTGGCGCAGAATCAGGTAAAATAGATATTTATTGTTGATTTTCTCCAAATTTATGGCCACCTCATCTTTCTACAAACAAGTACTTTGTGAATCCCCCTATACCCCAGCAGAAATTTTAAAGGCGCTGGGTTCACTCTCACATCTTGTTTATTTAGAAAATAATGGCCAACCGATTATTGGCTTAGCGGCAAAACATTACTACCTTATTCAACAAAATAAATGGCAGTATTTTAAGCAACACAGTTTTAATCATTATCTTGAAGAAACAGCAGCGCCTTCTTTAGATGACTTTTTGCAGCCAACTGGTTGTATTGGCGACAGTTATTTTAAAGGTGGACTGATCGGTTTTATCAGCTACGATTATGCCGCCCAACAGCACATTCATACTCAAAGCAAAGCTCAACCGTGTTTATTTCTAGGACAATTTCACAGTTTTCTAACTCTGGAAAATGGGCACTGGTATTTCACCAGCGATGAGCAGCAAGCCGAATTTTTATTGACTTATATTCAAAATTTGTTGGCTCAAAAACAGGAGAATTCATTTAAATTAACTCAGGCCTGTACCGCACGCTGGAATAAAACTGAATATCAACAGGCCTTTAATCAAGTCCAGGATTATATTGTTGCAGGTGATTGTTATCAGATTAATTTAACCCAGGAATTTAAAGGTTCTGCGGAAGGATTATTATTAAATACCGCTGCAGATTTTTGGGCGCTAACCCATGCTCCTTATGCTGGTTATTTAAAAATAAATGACTTTGAATTACTCAGCTGTTCACCTGAATTATTTATTGATTTTCTGCCTCATCGGCAACTCCTCACCAAACCGATTAAAGGCACCATGCCACGCTATACAGATCCACGATTAGATGAACAATCTAAACAGACCTTAAAAAATTCTGAAAAAGATCAAGCTGAAAATGTGATGATCGTCGATTTACTGCGTAATGATCTGAGTGTCTATGCCGAAACCGGTTCAGTAAAAACGCCGAAGTTATTCAATATTGAATCATTTAAACAAGTACATCATATGGTGAGTGAAATCACCGCGACGTTAAAAGCAGAGATCAATCCACTAGATGTATTGCTGTCTGCACTTCCGGGCGGCTCGATTACTGGCGCCCCTAAAATTCGCGCCATGCAGATTATTGAAGAGCTGGAAGGCGCACCACGCGGGGCCTATTGCGGATCAATGGGTTATTTTAATTTTGATGGTACCGGTTCCTGGAATATTCTGATTCGCTCAATTCAAAAATATCAACACGAAGTTTCGTTATGGGCCGGTGGTGGTATTACCATTGCCTCTGATTGTGATGCAGAATATCAGGAATGTTTTGATAAGGTTTCGGCGATGCTGGATTTACTCAATACCTGGTACACACCTGAATAAATAAAAAAGCGACTCAATTGAGTCGCTTTTTTATGAATCCCTCCCCTTGAGAACCATTGTTTCTCACCTTTTCTAGAAGGAAGAGTTCCCTCCTTTATCAAAGGAGGGTTAGGGTGGATTCACTTAAGCCAAAATCTCGTTTTTCAAAGTATCCACTAAACGCTGGTTTTGTTCATCGGTACCGATGGTGATCCGAAGGAATTGGTTAATCCGTGGCTTGTTAAAATAACGCACAATGATGCCACGTTCACGCAATTCAGCTGCCAATTCACCCGCGTCTTTACTTGGCAGTGAAGCAAAAATAAAGTTGGCACTCGATGGCAATACCTCAAAACCCAGCTCAGCCAACTGTGCTACCAGTGTTTCACGACTCGCAATTACTTTCCGGTTTTGCGCTTCAAAGTATTCCTGATCTTCAAAGGACGCCACCGCTGCCGCAATCGCGAAACGATCTATTGGATAAGAGTTAAAACTGTTTTTTACCGCTTCCAGCGCAGCAATTAAATGCGGCTGGGCGATGGCAAAACCGACCCGTAAACCAGCCAAAGAACGCGATTTAGATGTGGTTTGACATACCACTAAATTCTCGTATTTTTCCACCAGGCTGACCGCAGATTCAGCACCAAAGTCCACATAGGCCTCATCAATCACCACAACTGAGTTCGGATTGGCTTGAAGCACTTCCTCAATGGCAGCCAGGCCCATATCAATACTGGTTGGTGCATTCGGATTGGTAATAATAATGCCGCCATTTGGCTGCTTATAATCATCCACCACAATTTCAAAATTGTCATTTAGAGGGATGACCTGGGTATTAACCCCAAAAAACTGGCTATAGACCGGGTAGAAACTATAGGTAATATCCGGATACAACAGCGGCAGATCCTGAACAAAGAAGGCTTTAAAGATATGTGCCAGCACTTCATCAGAACCATTGCCGACAAAAACCTGCTCAACCGGTACCTGCTGCTGTTTGGCAATGGCCTGTTTTAACTCGGAAGCATCCGGGTCTGGATACAAACGTAACGCATCCGCCGAGTTTGCCAGTACCTTCTGCACCGCTTCCACCACTTTTGGCGATGGCGGATACGGGTTTTCATTGGTATTCAGTTTAAGTAAGTTCTGGATTTTCGGTTGTTCGCCCGGTACGTATGGTTCTAATTCACGTACTGCCGGACTCCAGAAGCGCATTTGTTCGGTGGTGATATTCATTTTTAAATTCTCAAAGTTCCCTCTCCTGAGCAAGTTTTAAAGCACTGCTTTAAAATGAAGCGCAAGTGAAGGCTAGGGAGAGGTTTTCTATTTCTTTAATTACTGATAACGATAACGTGCTGATTTCGCATGCGCATCCAGGTTCTCTTGCTTTGCCAGTACATCCGCAGTTTTGGCCAGAGTTTTCACCCCTTCTTGCGAACACATGATCAGGCTAGAACGTTTCTGGAAATCATATACACCCAGCGGTGATGAGAAACGCGCAGTGCCTGAAGTTGGCAATACGTGGTTTGGACCGGCACAGTAATCCCCAATCGCTTCAGGGGTATAACGCCCCATAAAGATTGCCCCGGCATGACGAATATCTTCTGCCATCACTTGCGGATCATCCATGCATAATTCCAGGTGTTCAGGTGCCACCTGATTAATCAACTCAATTGCTTCCTGACGACCCTTCACCAATACCAATGCACCACGGTTTTCAATCGAGGTACGGGCGATCTCAGCTTTTGGCAATGCTTCTAGGTGCTTTTCAATCCAGGCATCAACAGCATTCAATAATTCCTCATCCGGTGTAATGAATACTGCTTGTGCGACGGTATCGTGCTCGGCTTGTGACAATAAATCCATCGCCAGCCACTCTGCATTATTCTCACCTTCGGCATAGACCAGAATTTCCGATGGGCCGGCGATCATGTCGATACCGACTTGACCAAATACCGCACGTTTTGCTGCTGCGACAAAACGGTTACCTGGACCGGTAATTTTGTCTACACGTGGAATGGTTTCTGTACCATAGGCCAGCGCCGCGACCGCTTGTGCACCACCAATGGTAAACAGACGTGTCACGCCCGCTAAATAGGCCGCCGCCAGAACCAGTGGATTCAACTCACCATTCGGCGCCGGAACCACCATAATAATTTCAGGCACACCCGCCACATGCGCAGGCACTGCATTCATGAGTACTGAAGATGGATAAGACGCCAGACCACCCGGTACGTAAATGCCCACGCGGTTCAGTGGCGTGACTTTCTGACCCAAGGTATTTCCCAAGGCATCGACATAGGTCCAGCCATCCTGCTTTTGTGCCTGGTGGAATTCACGGATACGTGCTGCAGCCAGCTCCAGTGCCTCACGCACTTCAGTGTTTAATGCGTCAAAGGCAGCTTTAAGCTGTTCCTGGGTCAGTTCTAGATCTGAAAATTGATGCGCGGGATGTCGATCGAACTGCTGAGTTAATTTAAGAACATGAGCATCACCATGCTGACGGACATCAGCAATGATTTGGTCTACGGTTTTTAACAGTTCTGGATCACTCACTGTTTCAAAAGCCAACAAGTCAGCAAACACCTGCTTGAAGTTCTGATCTTGAGTCGATAAACGTCGCATCAATTTACCCACAAGGTTGATATGGAAAAGATTAGTTTACCTGTTTTCAGGGCTTTTGTGGGTATCAATCGCGCATTGGGCCACGGACTTTTATGGAAAATTACTTTTGCTCAAATTGAAGAAAAGTATTAACAGGACTGTTCTCATAGACCGCCATAAAAAAACCGCTCTTAAGAGCGGTCTTTTATTTGAACAACTTACGCCTGTTTGGCCTGTTCACGATCAGCCACAGCCTGTTCTAACTGGGCAATAATCGGATTTAACAACGCCTGTTTACGTTTAAAACTGGCTTTGTTGACGATTAAACGGGAAGATACTTTACAAATTTCTTCCAGTGGTTCTAAACCATTGGCACGTAACGTATTCCCGGTATCGACCACATCGACAATGTAATCACCCAAACCGACCAGCGGTGCCAGTTCCATCGAACCATAGAGCTTGATCACATCGACCTGTTCACCCAGGCTGGCATAGTATTGACGGGTCAGGTTCACATATTTGGTCGCAATTTTTAAGCGGCCTTTTGGACGAACCATACCGACTTTACCCGCTGTCATCAGTTTACAGTTGGCAATTTTTAAATCTAATGGTTCATAGACATTTTGTGCGCCATGTTCCATCAAGACATCTTTACCTGCCACACCTAAATCTGCTGCGCCATTTTCCACATAGGTCGGCACATCAGAAGCACGTAAAATCAGAATACGTACCTGTTTATGAGTGGTTGGAAAAATTAACTTACGGGATTTTTCAGGATCTTCCAGCAAGTTAATGCCCGCTGTTTCCAGCAATGGCAGTGTCTCTTTTAAAATACGTCCCTTACTTAATGCTAAAGTTAAACCATGATCAAAATTGCCCATTACGTCAAAGTTTGGATCATCGTTTCTCATATCGCTCATTAACTTACTCGCTTAATTTGGGCACCTAAACCTTGTAACTTCGCTTCGACATTTTCATAACCGCGATCAATATGATAAATACGGTCAATCAGTGTTTCCCCTTCAGCCGCTAGAGCCGCCAACACCAAAGAGAACGAAGCACGTAAATCTGTGGCCATGACAGGTGCTGCAGATAATTTTTCTACACCGGTTACCACAGCATCATTGCCTTCAACCTGAATATTGGCGCCCATACGTGCCAATTCAGGAACATGCATAAAACGGTTTTCAAAAATCGTTTCAGAGATGGTGGCAAAACCACGACCAACTGCATTCACTGCCATCAACTGGGCCTGCATATCGGTCGGGAAATCTGGATGTGGCAAGGTACGGAAGCTCACTGCTTTCGGACGTTTACCCATCATATCCAGTTCAATCCAGTCATCCCCACGGGTGACTTCTGCGCCCATCTCTTCAAATTTGTCTAATACTGATTCCAGCAGGGCCGGATCGGTATGCGTGGTTTTAATCTTGCCACCAGTAATGGCTGCCGCCGCCAGATAGGAACCGGTTTCAATCCGGTCCGCCACTACCGCATATTCACAGCCGTGCAGGCTTTCTACACCAGTTACCACCAAAGTATCGGTATCCAGGCCTTCGATTTTGGCACCCATCTTAATCAGCATTTGTGCCAGATCGGTGATTTCCGGTTCACGCGCAGCATTCCGGATGGTGGTGACACCATCCGCCAGCACGGCAGCCATCAAGATATTTTCAGTGCCGCCTACGGTTACCATATCAAAAACCACTTCGCCGCCTTTTAAGCGGCCATCGACTTTGGCATGTACATAGCCATTTTCGACTTGGATTTCTGCACCTAAAGCTTCTAAAGCTTTTAAATGCTGATCGACCGGACGCGAACCAATCGCACAGCCGCCCGGGAGTGACACTTGTGCACTACCATAACGCGCCAGTAACGGCCCAAGCACCAAAATAGACGCACGCATGGTTTTAACGAGCTCATACGGTGCAAACTGGTTGTTCAGGGTCGAGGTATCCGCCACCACAGTATCGCCTTCATAAGACATGGTGATACCGAGGCCCGCAATGAGTTTAACCAGTGTGTTTACATCTTTCAGATTAGGCACATTGGTCAGGGTAATAGGTGATTCGGCCAGAATCATGGCAGCCAGTAATGGCAATGCTGCATTCTTCGCACCAGAAATGCGCACTTCACCTTCGAGCTTAATACCGCCCTGAATTAAAAATTTATCCATTAATTTATTAAGCTCCGAATAAGCTTGCTTTACGCCATTCTTCTTTGGTCATTGCTTTAATTGTTACCGCATGAACTTCACCGCTGGCGATTAAGGCATTAATCGGCGCATACACTGCCTGTTGGCGTGCAACAAGACGTTTGCCTTCAAACTGATCATCGACAATACGAAGATCAAATTTACCACCCTGCCCACTAACGACTACATCTGCCTCTGGAAAAGCAGCTTTTAAAATTTCAGCGAGCTGTTCATTATTCATCACAAGACCTCTTATAGGACCAACGGTGTAAAACCGGTCATTTTACTATAAATGAAAAAAATAATTCATTAGTCACATACATTATATATATAAAAAAAGAGGTTTTTTAAAAACCTCTTTTTGCCGATTGTTTCAGCTAAATCGCGACAGGCTGATAAACCAGCTGCATTTTGCGATGCTTGTCTAATTGGCGTTTTAATTTTTCTGACATTTTCTTAATCGATGTATACATATCATCAGCACAGGCCTGGGCAAACAGCTCCGTTCCAGGTAAACGGATAATCGCTTCTGCGATATGGTTGGCACTGCCTTTTTTAGAATGCTTATCGGTCTGATGATCTTTACTGAGCTTCACCTGCATACTATTGACCTGATCCAGATGTTTGGTCATTTGCGCGAACTTTGCTTTTATATTTTCTTCAATTGCAGGTGTAATTGATAAATGATGGCCACGAATTGTTATTTGCATAATTCTATCCCTCACCTTCGTTAGGATTAGACGAGTCATCATCAAAATGATTCACGTACAGGACCAGAACTGCTGCTCAGTGATACCTTCATGCAATCATTTTGACTCATCCTCATAGAAAAAAAGATTCATTATGTTGTCATAATGAATCTCTAGAATAGGCAAATTTTCAAAACTAGATCAAGACTTTTCTTTCAGAAGAAGATGGAATATGTAAAGATTCGCGATATTTTGCAACCGTACGTCGCGCCACATCAATTCCCTCTTCTTTTAAAATATTGGCAATTGCGTTATCAGACAAAGGCTTACGCAGGTTCTCTTCAGCAATCAGTTTTTTGATCTTGGCACGAATCGCAGTTGACGATGCTTCACCGCCCGATGTAGTGCCAACATGACTTGAAAAGAAATATTTCAACTCAAACAGGCCACGCGGGGTCAGCATATATTTGTTGGTGGTCACCCGGGATACCGTAGATTCATGCAGCTCGACCTCTTCGGCAATATCGCGCAGCACCAAGGGTTTCATGCCTTCTGCGCCAATTTCCAGAAAAGTACGCTGATGTTCAACAATACAGGTTGCAACTTTCAGCAAGGTTTTATGCCGCTCATCAATACTCTTGATAAAGTTTTTGGCTTCCAGCATCTGATTACGTAAATACTGATTGTCATCACTCTGATCGGCACGACGAATCATATTGGCATAAAACGAGTTAACCCGGAGTTTTGGCATGACATCCGGATTCAGCTGTACCTGCCAGCTGTCATTTTTCTTCATCACCACCACATCTGGAATCTGATAATCCGACTCTTTATCTTCAAACTCCATACCCGGATGCGGTTTCAGGGTTTTCAGCAACTCGACCGCACATTTTAGCTGATCAGTATTTAAACCGGTCTGCTTGAGCAGTTTTGGAATTTCATTACTGATTAATAACTCATAATGGGTCATCAGCTGCATGGCATCCTGACGGCATGGGGTATTCGCCGGCAGACTTTCCAGCTGGATCAACAGACATTCCGCCAGATGACGCGAGCCAACCCCCACCGGCTCCAGCCGTTGAATATGTTTCAGCACCACCAGCACTTCATCGTCTTCGATGCTGTCTTCATACTCCATCGAATCGAGCAGATGCTGGACCGAAGCAGTAATCTCGCTGATATCGCTTTCCAGAAAGCCCTTATTATCCAGAGAATCAATAATGCAGTAAGCAATCAGCTGGTCAATTTTAGAAAAATGCAGCAGGTTAATCTGCTCCAGCATATGCTCTTTTAAACCCAGTACACCCTGACGGTTATCTTCACGCTCTTCATATTCTGGCGTACCTAAACTAGTCGGCTGATGGGTATAGACATCATCCCAGTCAGTATCGACCGGTAAATCATCTGGCAGATGATCGGCATTTAATTCATTGGTTAAATCTTTTTGATCACGATCTGTATCTGCTGCTGACAGACTCTCAACATCGGCCTGTTCTTCAACTTTCTCTAATAATGGATTACTATCGAGCTGTAATTGAATTTCTTGCTCAAGTTCTAAACTTGATAATTGAAGTAAACGAATGGCCTGTTGCAACTGGGGTGTCAATGACAGGGAGTTGGCAACTTTTAATCCCACTGATAACTTCATACTACCCACCTTTTTTAATACCGCGTTTTATAAGCAATTTTTATGCCTGTTTTAATTTTTATAGCATGCTTTTATTAAAAAATATACAAAAAAATTTCATAAAGAAAGGCCATCCGAGGTGACCTTCTGTAATTGCGGATAAATTTAGAACAATGCTTTTGGCAAACGGATCTGAATAATTTCATTATCATCGGCCAGATTGGCATTTCGCCCGCTTGAACCCGGGAAGTTATTATCATTCAGCACAGTAATCAGGTCTGGACCTTCAATGACAATATCTTCAATGGTCTGAAACGGAAAACCAAAACGCTCACCGGTCGCAATATCGCCCGCTCGCGCAGTGCCATAAAGCAAATCCGGATTGGCAATATCCATCAAATTGACCAGATCTTCTCTTTGCATATTCTGACCAGCAGTGCTGAGCGTGACTTTAATCAGCCTTTTGTAGCCCAGTAGATCGTTTTCACTATCATCCCGTTCAATAATCATCCCTTCCGTCGGGCTATACAGTTGAAAATCACCAATCGCGGTAGCGCTAGCATGTAACGGAAAATAATAATATTTACCCGTATAAGCCTTTTTCGCCAAATCAAATTCAGACACGATTAAACGATTAGAACTATCGTTCAGTAATGGCTTTTCCAACAGCGGATACAGATATTTTCCATCTTGAGAAATCGCCATGCCTTCAAAACCACCACTACGTTGTACCAGCGGCTCAACAAAATTCAGCTGTTCTTTATTGAACTGATTCTGAGGTGAACGCAGCTCTTGCGCCGGATTCAGTGGATTCGGTAATGGAATTGGTGGACTCAGCAATATACCGTCGGCAGAAAAATGCAGTAAATAGGGTCCAAACTCATCCCCAATCCAGATCTCGCCATTCGGTGCACGCTGCATCGATTCCGGATCAAAATCTGCACCGGTTAACAAACGTTCGGCCCTGTCTTGATGGACAATAGAAAAGGGAATCAGTTTATTCGGATCACGCAGCTGCACATAACTTAAATGCTTCACTTCAGCATTAGCTGCTGTTTTTGTTCTAAAGGTCGGTTGAATCACATGCAAACGCAGCAGATAGTCAGCCGAGTTATCTTGCGTGCCAAAACCATTGTCAGACATCACCAGATAAGTTCCATCATTATTTTTTAAGGCAGCCGAAAAACCTTGCACAGGCTGGCCTGGAAATGGCGGCAAAATCCCATTTGCACCAGTCACATACGCACCGGAATCTGGTCCTTCTGCATAGGTGGCCACATCCAGTTTTGCAAAAGCCACCAAAGTTGGCTCAATGATCGAGGGTGTAGGCGTCACCTGCGCCTTTTCATCAGAATCATTACATCCGTTCAAGCCCAACACAACGGCCATAACAAGGCCAAGAGATCTTTTTTTCATAAAGTTTAAAAATAGCAATTGGGGAAAACCATTCAAACAGGAAAAAATGACAGTGTTGGGATGATTCAGTGACAATTTTAAGACTCACTTTTGCGGCCAAATATTAATTTTCTATTTATTGATTACAACACCTAGATACCTTTCTGGAAATTATAATTCTTTTAGTTTTATTTCCCGCATAAAAAAATCCCCCTAGCTTTTGCTCGGGGGATTTTGAATAATGAGCTGGCGATGACTTACTCTCACATGGGTAACCCCACACTACCATCAGCGCTAAGAGGTTTCACTTCTG
>Ga0172372_10002323_pt1 | contig 29023 bp, 26 predicted proteins | sample LakKiv5m_2_FD_114544 | JGI IMG/M metagenome (GOLD analysis project Ga0172372, IMG submission 114544) | Freshwater microbial communities from Kabuno Bay, South-Kivu, Congo - kab_092012_9.5m | ecosystem: Environmental > Aquatic > Freshwater > Lake | place: Democratic Republic of the Congo...
AATCTTAGCGTGAATTTTCGTAAGTCTTCTTGGCGATAGGATTTGGTTGCTAAACAAGAAAACCTTTAAAAAAGCGCATGTTTGGGGCCTTTAGCTCAGTCGGTAGAGCAACGGACTTTTAATCCGTGGGTCGTCGGTTCGATCCCGACAAGGCCCACCCAGCAGAAATTAGCATCCGAAGTTCCAGAGCGTCGGAGTCATAAGTATTGTTAAAGGTACAATCTAATCAAGATGAAGAAAACATCGGTAAGAGAATTTGTCAAAGCTAATGACGATTTAGTTAGTTCCATATTTGTGAAAAATGCTGAGAAGGTAACGTACAAAAAAAAAGGGGCCAGCCTACTTTTCTTAATGAGATTATTTATCTATAGGCTTTATGCGACACTATTTTTAATCTTTGCAGAACCCATATTAGTTCTATCGCAATTACAGTTAAGGCGTAGTGGTGGGCTGGCAGGGTCATATCAATTCCACCGGTTGTTTTAGATTCGGCGTACTATAAAAAAGAGGACTTCAGCCACTGGAATTGAATTTGGTTCAGGTGCCTCCTCGATTCTTTTTGTTAAGTATTTGTATAAATTTATCTCAATTGAAGAATCCTGCCAATGGAAAAATTCTTATCTTAAAAACATATCAATTCTTGGATTACTACGTCCTCAATTATTTGCTAAAATTGAAAAGTCAATTCTAGTTTTTCAAAGAACGGAGTATCTTGATTCATTCGGTCATTTAGTAAGTTCATATAGACTCCCTGACAGCATAATTAATGAAAAATTTGATTTAGCTTATGTAGATGGGCCTACAGCTTTAGTTCAAAGTGAACGTCCAGTGGTGGGTACGGTATTGGATCCATTTGGCTACCTACCAAATGTTTCACTTCTTGAATTAAGAATTTTACCTACTTACATAATGGTTGATGGTCGTCGCGCAACGCTTGTTCACTTACTGCGAAACTTGGAAAGCAAGAATTACGACTTTTTACTCAAGGGTTCATATTTGGAAAAGCCGAGAGTTAATCCGTACCACTCCACTTTTACATTAAGTATGTAAATCCCCTGGTTAGATTAATTAAATTTTCACCGATTGCTTTTTCAAGTAGTTAATATGTGATTATTTCATTACAAATTGAACCTGACACAGAGCAGGCCTTTAGCTCATTTGATAGTTCAACGGATTTATAATTAATGAGCCCTGAGTTCGAAACACATAGGGCCCGTCTTCTATCTTGGATGAGAAAGTGCATTTCTCGATTACATGTTGTTTGAGGTTCAACATCTGTCACAGATCAGACACACAGGTACCTCCAAAATAGCATAAGGTTAAGGAAATTGGCATAGTTGTGAAACTAGTACTAATGAGCATTCAAAAATGTTACGCAGTGGGGCCTATAGCTCAGTCGGTAGAGCAAATAACTTTTAATCCATAGGCCTTTGGTCCGATTCCGACAGGGCCCACTTGAAACAGAGCATACAAGTCAAACCCATTTACCTTTGTGACATTTTAGCCAATGATTCGTCACAATTCTGTCACTCTATAAACTATTCTGAGATTAAGAACTGAACTGTAGAGCGACTCGGCCATTCTCGCATCACCATAAATCACTTAATAGGCAAATGCTTAATATCCGTTCATTCAAGTATAATCTACATGCGAAACTATTACTATAGTCGAAAAGTTGTATCCTAAGGATCAATCAATAAACAGCGGTTGAGGTGACGAAAAATTGAAAAAAAGAGAAAATGTTGTGGCAAGAATAATCAAGAAAATCGCTCATGCAAAATATGAAAAGAGTGTGGCAAGAGTTCCCAAATTTGAAAGATCTTTGACTTGGTCGTGTACTGGTAATGAACAGGGAAAAACAATTGAATTGTTCTTTACTGTAACTGTACTATTGACTTTTTGCTCAGCGTTCAATCGAAAATTAGATTATAGATTTTTTGATGTCATAATCACCTTCCTTTTCCTTTTGAGTTGTTACTTGAGTTTTTTGATAATGTTAAAAATACTGAGGGAAATAAGGGGCTCAAAGTTAATGCGAACAGCATTAGGTTTAGGATTATTTACTAGTGCACTTTTCGCGACAAGTCTTGGGTTTATCAAACTTTTTCCTAGTTTTCGTGATATCTCCTGGAACGTTGATTCCCGACTCTTCTTGTCTCAAACTTACTCATATGTGCAAAATGGAAATTCAAATGACTCAAATAGCTATTCAGAATTTGATATCCAGTATCATGCAACCCCAAGTTATATTGCTGCGCAAGTTTTTGACTATCTTAAGGTGAATCCAGACATCACCCTCTTTATCGCAATACCACTCCTGTCATTATTAACTGTTTACACTTTTGCAGAGTCAATTCTAAGGCTAAGTGGTTTGAACAAAAAACATGCAATTCTCGGAGCCGTAATACTCGTGAATATTTCCTACGTTACATCCATAAGTCAAAGACATAAAGCAATGTCCCCACTTGTGAATAGTGAATTAATGTTGAATTCGCAACTAGCCATTGCTGTAGTTTTGGCCACTTTAGGTATCCAAGCAACGAATTTACGTGGGAAAAATCTAATTGTGCTGGCAGGTCTAATTTCATTGGTGGCTTTGAAGCCTCAATATGTTCCTTTCGCAGCTCTGAGTTTGATAATCATTGCGGTCATTAATTTACCTACAAAAATTATGAAGTCCATTCTTAGAGCGTGTCTACCTATTCTAATTAACTTGGTTTTAGCACTTACATTCTTGCTCTATTTCACTAGCTCAAAAACAGGGCCCAGATACATCGCAAAATTGGATGGGATAGATCTAAAGGTTTTCCTCAGGAGCAATCTGTTAATAATATTGTTTGCACTTCTACTAATTCTGTTTTTGAAAATCATTAATGAATCTCTCACTCGTAAAAGAGTAATTCAAGTATTTTTGACTATTGGTATCTATCTAATTTCTGCGCTTTTACTTGATTTGCTTAAATTTGTGCCTTCAGGGATAACTTTGGAGAGAATGCAAATATTTCAACCGACTGAACCCGGGGGAGACAGTGATTTTAATCAAGGCCTTATACTTCTTTTTGTTCTCCTCGCCATTATGTTTATGATGTTAATTCCTACATTAGATATTAGAATGTCCATTGCTGTAAAAGCGGTTTGTATTTTTCTGATTGTATCTTCCATATTTCGGATCATGTACTCTGTGCCAATTTTTCTCCACCCAGTCAAAAATGGATATGAGGCTGTTAATCTAGCGCCGCTAAGGCAAGTTTTAGCAGAAGCAGAAAAACGCACCAATAAGCCAAAGTTCCTGGTTAATGACTTCGTAGATCCGGCGGAAGATTATCGAAGAAATGGTTCTGGTATGTACTGGTCTAGCGTTGGAATTGGTCAGTTTTACCTGTCTGATATCGCTACGTTTCATTACTTGGCCCCAGATGTAGAAAAGAGATTAGTAAATACTAGATTCTTCTTTAATTCACACATTTCAGACTTTCACGGTAAATTTATTAAATCAGCAGAAATAGACTTCATTGTTATTAATAAGCGCTGTCTCCCAAATTGGTTTTTTGAAACGAGCCCTATTTTTTCTAATTCAGAATATGCGCTTATTTCCCCAGAAAGTTTCAGTCATGACAATTATCAAAAACTCGGTTCTAAGAATAATAACTCGCAAGTTCGAAAATTTGGAACTTCACCCTGCCTGTAAACCTACCTTATTTATCAGACTGTACGATAACAGGTGCATGCCACTTCTTGCTCCAAAGGAAAAGAAAACTGTAATTGTCTGGACAACCTTAGATCGGCATAAGCTAAAAAGTGGTGTAGTAATGATGGATTTGAATTGGAATAACTTATAAAGTATTACACTTCGGATGCCACACACTAAAACATACTTCTATTTGAGTATTATTGAAGATAATGCAAAATTTCATCGATAATTCTCTGGCTCCCAGATAAGTCAAGAAAACCTTTTGATTTGTTTTGAAGTTTTTGCCGAAAACTCACGTCGATAATTAACTGATTGATTAAATCCCAGTTCATGTCATAATATCTGTAGTGCAGATATTTTCCGATTCCTGCAGCAACTTCATGTTTAGTGAGAGCTTCGTAATAAGAGATTTGATTGTCCGCAACACAGCAAATTCCTAAAGGAATTTCTCGAGCAATTACCTCGAGGCTAGAAGTACTAGCTGTTGTGAAAACTAAGTCAGCACTTTCAAGTTCGGTATCTAGTGCGGGCCCAAATGGTTTGACATCAAATCGAGAGTCTAAAGACTCAATCTCCTTGACTGAACGCGAGAAGAAGACAATTGTGCTAAATCCTTGTTTGTTTGCAAGTCCGTTGGCAATAAATGGCGCAAAATTGTATTTGTCATCCCCGCCACCAAAAACGACAATCTTGGAAACCTTAGATTGCACTCTAGGTTCTGATTTAAGAATCGACTTCCTTAAAGGGATGTAGTGCCTACCCGTCAATAGTTTAGCGTTGGTTTGTTCTAGGGTAAAAAAATCGATGCCTGGATGAATGATTAGCGCGGCATTGTACTTTGGGGTTTCCCTGTCTGAAATAGTGGCAACCAGCTTCCAGTTTTGCTCTTGAATAAAACTTCCGGTTATGGGAAGGTTATATGAATCGATGATGAGGACGTCCTTTCCTGGAGTGATTTGAAAGTCACTTTCCTCTTCAACGCGTGCCGAACCAATTGTCTTCAAATGAGTCTCAAGCCAATCTAAACCGCCCATTCTGCCTATAACTACACATTCGATATTCCTAGATACAGCTTCTTCAATTATGGCAGAGCAACGCATTACGTGGCCAGTTCCAATCTCATTGGAGGCATCGGTTCTAAAAACTATTTTCATCTTCACTCATTTTATCGACATTAACTTGATATAGTTCAAAATCTGCATCTAAATCTCCTGTAGATCGAAAACCGAATTTTTGAAAAAGAGCGATAGAACTTTTATTGGACTTTCTTATCACAGCACGAAAGTTTGTCACTGGAATCTCTAAAATTGCAGATTCTAAGGCTTCCTTTAGCATTCTCTGCCCATTTCCAAGGCCCCTGAATTCGGGAATAATGAAAATACTAATCATGAATGAATTGGCCATATCTTCGACTCGATCTAAGCGAACGTATCCAATTTCTTTTTCAAGAATTGACATAATCCAAAAGGGTTCAAGCAAAACTCTTGACAGTCTTGCACTGAACCAGTTCCCATGATCAAAATCTGTTATTTCGTTAGGAAATCTAGAGGCATTCCTAGCGGAAGCAGAATTTCTCCAACGCAAAATCAGTTCAGCGTCACCCAAAGAAATAGGCCGCTTAACAATTTTCATTAGTTGTAAGTATACTTAGGATATGAACAATTCAACTGCTGGCGTGAAATTTATCGCAGAGGTTTCTGCTAATCACCTAGGTTCGCTTGATAGAGCGCGAGAATTGGTAATTCAAGCAGCGCACGCTGGTGCTACAGCAGTAAAATTTCAAACCTATACCGCTGATACCATGACCCTAGATTTACCACACTTTTCAGTAACTAAAGGGCACGAACTTTGGGGGGGGAGAACCCTCTACTCTCTCTATGAAGAAGCACATACCCCTTGGGAATGGCACGAAGAATTGTTTGCCCTATCTCGGGAAATGGGAGTTCTTCCTTTTAGTTCCCCCTTCGACCTCACTGCAGTAAAATTCTTAGAGTCACTAAATGCGCCTATGTATAAAATTGCATCACTAGAGACAGGCGATCATGCTTTAATTAGAGCTGTTGCTGAAACCGGAAAACCAGTAATTATCTCTACCGGCGCGACAGAGTTAGAAGAGATTGAAGAATTAGTGGAAGTTGTAAAACAAACTGGCAATCAGAAGCTAACACTTTTGCTCTGCACTAGTTCTTATCCAGCAGTTCCAGCTGAAAGTCATTTGAGCCGTATTTCTCTATTACGTGAAAAATTTAATTGTGAAATCGGGCTCTCAGATCATACTCTGGGAATAGGGGTGAGTATTGCTGCGATTGCCTTAGGTGCTACCACCATTGAAAAACATATTACTTTAAAGCGATCAGATGGTGGTGCCGATAGCGCATTCTCTATGGAACCAAATGAATTTGCCCAACTTGTTGCCGAGGGAACAAATGCACTGCTTTCTCTAGGGGAATCAGATTGGAGAATTCAAGATTCTGAGATGGAATCAAGAAGATTAAGGCGCTCTCTTTACATCACCCAAGATGTGAAGGCTGGAGATATAGTTTCGGAGCAAAATGTACGCGCCATCCGCCCTGGTGATGGCGCCAAACCTAAGTTCCTCGCACAGGTCCTTGGAAAGAAATTTAATGCAGATTTAAAGATTGGAACACCACTCTCACTCGACTACATATCTAACTAATTATGGACCTGGTTATTGGGACCGCAACATTTGGAACAGATTATGGAATTGCAAATAGGGGTCGAGTTCAGATTGAATCGGAAGCACTTAGGATCCTATCTGAGGCACAGAATTTTGGTATATCGAATATAGATACCTCTCCTGAATATTCAATTGCTGAGGAGATAATTGGAAAGTTCCATTCCACTCATGAAAGTTTCAATTGCTACTCCAAAATTTCTCTCAAAATACATAACTCCTCAACCGAAACACTAAACTCATTGACAAACTCATTAAGGATGATGAAAATTGAATCATTAAAAGGCCTCTACTTTCATAATCCTGCGGAGCTTCTTGCAAGACCTGCCGCGCAAATAGAAGCCCTTATAGATGCAATACAAGATACCGAAAAAGTTGAAAAAGTTGGTGCATCGGTCTATGAGTTAAGCGAGATTTTGGCTGTTCATGAAAGACACCCCCGTATTTCTCTGTTCCAAGTTCCTGAAAATATAGCTGACCAAAGACTTAGATATTCGAGTGAAGTTGAATCGCTTAGTAAGAGTGGAATAGAATTTCATGTACGTTCAATTTTCCTGCAGGGGTTACTACTCATGGAAAATCCTCCAGCGCATCTCTCTAGTGCGCAGTCGTTCTTAGACAAACTAAGAGCCACGGCCAATTCAAGGAGCTGTTCCCCAATTGAATTGTGTGTAAGTTATATTAAACAACTTGGGTGGGCTTCTAAGTTTATTGTTGGGATTTCTGAATCTATTCAACTTCGACAAATTTTAGAGGCACAAGAATGTTTTGATGAGAATATTGTGATTGATGAAACGCTTCCAAATGACATTCTTGACCCAAGAAGATGGATCAATGACTAAGAAGAATTTGGCGATTCTCCAGGCAAGAATGTCCTCAACGCGCCTACCCGGCAAAGTGTTAGCAATCATTAATGAACAGCCCATGATTTATTGGCAGATCAAACGGATCAAAGAAGCCAAGAGTATTGATGAATTAGTCGTCGCAATATCTACGGACCAAGACGATGATGAACTGGCTGATTTTTTACAAGAAAGTGGTTTTCTCGTCGAGAGGGGTTCAATCGATAATGTCTTTGAGCGATTTCTTCAAGTTCTTGACCGCTTCAGGGATTTTGAGAATATCGTGCGCCTAACCGCAGATTGCCCACTGGTTATGCCCTCCCTGATTGATGAAATGGTGGCGAAATTTGAAGGTTCGGACATCGACTACTTAAGTAATGCATTAGATCCTACCTTTCCGGATGGCCTAGATATCGAAATCGTGAGGCGATCAGCACTTGTGAGATTGGGTGAGCACCCCCTCTCAGTTTCTGAAATGGAGCATGTCACCCTGGGACTGCAAAATAGAGCGAGTGATTTTGTGATTGGGAACTATTCGCAGGATTTAGACCTATCGAATCTTCGATGGACGGTCGACTATAAAGAAGATCTCGAGTTTGTCAGGCGCATTTATGCCGAGTTCAAGGGGAAAGAGACCACGTTTAACTATGAAGACTTACTTGAGCTCTTAGCTGCCAAGCCAGAACTTAATAACGTGATTTCCGATAACCTACGGAATGTGGCCATTAAAGAGACAGAAGAGTAGATTCCGCGTGCGGAAATTTAGAAATTCCGAAGCTCATTTGAATCGGGCGGAGTTGACAATCCCACTCGGCTCCCAAACCTTTAGTAAATCTCGAACCCAGTATCCTGTTGGCATCTCTCCGCTATTCATCAAAAAAGCCAAAGGTTGTCATGTTTGGGACTTAGACGGGAATAAATACATTGATTTGGTCTCGGCCCTAGCCTCAGTAACGCTGGGTTATGGGGATTCACGCGTTAACACCGCGGTGAGAAAACAACTCAGACGAGGAGTCTCCTTTTCTCTTCCAGGCACCTTGGAAGCCGAAGTTGCTGAAATGATCTGCCACCTTGTGCCGTCCGCAGAGATGGTCCGATTTGGAAAGAATGCAACCGATGTAACTACCGCTGCTGTGAGATTGGCTAGGGCTTATACAGGCAAAGATCGATTAATTGTGTGCGGGTACCATGGCTGGCAGGACTGGTTCATAGGCTCCACTTCGAGAAACAAAGGCGTGCCGAAGGCGACATCAGACCTGACAGAAGTCTTCAAATACAATGATCTAGAATCTTTGCAAAAAATTCTTAGCGAAAAAAATGATGTCGCTTGTGTTGTCATGGAACCAATGAACTCAAGTTTTCCTAATCCCGGCTTTCTCGAGGGAGTAAGGGAACTAACCAAGAACCATGGAGTGGTTCTGGTTTTCGATGAAACCATCACGGGCTTCAGATTTTCTGAGGGTGGGGCACAAGAACTCTTTAACGTGATCCCTGATATTTCCACATTTGGAAAGGGAATAGCAAACGGATTCCCACTCTCTGTAATTTCAGGCAAACGCGAGATTATGATGGAAATGGAGGAGATATTTTTTTCCGGAACCTTCGGAGGAGAATTACTTTCTCTTGCAGCAGCAAAATCAGTACTTAAACTACACATTAATCGTGAGGTAATATCTCAACTAGAACAAACTGGCCTAGATTTACAGAATCGTGTTAATTCAGCAGTCTCTCAGACAGATACTCAAGAATTACTTTCCTTGAGTGGCCATCCAACTTGGATTTTCCTAAATTGGAGAGAAATAGGCGGCTATTCAGCAGACTTGTTAAAGACTTATTTTATGCAGGAAATGTTCCAAACAGGAATCCTAATTTTAGGTACTCACAATGTTAATCTCGCACACACTCAAAGAAATTTAGAAAAAATCGAAGAAAGCTACCTTTCAGTTTTAAGCTCAATCTCTAACGGAATAAAGCAAGGTGATTTACAATCTAAACTTAGGGTAGCACCACTTAGTCCTCTATTTAAAGTTAGGTAAATTTCTTTTCACCATGACCATGCTATTTTCTTCTATCTTATGTTCGCTGAAGCCTAAATTCCTGTAAAGTGAGATGGCATCAATATTTTTGAGATCTACACCAAGGAAAATCTCGCGCAGTTTCAATGAATTAAAGAGAAATTCCATAACCTCTAGTAAAGCCTCCCTTCCATAACCACGACCTCTGAATTCTGGGCTTCCTATCATTATGCCGAGCCAAGCGGTGCCCTCCAAAAAGTCAATAGGCTGAACCTTCAAAGTACCAATTAATTTTTGATCCTCTCGTAAAAATATTCCGAAGAGTAGAGCATTCACATCTAAATTAGTACTTTCGATGAATTCAATGAGTTCTGCTAATCCATAATCGGCCTTTGCGCTAATGATAAACGAATTACTTTCAACATCTCGAAGCCAATTCAAGTATGAGCCTAGATCATCGTCCTTAACGCTAATCTCACGTAAGAGAAGTCGTGGCGTCAAAAGTGCTATATTCACGAGAGTATATTACTTCAAATGCTTCCACTCAATTAGAGACCCAAGGACTATAATTAATTTTGTGACATTTAAGGAACAAAAAGAGCGGGTTCGCTCCCGGATAGAGTCTGAATTTCGCACCGAATTTCACAACAAATCAGTATTTATTGATTTGATTACAGAGAAACTCATGGCCAGAGAATTTAATCAGACTTTTTACCGCGGGGAAGGACTAACTACTGATAACACTTCACAGTCAATAATTAGATTTGACTTCAAGAGCATGATTCAAGCGCTTACTAAAGGTTTAGGAATTTCAGCATATACCTTAATGCAAGTGCTCCAATTAAGAATTAAACCTAATCCAAGTGAAAGTCTAGGTTGGGTGTATGCCGTACCAAACCAATTCTTCTCAACTCGCAATCAAATTGCAGATCTAGAAAAGTTCTTGGACGCAACCCTAAAGGATAAAAATATAAAGCCTCCTACCAGATATTTTGTTCAAAGTGGGTCGCTTAAGAACTTATTAGAGTCAGAGAAACTCGAGATTGTGTTTCATATCGGTTCTAAAATTTTAAGCTTGGAAAATCAGAGTAAGTTAAGGTGCAGCTTCGAAATAGTTAAGCGGACATCCATTTGGCTGAAGACTTCGATTAGACATCCAGTATTTCTGTTAATTGGCTCTGAGTATATAGTAGATGCTCCAGCAGTCGAACTAAGAAAAAGTCGAGAGAAAGATTTGCTCATAACAACGCAGAGTCAACTACTGGCTCCTGCTTATGTCTTCAAGAGCCCAATAAGGGCTAGGAGAATCATGTATTGGTACTCTAATAATTCTGTCCAAATTTCTAAACAAAAAAAGGAACAGTTAGACTATTCGTATTTAGTTCAACGTCAAATCTCAGAACACTTTGTCTGGTCTTCATCCTGGGGAAAGATTCTCGAAGAGCACAATAGGGATTCGCAAGTCACGCCTATAGGCCCGATAATTTTTAAGGATTTGTCTGGTTACAGTAGGCACGCTGAAAAAAAGTTAGAGGAAACAAAGAAAGTTACAATTTTCGACGTAACACCTAAAAAAAACGTATCGTGTGATTCGTTTTATTCTGATAAGGAAATGCAGAAGTTCATATTAGACATAGTTGCAAGCATAAAGCCCAGATATCCAGAAGTCTTGATCAGATTGAAACCTAAAAGAGAGTATTCTTCTCAAGACAGTGTGACTTATCGAGATTTTCTAAAATCGCAAACTTCAAACATTAAAATGTTAATGTGGGATTGCAGCATTGTAAATGAAATCTTGAATTCAGATCTAGTAATTTGTGTGCCGTTCTCGAGTCCTGCATTGATAAGTAAACACTTTGGTGTTCCAACGGTATTCTACTCGCCTTCAGTGGACTTTCATTTAGGACAAATTAATGAAGGCATTTTGGTTCTACAGGGTTTAGGAGAACTCCAACTATTCCTTAAGAAATTTTGGGAAAGTGACTCACTCAATTTGGAATGATTGCCCTAAGGCAAAAGTCCTCTATTTGAATGCTTTAAACCTATATGAAAAAAAGTTAGTTATTTAATTTATTTTTCTCTATGATTTCAAGTAGAGTCTTTATTATGTACTTTTGTTTTCTGCGCTGTAGCATGGGATATAGAGGAATCGAGAGCGCCTGTTGGTAATAGTGAAGAGCTTCGGGGTAGTCAGCAACGCTATATCCCTTTTTTACGTAATAAGGTTGCTGAGGGATGGGCCTGTAGTGGACCTGAGTGCCAATCCCCTTTTTCTTCAACTCATTCATTAGTTCTGCCCTTGAGAGACCAATTTTTGAGAAATCGATGCGAATAACATACAAGTGTCGAGCACTTTCATGGGTATGAATAGATTGAGCAGGACAGAGTAGATCGGACTCTGCCAACATTGCGTCATAAAACTTAGCCCTCGATTGTCTCCTTGCAATAAACCTAGTCAATTTCTTCATTTGTGAAATCCCAAGCACCGCCTGAATTTCGGTTAGACGGTAGTGGTAGCCAAGGCGTTGCATCTCGTGATACCAGGGGTTTCTGACTCCGTTAGTTGAGGCTAATAGAGGAGCTAGAAAATCATCACTTTCTTGACTGATGCCATGCGACCTTAGTTGCAAGAGTTTGCGATAAAGATCAATGTTGTTGGTTGTAATCACCCCTCCTTCTCCAGTCGTGACCGACTTAACTGGGTGGAAGGAAAAGACGGTCATGTCTGAGTACTTGCAGCTTCCAACTTTACTTCCGCAAGGATATAAAGCGCCAAGTGCGTGGGCGGCATCTTCGATGACAGGAATCTCTTTTTGTTTAGTGTATTGAGATAAACGACTCATATCACAAGGTAAACCTCCAAAGTGAACTGGTATGACTGCAACCACTTTTTTGTTTGATTCTAATTCAGCCTCTAATTTTTTTATATCGATATTAATTGAATTTGAATCTATATCAATAAATTTTGGAGTCAAACCCGCGTAAAAAGCTGCGTTGGAAGAAGACATGAACGAAATTGGAGAAGTTATGACTTCACCAGTATTTGGAATTTGCAGAGCTTCTAAGGCAATGTGTAGTCCAGCAGTGGCACTTGAGACCGCAACAGCATATTTGGCTCCGACTTCATTAGCCACGGATGATTCAAATTCCTTGATTTTTGGACCTTGAGTTAGGGAGTGGCGCAAAACGTGCCAACCCACCCTAATTGAATCAATAAGGCTAACCGTCTGGCGACTGTATGGAATTATTTTAATATTCCATGCTCCTTTAGAAGCTTGAGAAAACTTTCATCTGTGTGCCAAACCTGATTATTATCACTAGAGAAATTGAATCCTTCGGAAACCTTCTTACCCATATCTTTATACACCCCAGATGCCAGAAGTGATGGTGACAGAATTGCAAAATGATCATCAAACTCATAGGTGTAATTAGAATCATCTTCTGTAATCATTATTTCATGAAGTTTTTCTCCCGGGCGGATTCCGATTACATGGATAGGAATGCCAGGACAAACTACTCGTGCAACATCAATAACCTTGAAGCTTGGAATTTTAGGCACAAAAATCTCACCCCCATGCATTCTGTCAAGGCTATCAAGCACGAATTGGACACCCTGTTCAATGGTCAACCAGAATCGAGTCATTCTTTTATCTGTTATTGGTAGTGAACCTTCTTTGGCGCGATCTAGAAAGAAAGGAATTACGCTTCCCCTAGATCCCAAAACATTTCCATACCGTACGCATGCAAACTTAGTACCACGAGATCCAGCGAGGATATTTCCTGCAACCATAAGTTTGTCTGAGCAAAGTTTGGTTGCTCCATAAAGATTTGCTGGGTTTGCTGCCTTATCCGTACTTAGAGCTACAACTTTCGAAATACCGTTCTGGATTGCTGCATTAACAATATTTTCCGCACCGATAACATTTGTCTTGATGGCTTCCATGGGGTTGTATTCTGCGGCTGGGATTTGCTTCATCGCTGCTGCATGCACAATTACGTCAACGCCATCGGTAGCCTGAAGAAGTCGTTGATAATCTCTAACATCACCTAAAAAGTATCGAAGTTTAGGTGAATTAATCTGCTCAGCCATTTCAAACTGCTTCAACTCATCGCGACTGAAAACCACTAGTTTCCTAATTTCACTATCAGCGAGAACTCGTTTAACAAAAGCTTTACCGAAGGAGCCTGTACCTCCGGTTATGAGGACTGTTTTTCCTGCTAAATATGACATCTCATCGCTTTCTCTGTGAAGACCTAGGAGACAACCTTATACGAGAGCTCTTCTCTAATCATATCTTTCAACCCTGGCAATTTCACCCCAAGGCTTAGAAGCTTCGAATTGTCCAAGGATAAATTAGTCGGCCGGGGAACTGATGAAGACAAATCCGAACTTTTTGCTGCCAAAACAAGATTAGGATCTAAATCCAATGCCACCGCAACTTCCCTTAAAAAATCCAACTTCGTTGTTGATTCCGTACCCGACAAATTCAAGATTCCTGCAATGTTCCATTCAAGGGTACTTTCTATGAATCTTCCAATTTGACTTACTCCTAATGGGGTAAACCAAACATCTTGGTAACCAAATATTGGAGACGGTTTCTTAAAGGAATTGATTGCGAAATCTAGAATCGAATGATTGCCTCGAGTAGAAACTCCAAAGAAGTTAGTTCTGAGGATTAAGGATGTTGGACTTTCATTGAGTATCAAAAGTTCACCAGTAAATTTGGAGTAGCCATAAGAATTTACAGGGATTGGGTGCATCAACTCGTCTCGAGTTTCACGGATAAGGTTGGCATAATGATCAGTGCTAATCTGGAGAAACTTAAAATTAAAATAATTGCTGGCTTTTGCAACCCTGTATGGGAAAATCGCATTAAGCAGCATCGCTCTCTCGGGAAAACGTTCACAATCCTCTACGCTTGTAGCGCCAATGCAATTTATTACATATTGCGGTGTGACCCTTTCAATTAGGGTCTCAAACATATCCAACGACGATATATCTAGATAATTACTTCCCTGTAATGAACAATGTGCGTTGTTAAAGTGTGTTCCAGTGACCTCAAACTTAGATGCAAGGATTCGTGACAGTCTAGAACCCAGGAGACCGGAACTTCCAAGAATCAGTACTTTAGCCAAACTAACTCCTTAAATTGAATGTCTAAACAATGATTCACAAGGACATGGATATAGTTTACATATGACCCATCCTGATTTTACAATGCTTATCGCTACCAAGGATCGACCAGAGAGCTTGAGAAAACTCTTAGGAAGCGTGGCTCAAAGCACAATCAAGCCTAAGTCCCTTATTGTAATTTCTTCAGGGCGCCCGATTTACGAAGTCATTGCCGAGTTTAAAGATGCGTTAGATATTGATTATTTTCACTCTGAGGTGACAGGCCAGGTGAATCAAAAGAAAATTGGGATAACCAGAGTACGAAAGGAGATTCCTTGGGTTTTGTTCCTAGATGACGATTTATTCCTTGCGCCAAATGCGGTTGAAAAGGCTTTTGAAACTCTAGCAAAATATCACAATCTGTACGACAGTATTGTTGGTATTGGACTAGGTTTAACACCTACAGGAAGAATAAGAAATTCTTCTCAGATTCAAAACTTTATGGGACGTGCATTGCGGCTCAGCAGTGGAAGCCCGGGCAGAGTTATCCGCAGCGGTCAGGGTGTCAGTTACTTAGAATCCCCTGAACCTATTTTTACAGAGTGGCTGAATGGCGCATCTATGTGGAAAACCGAATCCTTAATTGACTACACATCGTTCGTTCCTTCAAGTAGATATGCCGCATGTGAGGATTTGGTTTTTTCATATCAGCAATCCAAGAAGGGTAAACTCCTTTTTGCGCCAGAAGCAAGAGTTTTTTTCCAAAAATTGGAATTGAAAGATTATAATCGTAGTCAAGCTATTATTTCAGCAACAGCATGGAGATATTACTTTGTAAAGTCTAATGCTGAACTTAGTCTGTGGCAGCTAATGTATTCTCAATTTGGACGACTTGCTTATATTCTAGTTACACAACCTTGGAACCAAGATGCAATGCGTGCTGGGATTTGGTCGGTGAAGCATTTGTTTATTGCCGTTGTCAGAGACAGAGATCCTATGTTCTTAATCAATAAGATTTCTTAGAAAGAACTTGTCTTTTAGTTGAGTCTCGGCTGATGCAATATCTTCGGGTACATCTACCGGCACTGACCAGTCTGAAAGTTCGACTACTCCCACGGGCACGTCATTTTCGAGAAACCTCAGCAATTCATGGTCTTCAATGAGTTCAAATGTTCCTCGAGGCATTTCAGCAAACTTTGCTAGAGCATCCCTTGTGTACCCATACATACAAACTTGTCTGAAGAAATCACTAGTGTTTCTCTTTTTGGAACCCGGGATTGAGGCCCTTGAAATATAGAGCAATTTATTTCCACGAGAGTAAGCGATTTTGATTGTGTTTGTATCTTGGAATTCTGAGTCCCCAGATCCAGTGCAATAACCAGTAATTGCAGCGAAACCAGAGTTTTTTAAGAATTCTATAGATTTAACCACGTCAGCTGGATTAAATGCGGGCTCGTCGCCTTGGATGTTTACTACGTACGGAGCATTAATTATTCGATTCGCCTCCGCAAGTCGATCAGTTCCTGTTGGATGCTCTTTCGTCATCACAACCTGAAAGCCAGACTTTTCGACGAGTTGAGCAATATCCAAAGAATCGGTTGCAACGTAGGTGATTTCTTTGCTTGCCACTTCGGTAACCCTGTCTAGGACGTGCAAAATCATTTCGCGACCAAGTAGTTTCGCTAATGGCTTTCTGGGAAAACGAATTGATTGTATCCTCGCCGGAATGATTATTACGACCTCAGGCATGAGACCCTTTCAATCAATTATGTTTAGCATTAGGCTTATATTTATGATGTTCTGATACCAACTGTTTTTTCTCTCCACTACCAAGTATTTTTTCCGCAATTCGAATATCTTTAACAAAATTTGAAAATTCACTCGTTGTAAGGTCTAAGGCGACGCCATCAAAGTGGACCCACTCAACACTGCCTAGTTTTATGTGCTTTTCAATAAAGCGAGCCCCATTTGCTACTGAAAGTTGGCAAGCAAGAGAGCCAACATCATGGGAAGAATAACCTGGAATAATGTTACCCTTTTCGCTCATTCTCTGAATGGTTTGCACTACTGAAACGTTGCAATCCTCAGGGGCAGTGGGATAACTTGAGGTGCACTGCATCAGAATTATTCTCTTTTGTTCGAAATTCTCTACTACCCAATCAAGAAATGATTGCCCCGTAGCACCGGTACTTATAAAAATAAACTCAACATCGGAATTGGCAATTTTTCGCAGAAAATTCTTATGCTCCGAAATTGTTGAGGGTGCTTTTATGCACAAAGGTTTAAATCGATTCATCAATTCAAGTGATGGTAAGTCAAGCACGCTGGTAAACCAAGGAATATTAAGCTCAGCACAAAGTATTGTTAGATACTCAATCTGTTCTATTGATAACTCCACGCCTGCGCGATATTGGCCCAGAGTGTTTCCGAAAGGCGATGAATACCCACTCGCTCTCTCCTCTGAAGTGTAAAGAACGTTTATGTCGCGTTTTTGGATCTTAATCACAGATGCACCTTGAGATTTACAAAGCTTGACCATCTCAGCCAATCTATCGGTATCACCTAGGTGATTGTTTGTGAGTTCGGCAATTATTTGAACTTCGCCTTGATTTGCACGCTCGAACATTTGTTGTTGAAGCTTATTATTTGTCGAGATTGCTGCTTCTAGTGTCGCGCGGGAGAGTAATGGGACAGATTTATTGATTTCTTTGTTCGACGATTTATTTGTATTTTTCGCAATATTAGAGTTGATTACTAGGCTTAGATTTTCAAAAGGTCTATCCTGCTTGAGCAGCATATCAAAAATGCTTTTTTGTCGAATAAGTAATGATGACAAAAACAAGTCTTCGAGTTTTCCGTCATTATTTGGTGTTATCTGAAAGTCAAAACCAAAGAGAGATACTTCTACTGGCGCATCCTGTGTTTCTGTATGTGTCGCCAGGAGATTTAATAAATCTAGAATTGTGATTAATACGAAGTCTTCCCTGAATCCAATTTGGCTAGAATCACTACCCGATAAACCTTCGATATACTCAAATTCAGAAATTGGAAGCTGAACTGCATGACTAGAGGAAGGAAATCCTGAAGGGACAATTAAAGGAATTCCATGGGAATTTTTTGACTCCAGTTGCGAGAGTAGATACGGTCTAGTGACGACGGCAAAAATTACTTGCAATGAATTGTCTATATTATTTATCGAGACGACGGGGAGTGACTCTTTTCTGGCAAACTTTAAACCTCGAGATCGACTATCACCGTTGCCAAGAATTACTAATCTGTCAACCTTGAATTTCAACCACGAATCTAAGATTGGGGTCAAGAAATTCTCCAAAGTATTCCTCCCCATTTATTCTTACAGACTTTCCCAATTCAAGCGCTACTAGAACGACAGGAATAATATCCCAAAGTCTAACGCCTTTACTACTAGATTTAAAGTTAACTGAAGAGGTTGCTGCAAGTATCAAATTAAAAAGTGAGCACCCAAAAACCCTAATCTCATCAGGGAAATCAGAGACAATAGAGCCCCAATCTGAGTTGGAAGAATAAGCTTCTACACGAGACCCCTGAAGAGGGCCACGGAATGTTTTCGAATTACTATGAATAAGTTCTGTTAAAACTTTTGATGAGAATCCCATTCCTATTTCTGGGAAAGAGACGTAACTAGCGACTAATTGATTATTTACGAAGATTGCTAATCCAGTCCCCCAAATAGGAATTCCCGAAATATAGTTTTCAGTTCCATCTACTGGATCAATCACCAAATAGTTGCCGTCCCAAAGCGCTGGAAAGGGCGACTCTTCTCCAATCATTTGAAACCCAGGTAGGCACTCAAGCATTTGTAGTCTAACAAAATTCTCTATCGCGATATCTAAGTCACCCACGGGACTATCATCTCTCTTTACTCGATAGTGACCCGATTGCAAATTTTGAATACCAATGAATTGATTCATGCGGTTGATTATGGATGCAAATCCTTCCACTATCGTGGCGGGGGTCTCAGGGCTTGAATAATTCATCAATCACCTTTCGCCATTTCGTAAAACTGTCATCCCTAAGGATAAGCAGATCATCGTCTTTATTCAGCTTAAATGGATTCTCAAGTGAAATTTCAATATCTTCCAAATTCTCAACTTGAGGTATCCCCAAATATTTCATTTGCAGGAATCTTTGGGGAGGCATAGGAGGGTTAAAAACTCGGATATTGCATTCATTAAACTCTGGTTGAAGATAGCTAGAAGTCTCTGGGCCGAAGATAATGACACTGAAATCATGTGCCTCGAGGCGATTTACCAAGGTCAGACCAGAAAATTCTATGTGGGATTGCGAAGGGTGAGGTTGTAAAAAAAATTCAAGGCTTGATTTGTTGCGATGGCTACTTTTATCACCAATCAATTTTGCAAAATTCTCAGTTGTTTTGACATTTGCATCTGAAACATACAACACTTTCCTGGATACACTAGAGTATGTGAATTGCTTTAATACTTGAAAATGAATAAATCTTTGTGATTCAACGACTTGAAGTTGACTCTGTGGCACACCAAGACCAGTTAGGGTTTCTAAGCTCGAACGACCTGGACAACATATATTTTTTTTCAATTCGGCAAGAGACCGTCCATTGCGCTTAAGCAAGTAATTGAGGATTTGAGAATCTTGGGCACGCAATGGGGTATGAATGACCCCCCAGCAGGGCAAGTCTAATCCCAGGGATAAGTCATTTAGTGCAATTTCCCAAGACTGCCCCTCCATCAAATGTAAAATACTTTTTAGCTGGGTTGCTTGGGAGATACCAGTACCAAGCAAGTGTCTATTTAGTTCAGTTCTTGCGATTCCCATTCCTAATTGCTCTTGAACAAATATCCTGCAAACCTTAATGTCACTTTTTTTAGTGGCTTCATAAAAAATGAGTTTTGCAAGGAATGCGTAAAAAGAAATTAACTCAATAATTGCTTTAGCCAAAATCTGCATACTAAGAAAAGAAGCCAATGGAATTAACCTAAATTGCGATTCATGATTAATTTGCTTTATCTGATGTACTAACTGGCGATTTGAAGTTCCGGCGGCTTTAAAGGGTACTAAGAACCAAGCAGTTTTTGACGACATTTCCTCACTTAAAAATTTGACCTCACCCCAAAAACCGGTGTAGGACCGATCAGAAAATTCAAGAAGATGCAGCGATGGTGAAAATACGCCCAGTGATTTTTTGGAGTAGTCAACTCTTCTAAAATTTCTATATGGGAGATATTGGAAGTACTTCAGAGCTAAATACCCTAGTCCTTGGAATAATTGAAAAGGTAGCGCCAAAGATAGTTTTATAAGTCCGAATGAATTTACTGGCTCTAGAGAATGGTCAAAACTTCTCCACGGGTATGGTCCCCAAAGAGCCATGGCTCTGACTGTTCTTCGCAATTTTTCGCTACGAAGTGATTCGCCTGTTGCGCGGCACAGAAACTCAAGGTTCTGGCTAAGGCTTGCAATGTAAGCCTGCATTTCTAAAAGAACCCTAGTTTCCAAGTGATCTCCAATCACATATTCTAGATGATTCTACAGGTTTTGATAGTAGAATCTTCTCATGCCACATTGTGACAACTTATTAAAAGTCAAGTAAATTAAGAGGGAAAGCATGACCAAGATTAGACTTCAGAGACCCCTTTTGTTTTTTATTCTTGAGTTCTTGAATAAACGAGATCGTTTAATTCTGAAGTTTGTTGTAGTCTTTCAAATTTTGCTCTCGATTTTGGATTTAATCGGTGTTGCTCTAATTGGCGTTATTGCCACACTTTCTGTTTACGGGATTCAATCCCAAGATTCAGGAAATTTTGCAAAGTTTTTGACTGATAGTTTGGGCATAAGTGATGAATCATTCCAAAAGCAAATTTTCACTTTGAGCCTTTTGACAATTTTAATCCTTCTAGCTAAGACAGCTGCTTCCCTTTGGATCACTCGACGCTCCCTAAATTTTATCAGCCGCCGAGGCGCAACCCTCTCTGGAACGCTCCTCAGAAAAATACTGCGCAAGCCCTCTGTTGAGATAAATTCTTATTCTCAACAGGATCTAATCTACGCCGCAACTAATGGTGTGCAAAATTTGATGACAGGGATTGTAGGTATTTCAATATCAATAGTCTCAGATACTTTTTTGCTGATTTTACTAACATTAGGATTGTTTCTTTTCAATCCAGTTCTAGCTCTCACAACGTTCATTCTCTTTTCCCTAATAGGGACTGTTCTAAGTGCCTACCTAAAAAACAAAGCTTTCAAAATTGGCTCTAATGAGACCTTGGCGCATGTCTCGAGTACGGACAAAATTAGTGAAGTATTAAGCACATATAGAGAGTCTGTAGTCCGAGACACTCGAGAAGCTTATGTCCAAGATTTCGAAACACTGAGGACCAAAGTTTCAAATGCGGTTGCGAAACGAACATTCATGCCTTTTGTCAGCAAATATGTAATGGAAATTTCTATAACATGTGGAGCATTCATTATGGCGGGGCTTCAATTTGCGCTTTATGACTCAAAAACGGCGATAGCTGGCCTGGCTGTTTTTTTTGGCGCTTCTTCAAGAATTGCGCCAGCGGTGCTTCGAATTCAGCAAGGAGTTACTCAGACAAAATCCTACATTGGACAATCACAGAGAACTCTCAGTTTATTAGAAGCTCAACGTGAAACCGTGTTAGATGAGCAGCTAATAAGAGTTATAAGTCCAGATTTTTTAGCAAAGGGATTTTTGCCAGAGGTAAGCATTACTGATTTAACCTTCAAGTATTCACAAGAGTCTCAATTTGAACTCCGAATTCCCAAACTTGAAATTGGGCCGAATACGCATGTTGCAATAGTCGGATCTTCCGGTTCGGGAAAGACCACACTTGTTGACATAATCCTTGGGATATTGACCCCGACACATGGAGCTGTGAAAATCTCAGGCCTTAGGCCTCTGGATACATTTAAGCGATGGCCTGGTGCGGTTGGCTACGTACCGCAAGACACTGTAATTACGTCAGGGACAATCTTAGACAATGTCTTACTCGGCTACGAACGAGCCTCTGCAGATTTGGCGAAGGTTATTGCAAGCCTGACTCTTGCGGGTTTGAGTGAATTTTCTAGCGTGGACGAATCTGGAATCTATCTTGAAGTTGGAGGACGAGGACATAAGTTGAGCGGAGGTCAACGTCAACGAATTGGAATAGCAAGAGCCTTATATACAAACCCTAAATTACTCGTACTTGATGAGGCCACTAGCTCTCTTGACTCTGCCACGGAGTTCGATATAACCGAATCACTTAACGTGCTCAAGCAGAAGCTATCTCTAATCACAATTGCCCATAGACTTTCAACAGTTAAGTCAGCTGATCTTGTAATTTACATTGAAAATGGCGAGATTTTATCTCAAGGTTCGTTTGAGGAAGTTAGAAAAAGCGTAAAAACTTTTGATTTTCAGGCCAACCTACTTGGACTCTAAATCCAACTATTAATAGATGAGCGAGAAGTTGTTCTAAAGGTTTGATAAGAATTTTTTAGCAATCAATTCTGCGATTTCTAGGTCTTGGAAGGTATCGATGTTTACTGATTGATACCAAGGCATTTCATAACCAATAATTGGTTCTGCGAGTAGTTTGGAACCAATTCCATTGGAACGAACTCTAAAGATGTAGATCGCTCCATTCCTCCAGAATTGTCTGGTAAAACCTTGCCTCAAAGTGCCTTTGTCAGATTCTTCACTTTTACTTAATGGCACAAGCAAAATTCCTTGAGATTTCAATTTGGGTCCTAATTGATACATTGTTGAAATGTTATATTGCGAAGACTCGGTGACTGAGATTAGTGCATTCGCCTCGTGACTATCCCAAATTGAATGTGCTTTGATTAAATCCAACGGGTATCGAAAAGGGGAAGTAGGCTGGAGGAGAGTCAGGCTGCTTGATTCAATACCTTGTGAAGAAAAAAAATCTATAGCGTGGTTTATAACATCAATCTGAAGAGAGGTGTCCAGGGCAAGGCTTGCTGGTCTCATAAAGTGTATTTCGGCCCCAAAAGACTTAGCATGATTAGCAATTTCAGTATCGTCAGTGGAGATGCAGATATGCGAAAAAATCTTGCTTTCTTTGGCTGAGAAAAAGGCCCACTCTAGAAGGCTTTTCCCTGCAACTTTCATGAGATTCTTCCTGGGAATTCCTTTTGAACCGCCTCGAGCAGGGATTAGCGCTATTCGGTTCAAACTAAATCCAACTTTCGGACTACCCAACGCTCAAAGTCGTCATTACTAGTGTCTGAAATTTGATCTAATTCAAAATCCTTTTTGTCGGCAAAAAATTCGTTGACGGCAATTCTCGCGCCAGGAAATTTTAATGAGTAATACTCATCAAGGAATACCATTCCTCCAGGAATGAGTTTTTCCCATCCATACCGTAAGGTTTCCATATACCCATCATACAAATCACAATCTAGAAAAATCATAGAGAAACGAAGCCCCTGAGCTGCTTCTTGTTTCATCGTAGTTTCAAATGGGCCAACATGTAACAAGATGTTACTTAAATCTAGGAAATCAATTTTTGCATAGAGTGAATCAATGGAATTGTTTGAAAAGTCTCCAGAGCTTGATGTCTTGGCTGGATGAAAATCTTGCTTAAGCAATTCCTCCTGAATCAATCTCAACCGTTGAACTCTAAAAAAGTGATCATTGGTAATTAGATTTAGCTCATACAATTCTTGGAACTTCTCAGGCAAATCGTTAGTGGAATAGCTCGGAAATCCTGAGAACGTATCAAACCCGTGAATAACGCCTCCAAGTTTATGCTTATTCAGGTATAGACCCATCGAGAGAGCTGTTTTCCCACGATATGTGCCAGCCTCAAGAATGTCACCATTTAATTTCGATTGATGCTCCCTCAAAAAATTAAAAATGTACTGGTAAGGTCCAGGCTTAGTAAAATCGTATATTCCAAGAGTGTTGAATTCCCAAGACGTTTGTGGGATGAATCCTTTTGGCAAATCAGTGAATCCTTTCAACTAAAGTTTTCAAAACCGCCATCTCTGCAGCAGCAATGTTTTCTCTGACTGCTCCTCCAATGTGAGGAAGGATTAGAATTTGCGAGGCGTCATGTTGAAAGGCCTTCCATAGCACACTATCACGCAACCACTTGGAATTATCTCCATGTTCTCCGGTCAGCACATCCGTTCCATATGCACTGATTCTTTCTCTTCGAATCGCATCAACAACATCTCTTTCGTTAACAACAAAACCCCTCGAAGTGTTTATAAGTATTGCGTTAGGCCGAAAATTACTCAACAGATCTGCATTTACCAGATCTGAATTTTCACTTCGGTCATCAACGTGCAATGAGACTACGTCGGCTTGCCCTACGAGCTTTTCCAATGAATTTAAAAATGTCACGGAATCATCTGATCTGTCAACCAAATCGTAAGCCGTAACTCGCATCCCGAAAGAAGAACAGATTCTTGAGAACTGTTTGCCAAGCCTGCCAAACCCGACTATTCCGACAGTTTTCCCTCTTAAAGTATTACCCACGAACTCATTTCGGCTCCAATTCCCAGCCTTGACATCAGCGGTGGCTAACGTTGCTTTTCGTATTAAAGAGAGCATAAGCCAAGTTGCGATTTCGGATGTAGAAGAGAAATTTTCTAAGACACCTTGTGTATCTCGAAGGCTGATTATCTGAATCTTTTTTTGATTACAATATGCGGAATCAATGTGATCCAGTCCTGTTGTAGGCGTGAAGATATTCCTTAAATTTGGGTAATTGCTTAAGAAAGATTCGTCTAATCGAAAATTTAACTTTGAAAAAATATGTTCAACGGAAACCGGGTCTATCTCATCTTTATGCAGCATTTGAATTTTTAATTCGGTCTCATGCAGCATACTCATGACTGTAGGGTCGCATGTCTCTAACAGAAGAAGTGTCTCACTCATGAAGATATAACTTCTTGTTGACGTCAAGATCTACCGAAGCCAGAATTTCAGCCATCTTCTTACCAGCAAATCCGTCACCAAATATTTCACTAGATTGATATCGACCATTCTCGATCTGAGTTTGAATAGCCTGTTCAATTTTAGAGGAATCGTAATCCGCATCAATTACGTTTGGCGCTCGATCACGGCCATTCTGACGAGATCCGATGTTTACTGATGGAGTTCCCAAAAAACTAGCTTCTCTAATACCAGAACTTGAGTTACCAACGATGCAGGAAGCTTCGCGAAGAATATTTACATAATCCTCAGATGTAAAATTTCTATAGAAGTGCATCGGAGCATCATTATTCTCCTCTCGAAATTCTCTTATTCTTTTTGAAAGAGCATCAGAACCGGAGTCCACATTAGGCCATAACCAAATAGCCTGAATTTTGCAAGAGAGCACAGCTTGTAGTGTTTGCTCAATCTGTTCGCGCGCATCCTTAAATTCCGTTGTAACTGGATGTTGGGAAACCAAAATGAACGGCTTCGAAAAATCTAGCTTATTTCCAACACCATGATACTTTTCCATGATTGAACTTATTGGTTCAGGAGGTACTTGATGAGCTAAATCAAGTGCAGGGCAGCCAACCCAAAAAACTTTATCAGGAGACTCTCCAAGTTTCATAAGTACTTCTGCAGCATTTCTTGTGGCTGGAAAGTGAATGTGTGAAAGTTTTGTGATTGCATGTCTTACCGACTCATCAATGGACCCTGTAACTTCTCCACCTTGAGTATGGGCCACTGGAATATTCATGTAACTAGCAGCGATAGCTGTTGCAATTGTTTCGTATCGGTCTGCAACGGTGACAACAATATCGGGCCTTATTCTGTGAAACTCTTGTGCTAGGTCAATAAGTGAAAGTCCTGTGGTTTTAGCCATAGCTATTGGATCGTTGCCTTCAACTACTGTGTACAACTTGGATTCAATACTGATTCCATCGCTTTCAATCAATTCTGAAACATTTCCAAATCTGTATAGAAGGCCAGAGGCTCCTACAATCACAACTGTATCCAGATCTTGGTGATTCATGCAGGCCAGAATTGCAGTCTTAATTCGGGCATAGTTTGCGCGGCTATTGACAACAAAACAAACTTTTCGTCGCATTAGGATTCCTGGGAAAAATGCTTGATGGTGAGCAACTCGGAGGCTTTGTAGTCTTGGCTCAACGGCTTTCCGAATAGTTGAACTCTGTCTTCCCACTTTAGACCGCCAGCCGGTTTTCTCAAATTAAAGTCATTTATTAATGGCACTTCCCCTCTAGCGAAATCTCGGACCAAACCAAGGCTGCGCCCAAATAACTCTCTTGTCGACTTTAACTGGTCTGCTATTTGATCCTTATTAACTGGTGTAGCAATTTTTTTTACATCATCTCGAAAATTCTTCAATAAATTAAATTCACGAAAATCTATCGAGGATGAAACATCAGGGCCAAACATTTCATGACTGAACACAACATGCTTTTCTACATATCGAGCTCCAGATGCTATGGCGGCGATTGAAGAGTTGATTCCTTTTGTATGATCACTCAGGCCACTATTGACTTGCAGTTGTGAGCGTATGTCCTGCATAACGTTTAAGCCAACCTCCTCAAGATTAGTAGGGTATTTGCTGGTGCATTGAAGAATTGCTGATTCTGCAGAAAAGTTTCCACCTCGCATCCATTCCGCCGCTTCCACTACTTCATGCCAGGTTGCCATACCCGTACTCAAAACCAGAGTGCCTGTGAAACCTTCTAAGGCTTCACGAATTTCAAAATTCAATAAATCACCAGAACCTATTTTTATGAAATCAACATCAAGCTGTAACATTTGGAGAAGAGCCTCTTTGGAAAAAACTGAAACCCCAAAGACTGAACCTGCTTTTTCAACTTCGCTCTTTAAGAATCCCCATTGGTCAAAACTAAAGGAGGTTCTTTCCCAGTATTCCCATCTAGAAGAATCCTGCAATGAAAATTTGACTCGAAATGATTCATCTTTACTACTTTCAAATTCTGCCATGTGGCATTGAAACTTTACGATGTCAGCACCAGCACTCACGGATGCATTTGCCAGCGACCATGCCATACCCAGTGAACCTTCGTGAGTTAAGCCGATTTCAGCAATCAAACTAGTATCGATTCTTGGCAAGATCTGGTCTCGAAACATAAGCCAAGACTACCTCAGTTGCCTGACCTTCTTTAGTGTGCCCAAGGGAAAATGCTAAAGTTCCTGCTAATCAACATTGAAAAATAACATTAAGGCGGACTAGATGAGCGGAAGCGCTCGGGGATTTCCAAAGGTTGCAATCGTTATTTCAAACTTATTTCACGCAAGGAGCGCTCTTGAGACACCCCTAATTCTATCTCTGCAAGATAGTTTTGAAGTAGTTGTGTTCTGCACCGAAGAAGTCTTCGAAAGCTACAAGGGAATTCTCTCCCAGCAAGAATGTAGGTTTTTTCAGATTGATGAGAGAGCTGAAATCCTATCGAATAGAATTATGAATGCCGGAGCGTTTCGATTTCAAGGTAGGTCTAAATCTTTCCGTTATCGTGTGACAAGACGCATTAGAGAGTCAACCAGAGTGAGCAAGAAAAAGGTATCAATTTTCACTTTAGAAAAACTGAGTCAAGTGATGATCTGGCTAAAGCTTTTCATAGATGGGTGGATTTTATATCAGATTTATTTGATTCCCAAGTACAGGAAAACTTTGGACTTCAATTCCAACTTCTTGAGAATATTTAAAGAAGTAAATCCTGCAGCAGCAATCATTTGGTCACAAAGTATGGAGCCCTCTAGTTCCAGTGCAGTGAGATTTTCCCGAGAACTAAGAATCCCTTCAATATTAATTGCTGATAACTGGGATAACTTATTTAGCAAGACTGTGTTGGTGGAGAAGCCAGACTTTATTGGATGTTTTGGTATGCAAGGGGTTGAGTTTGGTTCAAAATTACACGGAATTCCGACTAAAAATATTATTCCTTTAGGTTCCGCTCGGTTCGAAATATACAGAGGTCAAGAAAAAGCATTTAGAAGCAGGGATACCATCTTGTTTGCAGGTTCATCGATGTTGGCCGAAGATGAAAGAGTGCTGAGAGCATTGCTGAAAGTTAAGGAGCGCCTTGAGGAGAGCGAAGGTAATGGCACTAGCCTGATCTGGAAATACCGACCTCACCCATTTCCCCAGCAATCTAGAACTGATCTTGCGGGGATTCTAGAAGAATTTAAGGATTTACAGCTTGAAAGCATGGAGGAAATGAATGGAAGTGCGCGTTCTTGGCCTAAGCTCGTGGACTCCCTGGCCGAATTAGCTAGCACGCGCATTGCGGTTTGTATGCCTACTTCATATCTATTAGAAGTCAGAATTAATTCGGTAAAAGTTATAGTCCCTGCGTTTGAAGACAATTTAGAGATAACTTCCTGCAAGACGCTTCTTTCAAATCTCGAGCATTTAAATGGCTTAAGTGAGCTAGCGGGTGTATATATCGCAAGCTCTGAAGGTGGAATTGAATCAAGGCTCATTGAAGGCATAAGAAATCCAGAGTTTCCGCCACCTGATCAAAGCCTGGATTGGTTTGTGCAGTGGTCCGGAGATGGTTTCACTGAGAATTTGCGTGGAGCAATTCAGAAGGTCATTCGATAGTAAAATGTCCGTTTTGTCGTATTACCACGACAAACTAGGCTGGGATCCGTAGTAGGCAGTAGAGGCACCGACGGGTGTCGCTGCAATATCAAACCGGTTAAAAAGGAAGTTCAGAAGTGGCATTTAAGAAGTCTGTAGCCTCTGCAGGTCCTCGAGTGTGGACCGTTGCAGAGCTCGGTGCTTTCTACACAGAGCATCGCTCAGAGCTTCTAACCCACGCTAATCGCGTTTTGAAGGACTCCGCTAAAGCAGAGGAAATTACCCAGGATGCACTTATTAAGTTCATGCTTGCAGCCCCTGAGATTGAATCAAATGATCATGCGCTCTCCTATCTACACCGCTCCATCGAAAACCTCTGCATTGATTTATTCCGGCTTGAAGGCCGTCGTCCAAACCTTGTGCTAATTGATGATGCTCAGGCTGAGGTTGAATCTGCCTGGCAGGTCGATGGCGATCACTCTCAAGTTATTTCAGCAGCAGAAGATGCGGCAATTATTCGCCAAGCCCTTGCTCTTCTCTCACCTGCCGAACGCGCAGCTCTTGTGATGTGGGAGATGGAAGGCAGATCGACAGAGGAGATCGCTGCAGAGCTTGGTATTAAAGAATCTGCTGTTAGACATACTGTCTCAAGAGCAAGAGCATCGCTACGCAGAGTAATGAGCGAGCTAATTATCGATAAAGAGCGCGGTCTAACTGCCCTAGATATGCTCTCAACGACTTATAAGAAGGCAGCGAGCGTTGCTAAGAAATCAAGTAAAGCTGCACTCTCTCTAATTCTTGTTTTCTTTGCCTTCCTTGGATTTAATGCGATGCCAACAGATAGCGAACTTCCAGTTGTTACAACTCAGGAAACTCTCTCTTCAAGTGAAGCTACAAGTGAAGTTGAAGCAGCATCACTTGCTGTTGAAGCATCAGCAACCCCAGTTATTACCCCAGCTGCAATTGCAAAAGCTCAAGCTACTGTTGAAAATGCGAAGGCAACTCAATTTAACTTTACCGGCCTTGATAAGGCTGGAATCCCAACTGGATTTAGCGTTACTGATTCAACTGGCTCTCTAGGCTCTCTCTATAGAACTAGCCG
>Ga0172372_10002326_pt1 | contig 29016 bp, 31 predicted proteins | sample LakKiv5m_2_FD_114544 | JGI IMG/M metagenome (GOLD analysis project Ga0172372, IMG submission 114544) | Freshwater microbial communities from Kabuno Bay, South-Kivu, Congo - kab_092012_9.5m | ecosystem: Environmental > Aquatic > Freshwater > Lake | place: Democratic Republic of the Congo...
CAGCTGCAGTGCCGGGTAGCTAAATACGGAAGAGATAATCGCTGAAAGCATCTAAGCGAGAAACTCACCTCAAAACTAGTTCTTCCTATAGAGCCGTCGTAGACTACGACGTTGATAGGACGGATGTGGAAGCGTGGTAACACGTTAAGCTTACCGTTACTAATAGCTCAATTGGCTTGATTTATGCACTGAAAAATTTTTAGATACAAATTACAATGTTAAGTGAAAAATTATTTTAAATTCAGAAAATATCAGATAAATAGCTGAAAAAAAAATTATTAGATTTAAAATATTTAAAAAAGAATTAAAATGAATTTTTTTAAAGATTATATTACCTAAAAAGTATCCAACACAAGTAAATACCAATAAGCCAACGCTATCATAATCAATTAATAATTCTTTTAAAAAAAAATTTAACAAAAAGTACTGAATTAATGCATATAAAAAATATGTATAGGCTATACATCCTTGCACTTCATATTTATTTTTTTTTAAACTTTGGAATATCAATGAAATTAAAGACCCACCAGTATTAGTTAGCCCATGAAAGAAACCTGTAAAAGAAATTAGTATTATTTTGTTTTTATTAATTAATAAATTTATTTTTTTTTTTAAAAATATTTTTAAAAATAAAATAATTAATATTGAAAAACCTACTATTAATTTAAAGTTAATATTAGAACTAAAAAAATAAATAATTAGAGCACCCAAAAAAACATAAGGAACTGAACTGTGAATTATTTTTTTATCTGCCTTTAAGATATTTTTTGTTTTGTAAATTTGAAATGTACTTATCAAGATGGAACATGGTAATAAAATTTTTAAAATTATTAAAAAATCATAATTTAATAATAATAATAATGGAGTTCCAATTGCTAATAAGCCAATTCCAAATATAGAATGAATAATGGACAATAAAAATATAATAGTTTCTAACATTCTATTACAAGTATTTATTGCCAAACATTTAAGTTTTCTATAATTTTCTTACTTATTTTTGTTAGATCTCAATCACCGAAACTATCTAAGCGAGAAACTCACCTCAAAACTAGTTCTTCCTATAGAGCCGTCGTAGACTACGACGTTGATAGGACGGAGTGGAAGCGTGGTAACACGTTAAGCTTACCGTTACTAATAGCTCAATTGGCTTGATTTATGTACGCTAAAGTTTTAGAAAAAAATTAGTAGTTAAAGATTAATAAATTCTTAAAGATTTTTTTTACAAATTATATTATTTTGACTTTATAATATATAATCCTATTGATTGCTTTTACATATGAATAAAGGAATTTGGTTTTTTGGTTATTCTGGTAGCGGAAAAACTTTTGCATCGAAATTTTTAAAAAAAAAAATTAAAAAATCCGTGATTATTGATGGTGATAAGGTAAGAAAATACATAAGTTATGATCTTAGCTATACAAAAAAAGACAGATCAATCCAAATTCAAAGAGTTTCTGGTTTAGCTCTAATATTAATTGAGCAAAATATTTTTCCCATTATATCAACAGTTTTTTTTAATAATAAAATTTACAAACTCTGCAAAAAATTAAATATAAAGCCGATAAAAATTGAGAGATCTAATATAAAAAATATAATGACTCATCATCCTACCTATAAAAATAAGAGAAATATCGTTGGAAAAGATATTTTTTATGAAAAAATGAAAACAGAGAAAATTACTAATGATGGGAGTAAAAATTTTTGCAAAGCACTAAATTCATCAATACTTTAGTAGGCGAAAAAAAATATTTAATTGATTATGCAAATTTAAAGCATAAACTTTTTTTATTTCAAGATAGCTTCTTTAATAAAAAACAAGTTTTGAATTTTTTTAAAAAAAAATACTATGGTATTCCTATTTTATTTCCATCTCAATTAACAATTTTTGATTATTCGAATGGAAAAAAATATAAGATTAATAAAACTCTTATCTTAAAAAACATTTATAATACTACCAACAATCAATATACTCCATATATCGATTATATTAAGTTTGGGAACGAATTTGTTGATTTTGTAAAACCTAAGCAAAGATATTTGAATTTAGTTAATAAAATAATTAATTTTAATGATAGGTCTATTACCAAGATTAAAAAAATAAAAAAAAAATTTCGAAATGTATGTGCTTTCCAAACAAGAAATATACCTCATTATGGACATGAAAAAATTTTAGATTTTTTATTATCGCGGTACGACCATGTAGTAATCAATCCTTTAATTGGCCCCAAAAAAAAGGGGGATATAAGATTTGATGCACTAGAAAAAATATATCAATTTTTGTTGAAAAAAAAATATAAAAAAAAGATTAGCTATATACCTTTTATTGCAAATATGTTTTATGCAGGCCCACAAGAGGCCGTTCATCACGCTAACTTAAGACACACTTTAGGTTTTGATAATTTTGCAGTTGGAAGGGATCATGCTGGATCTGAAAATTTATACAAACCTCAGCAAGCTTTTTTATATGTTAAGAAATTACAAAAGTATTTACGAATTAATATTGAGAAAATTTTAGGTTCTTATTTTTGTAAAAAATGTAATAATGTTGTTATTAAAAATAACTGTTCACACGTTTCATTAATTGATATATCTGGAACAGAATTTAGAAATTGTTTAAAAAATAAAATATTCTTTAATTATGCTGATAATGAACTTCAAAGATTTATTTTTGGTTTAAAAAAAAAAATTTTTGTAAATTATTAACATGAAAATTCTAGCAACAATCGGTCCTGTTAGTGAAAATATAAAATCTATAAAAAAAATTAATAAATACACGAACCTTTTTAGATTAAATGGTTCCCACAATTCATTATCCTGGCATAAGAAAATTTCTAGAGTAATAAAGTCTATTAGTAGTAACAATAAAATTTTACTAGATATTCCTGGCATTAAACCAAGGACAGATAATAAAAATAACATAAATATAAAAAAAAATGATTTGGTTACTTTTTATTTTAAAAAATGTGTTAAAAAAAAAAACTCTATAGCGATACCATTAACAAATCCAATCCCAGTAATTAGTCCTTCAGTTAGGAATTTTAGTATTTCAGACGGCTTATATTTATTCAAAACAGTTCAAATTAAAAAAAATCTATTAATAGGAAAATCGTATCAAAAATTTATTTTGCAACCAAAAAAAGGTCTTAATATACCAAATTCACACTATGATAATGAACTACAATCAAATTTATATTTAAAATTTTTAAATAAAATAAAATCTATAAAATTTGATACTATAGGACTTAGTTATGTTCAGGATGAAAAAATAGTTAATATTGTAAAAAAAAAATTTCCTAATCAATTAGTGCTGTCAAAAATTGAAAATAATACTGGTTTCAAAAATGTTGAAAAAATCTGCTTAGCTAGCGATATAATTATGATTGATAGGGGAGATCTAAGCGCAGAAATAGGAGCATCGAAATTATATGAAGCGGTTGTTCAGATTTCAAATATATGCAAAAGAAATGGAAAGCCATTAGTAATGGCTACTGAGAATTTAGGTTCAATGATTCAAAACTCGTTTCCAACCAAAAGCGAAATAATGTCATTAGCTTTTTCAGAAACCCTTGATGTTGATGAGATAATGTTAAGTGACGAGACAGCAACATCAAAAAATTATCATACAATTATTAAATGGTTATATAACTTTATTAGTTTTTCTAAAAATAAAAAAAAAAATATAGAATATGATTCTGATTCTTTTTGGAAAATTTTAAATAACCTTAATAATAGCACATTAGTTATTTTTTCTAAAAAAGGATATTTTGTAGAAAGGGTTATAAAAAATAACAAATCGTTTAATTTTATAATATTTAGTAGTTCAAAAAAAATAATTGACACATGTTATTATAGAGCGAGTTGCACTCCAATATTAACAGAAAACTTTCCAAGAAATATGGAAAATTTTATTTTTAATAATATTAAAAAAAACTTAAATGTAGTTTTTAAAAAAAATAATAGAGTTTTATTAGTATTTGCCAATTTTCCAAAAAAAGGTTCTAGAGCAAATACGATATCATTAATAGATAAAAAAATTTTTTTAAGTTAGCTTAAATTATTATTTCCAACATGATAGTTGAAAAAATTAAAAAAAGAGATTCTTTAGATATTTGGTTATGGAGAAATGATAAGCTATCAATTTTCTATTCAAAAAATAAAAAAAAAATTAGTTTTGAAAGACATAATAAATGGTTTAAAAAAAATTTAAAAAACAATAAAGTAAAATCTTATATAGGTTATTTAGTTAAAAAAAATCAAAAAAAAAAAGTAGGGGTTATTAGATTTAACATTAAAACAAAATATGCCTTAGTCTCTTTAAATTTAAATCCAGTTATGAGAGGAAAAAGTTTATCTTATATTTTACTTGATGCTGCAATAAACAAATTCTTAAGATTTAAAAAAATAAAATTAGTTGCTGAAATTAAAAAGAATAATTTGGCTAGTATAAATTGTTTCTTAAAAAATAGATTTATTTTTTTTAAATCAAAAAATAACTATAATTTTTATCAAAGAACTTTACCTTAGCTTTTTGACTAAAATTCCAATTCTTTTATCATCGGAATATATTTTAGACATTACTCTGGATGTTGCTCCGGGGTTGTTTTTGAATGCAATACGAAGAATATTCATCCAATTAACATTGTTTTTTTTTCTTATATTTTCTATTTGAGAAATAATTTTTAAGTAATTTTTTATTTTTTTTATTTTTTTCATGTACTTTCTGATATTAATATTTTATTTTAGTATAAAAATAGAAAGTATAATTTGATATTTAAAAATCCATTAAAAAAAACACCATTTTTTGTTGCAGAAATATCAGCAAATCACAATGGATCATTACTTCATGCTAAAAAATTAATAAAAATAGCAAAAAAATATAGTGTGGATGCTGTAAAGCTGCAAACATATACTCCTGATACATTAACGATTAAAAGCAATAAGTCAGATTTTAAAATTAGTGGTGGATTGTGGAATGGGAAAACATTATGGGATTTATATGAAAAAGCTCAAACACCATTTGAGTGGCATAAAGAATTATTTGATTATGCAAAAAAATTAAAAATAACTTGTTTCAGTACTCCTTTTGATGAAACTGCAGTAGATCTTTTGGAAAATCTTAAATGTCCATTTTATAAGGTCGCCTCTTTTGAAATGAATCATATTCCTTTAATTAAAAAGATAGCTCACACTAAAAAACCAATCATTATTTCAACTGGTATGGCAAATATTAGGGAAATAGATATCGCCTATAACACAGCAAAAAAAAATGGGGCAAAAGAAATAATACTTCTATATTGTGTTAGCAATTACCCTTCAAAAATTTCAGATTTTAATTTTAACAACATTAGAATTTTGAAAGAAAGATATAATTGCAGAGTTGGTTTTTCGGATCATTCAACTGATAATAAAGTTGTAGCAGCAGCAATTGCAGCTGGAGCAGAATTTATTGAAAAACATATAGCCTTAGAAGGTCAAAAAAAAGGTTTTGATATTGCGTTTTCTTTAAAGGGAAAAGAAATCAAAGATTATGCACAAGTCATTAATAACACATCTTTAATGATGGGAAAAAATTATTTTTTTAGAAATAAAAGTGAAAACCATAGTTTGCAATTTAGAAGATCTATTTATGCTGTTTGCGATATTAAAAAAGGAGAAAAATTTAATAAGAGCAATATAAGAGTTATTAGACCAGGATTTGGTATAGCACCGCTTTATTTTGAAAAATTAATAAATAAAAAATCTACTATTAATATAAAGCGTGGAACACCAATAAAAAAATTTTTATTAAAAAAATTAAAAATTAACATATAGTTTTTTTATACATGATCATGAATATTATATAAATATTATAACTAAATGAATTCTAATTAAGGCTTTATAATTAAATCTTTATTTTTCTTATACTTTTCTTGATCATTTTTATTTAATTTAACTTCCCCATAACTTTCAGATTCACCCCAAAGTGTATTTTTATACCACTTGTTTTTTTCAATCCACCACACTCTTGGATCTCTAAATTTATCTGCAATCACATCAAATTCCTCTTCATTCATATTTGTCATCTCTAAAAAATAATTAAGTGAATCTCTTGGCTTAACGTGATCATGTTTTTTTACTAATTCTATACCTTTTTCACGGGTTAAGTAGTTAAGTCTTATATCTTTAGACGCGTGATCTGTGCATCTACCATATCCAAATTTTATGAATTTCATATAATCTTTAATTCCATTTTCGTGAATATCATCTACATTTGAAAATCTTCTATAGGTTCTTTCGTAATCAGTAGGATTTTCTTTAAAACCTAATTTTTTTGCAATTTCTAAATTTTTATTAGCATCCCAGTATATATAATTACCCATGTAGATACCTCTTAATCCAGCTTCTTCTACCTCATTCTCTGAAGGAAAAATTCCCCAAAGCAAATCTTCTTTTTTAATTCCTTCTTTTCCTACAAAATCTTCAGTTGAAAAGCCTCTTAAGAAATCTTCATTTCGAGACCTTAGTGTAAATTCAGGATAGTCATGAAATGAATATTGTCCAAATAAATCTATACCACCATTCTCACCATATATTAAAAGTGGAATTTTAAACTTTGAACCTATTATAAATGGAACAGTCCAAACTCCGCAGTGAAAATGCCAACTCATATCGCCTGTCATTTCAAATCCAACTTTGTTCATTTTTGATATAATTTTTTTATTTGGGTAAAATATGTAGTGATCTAAGCCAATACTTTGACTTATATTTTTCAAGTTATTTATGCCAGTTTCAGAATAATTGTAAGTATAATAGGTCACAAGCAAAGGATTTAGCCCGAGTTTTTCTTTTATATAATATGCTTGAAAATGACTGTCTTTACCGCCGCTAACCGGTATTATACAGTCATAATTATTTTTTGATTTATAACTGTAAAGTAGTTTTTTAAAAACCTCCTCTCTTTCAGACCAGTTTATTGTAAATTTTTCATCACTAACAATACAGGCGCTACAAATCATATTTTCATTCATTGATAGGTTCACAGCAATAATTGGGTTTACACACTTTTTACAGTAAATCATTTGTAGTTTATAATAATCTTACGTTTACTTTTTCTTTTAATAGAAATTTTTTTATATTAATTATACTTTGTTCTGAAAAATGAAATATATTAGCAGCTGCCAAAGATACCTGTGGATTAATTTTATGAGCATTCAAAAAATCCTCAAATTTTCCTACTCCACCTAGAAAAATTAGTGGAACATTAACGAAACTAGAGATGTAACTTAAAAGATCTAGGTCATACCCTGTAGAAGAGCCATCTCTGTCCATAGACTGCAATAAAATTTCACCCGCTCCTAATTCTTGTATTTTTTGCAACCATTCTTTTAGATCTAAGTCAGCTTTTACTTTGCCAAATGATTTATAAATCTTCCATTCATTAATATTATTTTCGCTTCGTTTTACATCCACACAAACGACAATGCATTGAGCTCCAAATTCATTTGCGGCTTTCTTAATAAAAGAAGGATCATTTATTGCAATTGTATTCAATACAACTTTATCAGCTCCTGCCTTAAGTCTAATTCTAATATCTTCTATAGATCTTATCTTACCTCCAATCGTCAGTGGAACTCTACATATTGAAGATATATCTTTAATTATATCTATTATGTTATTTTTACTATTTTTTATATAGGTAGATTTAGAAGATGTTGAACCAATAACATGTTGTATTTTGCTTAAATTATATTCTTCTTCTCTTGATATATCTAAATAAACTATTTCATCAGCTTTCCATGTTGAAAATCTTTTTACTTGTTCAATGTAGTTTCCTATCATTTGGTGAAATGAAAAATTTTTACTTCTTACTAAAATTCCATTTTTTAACAATAAAACAGGTATAATTCTTACTTTTAACATCTATATTTCTAAAAAATTGGCAAGTAACTGCGTTCCGGCATCGCCACTTTTTTCTGGGTGAAATTGAGTTCCAAAAATATTATTCTTTTCTATACTAACTACAATTTTTTCTCCATGAAAACATGTTCCATTAACTATTGAGTAGTCTTTTGGTATTAAATGATAACTATGAACGAAATAAAATGATGAATTTTTTTTAATTTTTTTAAATAATACGCTTTTTTCTAAAAATTCTACTTCATTCCACCCAATGTGAGGAACTTTAAATTCTTTATTTTTATTTGAAATTTTTAAAAGATTTGCCTCTATTAAATTTAGTCCGTTTTTTTCTTTATATTCTTCGCTAAAATTGCAAAATAATTGCATACCGAGACAAATACCTAAAATTGGTTTTTTTTTTATTAAAACTTCATTCTTAATAAGAGGAATTAATTCTTTTTCCTCTAAACCTTCAATGCCCGCTTTAAAATTACCCACACCAGGCAATACTAAATGTGAAGAGTCTATAATATCATTATGTAATGAAGATATTTTTACTAAAGGATTTAAATTATATAAAGCATGATATACTGATGCCAAATTACCCAAACCGTAATCAATAATGCAAATTTTTTTCACTTTTATTAATGATTTTAGAATTATATTATAAAATTTATTATCATATCAATACTTTAATAAAAAGAAATTTAAATTTTAAAAAAAATCCAAATAATTTTTATGAAAAAAATATTTTTATTATTAAAAAAGTTTTTAAGTAAGTTTAAAAAAAAATTTAATCCTGATGATAATTATCCATTATGGTAAATGATGAAAATAATGTATTAAGCGTATTTGATAAAAAAATTTTTAATGAAGAAGTGTATTCTCAGTATAAAAATAATGAATGGGTCAATGATCCATTCATTGGGTTTAAATTAAAAAAAATAAAAAAGGTTCTTAACAAAAAAATAATATTAGAGACAAATACATTGGGTCTTAGAACTAGAGATAATATAAAAAAAAAATACGAAACTATATTTTTGGGCGGTTCCTTTGTGTTTGGCAGTTATTCTCCAACGAATAATGATACCATTCCTAAATATTATGAAAATTTATCAAAAAAAAAACACTTAATGCAGGCGTTGGTGGGCATATATTGAAGCAACATTTATTATTGTACTATAATTATCTATATAAAAATCAACCTAATAAGATTTTTTTAATTTTCGGTTTTAATGACATGGTAAATTGCTTTAATAGCAAAAAGCCAGGCGATTTAAGAGTTGATTTTTTTAATCAGCATTTATCATTGTCTTTTTGCTCATTAATAAAATTATTAATTTTAAAAATGGTAAAATTAATTAAAATTGATTTTTTGTTTGATTTTTATAAAAAAATAATTTTTTTTTTATTGGGACTAGAGTTGCTATCAAAAAAAAATGAATTCTTTATAATTAATAAATATTGTGATGAACTTTCTCTTTTATTAAACAATTTTAAAAACTTTTGTATAATAAATAAAATATCACTAGTAATAATTCTGCAACCTACCTTATTGTTATCTAATAAAAAACTTAATTCTTACGAGGAAAAATATATGAAAAAAATAAATATTCGCAAAATTTCATTTGCTAAAAAATTTTATGATATATTAGCGCTTAAATTATCCAATTTTCCCAATTTTTACAATTATGCCGACGTATATAAGCATATTAAAAGTGGTATATTTATTGATGAAGTTCATACTGGTGATCGTGGTAATTTAATTTTTGCAAAAAAATTAAATAAGATTCGGTGAATTTTATACAAATAAAAGTCCTAAAAATTTTTAAAATTTTTTACTTGTTTGATAGAAATAATATTATCTTAAATATTTAAATTTCGTTTTTTTTATGTGATCTAGAGTTTTTTGAATTAGCTTCTCTTTAACATAATTTGGTATTTCAATTTTTTGAAAAATATTGTTAAAGTTAAAATATATTTTATGATTAGATAAATGAAAACTGTCATTCATATCAAATATGTTATATATTTTATATTCTCCAGATATTATCGCTAAATGATATTTTGGATAGTATATACTTTCTAAAATTGCATAATCAGATTTTTGTTCTGAGAATATTGAGTTTGATCCATCACAACTAATTTTGAAATTTTTGTTGTATTTGTATACTAGACTTGGAAATATATCGATTATCCCTACTAAATTATTGTTTATCTTTTTTTTTACTGAATTATCTTTTACATAAAAACCTATATTATTTACTTCTGTATTGAGAACTTGTTGTGCTGAAATTTCGGAAGAAAATTTAGTACCATGATCACCAAATATCATTAAACTATATTGATCATATTTATTAAATTTAACGTTTTCTAAAAAATTTTTTAAAATATAATCCGTGTATCTGTATCTCATTTTTTTATCTTCTTCCAAGTAGTTGTCATAAACTTTGAACGGACTTTTAATTGTATTTGAACTTTCATTATCTTTTTTTATATCAAAAAATAAATTAGATGGTTTTTGATGTGAGTAATAGTTAAAAGTATTTTCACCTTTAAGTGAATGATGCCCATCAACTAGGTGAGCAATTATAAAGTTTGAACTATTTGAAAATGTATTGATTTGGGTGTTTACATTATCTAATATTTCGATTGCCTCTTTATTATGAAGTATTCTTCCAATATCTACACTTTTAAAATGATCATAAGAGGGATTAACTCTATGTGAGCCAGTGTAGCATCCTGTAGTAAATCCAATTGAAGAAAAAAATTCAAAAATATTTTTTTTACAAATTACTTTTTCTCTTTCCTTTTCATTAAAATAGTAAGAATTTGGCCTATAACAAATATGAGTAGAAGTATATTTCCCAGATATTAAATTAGAAAATGAAGGTAGTGTCCATTCAGAATTAGCCCAGGCATTGTTAAATTTTTGAAGGCCATTATAATTATTTAAATTTGTAAATTCATCTGATATCAATTTTGAAAGTCCATCAACTATAATAAGCAATACAAGTTTTTTTTTTTTATTTTTTTTTATATAAAAGATTTTTTTTACAACATCTATATTTTTAATTTGTATTTTTTTGAACTTGTACACCGGTAAAATTAATAAACTTAGTTTATTTAACTCTAATTTTTTTAGAAAAATTTTTTTATCTAATACATATTTTAAAAATAAATTTTTTTTTGAGAAAGTAATTATAATAACTTCTAAAATTTTTTTATTAATTTTTTTTTTAAAAATATTTTTAGTTACATTAAAAATATAATTTGATTTTAAAAAATATTTAATATTCCCAAAATTAAAATTTTCCGAGTATCTTTCGTTATATATAAATGATCTTTGGTCATAGTATTTTTTTCCGCTTATGTATTTTCTTATTAAAAAAAAGATACGATAATATTTTTTTATCAATTTTAGCATTAAAGAATTAATTATATTGATAACTAAATATATTGTATTAATTATTTATAATAGTGAATAAATATGTTAACTTTAAAAAGTTTTTGTAATACATACAAACTAATTAGTAATTACAATTATAAAATTTTGATAATTACTATTTTGTTAGTAGTAATTTCTTTATTTGAATATTTTAGTCTTGTCTCTTTAATTCCAACATTACATTTAATTTTTAATCCGGACAGTTTTGAAAAAATTTTATATAAATATAATTTAAATAAATACTTTGAAATTTTTGGCTTTCATAAAAAAGATTTATTCATAATTCTTATTTCTTTAACTACTTTAATTTTTTTTATAAAAACTTTAACAACTTACTTGTATTTTTATATTAGAAATTTTTTTCTCAAAAAAATATGCTTAGATCTATCAGTTAGATTATTTACCACATATGTTAAAAATAATATCATTTTCTACAAAAGTAAAAAAACTAGCGAATTAATAAATTCAATAATAGAAGTTGAAGGATTTGTTTTTATCTTGGTGCTTTCTTTTATTAATCTGGTCAATGATTTGTTAATTTTTTTTTTTATTATAATTTTACTATTTCAATTTGATTACATTATTACACTAGTTTCTTTATTTTTATTTTTATTTTTATTTATTATCTTTTTCTTTTTTTTTAAAAAAAAATTTTATTTTATTGGAAAAGAAAAATTTCACTCCAATACAGAAAAAATGAGAATACTTCAGGAAACTTTTAGCAGCATAAAAGAAATTAAAGTTTTCAATTTAGAAAATAAAGTTTTGGAAAGTTTTTCTAAATATAATTTAAATTTTCTCAATAATTTTGCAAAGGAAGATTTTCTAAAATCTTTGCCTAGACCTTTTTTTGAATTAACGATAATTTTTGTATTTTGTACTTTCGTTTTGTTTAATAATTTAATTCCAGAAAAAGATATTTTATTAAAAATTTCTTTTTTTGCTATCGCATCATTTAGGCTTATACCATGTTTATCAAAAATTGTAGCTGATACAAATAATATAAGATCTAAATTGTATTATACAGAAAAATTAAGAAATTATTTTGATATTGAAAAAAAAATAAATTTAAATTTAACTGGAAATAGTCATAATCCAAATCAAATTAATTTTAAAAAAATTAAATTTAATAATGTGAGTTTTAAATTTGTTGATGATGAAAGATATGTTTTAAGTAATATTAACTTAGAGTTTAATAGAAACGAAACTATTGGAATTATTGGTCCCAGTGGTTCTGGAAAAACAACTCTTGTTGATTTATTAATAGGTTTATTAACTCCCACAAGTGGTGTTATTACAGTAGATAATTTAAATTTAAGAGATATTCAGAATATTGAATGGATAAATACGATAAGTTACGTGCCCCAAAACATTTTTCTTTATAATGAAAATATTCTATCGAATATCACTTTGCAAAATAATTTGAAAAATATTAATCAAGATATATTAAATGAATCCTTAACTATTTCTAATTTAAATAACTTTGTAAACCAGCAACCTAAAAAAATTCTTACAGAGTTAGGTGATAATGCCTCAAAAATGTCTGGGGGCGAAAAACAGAGAATAGGTATAGCAAGAGCTTTATATAAAAAATCAAAACTGTTAATTCTAGATGAAGCCACTAATGCTTTAGATAAGGATATGGAAAATAAAGTAATTAATTCAATTTATAATTTAAAAAAAAAACTAACAATAGTTATTATATCTCATTCGATAGATAATCTTAATAAGTGCGATAGAATTTTCGAAATAAAAAATGGAACAATTTCAGAATTAGTTTTTAACAAAGGATGAAAATCTTTCTTTTATATTATTTTTCTTTATTTTATTAGCTTTTTTTCCGTTTAATTTACTAATTGGCTCGTAAGGTTTACTAGTGCCAGTTAAGCATCCATGGCAGAGCGTATTGTCTAATTTTTTGTCTAAATGTTTTAATCTAAGGTTTTGTATTATTTTATTATTCCATTCATCTTCTAGAGAAAATTTTTCTTGGTTTATATCAGAGTAAGTTAGGTCATTCTCGTAATCTACGCAGCATGCGGTTAAGTAACCTTCATATGTTACGTGGATTCTATTAAAGATCATTTTACAAGGGTTAATATCTTGATTAAAATTCCAGTATTGTGTCATTTCATGCGTCAAATCTAAATTTTTACCTGCTTGTCCACTAGCAGGCGCATATAAAATATCTTCGAAATACTTTGAAAAAATTTTTTTATGCAGGTCTATTTCATTCTCTGTGAGATTTGTATATATAAAGCTTCCAAGTAGTGTTAATTTAATTTTATTTTTATTTTTCCATAAATATATTTCTTGTACATTTTTTAAAACTTTATCAAAATCGTCATATCCATGAATGAATTTGTAACTTTCTTTTGTAGCTGCATTTATGCTGAATTTAATTGAGGACAGACCATTCCCGCACAATTCTATTATTCGATCTAAATTAGCTAAACTTCCATTAGTTGTAATATAAATTTTTTCAGCATTATTTTGTTTGGCTATAGATACAAATTCGTTTAAATTCTTTGTCATGAATGGTTCTCCAGTGGAATAAAGACCAATTTCTTTTAAACCTAGAGATGTTGCTTGTTTTATAAATTTTTTATATGTATCGATTTTCAGGTGACCGATTTTTCTTTCCATTAAGCCATTGTTACAAAAAACACACGTATGATTGCAAGAATTGCTGAGCTCAATCAATGCATTTTTTGGAAATGGAACAATGCTTGATAATTTTGTGTTATTATCTTTTTTAATTCTATTATTAAAATAATCTTTCAATCCAAATGACCATAATTTCATATTTTAATTCTTAATTTAAAATTTATTTATAATTATTTTTTATATATGAATTCATAGTCTATGAAAATGAAATTGATAAGTCTGTTAGTTATCCTTAACAAAATGAGAAATCATGATTTGTATGGATTAAGCAATAGACAGATTATTAATTTATTTTTAAAAAATAATTTTATAATTAATAAAATTATTTTTAAAGAGACGAAAAAATTTGATAATTTACATTTTAGAAGGTATTTTTTTTACTCTTTAGTAAGTTTTATATTTTCAAATCTTAAAAATAGAAGAAGTTTTTTTATTTTATATTATTTACTAATAGTCATTAATCAATTTTTTAAAATTACAAAAGTATTATTTAGTTGTAGCAAAGTAGTTATTAACAATAACAATAAAATTATCAAAAAAAAATCTATTATATCTTTTGGATTTCCTTCCCATGCATTTAACATAAGTAAGGAAAAATATAATTCATATGGAGATTTTTTAGACTCAAAATTTAGAAATTTTTCTATAATTTCAATTAATGAATATTCAAACAAAAAAACTTTAATTAATAAAAATTTGAATGATTTAAAAAAAATTAAATCAAAAAAAAGAAATTTATTTTTTTTTCAATTCTCAACAAAAGAGTTTATAAATAATTTATACATTCTATTAAAAAATTATTTATCTATTCGGAAAAAAATAAATTTTCTAATTGCAATAGAATTTTTAATTTTTAAGTTAAGGGAAAATTATCTTAATAATTTACTAGAATATTTTAGGCAAGAAAAAATTGAAGTTAAAGAAATGCATTTTTTACCATTTAGTAACTTTATTTCTAAAAATTCCTTTTCAAGTGTTAATATTAAAAGTTTTATTTATGGAGATAGTATTTCGGCATTTCCGATATATAATTTAAAAAAAAATAATAATAAAAATATTTTAAAATATATTCCATTTAATAATTTTACAATAGGAGCATCCTGTTCTGGAGAAAATATAAGTGAGAATATTTTATCTAAAATTCTAAAAAAAAAAATTAATTTTGATTTTCAAAACGATAGTACAAATAAAAAGTTCGAATATTATAATCTAGGTTTTTCTATATATAAAAATTACAAGCAATATGAAAAAAAAAAATATCTAGTGCTCTTTGATAGTCCACCAAAAAAAAATGTTAATATTTTAAGCGAATATGTCTCTTTAAATCCTGTAGAAAAATTTGATTTTTATAAAAATTTTTTTATTGAAATAGCGGAGGAAGCTAAATATTTAAAAATTAAAGTGTTATTTAAACCAAAGTATTTGATTACCAGTGATTATTATTCGGATGATTATTATTTATTAATTAAAGAAATAAATAATAATTTTAAAAATATTGAAATCATAGATCCTTATGAAAAAATTTCATCCTTAATTAAAGCCGCCAAAATGTCAATTTCTTTTCCTTGCACTACATCTTTAAGATTTTTTGAATCTCACAAAATAAATTCGTTTTATTATTTTCCACTAGATTTTATTTTTTTGAAAAATTATATAACTTCTAAAGAAACTATATACGGACCAAATCAACTTAAAAAAATTTTATTAAATAATTTTTAACAATCTTTTTTATTGTTTTAGAATTTAAATATAATAATATAAATTATTTTTATAAATTAAATGTACTATGACTATCTGCATTATACCCGCAAGATCGGGAAGTGTGAGAATAAAAAACAAAAATATTATTGATTTTTATGGTAAACCAATAATTGCACATGTAATAGAAATTGCAAAAAGATCTAAATTATTTGAAAGAGTTATAGTTTCAACAGATAGCAAAAGAATTGCAAGAATAGCATTAAATTATGGCGCAGAAGTTCCTTTTTTAAGATCCAAGAAACTCTCAAATAATTTTACACCGACACTAGACGTAATAATTGATTCTGTAAAAAAAATTTCTACAGAAAATGTTTATTTTCATTGCTGTATTTATCCTACTGCAATCTTAACTAGCATAAATGACTTAAAATTAGCCTATAAAAAAATTAAAAAACTTAATGCAAATTATTTAATTGCAATAACAAGATATCAAAATTCTCCATTAAGATGCTTACAGAAGAAAAACTTAAATTACATTAAATACAAATACCAAAAATATCTATTAAGTAGATCTCAAGATTTGAAAAATTATTACTATGACACTGGTTCATTTTACTTTTATAAAACATCTTGTTTATTAAATAGAAAAAAAAATAGTTTAACAAATAAAATGACTTATATAGAAATTGACAATCAAAGAGTCGCAGACATTAATTATTATGGAGATTTGCAGTTAGCTAGATTAAAATATTCTTCAATTATGAAATAAAATAATATTTTATTATGTCTAAAATTATACCGTACGGAAAACATTTTATAGATAATAAGGATATTAATTATGTAATAAGAGCAATAAAAAATTTGGACCTAACACAAGGTCCAATGATTTCAAAATTTGAAAAAAAATTATCAAATTTTGTTAATGCCAAGTATTCCGTTGCTGTTTCAAGTGCTACTGCTGGCTTACATATTTCATGTAAAGCATTAGGTTTTAAAAAAAATTCTTTATTATTAACTTCTGTAATATCTTTTGTTTCAACTTCTAATATCGCTTATTTTTTAGATGGAAAAGTTAAATTTGTAGACATAGACCCAAATACTATTTCATTTGATTTAAAAGATTTAGAGTTAAAAATTAAAAAATTTAAACCAAAAATTATTATTGTTGTTCATATGGCTGGCTGTGCTTTTAATATGAAAAAAATTAAATTTTTTTCTATTAAATATAAATTTTCAATTATAGAGGACTGTGCACATGCGCTTGGAGGTATGTATGATGTTAAAAATAAAGTTGGCAGTTGTAAATATTCAGATATTTCAGTCTTTTCTTTTCATCCAGTGAAGACAATTACCACTGGAGAAGGAGGAATGATTACAACTAATAGTAAAAAAATTTACAAAAAACTTTTAAGATACAGAAGTCATGGAATTAATAAACTAGATGATATTTTTTTAAATAAAAAAAATGCATATACTAATGGCAAGATCAATCCGTGGTATTATGAGATGCAAGAGTTGGGCTATCATTACAGAATAACCGACATTCAATGTGCATTAGGTGTAAGTCAGCTAAGTAAGATTTATAAATTTTTAAAAAAAAGAAAGGATGTAGCGAGAAGATATGATTTAGCGTTTTCAAATAATTTAAATATCGAGTTAATTCACCCTAAATTTAGAAATTTAAGCGCTAATCATTTATATGTTATAAAAATAAATTTTAAAGAATTAAAAAAAAGTAGGGAAGAACTAATGAGGTATTTGTTGAAAGCTGGGATAAGAACGCAGGTGCATTACATACCAATAGTTATGCATCCTTATTATAATAAAAAAGGCTTTAAAATTTCTGAATATCCTAATGCAAAAAAATATTATGATAATTGCATTAGTTTACCCTGTTATTACTCATTAAGTATAAAAGATCAGAAAAAAATTATAAATCATATAAATAAATTTACTACTCAAAGATATTTAAGTAAGACTTTATAAATAAATCTTAATATTTATTAATAATTTTTTATTTTTTAACATTAATTTTATGAACAGCAATTATCAAAAACTTTTAGTAGAATTTTTAGGAAAATCAAAAAATTTTGAAAAAGATATTAATTTAGACATTGATACTAAGCACAATAAGATAGTTAATGATGCTAATAATTTAATACAAAATAAAAAATCCTATTTTATAAAAAATTTTAGAGATTGGTCTGGCCAAAGTGATTTAGACTGCCCAAATCAACTAACTTTTTTACATCTTCGTATGTTTGGTTTTTTTTTTTTATTCTCTTTTTTAAAAAAAATTATTTTTTTTTGGAAATTTAAGCATTTTACAAGATCTTTTAATGATGATTTAAAAATTATTGAGAATATTGATGCTGCAAAGTTAATAAAAGATAATCCTGTTCATTTGACACCGGGAATAACAAATTTTTATAAAATTTTCGGAGGAACTACTAACTATAGATGGAATAGATATGTCTATTTAACTAATAGAATTATTCATCATAAACTTTTGAATGAGGGCGATACCTGGGTTGACATCGGGAGCTATTATGGAGGGCTGCAAAGTTTTATTAAAAAAAAATTTCCTTCTAATAATTTTATATTAGTTGATTTTTACCACCAATTACTAAGAAGTTTTATTTTTTTAAAAAGTATGTTTCCAGATTCTAAGCATATATTACCAGATGATATTAAAGATAAAATTGATTTAACTAATACAAAAAATACTTTTTTTTATTTACCTGTAAATCAATTTAGTAAGATTGATAATTTGAAAGTGAAATTAGTTACAAATTTTTTTAGTTTTGGAGAGATGAAAAAAAATAATTTCGAACAGTATATAAATAGTCAACTATTGCAAAATTCAAAATATTTGTACTTTGTTAATCGTTTTGTAAGTTCACCTTTTTTTGAGAGAACTTATGATGACAATATTAATATTTTAGATTATTTTAAAAAATTAAAAAAACATATATTATACTTAGACGTATTTCCTATGCATCATTATCAGATAATAAATAGAAAAATTTTAGGACGATGCGCATATAGACCTGTAAGCTCTCCTTATTTTGAATTAATTTTAAACTAATATGAAAGCAGGGGACAAAATATCAACCAAAAATGCCAATTGGTCTTTCAGAGGATGTGTATTCAAAAATTTTGACAAACACATAGGCAGATCAGTTCCTCTTTATAATGAATGTCAAAATTTGTATTTAATTTTGAGCGATTATTTTTTATTAGAAAATGCAAAAATAATTGATATTGGATGTTCTACGGGTGTCTTTTTAAAGAAATTATTTCATAGACATGCCAATAACAGCAAAAAAATTAAATTTGTGGGTTATGACACTGTGAAAGAAATGATTAGTTACTGTAAAAAAAATTTTAATAAAAAAAATATTAAATTTCTTAAAAAATCGGCTTTAAAAGCTGATCTAAGTAATAGCTGTATCGTTTCTTCTTTTTATACAATGCAATTTATTCCAACAGACCAAAGACAAATTTTAGTTAATAAAATATTTAAGAATTTAAAATGGGGTGGAGCTTTTTTTATGGTAGAAAAAGTTAGAGCATCGGATGCAAGATTTCAAGATATATTAAATCAACATTATATTGATTATAAAATTCAAAACGGTTATTCATCAGAAGAAATTATTTCCAAGTCAAGATCTTTGAAAAGTGTACTTGTTCCGTTTTCTACAAGAGGAAATATTGATATGTTAAAAAGAGCAGGTTTTTTAGATATAATAACTGTTTTTAAATACGGGAGTTTTGAAGGATTTTTGGCAATTAAATAAAAATATTTTCAATATTTTTTTTGTTTTTACATTTTAATGAAAAAAAGAGTTTTAATAATAGGAGCCTCAGGGTTATTGGGCACACATTGGATAATTAAAGAGAAAAATAATTTTTTTTTTTATGTTAATATCCATAAAAAATTAATTAAAAATTTTAAGGTAAATAAAATTTACCTTAATTTAAAAAATAAAAAAACTATATCTAATTTTTTAAAAGATAAGAATATAGATTTTGTAATTAACACATCAGGAATTACCAATGTAGAAAAGTGTGAAGAATTAAAAAAAAAGTCATACTTTGTAAATTATACAATTCCCAGAAATCTTGTTTATGGCTGCAAAATTAATGATATTCCTTTAATTCATATTTCCACAGACCATCTATTTAGTAGCAAAAAAAAAATAAAATTTTTAGAGACCTTCAAACCAAGACCAATTAATTATTATGCAAAGACCAAGTTTTATGCAGAAAACTATATTAAACTTAATTTAGAAAAGTATATTATTATTAGAACTAATTTTTTTAGTTTATTAAATACAAGACTAACATTTTTGCATAGAATATTAATGTTAGACAAAAAAAATAAGTTAGAATTATCTTTATGGAATAATGTTTTCTATACCCCAGTTCACGCAAGTACCGTTATTGATATAGCTCATTTTCTTTTAAAAAAAAAAAAATATGGAATTTTTAATGTTAGTTCCAATAAAATTTTATCTAAGTTTTCGTTTTACAGCTTGATTAAAAAGTTTTTTAAACTGAATCATTTAATTTTTTTAAAAGAAAAAAAAAATTTTAAAAAAGACCCATATATTATTGATAGACCTTATAATATGTCCTTAAATAACAAAAAAATTACAAATATTTTTCCTAGTCTAAAGTTAAAATTAAATATTAAAAATCAGATATTAATGTTAAAAAAAGATATAGAATTAAACAAAAAATATCAATTAAGTGTTAAATAATAAAATTATTACAATTACTGGTGGCACAGGATCATTTGGTAATGCTGCAATTCCTATTTTATTAAAAAAAATAAATCCAAAAGAAATTAGAATATTTTCTAGAGATGAAATGAAGCAATGGGATATGTCACTAAAATTCGAAAATTTTAAAAAGTTATCTTTTATTATAGGAGATGTAAGAGATGAAGCTTCCTTGAATAAAGTTTTTAAAGATACTGATTTTGTTATTCATGCTGCAGCAACAAAAATTGTTCCAACAGCAGAATACAATCCAGAAGAATGTATAAAAACGAATATTAATGGAGCTATCAATGTAATTAAAGCAGCAATGAGAAATAAGGTAAAAAAAGTAGTAGCGCTATCTACTGATAAAGCGTGCAATCCTATAAATTTATATGGCGCGACAAAGTTATGTTCTGACAAACTTTTTGTCTCTTCTAATTTTCAATCTAAAAATCAAATTACTAAATTTTCAGTTGTAAGGTACGGTAATGTTATGGGCTCCAGGGGCTCAGTGATACCTTTCTTTTTATCTAAAATTAATGAAAGGTATTTTACAATTACAGACGTTAGAATGACTAGATTTATGATAGACTTAAATACAGCGGTTGAAACAGTTATATTTGCATTAGTGGACTCAGTTGGAGGGGAAATTTTCGTCACAAAAATACCTTCAATGAAAATTATTGATGTTGCAAGGACTATCTCTAAAAAAAGATTTAAAATAATTGGAATAAGACCAGGTGAAAAGTTGCACGAACAAATGATAAGCTCTGAAGACTCAAAATATACTTATGAGTATAAAAAATACTATAAAATACTACCGTCAATATTTGATGTTTACAAAGATAAAAAGTACATTAAGAATGGTAAAAAAGTACATCCAAATTTTGAATACTCCTCTAATACAAATAAAATATGGATGAAACACTTAGAGTTAAAAAACTGGTTAAAAAAAAATTCTAAATTAAAAATATTTTAATGATCAAGTTAAAAAGAGTTGTTATGGAAGTATTTGGAGGTTGTAATTATACATGTCAAATGTGTCCACAATCTAGTCCAGGACGTGGAGTGAACTTTACCAGAAAGATGCCATTGAAAGAATTTGAGAGAATTTTAGATGAAATAGTCCCGAAATATGGAACACCCCAGGTAAATTTAGAAGGAAGCGGAGAACCAACGATGGCAAAAGATCTTCCCGACTACGTTAAAGCTGTAAAAAAAAGAAATTTAAAGTGTTTTATGTATTGTAATGGGGCCAGATTGAATGGAAAATTTATGCAAGAAGTTATTAATTCAGGAATAGATTTTATTAGAATTAGTATTATTGGGCATAATAAAAATGTTTACAATAAGTGGATGAATGTAGACAACTTTGATTTAATAAAATCTAATGTAAAAGAAATAAAAGAGTATATAAAAAAAGTTGATAGCAAATGTAAATTAAGCACGTATCATCTTATTACTGATAATAATCTTTTGAATGAGCAAGTAGAGGAGTACAAAAATAATGTTATAAATGAACTAGGGGTTACTTCATATATTTGGAAAATGCATAATTGGAGTGGGAATTACAGCAATATAAACCCAAGAGTCGCAGCATCAAGAAGATCTTGTGGTAGGCCATTTGCACCAGAGTTGACAGTGCGAGCCGGCGGTGAAAAAGGTAGAAGCGGAGCAGTCGTGCCTTGTTGTCAAACCTTGGGGCCTCCAAATGAGGAAAAAAGTATTTTGGGTCATTTTGACAAGCAGTCATTCAATGATATTTATTTTGGGCAAAAATACGAAGAGCTTAGACTAGCTCATTCAAACAAAGATTTTGACAAAATTGATTATTGTAAAAACTGCGATTTTTTATATGAGGATCCAAATGTTTTAGTGTGGACTAATGATAAAAATGCAAAAGTGCATCATATGCTGGGCACAGATGAAGATTTTATTTTAACTAAATATAATATTGAAAATTTTTCAACTTAAAGTTATTTTTTTAAATTTCAATTAAAAAAACTATGACTAATTCTGTAAAGAGAATTTTAGTAACTGGTTCAGAAGGTTTTATAGGTAGTCACCTCGTCGAACGATTGTTATCAAAAAATTATAAAGTAAGAGCGATGGTATTGTATAATTCTTTTTCAAATTTTGGTTGGTTAGAGGAAATACAAAAAAAAAACAAAAAAAATTTAGAAATTATTTTTGGTGACGTCTCTTCTTATGACTCGATAAAAGACATATCAAAAAGTTGTGAAAAAATTTTTCATTTAGCAGCCCTTGTTTCTATTCCTTATTCATATAAAACGCCCGAGTCATTTTTAAAAAATAATGTTATAGGAACTTTTAATGTTTTAAAGGCAGCAAAAAATAATGGAGTAAAAAAAACCATTATAACATCAACTTCAGAAGTGTATGGAACTGCAGAACAAACACCGATTACCGAAAGTCATAAATTAAACGCGCAATCTACATATAGTGCTAGTAAAATAAGTGCTGATAAATTTGCAGAGTCTTTTGCAAATAGTTATGATTTACCAGTCATAGTTGCACGTCCTTTTAATAGTTATGGTCCAAGACAGTCGGCACGCGCTATAATACCATCGATTATTATTCAGTTATTAAAAAATCGAATCATTAAACTTGGTAATTTGCAAACATTTAGAGATTTTACTTATGTAGTAGATACTTGCGATGCTTTAATTAAACTGTCTAATAGTAAATTTAAGAACGCTGAAGTTTTTAATATTTGTAATTCAAAAAAAATAAAAATTAATGACCTTGCAATATTAATTGCAAAAATATTAAATAAAAAATTACTAATCTCTGTGGAGAGTATAAGAGTTAGACCAAATAAATCCGAAGTAAATTTACTGCTTGGATCAAATAAAAAAATTTTAAAATTTGTAGGATGGAAACCAATGATTGATTTAAACGAAGGGTTAAAAAAAACAATTAGTTGGTTCTGTAATGAAAAAAATATCAAATTTTATAAAGAGGATATATATAATATATGAGAGCAATAATTCTCGCAGGAGGGAAGGGAACGAGATTAAGGCCTTATACTACATTAATACCAAAGCCATTAGTGCCTTTGGGCGGAGAAACATCTGCAATAGAAATTATAATTAAGCAATTAGCGCAGCATGGTTTTAAAAGAGTGACTGTTGCAGTTAATCATCTATCAAATTTAATAAAATCTTATTTAGGAGATGGAAAAAAATATAAAATAAAAATTGATTATTCAGTTGAAGAAAAAGAATTGGGCACTATTGGACCTTTAACCCTAATAAACGATCTTCCTGATAATTTTTTAGTAATGAATGGAGATATACTAACAGACTTAAACTATAAAAATTTTTTCATAAATCATTTAAAAAAAAAAAAATTAATAACTTTAGCATCCTGTAAGAGACAAACTACAGTGGACTTTGGGACATTGATTAAAGATAAAGAAAAACTTTTACATTTTGTTGAAAAACCAAAAATATCTTATGAAGTAAGTATGGGAATTTTTTGTTTAAACAAAAAAATTTTAAAAAAAGAAAAAAAAAATAAATTTTTAAATTTTGATAAATTTATAATAAATAAAATTAAATATGGAATCACAACTTTTCAGCATAATGGCCTGTGGTTAGATATTGGAAGAGTAGATGATTATGATCAGGCAAATGAAAATTTTAAATGGTTACAGAAAAAAATATTAAAAAAAGTATAGTCATAATAGGAGGAAATGATTTAGCTTTTGAAATTTTTAAACTATACAAAAAAAACTTTCATGTTTATTATCTTACAAGAAAAATAAAAAAAAATTTAAAAATTAAAAATCAAATTAAAATAAAATATAATGCAGGTGAAATCATTGGTTATTTACAAAATATAAAACCACTTTTTGTATTTAATTTTTTATCTGTAGTATCAGAAAATTTAGAAGACAATTATAAAATTAATATAGGCATTCCAATTAAACTTCTTAACTGGATTAATAAAAATAATAATTCCAGATTGATTTTGATTGGCACTTCAGCAGAATATGGTTATAAACGACATGGGGTTGTAAGTGAAAAAAGCAATCTTTCCCCTATTAATTTATATGGTTTATCAAAAGCTATTCAATCTTATTTAGCAGATTTATATTTTAAGAACTTTAAATCTAATTTTATTATAATTAGAATTTTTAACTTGAAGGGCAATATTTATAATAAAAACATTTTAATTGGCAAAATTAATAATTTTGTAAAAAAAAATTATAAAAAGAAAAAAATATTAAAACTAGGAAATCTTGGTTCATACAGAGATTATATAGATATTGGCTATGCTGCTAAACTTATATTTACTTTATCTTTTAAATCTCCGAAAGGTAGAATTATCAATTTAGGCACAGGACGTTCTACGCTAGTAAGAAAATTAGTAGATTCTATTTTTGTTAATTATCCCAAATTACGATACATTGAAAACATAAATAAAAAAAATATTTTTGAGCCAAAAGCTTTAATTGCTAATACAAAAAGCCTCAAAAATATTCTTAAAATATGAAAAAAATAAGAATAATATTACCAGTTTATAATGAGTCCGAAACAATCCAAAATTTTTATGAAGAACTTAGTTCTGAAATATTAGAAATTAAAAATTATCAAATAAAAATTTTATTTGTAATTGATAAAAGTTTAGATCAAACAGAAACTCTAATTACAAAAATTGTGCAAAATAACGAAAATTGTGAGGCAATTGTAATGTCTAAAAGGTTTGGGCATCAACAATGTTTATTTGCCGGACTAGATTTTTCAAAAAACTTTGACGCTGTTATTACAATGGATGCAGATTTTCAGCATCCAGTCAAATACATTAAGTTAATGCTAAGCGAATTTAACAATGAAAAATATAACATTATAAATATGGTGAGATCTAATAATAAAAAAACACCATTTTTAAAAAAAATAGGAACATTTTTTTTCTATAAAATAATTAATTTTTTCGACCTTAAGAATTTAAATAAAAATGCTGCTGATTTTAGAATAATTGATAATAAGGTATTAAATACTTTAACAAATTTTCCAGAAAAAGATTTATTTTTAAGAGGGATATTTTCTGATTTAGGCTTTGCTCAAAAATCTCTGGCTTATGAATATGAAAAAAGAAGATTAGGAAAAAGCAAATATAACTATATGAGTTTACTATTGCTAGCTATAAAAGGAATTGTATCATTTTCTAGCAAACCATTATTTTTAATTTTTTTTTTAGGTATATTTTTAATGTTAATTTCAATTTTATTAATATTTGTTTATATATTTGATTATTTTTTACTTGGATCTAGCTCGTTACCTCCAGGCTATACAACTACAGTTTTGTTAATTCTTTTTTTTGGTTCTATACAAGTTTTTATTTTAGGAATCATTGGAATATATATCTCTGTTATTTTTAAAGAAGTTAAGAATAGACCAAGATATATAATAGAAAAAATATTACAAAAAAACATTTAAAATGAAAATAAAAAAGGATATTTTTGATGATTATGTTCATTCATATGAACTAATTACCCAAAAAAATCTTTTTTTTTTTAATAAAAAACGAAAATATTTTGATCAATATAAAATTGATATAATAAAAAAAAAAATTTCTACTCCAGGTAAAATTTTAGATTTTGGTTCAGGAATAGGTTTAGCAACTAGTTTATTTATAAGAAATTTTAGAAAATCTAAAATATTCGCTTTTGATACTTCAAAAAAAAGTTTAGAGTTCCTAAAAAGAAAAAATCCAAAAATAAATATTAATAAAATTAATGTTTTTAAAAATAAATATGATTTAATTACTGTATTTGGAGTTTTTCATCATATCCCGGTAAAGAAAAGAATTAAAAATTTAAAACTACTCTTTTCGCTTTTAAAATCTTCTGGAAAAATATTTATATTTGAGCACAACCCTTACAATCCAATAACCAGAAATATTGTGAATAATTGTCCCTATGATATAGGTGTTAAGTTGATTGCAATGAAAAATTTTATTAAAATCTCTAGACAAAATAATTTTAAAATTATTGATAAAGGATACTGCCTTTTTTTTCCTGAATTTCTTAAATTTTTCAGAAAATATGAATATTTTTTAAAATGGTTACCTTTGGGTGGTCAGTATTATATTGAATTATCCAAAAAAGATTTTTGATGTGCGGTATTTTCGGTTTGCAAGTTTTGAGAAAAAAAAATTCTTTTTTGATTAAAGAATATGTTAATTTTTTATTAGAAAAATCAGAAGAAAGAGGAAAAGATGCTTCAGGTATATACATTAAAGATCAGCAAGAGGATTTTTTATTAAAGAAACCTATTAATGGAGCTAAATTAGCCCAATCTGAGGAATATAAATATTTATTTAAAAAAATATTAAATAGTACTGGTCCACTTATAAATGTACTAGGACAATGTCGACTAGCTACAAATGGACAAATATATATAGATAAATTTAATCAACCGATTTTTGATGATAGCATTATTCTAGTTCACAATGGAATAATCTTAAATGACCTAGAGCTTTTGAAAAAGTATGAAATTAATTTTAAAGATATTAATAATCAGAGTGATAGTTTTAATTTAGTTAAACTAATTTCTATCTTACAAAAAAAGTTTAATAATTATAATTTTGTATTTGAAGAGTTAAAAAAGTATATAGCTGGCTCTTTTTCATTAGCATTCTTAGAAAAATCTACAAACAAAATTTTTTTTATAACAAATTTTGGATCAATATATTTTTATAACAACAATGAATTTTTAATTTTTGCATCTGAAAAAAAAACAATAGATATTTTTCTAAAAAAGTTCAAATTAAAATTTAAAACACAAGATATTAGAAAAGCTGAAATCAATAGATTATATGAATTTGAAAAAAATAGTTTAAATAGGGAAGAGATCAATAATTTAAATAAGAAGCAGTTAGGATATAAAAATTTTAGCGACATTGAAAGTAAAATTAAAAATTTAAAAAGATGTAAAAATTGTATATTACCACAAACCTATCCATTTATTCATTTTAATAATGATGGAATTTGTAATTATTGCACTTCGTACAAAGAAAGAAAACTAAAAAATAATTTAGATAAAATATTAGACGGAATAAGATCAAAAGATGGGTCGCCGGATTGTTTAGTTGGGCTGTCAGGAGGTAGAGATAGTTGTTATGGACTTCATTTGCTTAAAAGGAAATATAATATGAGTCCAATTGCTTATACTTATGACTGGGGACTTACAACAGAGAAATCTAGAAGAAACCAAGCTTTGATGGTAGGCAAATTAGGAGTTGAGCACATAATTAGATCTGCAAATATAGAATTTAAAAGGGCGTCTATTCAAAAAAATATTAGTGCGTGGCTAAAAAAACCGGTTTTAGGAATGGTACCAATATTTATGTCAGGCGATAAAGATTTTTATCAATTAGGAAGAGTTCTAAAAAAAGAATTAAATGTTAAACTAAATATTTTTTGTTCTGGACATGAAGAGGAGCAGCGAAATTTTTTTATAGGATTTTGTGGGGTAAGTGAAAACTTAGAATATACGTCTAGGCTTTATGAGTATCCGTTTAATGTTAAGTTGAAACTGGCGACATTTTATTGCTTAAATTTTATATTAAACCCTCGATACATAAACCAATCTTTTTTTGATTCAATAAAATCATTTTTTACAAGTTTTATTTTAAAAGATGATTTTTTATATTTATTTGAATATTTAGATTGGAACGAAAACGAAATAATTGAGACTCTTAAAAATGAATATGAGTGGGAAGAGGATTTGCATTATGGAAAAAATCAATGGCGTATGGGTGATGGTCAAACAGCTTTTACTAATTATATTTTTAGACAGTTAGCTGGTTTTACAGAGTTTGATGACTTTAGATCAACGCAAATAAGAAAAGGGAAAATAACCAGGGATGAGGCACTTGATTTAATTGCTCTAGACAATGCACCAAAATATGAAGTTTTAGAGAATTTTTCATCAAATATAGGATTAAATTTGGAAAGTGTTCTTTCGAAAATAAATGATATTAAAAAAATATTTTAAGGATAGTCTTTTATTTAATTCTAAGAATTATTTATATCTCAATATATCATATTTTTTCCAAACATTATTGGGACTTGTATGTGTTTTACAAATAATTTATTTAAAAGATTTTGATTTTTTAGGTATTTTTTCACAAATTTATACTTGTTTCGTAATCTTAGGACATCTTTTTGCCTTTGGTATTGGTGATTCTATTTTAAGAAATATACCAATTTCTAAAAATAATAATCAGTCAAACGATAAATTTCTTTCTGCAATAGCATTGACAATTTTAATCGGGTTTATTTTATTTTTTTTTTTTTTTTTATTGTTTGCTTTTTTGACGCTTTTTTTTGGATATTTTTTTTGGCGTGTAGCGAGAACATAGATTGTCGATGTATCACAGTACATCAAACTCCTTCTGTTTGAGCTATCGAGACAGTAAGTTCATTCAAAAGGAGACAAACATGTGTTATCTTCCGTTACCTTGTGCTAAATTTCATGATATTGTCTTAAGTTCCATGATATTGTCTTAAGCTCCATGATA
>Ga0172372_10002327_pt1 | contig 29006 bp, 24 predicted proteins | sample LakKiv5m_2_FD_114544 | JGI IMG/M metagenome (GOLD analysis project Ga0172372, IMG submission 114544) | Freshwater microbial communities from Kabuno Bay, South-Kivu, Congo - kab_092012_9.5m | ecosystem: Environmental > Aquatic > Freshwater > Lake | place: Democratic Republic of the Congo...
CTGTGTCGGTGTCGGTGTCGGTGTCGGTGTCGGTGTCGGTGTCCGTGTCGGCGTCCGACTCCGAGTCCGTCGGATCCGTGTACGGGGTCCCGTCGCTGTCGCCGCTGTCCGGCTTCAGGCCGCGTGTGCACCCCAACGCGACGAGCGGGAGGAGAAAAGACACGAAGGAGGCCATGCGCATCGGAGCGCTCCGGTTGAGAGCCTGCCACGACAGGGACGCACCCGCCACTGCCACCGTCGGACCCATACGGACGCCCGACCTCGGAACATACGGGTTCTTCGGCCGGCCCTGGTCGACCATTAGCCTGCAAGGCCCGTTCAGTCGATGCGGACCTTCTCCGGGTCCCAGGTCGGGGCGGGGTACCGTGGGTCGAGATCCTCCAATACCTCCACCAGAAGGTTCGCCACGGCGAGGTCCCGAAACCACTTCTGGTCGGCGGGAACGACGTGCCAGGGCGCGAACTCGGTGCTGGTGCGCCCGATGGCTTCACCGTAGGCGGCCATGAACGCGTCCCAGCGGGCCCGCATCTCCAGGTCCCTGGGGTCGAACTTCCAGCGCTTCGTGGGGTCGTCCACACGCTCCTGCAGGCGCTGCTTCTGTTCGCGCTTGGAGATGTGGAGGAAGAGCTTCACCACCCGGGTGCCCTCGTCGGTGAGCATGCGCTCGAACGCCACGATGTGGTCGTAGCGCCGGCGCCAGGTCGCCTCCGGGGCGAGGCCGAGGACCCGGACGACCCCGACGTCCTCGTACTGGGAGCGGTTGAAGAAGGCCATCTCGCCGCGCTGCGGCGTCCGACGGTGGATCCTCCACAGGTAGTCGTGGGCGAGCTCCTCCGTCGAGGGCGCCTTGAAGCTCCAGACGTGCACGCCCCGGGAGTCCAGGGGCCCCACCACCTTCCGCAGCATGCCGTCCTTCCCCGCCGCGTCCATGGCCTGGACCACGCAGAGGAGGCCGCGGGTCCCTTCGGCGAGGAGCCGCTGTTGGAGCTCCTGAAGGCGGGTGAGCGCCGTCGCCAGGTCGGCCACGTACCGGGGATCGTCGCGCCCGGCGTAGCCTCCCGTGGCCCGGGTCTCGATCGTGTCGAGTCGGACGTCCTTCCCCGGGTCGATCCGGATGGCGCGGGCGCGCGGTTCAGCCATGGAGCCTCCGACGCGGCACGTACCCCGCCGGCGGGGCGGGATCCTCGGCCCCCGTTTCTGATAGGGTGCGGCGGTCGAGGCCGCCATCCAGACCGAAACCACCCCACCCGATCCTCACGCCAGCCCCCACACGCGCGGCTACACCGCCCGGTCCGTCGTCACCGGGATGATGCTCGGCGGGGGGCTGTCGCTGTGCAACATCTACCTGGGCCTGAAGATCGGCTGGGGGATGAACATGTCGGTCACGGCCGCCCTGCTCGGGTTCGGGCTGTGGGCGGGGCTGGCCCGAGCCTTCCGGCTGCGGCCGTTCGGGATGCTGGAGAACAACCTGAACCAGACCGCCGCATCGGCGGCCGCTTCGATCTCCTCCGCCGGGCTCGTGGCCCCGATCCCGGCCCTCACGCTGCTCGCCGGGACGGTCCTCACGTGGCCGCAGCTCACGGTGTGGACCCTCTCGGTGGGGCTCGTCGGCGTGGTGGCAGCGGTGGGGGTGCGCAAGCAGCTGCTGGTCAACAGCGGCCTCACCTTCCCCGGTGGCTACGCCACGGGGGAGACCCTGAAGGAGATGTACGCCCAGGGGAACGAGGCGGTGGCCCGGGTCAAGATGCTCCTGGCCGGCGGCCTGGCCGGCGCCGTCAGCAAGCTCCTGAACCTCCTGGCCCACCCCCCGCACCTGACCCTCCCGGTCACCCTCGGTGCGGGCGGGAAGGTCAGCGGGGGCTACACCCTGGCCAACCTCACCTTCTCCATCGAGCCCTCGCTCCTGATGGTGGCCACCGGTGGGATCATCGGACTGCGCGCCACGCTCTCGATGATCCTGGGCTCCCTCGTGGCCTGGGCCTGGCTGGCCCCGATGGCGCTCGAGGCCGGGTGGATGAAGTCCGGCCCGGCGGACGCCATGAAGCCCTGGTTCACCGTGGGGGTGCAGTGGCTTCTGTGGCCCGGGGTCACCATGATGGTGGTCGGGTCGCTCGTCTCCTTCGCGTTCTCGATCCGGTCGGTGCTCGCCGGCCTGGCCGACGCGAGGAAGGGCGCCGCCCCGGACGCCGCGGACCCCACCGAAGTGCCTCGCCGGACCTTCTGGATCGCGCTGGTGGTCGTGCTCCTCGCCTCCACTGCCCTCCAGGTGGGGCTGTTCGACGTGAAGCCCTGGCTCGCCGCGCTGGGGGTGCTCCTCTCGTTCACCCTGGCCATCGTCGCCGGCCGCGTGTCGGGGGAGACGGGGGTGACTCCGGTGGGCGCGATGGGGAAGGTCACCCAGCTGACCTTCGGCGTGCTGGACCCCTCCAACGTGGCGTCGAACCTGATGGCCGCCAACGTGACCGGCGGGGCGGCCAGCCAGGCCGGCGACCTCCTCCACGACCTGAAGACGGGCAGCATGCTCGGCAGCTGGCCCCGGGATCAGTTCTGGGCCCAGGCGGCCGGGGTCACGGCGGGCGCGGTGATCGGCTCGGGGGCCTACCTGGTCCTCGTCCCCGACCCGAAGAACCAGCTCCTCACCGAGGAGTGGGCCGCTCCGGCGGTGGCGACCTGGAAGGCGGTCGCCGAGGTGTTCCAGCAAGGCATCTCCGCCATGCCCACGATGGCCTTGCAGGCGATGGCCATCGCGGCCGCGGTGGCGGTGGTGCTCACGCTGGCCGAGAAGCTCGCACCCGCCCGGCTGCGCCCCTGGGTGCCGAGCCCCGTCTCGGTGGGCCTCGCCTTCACGGTGCAGGCCTACACGGTGTTGGCGTTCCTGATCGGGGCCGTCCTTATGGCGCTCGGGCAGCGGTTCGCCCCCACGTGGACCAGCCGCTTCGGCATCGTCATCTGCGCCGGAGTCATCGCCGGTGAGAGCCTCATCGGGGTGGGCGACGCCTTCGTCAAGATGTTCGCCGGCTGATCAACGGTCGAGGAAGCCCTTGCCGGCGCGGATCTTCTCCGCACACCTGGCGGCGCGCGAGGTGCGGGCGGCGACGGTCTTCGCCCCGGACACGTGGAGGATGTGGCTGCGCTGGCGTCCGGGGGTGAGCGCGTCGAACGCCGCGCCCAGCGCCGGATCGGCCTCGAGCAGCTCGCGGAGCTCGTCCGGGACCGGCTCGGGCGTCCGGCTGAACTGGACCTTCGCCCCCGCCCGTTCGAGCTCGATGGCCTGGCGCAGGAGGCCGAGCGTGTGCGGGCGGCGGGCTCTCACCTCCTCGGCGGAGGTGAAGGTGAGCAGGCGCGCCGCCTGTGAGTTCGGGCCGGGCGTGCGCAGCTGGTCGGTCGGATCGGCGAGCAGGCTCCCCTTGAAGAAGCTCAGGCAGGCGTACTCCTTGAAGGCGACCACCATGGCCACGTTGCCCGCTCCCGCCAGCGAGTAGCAGGGGCAGCCCCACTTCAGCTGCTCGTCCAGGCCCGTCTCGAGGACCACGGCCCGCAGCTCCACGAGGGCGTCCTGCCACCGGTGGACCTTGCAGGTGGGGGTCTGGTACTGGTCGCAGCGACCGCAGCCCTCGGCCAGGTAGGATTCCACGCTGCCGGTGTTCATCGGGGCACTCCGCGCGCCTGGGTATCGCGCCGCTTCACGCCTCGACGCACCCCGGCGCCGGCCGGGCCTCCGGCGTATAGTCGCGGGGATGACGCGGCGGCATCTGCTCTCGGCCCTGCAGGTGGTGGGCCTGGTGCTGCTCGGCGGGGTGTTCGTGGCCGGGCTGGACCCCGGTTCCCTGGACCTCCTGCGTGGCCCGCGCGCGCTCGGGTGGATCCTCGTGGCGCTCCTCGCGTACACGTTCGGGCAGGTGCTCAACGGCCTCGCCTGGCGCCACCTGCTGAACCGCGCCGGGGGGCAGGTCACGGTGCGCGACATGCTCCTCCACGACCTCTCGAGCGTGTTCTGGTGCTCGGTCCTCCCCGGCGGCATCGTGGGGGAGCTGGTGAAGGGGGTCCGGCTGGCCCGGGACGCCCACCCCGGGTCGGTCGCGGTGTCCATCGCCGCCGCCCGGCTGACGGGGGGGATGGTGGCCTGCCTGCTCGCGCTGGCCAGCCTCCCCTGGTCGGGCTTCGGCGGGCTTCACGGGGCGGTCGGGGCGGTCGCGCTGGTCGGCACGGCGGGGGCGGGGGCGGTGGGGCTGGTCGCCCTGCGGCTCGGCCCGGCCGCGCTCCCCGGTCGCTTCGCCGCCTGGGTGCCCGAAGGAGCCTTCCCCACGCCGCGCGCGCTGGGCGTCGCCTTCCTGCTCGCGCTCGCCACCCACTCGGCCTTCGCGCTGGTGTTCTCGGCCTGCTTCGCCGCCGCGGGCACCTGGGCGTCGTTCCCGGCCGGTGCGGTCCTGTGCGCGCTGACCTCGGTGGCCCAGATCCTCCCCTTGAGCGTGGGTGGGGTGGGGGTGCGCGAGCTGACGGTGTCCACCCTCGGCCTCGCGCTGGTCCCGGAAGCCACCGCGGACGCGGCCGCGATCGCGATCGCCATCGTCTTCACCACGTTCGTGGCGCTCGGCGGCGCCGTGGAGCTCTGGCGGACCGTCGCGCTCCGCGGCCCCGCGGGTCGCGCCGAGGCGCCGCGGTGACGGCCAAGCCGGGCACGGATAGGCAGCCGCCCCTGGAGCGTCCGTGACCGAGCCGGTCCCCCCCGCGTCCCCCGTGTGTTCCCACAACGAGTGGGACCCGCTCGAGGAGGTGATCGTGGGTCGCGTGGACGGGGCCATGCTGCCCACGCGCCACGTCGCCGAGCGGGTGTGGGGGATGAGCCCGTTGGGGGCGCTCATCGGGCGCGCCTCGGCGGGCAAACCCTACCCCAGCTACGTGGTGAACCGCGCCACCGAGGAGGTGGAGGCCTTCGTCGAGATCCTCAGCGGCGCGGGGGTACGGGTGCGCCGGCCGGAGAAGCTGGATTTCTCCCGCCGCTTCCGAACCCACGACTGGAGCTCCACCGGGTTCTGCACGGCGAGCCCCCGCGACGGGCTCCTGGTGGTCGGTGATCACGTCATCGAGACCGCGTCGGCCTGGCGCTCGCGGTACTTCGAGATGATGGCCTACCGGGGCCTGCTCAACGAGTACTTCCGCGGCGGAGCGCGCTGGTCGGCCGCGCCGCGCCCCCGGCTTGACGACGCCAGCTACGACTACGACTTCCGGCCCCCCAAGGAGGGAGAGCCGCTCCGGTACGCCATCACCGAGGCCGAGCCCATGCTCGACGCGGCGGACTTCACCCGGTGTGGTCGCGACCTCTTCGTGATCCGCTCCAACACCACCAACCTCGCGGGGATCGAGTGGCTACGCCGGCACCTCGGGTCGGAGTACCGGGTCCACACCATCCCCACCCGGCAGCGCAAGCCCCAGCACATCGACACCACCCTCATCCCGCTCGCCCCCGGGAAGATGATGGTGAACCCCGAGTTCGTCGACGTCGACGATCTCCCCCCCGTGGTGAAGAAGTGGGAGCTGCTGGTCGCTCCCGAGCCCGACCCGGTCCCGGCGAAGGGGCTGAACTCCTACCTCATCCTGGCCGGCAACTGGATCTCCCTGAACGTGTTCATGTTGGACCCCGAGCGGGTGGTGGTGGAGCGGCACCAGCACTCCCTGATGCGGGCGCTGGAGCGGTGGGGCTTCACGCCGGTCCCGTGCCCCTTCATGCACTACAAGATGTTCGGGGCCGGCTTGCACTGCGCCACCCTGGACGTCCGGCGCCGGGGCTCGCTCGAGTCCTACTTCTGAGCCGTCCGCTCAGCGTGCGGCGAGCGTGCCGGCCGCGCAGGACTTGCAGATGTCGAGCTCGAAGCGGCCGTGGCGCAGCTCCCGCCGCAGGGTCTTGAACCTCGGCTGGTTCCAGATGTCCAGGAGCGGCGTCTCGCCTACGTTCCCGAAGGTGTGCTCCACCTCGTAGTCGTTGCAGCACAGCACCACGTTGCCCTGGTAGTCGATGACGCAGGAGGACGAGGCCTGCATGCAGCGCGAGCGGGTGACGGGCTTGCGGACCGCGATGAGCCCGCCCGAGGTGGAGAGGGGGTCGTCGTCTCCGAGGGTGCGGTACCGGATGCGGCGGCGCTCGGCGGGGGAGAGCCCCGCGGTGGCCTCGGCGTAGCTCGCCTCGTCGGCGCGGAGGTTGCCCTCGTACTGACTGACCAGGAGCGTGTCCACGCCGGCGTCCAGGAGCTCGCGGACGTTCTCCCGGGTGAGCAGCGAGCCGTTGGTGAACACCACCAGGGTGGAGCGGGGCAGCGCCGCGCGGGCCTCGCGCATGAGCCGCGGCAGGCGCGGGTCGAGGAGCGGCTCGTTGTAGAAGACCGGGGAGAGCCGGCCCCGGAAGCCCATGTCGGCGAGCTGACCCAGGATGCGGGTGTAGAGCTCGTCCGACATCCACCCCGCCTCGCGCTCGTACGCCGAGCGCGGGCAGATCCGGCACTTCCGGTTGCAGCCGGTGTTGGTCTCGATCTCGACGTGGGTGAAGAGATCCCGCCGCCGGGACACCCGGGCCCAGTAGTACTCGGAGCGCTCGAACGCCGCCCGCAGATCGGCGCGCCAGGCGACCGGCACGTGGTGATCGTGGACGTGCAGGAGCTGGTTGAGCACGGGAGACCTGGATCGACTGTAGCATGCGCCTCCGCTCCGCCGGCGCCGGGCCCGGTGGGGCGGCTCACCGATCCGCGGCGGGCGGCCGGGGAAGCCACCCCTGCGCGTCGAGGAAGGCCTCGGCCTCGGCGAGGAGGCGCTCCACGCTCGCCACCAGCTCGTGCCCGTCCTCGAGCTCCACCAGCCGGGTGTCGCCGCACCTCGCCACCCACGCGCGGCTGTGCTCGATGGGCACGGTCTCGTCCCGGAGCCCGTGAAGGACGAGCACCGGCACGCGGGTGGGCGGCACCTCGAGCCCCCAGGACTCGAGGTCGTGGAGGAATCCGACGTCGACCGGGACGAGGTCGCCGGTGACGTGATCCTGGAGGCCGAGCCACCCCTTCTTCTCCCACACGCGGGCCAGGAGCGGGTTGCGCTCCCTCCAGCTGCCGAAGCCCAGCGCGGGGGCCAGCAGCACGAGGCCGACCACCCGGGCGTCCAACGCGGCGACCCGCGCGGCGGTCAGCCCGCCCAGGCTCGAGCCGATCAGAACCGCCCGCTCCTCGGGACCGCCGATCGCGGTGGTCACCGTGTCCACCATCGCGGTGAGCCGGAGGCCACGAAAGCTGGGCTTGCGCAGGTCCAGCCGCTCCACGGGCACCCCCCGGGTGGCGAGGTGCGCCGTGAACGCGCGCCCCTTGAAGGACTCCGGGCCGGAGCCGAGACCATGGAGGTAGAGCCACCGGGTGGGGGGAGCGGGGCGCGGCCCTTCGGACCGTTTCTGCCCACCGAGCGGCCGGCTCACGTCTCCGTCGCCGCGGCGGCGAGCCACTCCTGCATGCCAGGGAGGGCCCAGACGCGTTCCGCGTAGGGCGCGAGCGTGGGAGGGAGGGACTTCCCGTAGGTGCGGAAGCGGCCGAGGACCGGCGCGTAGAAGGCGTCCGCCGCGCAGAAGGCGCCGAAGAGGAAGGGCCCACCCGAGCGGGCGAGGCAGTCCGTCCAGATCTCGTGGATGCGGGCGATGTCCGCCGCGACTCCGGGGCCATCCCCCGGTCCGGGAGCGCGCGAGTGGAGATCCTGGGGGCAGAAGGTGCGGAGCGGCGCGAAGCCGGCGTGCATCTCGGCGCTGACCGCACGGGCCCGGGCGCGGGCGGCCCGGTCCAGGGGCCACAGGCGGTCCGGGTACAGCTCGGCCGCGTACTCGACGATGGCGAGGGAGTCCCAGATCACCAGCTCGCCGTGGTGCAGCGCCGGGACGCGCCGGCTCGGGCTCCACCGGGCGATCACCTCGGCCGTGTCGGGGCGGTCCAGCGCCACCACCACCTCCCGGAAGGGGATCCCCGCCTCCTTGAGCGCCAGCCAGGGGCGGAGCGACCAGGAGGAGCGGTTCTTCGAGCCGATGACCAGGGTGAGGGGCGCCATGGGCCGGGAACGTAGCGCGCCGGGGGTGGACCGGCGGGTCAGAGCCCTTCGATCTGCGGCTTGTACCTGTCGATCTGGCGCTGCATGTAGTTCGCCTCGCCCGAGAGGGTGAGCGCGTCCTTGGGGCACACCCACCAGCAGTAGAGGCACTGCACGCAGTCGGGCATCCCGGTCTTCACGCCGATCTCGTCCCGGGTGAGGCCGGTGGGGCAGAAGTCCTCGCACCGGTTGCACTCCCCGCAGCTCCCCGCCTTCCGCCCCACCAATTGGAGCGTGTCGTCCTCCGGGAAGTAGACGTCCTGGACGATCTTGAGCTTGTAGGCCACTTCGGTGACCTCGGGTCGGGAGACGATCGGGCGGACCGCCTTCTTCAGCCAGGTCAGCGAGCGCGCCTCGGACAGCTCGGCGAGCTTGGAGCGCGGCGGCGCCCGCTTGATCGGCCGGATGACCGGGAGCTTCGCGGCGATGTCCTCCACGGTCTCCCGGGTGACGTGGCCGGCTTCGATGGCGTGCAGGAGGTAGGGCACCTCCTCGATCGGCATGTCCACCAGCCGCGCGATGACCACGTCGTTGAGGAAGGCGTTGTCCGACATGGCGAGGTGGCCGAAGCGGAACGGGTCCCCGTCTCCGGGGCCGTTGCCCTCCATGCCCACGAGCCCGTCCACCAGGATGAGGTCCGGGAGCACCACCTCGTTGATGGCGAAGATGTTCCGCCCGAGGTCGTAGTGCATGTGCCGCTTGTCCTGACCCCGGGCGATGCCCACCCAGTTCTTCATCGCGCAGGAGAGGCCGGCCTCGGCGTGCGTCTTCACCTTGGGCACGCTGATGAGGAAGCCGGCGTCCAGGATGGTGCGCGCGATCGCCGGTTGCGCGTCGCGGTGCAGGACGATCTGGCGGCCCTCGTCGGTGTTGAGGTCCACGATCTTGATGCCGTAGAGCTGCTGCAGCTTCTCCACCCGGAGGCGCCGGAAGGTGGAGATGCCGCGGCGGGCGATGCCGACGTTGGAGCCGTCGCAGAGGGTGATGTCGCGGTAGCCGCGGTCGCGCAGACCCTCGATGAGCGCGCCCATCACCCGGAGGTCGACGCAGTTGCCGGTGAGGGCGACGAGGTCGTTGTTGAGGTTGGGCTTGATCACGATCGCCGTGTCCCGGTCGGCGGGGAGCTTGTGCTCCCAGTCGGCGAGCATGCGAGCGAGGGTGGCCTTCACCTGGGGGGTGGTCCACGCGGGGTGGACGTCGACGCGGCCGGCGGCGGTGGAGTAGGTCAGCACGGGGCGAGGATAGCTCCCGGCCGCGGCAATCGGTAGTGCCGGCGACTACTGGAGCCGAACGGCGCGCCGGTCGGTCCCGGCGGCGCAGGCCTGGAGCACCTGCTCGTAGCGCTCCCACACCCGCGCCCAGCTGCGCCCCTCCACGAAGGCCCGGCCTTCCGTGCCGAGGCGCTCGCGCAGGGCCGGGTCGCGGATCAGGGTGAGCATGGCCTGCTTGAGCGCGTCGGCGTCGTCCCGGGGGATGGGCAGCCCGATCCCGCCCGTGGCCTCGCGGATGGCGGGCTGGTCGGACCAGATGACCGGCTTGCCGCAGGCCATGCCCTCCACGGCGGTGAAGCCGAAGCCCTCCTCCATGATGGTGGGGAACAGCACCACGTCGGCGTCCTGGTACCAGGGCACGATGTCGGGGACGTCGTGGGCGAAGCGCACCGGGAGGCCGTGGGCCTGCACCGTGAGCTGGTCCAGGTAGTGCCGGTCGGCGGCGGCGCCCACGACGACGAGCTCGACCCCCTCCCGCACCTGCGGGGGCAGGCGGCCCAGCGCGTCGATCGCCACGTGTTGCCCCTTCCCGGAGAGGATCCGGGAGGGGTAGGCGAAGCGCAGCTTGCCGTCCTTCGGCCGGCTCCGCGGCACGAACCGGTCGATGTCCACCCCGTTGTGGATGACGTGGATGCGGTCGGTGGGGACCCCGATGCGCCGGAGCTGGACCGCGGAGGCCTCGCTCACGGTGATGGTGGCGGGCAGGGTCCGCCCCTGCACGGTGTAGAGCGCCTCGCGCGCGAGGTTGCCGGCGCTCCGGCCGGCCTTCCCGAAGTTCAGGTCGTGCACGATCACCACGTTGGGCACGCCGGGGACCCGCACTTCGATGCTGTTGGAGAGGACCACGTCGGGCCGGAGCCGCCGCGCCTCGCGTACCGCCGCGCGCTCCATCGCCCAGTACTGGCCGGCGCCGCCGCCCCGGAGGTCCACCTGCACGGCCTCGGGGGGAAAGCCCTCGTTCGAGCTGCGGTAGCCGACCACGAGGCGGACCTCGTGCGCCTGCCGGGCCTGCATCCAGAGGTTCTCGAAGACGGTCTCGGTGCCGCTGCGTACGTCGGGCGGCCAGCGGCGCGCCACCATCAGGATCTTCATGGGGCGGGCGCGGGACCGGGGCTCCCGGGGGGCGCCGAGGCCGGCGCGGCGGGGGACGGGGTGGCGGGCGCGGAGGGGGCCACGTCGTCGATGTAGCCGAGCGCCTTCAGCGCTTCGGTGTTCACGTCTCCGGCGGCCGTCTCCTCGAGGCCGATCCAGTCCAGGTCCGCGAGCAGGTGGTCCCAGTCGTCCACCTTGGGAAGCTCCGGGTAGAGCAGGGTCTTGCCGCGCATCTCCACCGACGCGGGGATGCCCATGGACGCGAGCACCGTGGGGGCGACGTCGATGAGGCGGAGCCCCTCGAGCTCCTTGTAGGCCGGGATGCCGGGACCGACGGCGTAGAAGACCCCGTTCTCCTTGTGGGTGCCGGTGAACTCGTCGGTGAGCTTCACGTACTGGCCGATGGGCTCCCCGCCCACGGTGTCGTTGGCGAGCCGCTCCTTGGTGATGGACTCGTCGGCGAGCGTGAGCGCCAGCGCGGTCCGCACGTCCGGAACCTCGCCGAAGCGGTAGAAGGGTGCTCCCTTGGCGTCCAGGACCGTCTCCAGCCAGGCGCGCCCGCGCGCGAGCTGCTCCTCGTCCTTGAAGCCCACCGTGAGCTTGTGGCCCACCTTGCTCACGTCCACCTCGCCGACCTGCTCGATGAGCCGCACGCGGAGACGCTCGGTCAGGGGCGCGAACTGACCGGCCTGCCCGGTCGCGTCCATCTCCTTGAAGCCGTGGTCGGACACCAGGAAGAGCGTCGCGTCCGGGCCGAGGTTCGCGCGGATCTCGCCGAGGATCTGATCGGCCTGTTGGTAGGCGCGGGTCACCTGGGTCTCGCCCTTGAGGTACCGGTCCCAGTACAGGTGCGCGAGCCCGTCGGTCGCGTAGTAGTTGAAGGTCGCGAACTCGGGCTGGGTCTTGTGCAGTTGCCGGATGAACACGTCCCGGTCGATCTTCCCGCGCAGGAGCTGCATGCGCACGTTGGCGCCGAGCGCGCTGGGCTTGAGCGCCTTCTCCTCCCAGGACCACTCCGCGGCGTCCAGGAGCGTGGAGAGCCGCATCCCGGCCCCGACCAGGAGCCAGGCCAGCTCGACGTTCGAGTGCTGGGCCTCCACCTGCTTCCGACGCAGGCGCTTGGCGAGCTCGAGCTCCTTCACGACCGAGAGCTCCTCGGGCCAGGTCTGGATGTCCGGGGCGAGCCAGGAGGGGACCCAGAAGCCGCCGTGCTTGAACTTCCGGGGCGGGTAGTCCACGAGCCACTTGTAGAGCCCGACCCCCATCCCCTTGTCTTCGGCGATGTCCCAGAGCCGTGCCACCTGGCAGTTGTTGGAGTGGACGCGGAAGCCCTTGATGCCGTGTTCGTCCGGGGGGCGTCCCGAGGCGATGGTGGTCCAGAGGAGCGGCGAGAACATCGGCTCCATCGAGTGCAGCACCCCGCGGCTCCCGTCCGCCCGCAACTGGATGAAGTTCGGGAGCAGGTGGGAGCGCGCGTCGATGACCTCGAAGGTGGCGCCGTCCACGCCCATGACCACGGTCTTCGTCCGCACCGGCCCGGTGAGACGGATGGTGGTGAGGCCCCAGACCGTCGCCACCGCGAGGGCGGCCAAGGCGCCTCGCTGGTCCCTCTTGAAGCGCCCGGCCGCGATCGCGAGGGGGACGCCCGCCAGGTACCAGATGTCGTTGAAGAAGGGGTTGAGGAGGCGCCCGACCACCACCCCGAGGGTGACGAGCGCGCAGAGCGCGATCACCCCGCGCCAGAACCAGAGCGCGAGCTTAGCCATCGATGAGTCCTCCGGGCGCGAAGCCGTCCCAGAAATGCCAGTCCCCGGGGTGCGCCGTGAGCACCCGCGTCAGGTAGGCCGCGGTCCAGTCCGCGCCGATCTCGAGCGCGTCGTCGAGCGGCAGGTCGGTCCGCACCGGCGCGGCGGGGCCGATCACCGAGAGCCACCGACCCCGCTTCTCAGGGTCCCGGACGGTGTGCAGCGAGTGGAGGGCCACCTTGGCCCGCCACGCCAGGTAGAAGCCGCCCACGGGCACGCCCATCGGCTGCCCGCAGACCTCGCGGGTCAGGCGCCGCCCGATCTCCTGGCCGCCGCCCGTGCCGTCGCCCGCGGTGAGGACGATCCCCCCCTTCCCGAGCGCGCGCAGGAGCCCACGCAGGTAGCTGCCCCCCTGGTGGAGGTGCACCGGCATGCGGGCCTCGAGCTCGTGGCGGAGCGCCGTGGCCCAGCGCCCGGTCTCCGACTTGTCCACCGCCGGCTCGCCGCCGCCGATCTGATGCACCTCGTGCCCCAACACCCCGAGCACACACAGCGGCAGCTGCGCGGGGCCCATGTGCGGATGCACCAGCACCACCCCGCGCCCCTGGTTCCGGGCCTCCTCGACCTGGGAGTAGCCCTCGAAGCGGAGGTAGGACGACCAGTTGTCCTTGTCGATCCGACCGAAGGCGAAGCTGGCGTACTGGTTGACGAAGTGGCTGCCCATCGTCTGCCGCGCCACCGCCGCCAGGTCGCCGCGGTCCGGGAACGCGCGTCGCAGGTTGGCCTCGACCTCCTTCATCTTCCCGCGGGCCCCGAGCGCGATGAGCTCGCCGAGGCGCCGGTTCACCCGGTACTCCCAGCCGTAGGGGCCGGCCTCCAGGAGCTCGCGGTAGGGACCCCACACGACGCGTCGGTAGAGATCCTTGAGGGGGCTCTCGCCGATGACCACGCTACTGGCCCTCGGGCGCGGCCGCGTCGAGGTAGCCCAGCGCTTCGAGGCGGGCGCGCTCCTCGTCGCTCAGCTCCACGGCGCTGCGCTCGGTGGCGTTCCCGGACAGCACCGCGGTGGCCTGCTCGGAAAGGTGGGCGAAGAGCTGGGCACCCTCGGGCGTGCTGGCGGTACCGGCGTACACGTCCACCAGCCCGAGCGGATCCGAGCTCAGATCGAAGAACTGGGGGCCGCGGCCGGTCTCCCGCTGGATGTAGCGGGTCTTCGGCCCCCGGATGCCCGCCATCCGCCACTTGGGCTTGAAGGTGGGGTCCTGGGCGCGGGCGGCCACGTTGGCCTCCCGGTCGAAGCACATGGAGCGCGCCTCGATCCGACCCTTGGCGCCGTCGAAGCCCAGGAGCCCGGCGGCCGAGGTGCCGGTCATGCTCTCGGGGATGTCCACCCCCACCACGTCCAGGATGGTGGGGGCGAGGTCCGTGCCCTCGAAGGGCGTCTCGATGCGGGCCCCTTCGGGCACCCGACCCGGCCAGCGCATCGCGAAGGGCACGTGCACGGCCGACTCGTAGACGTCGTCCCCGTGGTTGAACCACACGTCGTGCTCGCCGAGGTGCTCGCCGTGATCGGCGATCACCACCACCAGGGTGTTGCGGGTGTCCACCGCGTCCAGGAGCCGGCCCAGCTGCTGGTCGGCGTAGGAGATCTCGCCGTCGTACTGGGCGTACACGTAGTTGAGGTCGGTGATCCCCTCGAGGCTGGCCTCGAGGTAGGAGGCGACGTTCTTCACCGGCGCCATCGAGGTGTTCGCGGGGTCCGAGCGGTCCCCGCTGTAGTACATGGTGTCGAAGGGGGGAGGCGGCTCGTAGGGGCCGTGCGCGTCGAAGAGGTGCACCCACGCGTACCAGGCCCCCTGCTGCCCGCCGATCCAGGCGAGCGCGGCGTCCACGGTGTCGCCGCCGCGGCGGTCCAGGTCGTCCTCGGGGTGCAGGTGCCGCTGCACCATGGCGCCCAACTGGAAGCCGGTCAGGTCCGAGGCCCCCTTCAGCCAGGAGAAGTCGTCGTCGTAGACCTCGAAGCCGCGCGCGAAGCCCTTCTCGCCGTCCAGCACGTAGGAGGAGACGAAGCCCCCGGTCCGCCATCCGTGATCGTGGAGAATTTCGGAGATCAAGGGACGGTCGGGCGGGATGGGGATGCCGTTGAGCAGCACGCCGTTGTCCCAGGGCCCGGCGCCGCTGAACATCGCCGCGTGGCTCGGGCCGGTGACGGCCGCCACCGCCGAGGCGTTGGTCCAGAGCGCCCCGGCGGACGCGACGGCGTCGAAGTGCCGGGTGTCCACGGTCTTGTTGCCGTAGGCGCCGAAGCGGTCGGCGCGGGTGGTGTCCAGGGTGACCACCAGGATGTTGGGCGCGCCGGCCGGAAGGGCCGCGGACGCCGCCTTTGCGCCGCCCGAGGTGGTCGAGACCCAGATGCCGAGCCCGACGGCGATGACCAGCGCCGCGCCGGCCACGGCGCGTGCGCCCCGGGCCGCCTGGTACACCAGCAGGACGACGAGGACGGCTCCCACCACCACGGCCGCGAAGGCCGCCGGGTTGCCCTGCCCCGGCAGCGGCTCGGTGAACGGCGGCGGATCGCTGAACCACCACACGCCCGCTCGCGCGAGGAGGGGAGCGGTCACCCCGACGAGGAAGCCGGACCACCGGGCCCGGCCGAGCGGGCGGACCGGGAGGGCGGCGAGGGGCAGGGCGAGGAGCACGCCGATCAGCCCGGAGGTGGCGGCTCCGAGCGCGAGCAGGGTGCCCGCGGCGGCGCCGTCCAGGTGCAGGAGCCCGCCGGAGAGCACCCGTGCGGCTTCCGCTGCGCCGGTGAGAGCTCCGCCGGCGAGGGCGGCCAGCAGGGTGGAGACGGTGGCCTGGGAGCGGGTGGGAAGGGTCATGGGACGCGCGTCTTGCCCCGCCGTCGCGACCTCCGCCACCGGCGGCGAGGGAACACGGCGGACGGGTCGGACATTGTACGGCCACGTCGAGCGCGGCTGGAGCAGCACGTCCGCACCGGACGTGCAGAGATTCTGCAGCCGTGCGATACTCGGCGGTCGTCCTGCCCGGGATCTCCATGAACGTCCGTTCCCGCCGCGTCCTGCCGCTCACCCTCGCGCTCTGCGCGCCCAGCCTCGCGTGGGCGGGCAACGTGGTGATGCCCCCCCTGATCGCCAAAGGCGTCGACGAGAAGGTGGCGCGCAACATCTCGGGCCTGATCAGCTCGGAGCTCGATTTTTCGGGCGAATTCGACGGCGTCACGGAGCTGCCTGCGCTCCCGGCCACCCTCAACGCCGCCTGCCTCGCGTCCACGAGCTGCCTGGGCACCATCGCGAAGGGCAACGGCGGCAGCGCGCTCGTGGCGGGCACCGTGGGCCCCGGCCCGGACGGGCTGCAGCTCTTCCTCGTGCTCTACGACGCCGAGAAGAACGCCATCGTCCGCAAGAAGACCTTCAACTCGCCGGCCGACCCGGCCTCCATCGCCACCAACGCCACGGCCATGGTGAAGGAGCTGACCACCGGGCAGAGCCCCGCGGCCGCCAAGGCCGAGGAGGCGGCAACCGAGAAGTTCGTGGTCCAGGGGGACCCGGAGGACGACTTCGAGTTCGACGCTCCCCCCGTCGCCACCAAGTCCACCCCGACCAAGACGACCTCGTCCACGTCGAAGAGCTCCACCAGCACGCGGACCACCCCGGCTCCGGCGCCGAAGGCGCTCGAAGACGACGAGGAGTTCGCTGAGCCGGAGGACGAGGAGCGCGCGCTCGCCGCGCAGCGGGAGGCCGAGGCCGAGGAGCGGCGCCGGATCGAGGCGGCTGCGCGCGCCAAGGCCGAGGCCGAAGCGCGGGCCCGCGCCGCCGAGGAGGCCCGCCGGGAGGCGGAGGCACAGGCGCGGCGCGAGGCGGAGGAAGCGGCGCGCCGCGAGGAACAGGAGCAGGCGCGGCGCGAGGAGGAGGAACGCCGGATCGAGGCCGAGGCACGCGCGGCCGCAGCCGCCAAGGCGAAGGCCGAGGCGGCGGCCCGGGCGCGGGCCGAGGCCGAGGCCGCGGCGCGGGCCGCGTCGTCTCGCTCGTCCAGCTCGCAGGACGACGACGAGTTCAGCTTCGGGTCCTCCGCCGGGGACATCGCCATCGAGATGGAGGTGGCCGACGCCGATGAAGAGGAAGAGGAAGAGGAGTACGTCGCGCCGTCCCGGACGAGCAGCAGCTCCCGGAGCTCCACGACCTCGTCCACCTCCAAGAGCAGCGGCTCCAGCTACCGGTACGGCTCCGGGTCCAGCGAGGAGCTCGACGAGGACGAGGAAGAGGCGCGTCCCACCTCGTCCGGGATGCGCAGCAGCTCCTCCTCTTCCGGGTCCTACTACTCCCGGTCGGCCGATGACGACGCCGACGGCGATCGCCCCTCGTCCAGCTCGAGCCGGACCGCGACGTCGCGGTCCTACGACGACGAGGATCTCCGGGACCTGGACGAAGAGCTCGAGGAGGAGGAGGACGAGCCGTCCAGCCGCTCCCGCTACGAGGACCTGGACGAGGACCGCCCGTCCAGCTCCCGCTCGAGCTCGTCGTCGTCCAGCTCCCGCTCGTCCTCGTCGTCCTCGAGCTCCCGGTCCTCGTCCTCGAGCTCCCGCAGCTCGAGCGCGCGCGACCTGGACGAGCGCAGCAGCACCTCCCGTTCGCGCAACGACGACGACGAGCCGGGGATCACCGTCTCCGGGCGCGCCGGCTACGCGCGCTACTACGACTTCAACTTCATCACCTACGGCGCCGAGCTCGGCGTCCCGGTGGCGGAGACGGTCGCGCTCGTGGCCGGGATCGAGGGCTTCTCGACGCAGCGCACGCTCTCCGAGGAGACCATCCAGGACATCGCGGAGCAGTACGACCTGAACCCGAACGAGATCGACCCCCGCCCCTGGAACACCATCCTCCCCATCAACCTGGGGGTGCAGTACAAGGCGGCGGGTTCGGCGGTGCGGCCCTACGCGGGCGCGGACTTCGTGGTCACGCCGTACACCGAGGACTTCAAGGTCGCGCTGGGCGCGCGGGCGCGGGTCGGGGCGGACTTCATGGTCGCCCGCACCTTCGGATTCAACCTGAACCTCGCGGCCGGGATCATGTCGGGCAAGGAGTTCGACCAGATCCAGCCGGGCATCCGCGACACCGGGCTCATCCCCCAGGTGTCGGGCGGCACCGTCTTCCAGTTCTGAGTCATGCCCGACGCGCCCCGTCCCCGTCCGGGCCTCCGGGTCGGCCTCGCGATCGCCCAGGCGGCGGTCTACGCGCTCCTGGCCTGGGAGCTGCGTTCGAGGGGCGTGGTGGACGCGGGGCTCCTCGGCCTCTCCGCCGGGCTGCAGCTCGTGGTCGCGGTGGCGGGCGGGCGACCCGAGGTGCGCCGGCTCGCCGCGGGCGGCACGCTGGTGGCGGTCCTGGTGGTCTGGGGGCGCTTCTTCTCGCTGGCGGTCCACGCCCGCGCGGAGATCGGTCCGGAGACGGCGGCCCAGCTCGCCCAGACCTTCGGCGCCACGGCGGTCGCGCTGCCCTGGCTCCTGGTGGTCCCGCTCGTCCAACTGGCGGGGACCGGGTGGGGCAGGCTGGGGGCGGCGACCCCGCTCTCCGTCCTGCCCGGGCTCCTGCTGGTGGCCGTGGACCCTCCCCAGCGGCTGGATCCGGGCGCGGTGGTGCGCCTGCCGCTCAAGCGCGTCGAGGTGTTCCCCGGGCTCCGGGTGCCTCGCCCTTCCGAGGTGCAGGGGCAGTGGAGCCCGGCCCCCGAGTTGAGCCCGGCGAACCTGGATCGGTCTGTCGCGGCCGGCGCGCGGCACCTGGTCCACAACCTGGGGCCGGACGGCCGCTACACCTACATCGTCAAGGGCCCCTCCGGCGATCCCGGCCCCGGGTACAACTACCCCCGGCACGCCGGTACCACCTGGTTCCTCGCGCGCGCCGCCACCGCGCTGGCCGAGACCGAGCCGGAGGCGGCGGCGGTGGCCGACGAGGGCGCCCGGCGGGCGCTCGGGCACCTCTACGAGGAGACCCGGACCACGCCTGACGGCCGCGCCTATGTCATCGACCCCACGCGCCGGGACGGTCGGGCCTGGGGGGGCACCACCGCCCTGGCGGTCATGGCCCTGGCGCACCTCGTGGAGCACGGGGCGACGGTGAGCCCGACGGAGCGCACCGTCCTCGACGGCTGGGTCGCCCAGCTCGCCGCCTCGGTGGACGCCGACGGCAAGGTGCGGGGTGAGATGACGGTGTCCGACGGCCAGTTCCCCGAGCAGCTCGCCAACCCCTACGGCCAGGGTCAGGTCATGCTGGCTCTGGCAGTCGCCGAACGCGCCGGGCTGCGGATCGGCGAGGCGGCGCTGGGCCGCGCCGCCGCCTACGTGGACCAGGGCTACCTGGGCACCGCCCGTCCCCTCGCCACGGGGGACGAGCACTGGATGTGCCTCGCCGCCCACGCCATCGCCGACGTCCGCGGAGCGCCCGCGGGGGCCGGGTTGTGCGCGACCTACGTGGCGCAGGAGCGGTTCAACGCGCCGGTGGACGGAGGAGGGCTGCCCCCCGCGGCCGGCCCCGCCGCCGGGGCGGCCGAAGCCGTGATCGCCCGCGCGTGGGACACCAAGGACGCCCGGCTGGCCGCCGTGTCCGCCCGCTACGGACGCCTCTTCCTCGCCAACCAGTACCGGGAGGCCGACACCCCCTTCCTCGGCAAGGCCGACCGGCTGGTGGGCGGTTTCCGCGACAGCCAGGGCGACCTGGATGTGCAGATCGACGCCGTGCAGCACGTGGGTTGCGCGCTCCTCGGCATCGAGGCGCTGCTCTCGGGACGCGAGCGCCCGGGAAGCCTCCCGTGAACGCCGGAGATAGCTTGACGGGGTGAGCCCGCCCGGCGACGACTCCCGCCCCCTCCGGCGCTTCGGTGGCGCCAGCGTCGAGCTGGTGCCGCTGCTCGCCGTCCCGGACGCGCTCCGCGCCGACGTGGAGACGGCCGGACGCCTCGCCGCGCGGCTCGCGGCTACAGGGCGGGGCGCGCTGGCCGAGGGAGTGGAGATGGCGCTCACCGAAGCCCTGGCCCTGGCCCGTGCTCCCCACCTCGAGGTCGAGGGTCCCCTCGGGGATCTCCGCGCCGCGCTGGCCGCGCTCGAAGTGGAGCTGGAGGCCCCGTCCGGGCCCGCCGCCCTCGGGGAGCTGGCGGAGCAGGCCTGGCGGCTGGATCAGCTCGTGGATCGCCTGCGGCGCGCCCGGGCGGCCGCGCCCACCGTTCCGCCGCCCGTCTCGGGAGGAGCCGAACCATGACGCCGATCGACCGCGAGGAGCAGTGGCGCCGCGAGCAGGCCGTCAAGACCATCCGGGGCTTCGTGCCCTGGTACATCGCCGTGACGGTCCTGATGTTCCTCCCCGCCCTCTCCCGGTTGGGGCTGCCCGGCCCCCCGGAGATGCTCCGCCCGTGGTGGGGGGTGATCTGCCTCACCTCGCTGATGGCCATGGCCGGCGCGCTCGTGTTCCGGCTCGGGAACCTGGGTCAGTACCAGTTCGGCAAGGGCCTGCGCTTCGACTTCTTCCTCGCCCTGAACGGGGTGTACCGGCCGCTGGACCCCGCCGACCGGGTGCCCGCGGCGCCGGCCTCCCCGCTGCAGATCCTGCGGACGGACGTCGATGAGCTGCACCCGGCGCTGTCCGCGGCAGGGGCGGGGGTGCTGGCCGAGACCGTCCGCGGGGCGATGGCCGAGGCCGAGTCGGTCGCGCGGCTCCTGAACCGCGACGAGGCGGAGGTGCCCGGCCTCCCGCTGCCCGAGGCGCGGGCGGCCATCGGTGGCTTCTCGGACCGGGTCCAGGCCCTCCGCGCCGCGGTGCGTCGGGGCGAGGTGCCGGGCGTCGAAGCGGTGGTGCGCTTCGAGGAGGACCTGCGCGCGCTGCGGAGCGTCGGCGACGCGCTACGCCGTGGCCCCGCCCCCGCGGAGACCGGTACCGGCTGACGCGTGGCGAACGACGGGACGGGGCTTCGCCCCCGCCTCAACCGAAGCGACCCAGCGCCTCCCTGACCAGGGCCGCCGCGTCCACCGCGGGTGCCGCCGGGCTGGGGGCGTCGGCACGCGGCCCCAGGCCCGCCTTGGCCCTGGCGGCCAGCAGCCGCTCGATCTCGTCGTGGGGGAGGGGGCGCGGCCCGCCCAGCCCCTCGGCCACGGCGGCGATCCGGGCCAGGTGCTCGACCAGCTCCATCCGGAGGCGCGCCGTCTCCGGATCGGCCGCGACGGCGATGACCCCGTGGTTGGCGAGCAGCACGACGTCGCAGCGAGCCACGGCGGCCTCGAGCTCCGAGCCCGCGACGCAGGGGATCTCCGCCCCCAGCGACACCACCGGCTCGCCCATGAAGGGCCGGTCCCAGAAGGAGCGGCCGGTCACCGCCCACCCGGTGGCGTGCGGGGGGTGGGCGTGCACCACCCAACAGATGTCGGCCCGCGCGCGGTAGCAGGCGAGGTGGAGCGCCATCTCGCTGAACACGCGGCGGTCGCCGCCCACCACCTTGCCCGCCTCGTCCACCCGTACGAGCATCTCGGGGCCGACGTCGGCCTTGGACACCGCGGTGGGGGTGGCCAGGAACTCCCCCCGGTCCAGGCGACAGCTGACGTTGCCGTCGTGGTTGGCGACCCACCCGCGTTCGTGCAGGTGGCGGGCGAGGGCGACGAGGTCGCGGGTGGCGGCTTCGGACATGCGCCTGCTCCTAACCCGGGCTTCTGGGGCCGAAGGCGGAACCGGGACGGCGGGCCGCTGTCGGATTCCCTGCCGGTCGTGTAAGGTCGCGCGACCGGGTGCGTTCCGAGTGCGACCCCCGAGGTTCCCATGCGTCTCCTCCTCTCCCTGGCCCTCCTCGCCCCCGCTTCCGCCTTCGCCTGCGCCATGCCGAGGGAGCACGTCCGCCCCCTCGTCGCGGACGCGGTCCTCCCGACCCCCCCCGCCCAGCCCTCGCTCGAGGACATCCTGCGGCAGATCGACGTCGCCGCGGGCGAGGCGAAGGGGCTCGTGCAGGGGGTGGTGGCGCCGATCATCCCCGAGGCGGCCGCGCCGGCCGCGCCCACCCCGTCCATCCCCGAGGTGGCGGTGGTGCCGACCTCCTGACGTGATCCGCGTCGCCGCCGTCCTCCTCGCGCTCCTCGCGCTGCTCGGCACCGCCCGGGCCGAGGAGGTGGGCGTCGGCGCCGCCATGGTCCGCGGGGGCTGCCACCTCTGCCACGCGGACGCCCCGGTGCCCGCCGCGGCGCGGGTGGAGTCCTGCTCGGGCTGCCACGCCTGGATCCGCCAGGTCTCGGCCAACCCGCAGGCCCGCGCGGCGGCGGCGCAGGTGTTCCCACACTGGGCCCGCTACGAGAAGAACCTCCACACCTACTTCGAGGTCCCCTCGCTGGCCGCGGCGGCCGCCCGGCTCGAGCCGGACTGGGTGGGACGGTACCTTCGGGAGCCGTACGACGTGCGGCCCGCCATGGCCGAGACCATGCCCCGGTTCGCGCTCACCGAGGCGGAGGTGGCGGCGCTCGTGGGCTGGGTCGCCGCGCAGCAGCGGCCGGTGCCCGCCGCGCCCCCGCCCGACGCCCGCCGCGCCGCTGAAGGGGCGGCGCTCTTCGCCCAGCGGGGATGCATCGCCTGCCATACCTTCGGCGCCACCACCGCGGGCCCGGGGGTCCCCTCGGCGCCGGATCTCGCCCACGCGCGCGAGCGGCTGGATCCCGACCGCGCGGTGGCCTGGATCCTCGACCCGAAGAGCGTGTCCCCCTCGGCGACCATGCCCTCCTTCGGGCTCACCCGCGACGAGGCCATCGCGGTGCGGGACCACCTCTGGACCACGCCCCCCGGGACACGGAGCGCCACCCTGGCCGACGTGGCCCGCTTCGCGCCCCCGGCCGACCTGGGAGCCCCCCCGGCCTCGCCGCGCTGGGCCGACGTCGAGGCGCGGGTGTTCGGCCGCATCTGCACCCACTGCCACATGGACCCCGCCCAGAACGAGGGCCGGGCCGGACCCGGGAACGCCGGCGGCTTCGGCTGGGCCGCGACCGGGATCGAGCTGCAGACCCGCGAGGGGGTGCTGGCCAACGGCGAGGCGGTGGTGGCCGCCATGCGCCGCCGCGTGGACGAGGGCCGCCGCGAGAGCCTCGTCCCCGGGGTCAGCCCCGCGGCTCCGGTGGACCACGCCCGGCCGGGCATGCCCCTCGGCCTGCCGCCGCTCTCGGACGCCGACATCGCCATGGTCGAGCGCTGGCTCGCCGCCGGCGGTCCTCCGTGACCGGGCTCAGCGCGGCGAGTCCGCCGCCTCGGCGGGGGGGGTGAGGATGCGCCAGCCCCGGGGCTTCGCTTCGAGGGTCCAGCCGCCGGGCGGGGCGGGCTCGAGCAGGGGGGCGAGGCCCGGGTAGGAGCGTCGGGTGCGGACGAGGTCCAGCACCACCACGGCGAAGCCGTGCCCCCGGGCGAGCGCGGCCAGGGCCGGCGGATCCACTCGGGGGGACGCCGGGGCCAGGGTGCTGAGCTGCACCGCGGGGACGAGCCAGCCCTCCGAGCGCCGGTACACCCACGGCGAGTCTGCCAGCACCGGTCCCTCCACCCGCCGGAGGGCCTCGGCCGCGAGGGCGGCGTGCTCCACCGAGGGATCGGCGGTGCGCGCGGGCGTCCACGCCAGGGCCGCGGCGCCGACGGTCAGGGCGGCGAGCGGCCAGCGGGGCAGCCAGGCCGCGCCGAGCGCCACGGCGAGGGTGGCGGGGAGGACGAGGCGAGGGTTCGCGAAGCCCAGGCCGACCAGCGCCAGGTGCGTCCCGGCGAGGAGGAGGAGCGCGGCGGCGCGCTTGTCGTGGGCCCATAGGCCGAGCGCCAGTCCGGCGAGGCCGACCCAGGTGGGGAGGTCGACGAAGGCGGAGGCCGCGGCGCGGCCGACGCCGACGGGCCAGCGGGCCAGCGTGTCCAGGCTCCACAGCGTCGCCGCGTGCCCGGCGCCGATGCTGACGTTCAAGTCCTGCTGCGGCAACACGGAAGCGCCGGTGAGGAGCGCGGTGAGCCAGTGGGGTGCGGTGGCGAGCAGGAACGCGCCCACCGCCCGCTGAGCGCCCGCCCGTCCCACCAGGAGCAGCAGCGCCGGCAGGCCGCCGATCGCCGGGTAGCGGACCAGGCAGGCCGCGCCGAGGAGCGCGCCGGCCAGGGCCGGACGGGAGGCGGCGCCCAGCGCGGCGAGGGAGAGGACGGCGGCGGGGAGGTCCGTCCCCTCGGTGGCCCCCCAGATCACCACCGCCGTCTGCGCCGCGGTCCAGGCGGCGGCGGCGAGGCCGAGGCGGAGCCCGACCCCGGCCACCAGCGCCACGCCGGAGAGCACGGCGAGCAGCTTGGCCGCGAGCAGCACGTCTCCGGTCAGGGCCCGGCCGAGCGCGAGGACGGCGGGGTACCCGACGGGGTAGAGGCCGTCCACGAGTCGCTCCCCGCGGAGGAGGGCCTCGGCCCGCGCGGAGAAGCCGATCACGTCCACGAAGCGGACCTCGGGCCAGCGCGCCGCCAGCAGGCCCAGGATCGCGCCCGCCACCGCCGCCAGCCCCAGCGCGAGGGCCGGTCGGGCTGGCTCGGGCGGGGGGGCCGGCTTCACCCTTCGGCCGAAGGGGGGGGCCGGTCGACCGGGTCGATCCCTTCCTCCAGGTCCCCGTCCGCGGGCCCCATCCCGGTGTCCGGCAGCGCGCCCGGGGGCAGCAGCTCGGGGTTTCCGGCGCCGGCCTCCGGGTCGCCCACCACCACCATGGGCTCGACCCGACTGGGCAGCGGGGGAGGGGGTGCGGTGGCGCCGGGGACGGAGAGGCCGAAGGGGGGGAGGGGCTCGTCGGGGCGGAGGACCGGCACCGGGAGCACGTCCGCCGGGGCGGAGCCGCGGACGTGGCCGAGCCAGAGCTCGCCCCACGGGGTGAGCACCACGTCGTCGGGGACGGGGAAGCGCTCGCCGGGCACGTTGGGCAGCGCCTCCATGATGGTGCTCCAGGCCGGCAGGGCGGTCTTGCCGCCCGTCTCCTTGTCGCCGATCGACGCCTGCCCGTCCGTCCCCACCCACACCGCCGCGGTGTAGCGCGGGGAGTAGCCGACGAACCAGGCGTCCACGAAGTTGGAGGTGGTCCCTGTCTTCCCGGCGAAGTCCATGCCGTCCCGCCGACCTTTCTTGGCCGTCCCGGCGAGGAACACGTTCCGCATCATGTCCACCACCACGTAGGCCTCCGCGGCGGGCATCACGCGCACCCCGGGCGGCCCCGGCAGGGCCGCGGGCTCCTCGTTGGGGAACTCCACCCGTCCGCCGGCCACTCCCAGCTCCCGGTCCGTCCGGTCCAGGACGCGGGTGATCCACACCGGGTCCACCCGGACCCCGCCCCTGGCCAGCGAGGAGTAGGCGAGGGCGAGGTCGAAGGGGGTGACCTCCGAGGAGCCCAGCGCGACCGTGAGGTCCCCGCGGAGCTTGGAGCGCACGCCGAGGGCGTTGGCGAGCCGGGTCACCTCCTCGATGCCGTAGGTCACGCCGAGCCGCACCGCGACGGTGTTCAGCGAGAGCGCGATCGCGTTCCGCAGGGGGATGGCCCCGTGGTACTTCCCGTCGTAGTTCTGGGGGCGCCAGGGGAGCCCGTTGGTGCCCAGCACCGAGAAGGGCGCGTCCACCACGATGTCCGTCTGGCGCATGCCGCCCACCACGGCGGCGGCGTAGACGAACGGCTTGAAGGCCGACCCGGGCTGGCGCCGGGCCTGGGTGGCGCGGACGAAGCCCTCCAGGCCCACGTCGTACCCGCCGACCAGCGCCACGACCTGCCCCGTCCGGTTGTCCAGCACCACCGCCGCCGACTCGGCCCACGGCCGATCGCGGAGGTGGACCACGTCGGCGGCCTCCCCCTCGGGTCGCTCGGTGGGGATGCACACGGACATGACGTCGCCGTCGCGCAGCACCGTCCCGAGCTCGCGTGCCTCACGGCCGGTCACCTTGCCGCGCTCGTCCCGGACCGCGGTGCGGACCTTCTTCTGCAGGTCCGCCGCGCCGAGGCGGTAGCGGAACTTCGACGCGCGCAGGCCGTCCCCGTCCGCGATGGCGGAGAAGCACTCGCCGGCGCGGGGGTCGCGCAGCAGCCCGGTCTGGGGGTCGAGCTTCAGCCCGTCCCCCCGGTCGAGGAAGGCCTGACGCGCGTCGGGGGGGATGTTGCGGACCGGCCCGCGCGCGCCCTGCCGCGCCTCCAGGTCGCGCAGGGCCTGCCGCACCGCCTCCTCGGCGACCGCCTGCACCTTGGGGTCCAGCGCGGTGTGGATCTGCAGCCCCTCGAGGAAGGGGCGGGTCTCCCCGAAGACGCGACGGACCTCCCGGCGCACCTCGGTCAGGTAGGCGGTGTTCGGGCCGGGGGCGTTCACCGTCCGGGGCACCGTGACGGGGTCCTGGAGACGCGCGCTCGCCTCCACCGGGCTGACGTAGCCCTGGTCCACCATCAACCGCAGGACCTGCTCGCGGCGCGAGGCGGCCACCTCGGGGTTGTGGCGGGGCGAGTAGCGCGACGGGGCCGGGACCAGCCCGGCGAGCATCGCCGCCTGGCCCGCGTCCAGCTCCCGGGCGGAGATGCCGAAGTAGTCCTGGGCCGCGGCCTCCACCCCGTAGTTGCCGTTCCCCAGGGCGATGTAGTTCACGTAGAGCTCGAGGAGCTCCAGCTTCGAGAGCTCGCGCTCCAGCCGCCAGGCCAGCACGGCCTCCCGCAGCTTGCGGCGGTAGCTCTTCTCCTTGCCCACCATCAGGTTCTTCACGAGCTGCTGGGTGATGGTGGAGCCGCCCTGGGACACCCCGCCCCCCCTGAGGTTCACCACGAGCGCGCGGGTGATGCCGATGAGGTCCACCCCCGGGTGCTCGAAGAAGCGGCGGTCTTCGCTGGCGACGAACGCCTGCCACACGTGATCGGGCAGCTCGGCGATGGGGACCCAGACGCGGCGTTCCAGGTAGAACTGGTCCACCCGGCTCCCGTCCGCGGCGAAGACCTGGACGGAGCAGGGGATGCGGAACTCGGTGTCCCGGTTCAGCTCGGCGGGGATCGTGGCGAGGATCTCCCGCTCGAACCACCGCCAGCCGAACCAGCCGCCGACAGCCCCGGCGATCATCAGCACCGCCACGCCCCGCAGGAGCCAGACTCCGAACGTGCGCAGGCGGCGTCGCCACGGTCGGGGGGCGGTCTCGTCCATCGGGCGAACCCTCGATAACCCGCGCTCCCGCGATACGTCGGGGTGTGCTCGCGCGCGCCCCGGCCCGCCTCCTCCTGCTCCTCGCCGGTTGCTCCCCCGACGTGCCCGCCGAGCTCGGCCCCGAGGCGCCCCCCGAGCGACCGCCCCCCGAGCTGACCGAGGTGAACCTCAACGTCCTCGACGTGGAGGCGCCGTTCCGCTTCCACCAGGAGTTCCGCGGCCTCGCCACGGCCGCCCTCGAGCTCGGGCTCTCCGATCTGCCCGGGGTGGTGGTGGTGATCCCCGGGGACGGGGCTCCGCCGTCGCTCTTCGGTCCGCGCCCGCGTGCGCTCCGCCTGGTCGACGCCCGCTTCTCCGCCCGGGGGACCGAGGCCGCGCTCTCCTTGGAGCTCGAGATCTGCGTCGCCGGCGAGGGCTGCGACGCGGTCAGCGCGCCGGCCTCCCGCGAGAAGCCCTGGGAGGCCTTCGCCACCCTGCTCGAGGGCGCCGCGGGGGTGCTCGGCGCCGAGGTGGACGACACGACCCGCGCGCGCTGGCGTCAGCCGGGCTCGAAAGACCCCTACGCGGAGCTCCTCACGGGGCGCGCCTGCGCCACCTTCTACGGGCTCCTCCCCGCCACGGGCACCCCCGGCGACCGGCGGTCGGACCCGGTGGCGCGGGCCGTGTTCCTGGACCCGGGCCAGCCCCTGGCGCAGTGGATCCGCGCCCGCTGGGACCTGCTCGCCACCACGGACGGCGGGAAGGCGGTGGACGCGCTGAACCGGGCCATCCTGGACCGTCCGGGCTCGCCGCTCTTGGCCGCGGATCTGGCGGCGACGCACACCTGGCTGGGCCGGCCCGACCTCGCCATCCTGGCCTGGGACGAGCTCGGGGCGGCCGCTCCCGACGACCCCCGTTGGTTCGAGCCCCGCACGCGGGCGCTGCTCGCCGTCGGGCGCGTCGAGGACGCCCAGCGCATCCTGGACCGGCTGCCCACCACCTTCGCCTGGGACCCGACCTGGGCCCAGGTGCGCCTCCGCACCGCCGAGGCGGCGGGGTCGGCGGACCTGGACCCGTTGCTGGCGCACTGGCAGGAGGCCGACAGTCGGGCGGTGGAGCCGGTGCGGCGCCGCATCGACCTTCGCGTGGCGCAAGGCCGGTACGCGGACGCGCTCACCTTCGTCGCCCCGCTGCGCACGCGGGCTCCTGGGCCCGGGACGGAGGCGCTCGCCGCGGCGCTCGCGGTGGCGGTGGGCGATCTCGAGGGAGCGGCGGAGGGTGCGCCGCCCGAGGTGGCCGCGCGCTTGCGGGCCCGCGCCGAGCGGTCCGCCGATCCCGGGGCGACGGTGGTCGGGCTCCGAGCCGACGACCCGGGCGTGCTGGTCGCCGACGGCGCCGCCGCCTTGTGGAGGAGCGAGCCCGAGGAGGCGCTGCGCATCGCCGATCGGGCCCTCGCGCTCGCCCCCTTCCACCCCGAGGCGCGGGCGTTGCGTGCCCGTGCGCTGGAGGCGCAGGGCCGGGCCGGGGCGACCGCGCTCGCCTGGGCCTCGGTCTGGGAGGTGGACCCGGCGCTTGACGGCGGCCCCGTGGACGGGCGTCGGGTCGCGTCCACCTTCCGCATCGTCACCCCGCCTCCGCCCGAGACGCTGGATCCGGCGGCCATCCCCTCGGGGCCGGCCACTCCGGTGGGCCCCGAGCTCTAAGCGGCGAGGGGGGAGCGGATGGATCACCACGTCGTCGTACGGACGGTCCCCCCCTGGGCCGACCCGCCCCGCCTGCTCGGCCCGGGGGGGTGGAGCTTCGAGGGGCCCGCGGCCCGCGCCACCCTTTCCACCCATGCCGCGGCCGACCTGGACGCCCGCCTCCGCGGGGTGGGGTTGGGCGGGGGGGCGCTCCTCGTGGAGTTCGACCCTCCGCTCCCTCGCGCGGCCGTGCGGGCGGCCCGGACCACCGACGCCCGGCGACGGCGCGAGGCCAGCGCGGGGTTCACCCGGCCGGGGGCGCGCCTGGACGCCGAAGGGAAGGTGTCGCTCACCCCCGAGGCGCTCGCCCTCGCGCTGGGGGAGCGGGCCCGGGGTCGCAGCGTGGTGGACGCCGGCTGCGGGGCCGGTGGGAACACCATCGGCTTCGCGCGCGCCGGGTGCACCGTCACCGCGATCGAGCGGGACGCGGCCCGGCTCGCCGACGCGCGGCACAACGTCGCCCTCTACGGGGTGGGCGACCGGGTACGGTTCCGGCGGGGTGAGGTCGGGGCCATCCTCCCCGAGCTCTCGGCCGACATCCTCTTCGTGGACCCGCCCTGGGGCGTGGCCTGGGATCGCGCCCGGGTCGGCCGCGCCGACCTCCCGCTGTTGGAGGTCGCGCTCGCCGCCCCCGGCTTCACCGAGGTCTGGGCCAAGCTCCCGCCCAGCTTCGACGTGCGCGAGCTGCCCGGCGCCGTGCCGGAGGCGATCTACGGCGTGGCCGCCGGCGACAGTCGCCGGGTGAAGTTCGTGTTCGTGCGGGTGCGGCGCGGGTGAGCGGCGCCGCGCTCCTCGCCGGGCGGCGTCGCCACCGCACCGTGGCCCGCCCGTGCCGGCCTACTTCACGCCGAGCAGCTCGACCTCGAACACCAGCGTCGCCCGCGGGGGGATGACCCC
>Ga0172372_10002330_pt1 | contig 28980 bp, 26 predicted proteins | sample LakKiv5m_2_FD_114544 | JGI IMG/M metagenome (GOLD analysis project Ga0172372, IMG submission 114544) | Freshwater microbial communities from Kabuno Bay, South-Kivu, Congo - kab_092012_9.5m | ecosystem: Environmental > Aquatic > Freshwater > Lake | place: Democratic Republic of the Congo...
CCACCTGCGCCACCGCGCAGCGCTGCCAGACGGCGATGTTGTGGATCGCCTGCTGGGTCGAGTTGAGGGCGCGCACCTCGGGGAGGAAGAACTGGCGGAGCCACGCGGCCCGCTGCTCCGGGGACGCGGCCGGACCGAGGAGGCGCACGGCCTCGGTGAATTTCACCAGGTTGCTGGCCTCGGTCAGCGTCTGCCAGAACAGGCGCGCCGGATGGCCGGGCCGCTGCGGCTCCCAGCGCAGGAAGTTGTCCGCGTAGAAATCCAGCTGGCCGCGCACCCAGTCGGCGAGGGCCTCGTCGCCGGTCAGGCGGTGCAGCCGCGCGGCGCGGACCAGCATCTCGACGTGCTGGCCGCGGAAGGTGACGACCCACCACGCGTGCAGCTTGGGCGTGATCTCGACCTCCGGATCGGAGGGGCTGGAGAAGAACTGGACCTCCTCGCGCGGGATGCGGTCGTTCCAGACGAGGCGGGAGCCATCCTTGGGGCTGACGCCGTCGTGCGACCAGCCCGGGAGCCATTCGACGCGGTCCTGGTGGCGGGCGCGCCAGCGCTCGACCTCGGCGCGCTCGCGGCGCAGCCATTCGGCCCAGTCGGGATCCTCGCGTACCCGGCGGCGCGCGCCCTCCCAGTCCTCCCGGGCGGCGCGCCACGCGTTGCCCTGCCGGTCGGGCAGCTTGAACTCGGGGAACTGCGCGGCGGGCGCGGGCTTGGGGTACGGCGTGGCGGCGGCGGCCGTGGCGATCAGGCCGGCCGCCGCAAGCCGCCGCAGGCCGCTCAAAGCTTGGGGAAGCGCACCCACTTCGCGCCGGCGCGGCCGCTCTTCACCGCGGTCTCGATGAAGGCCATCCCGGCGAGGCCGTCGTCCACCGTGGGGAAGTCGTACCCAGCCTTCGGGGACTTGCGGCCCGCGATGGCGTCGGCGATGGCCACGGCGGCCGCGCGGTAGATGTTCGCGAAGGCCTCGATGAAGCCCTCGGGGTGGGCGAAGGGCGTGCGCGAGGCCCCGCGGGCGGCAGCGCCGAGGTAGCCGTTGCCGCGGCGGTGGACCTGCTGGGGCGCGTCCGCCTTCTTGAAGATCAGCTCGTTGGGGTTCTCCTGGAACCACTGGAGCGACCCCTTCGTGCCGAAGACGCGGATGTTGAGGTTGTTCTCCTCGCCGCTCGAGATCTGCGAGGCGAAGAGGATCCCCTTCACCCCGTGGCTGAAGCGGACCAGGCAGTTACCGTCGTCGTCGAGCAGGCGGCCCGGGATGAAGGTCGAGAGCTCGGCGCAGATTGCCTCGACCTCAAGCCCGGTGATGTAGCGGGCAAGGTTGTGGGCGTGCGTGCCAATGTCCCCCATGCAGTTGGAGACGCCGGAGACGTTCGGGTCCATCCGCCAGTTCGCGATGCGGCTCACCTTGCCGGCCTCGAGCGCGGTGATCGCGTAGCCCTGCGGGTACTCGACCACGACCTTGAGCAGCTGGCCGAGGCGGCCGGTGCGGACCCACTCGCGGGCCTCCTTCACCATCGGGTAGCCGGTGTAGTTGTGGGTGAGCGCGAACACGCGGCCCGTGCGGCGGACGACCTCGCGCAGCTTGCGGCCCTCGGCCAGCGAGAAGCACAGGGGCTTGTCGCAGACGACGTGGAACCCGGCCTCGAGGAACGCCTTGGCGACCGGAAAGTGGGTGTTGTTGCGGGTGACGATCGAGACGAAGTCGATGCGCTGGTCGGCCGGCAGGGCGGACTCGCGCGCGACCATCTCCTCATAGGTCCCGTAGACGCGCGCCGGATCGAGGTGCAGGTCGGCGCCGGAGGCGCGGGACTTCGCCGGATCGGCGGAGAAGCAGCCGGCGACCAGCTCGATCTCGCCGTCGAGGCGGGCGGCCATCCGGTGGACGGCGCCGATGAAGGCGCCGCGGCCGCCGCCGACCATACCCATACGGAGTTTGCGGGGAAGATTCATAGGAGGGGGTTCGGGCAACTTAGAGGGCGACGGGGCGACCGGTGGCCGCCGAGCGGTAGGCGCCGTCGATGATCCGCATCAGCGCGAGCGCCTGGTCGGGCGTGTTCAGCGGCTCCTCCGCGCCCTGCAGGACGCGGACAAAGTTCACCGCCGAGCGGACCCGGCCCATCGTCTCGTCGGGCGGGACGATGATGGAGCGGTTGACCGGGCGCCCGTTCTCGTGGGTGTACAGCTCGCAGGCGTCGATCGCGGTGGCGTCGAGGCCGTCGGTGCCGAAGAGCCGGCGGACCATCCCGCCGGCGCGCGTGCCCTGGAAGGTCACCGAGACCTCCTCGCGCTGGTTCATCTCGGCCCACGAGACCGCGAAGGACATCGATTGCCCGGAGCGGAAGGTCAGGAAGCCGTGCGCGGCGGCCTCGACGTCGGTCACGCCCTTGGCGACGTCCGGGATGCCCCAGGGGCCCTTGAAGGACTTGTCGGTGATGTGGTCGTGGTAGGTGCGCGCGAGGATGTGGGCCGGCTCGGGGTAGCCCATAAAGTGGAGCCCAAGGTCGATCATATGCAGCAGGTCGATCAGGGGGCCGCCGCCGGAGAGCGCCTTGGTGGTGAACCAGCCGCCGAAGCCCGGGATGCCGGTGCGGCGGATCCACTTCGCCTGGCAGGAGTTGATCGTGCCGACGACGCCCTGGCGGAGGTACTCGCGGATCGCGTAGCTCTCGGGCCGGGCGCGGTTGTTGAAGTTGAACATCAGCGTCCGGCGGGCCTTGGCGGCCGCGGAATGCATCCGCGCCATCTCGGGCGCGCTGAGCGCCGGCGGCTTCTCGCAGAACACGTGCTTGCCCGCCTTCAGGGCCTGCAGCGCGAGCGGGGCGTGGAACTTGTTCGGGACAATGATCGAGACCGCGTCGAGCTCCGGCAGCGCCCGCAGCATCTCCCCGACATCGCCGAAATGGCGCGGGATCCCGTGGCGGGCGGCGGCCTTCTCGGCGGCGGCCGCGTTGACGTCGGCCAGGGCGATGATCTCGGCCCCCGCCTCCCGGAAACCCCGGGCGTGGTAGGCGGCCATTCCGCCCGCTCCGATGATGGCGATCTTGGGGGTGCTCATGGGCTCAGCGGTCGAATTGGGCGTCGAAGACGATGGTGCTCGAGGGGAAGTCGACCTTCCGCACGAAGGCGGCCGACTCGGCGGCGCCGTGGAAGCGGTCCATCCGGCTGTCCTCCCACTCGACCGAGAGCGGCCCGCGGTAGCCGACGTCGTTGAGCGCCACGATGATGTCCTCGAAGCGGATGTCGCCGTGCCCGAGCGAGCGGAAGTCCCAGTGGCGGCGGGCGTCGCCGAAGCTCACGTGGCCGCCGAAGACGCCGACGGTGCCGTCACCGTGGCCCCACCACGCGTCCTTCATATGGCAGTGGTAGATGCGGTCGCCGAAGGTGCGGATGAACTTCACGTAATCGACCCCCTGGTAGCCGAGGTGCGAGGGGTCATAGTTGAAGCCGAAGCGCCGGTGCCCGCCGACGGCCGCCACGGCGCGCTGGGCGCTGGCGATGTCGAAGGCGATCTCGGTCGGGTGCACCTCGAGCGCGAAGTTCACGTTCTGCTTGTCGAAGGCCTCGAGGATCGGCCCGAAGCGGCGCGCGAAATCCGCGTAGCCGGCGTCCCAGAACGCCTGCGAGGTCGGCGGGAACGCGTAGATCGAGTGCCAGATCGAGGAACCGGTGAAGCCGTTGACCACGGCCGGGAACTCGTCCTTGCCCGCCCGGCCCGGCCGCGCGTCGAAGAACGCCCGCGCCGCCTTGGCCGTGAGGGCCAGCTTGCGCGCCGCCCGCTTGCGCACGCCCTCGGGGTCACCGTCACCCCAGACGTCGGCCGGGAGGATCGACTTGTGCCGCTCGTCGATCAGGTCGCACACGGCCTGGCCCACCAGGTGGCTCGAAATCGCGTGGCAGGTGAGCCCGTGGTCCTTGAGCAGCGCCCACTTCTCGTGGACGTACTTCTTGCTCGAGGCCGCCGCGTCCGGGTCAAAGTTGTCGCCCCAGCAGGGCAGTTCGACGCCGTCGTAGCCCATCTTCTTGACGAGCGGGGCCAGCTTCTCGAGGGGGAGGTCGGCCCATTGGCCGGTGAACAGGGTGACGGGACGGGGCATAGGTGATTGGGATCGGCCGGAGAAAACCCGGGGGCCCCGCGGGCGGCGAGAAAAAATCCGGGTTTGTCGCCCGCCCCCGCCGTGCCTCCACTCGCGGGATCGTGCCGCCCCTGACTATCTGGACCAACACCCTCTTCCAGCCCGCCGCCGAACGCCTGCTCGCGGAGGGCCTCGGCCCCCACCGGCTCGTGCGTTCCGCCGCCACCTCCGCCGCCGTGCTCGCGGCCGGCCGCCCCGACCCCGCGCTGGCCGGGGCCGACGTCGCGTTCGGCCAGCCCGACGCCGCCCAATGCCTCGCTTCACCCCGCCTCCGCTGGGTCGAGGTCACCACCGCCGGCTACACCCGCTACGACACCCCGGAGTTTCTGGAGGGCTTCCACGCCCGCGGGGCCGCCTTCACCAACGCCTCCCAGGTCTTCGCCGACAGCTGCGCGCAACACGTGCTCGCGATGATGCTCGCCCTCGGCCGGCGCCTGCTGCCCTCCCACCGCGAGCAGCTCACGGACCGGTCCTGGCACTACGACGAGCGCCGCTACGAGTCCCGCCTCCTCACCGGCCAGTCCGTCCTGCTGCTCGGCTACGGCGCGATCGGCCGGCGCCTCGCCGCGCTGCTCGCCCCCTTCGGAATGCAGGTGACCGCCGTCCGCCGCCGCGTCCGCAGCAAGGCCGGGGTCCGCATCGTGCCCGAGGAACTGCTCAGCTCCGCGCTCGGGCAGGCCGACCACGTGGTGAACCTCCTGCCGGACAACGAGTCGACCCGCAACTACGTGAACGCCCGCCGCCTCGCCTGCTGCAAGCCCGGGGCCCGCTTCTACAACGTCGGCCGCGGCTCCACCGTCGACGAGGCCGCGCTGCTCGCGGCGCTGCGCTCCGGCCGGGTGAGCGAGGCCTACCTCGACGTGTTCGCCACCGAGCCGCTGCCGCCGGACCACGCCTTCTGGACGGAACCGCGCTGCTACGTCACCCCCCACACCGCCGGCGGCCGCCACGATCAGGACGAGGCGCTGGTGCGCCACTTCCTCGCCAACCTCGCCGCCTTCACCGGCGGCGGGCCGTGGACCGACCGCGTGGTCTGAGCCACCGAGGGCCGGTCAGGCGCGGACCACGCGGGTGCCCGCGATGAAATCGTGCAGGCAGCGGCGATCCTCGCGGAAGATCATCAGGTAATTGGTCGTCACGAAGGCGAACCGCAGGAAGAACCCGACGACCGGCAGCAACTGCAGCATCCCCTGGATCGCTCCGGAGGGGAGCTCCCGCAGCAGCCAGCCCCGCAGGAAACCAGGCTTCTCGTCGTCGTCCGCCCGCACGACGCGCACTCCGAGGAGAATCTTACCCAGCGACTGCCCCCGGCTGGTGAGGAGGAAAATCTGGATGCCCAGCAGCGCAAGCTGGAGCGCCGTGAACAGCGCCAGCGCCGGCACGAGCCGCGTGGTTTCCAGCCCCTCGAGGTTGAACTCGCCCTCGCGCGAGGCAGCGACGATCGCCTGGAGGACCTTCATCAGGTCGGGCCCCAGCACCACCAGCGCGGGCACGGCGGCCAGGAACTCGAGGAAACCGTCGGCGCAGCGCGCCAGCAGGCGCGACCAAGGGGACGCCAGCGTCACCGGCTCAGCCTCCCGCAGCCTCGGCGTCGCATCTACCCCCTCCGAATTCGGGGTCACGGGGGCCGCAACCTCGACCCCGCCGAACTCCACGAAGTCCCCGAGGCGGCGCCACTCCTCGGTGCCCACGCGCTTGGCGCGCGTATCGGGGCTGGCTCGGCCTCCGGCCAGCCAGCCGCGAACTTGGCTGGCCGTCGCCGGACCGTACTCCTTGCCGTCACCGCCGATGATGATGAACATTCCGCAGGCAAGCTCGCCCCATCGGCGGCGTCAACGTCAGGCCGCGCCCGGCAACCGCACGCGCCGGGCAGCCGGATCCGGGTGCGGGCGGAAGAACAGAGCGGTGTGGCCCACCGCGCCGACGCAGACGCAGCGGCCCTCGTCCGCGATCCGCTCCCCGAGCGCGGCCCGCTCCTCGCGGTCGGCGCCGACGAAGCGGAGCTTCACCAGCTCGTGGGCGCGCAGCAGCCGCTGCAGTTCCTGCAGGAAGGCGGGGGTGACGCCGGCCTTGCCGACCCGGACGTGGTCCGGGAGCGATTGGCCGAGGCCGCGCAGGTGGGAACGCTGGGCGCCCGTGAGCGCGAGTTCGTACATCCGGCCAGCGTGGGCGGCGCGCGGGCCCGTGCCAAGCCCCGCGATTTCGCCTGACGCCCCCGAATCGACCTGCGCGGAATCAGCTCGTGCTGCGACCCGTCTCCGCTCCCCGTCACTTCACCGTCCGCTTCGCCCTCGCCCTAACCGCCGCCGCGGTCTTCGGCGAGGTGGCGGCTGCCTGGGTGCTAGAACGCGCCTACCTCGCGGGCAGCCTCACCGGCTGGTACGCCTGGGTGGGCGACCACCCCGCCGTGGATTCGATCCTGCTCGTGTTCGCCAAGCTGCTCGCGACCGGTGTCGTGGCCAGCTGGGCCTTTTCCCGCGCCGGTGAACGCTGGTCCGCCGCCGGCACCCTTCGCTTCTCCCCTCCCTCGCTCGCCTGGACGCTGCTCCCCTTCATCGGGGCGGTGATCATCGCCCTCTCGGAGATCGACAACCTGATGCGCGCGGCGCTGCCCGCGGGTGCGCTGGAGCGCCTCGATTTCGCGCCGGACCTCAGTGAGATTGCCGAGATCGCCTGGCTGGGCCCCTTCCTTGCGGTCGTAATCGCGCCCGTGACCGAGGAGTTTGTATTCCGCGGGCTGATCCTGCGGGGCCTCCTCGGCCGCTGGCGACCGGCGGCCGCCATCCTTTTTTCCGCGGGCCTGTTTGCGCTCGCCCACTTTAACCCCGCGCAAGCGCCGGTCGCCGTCCTACTTGGTCTGCTCACCGGTTGGCTCTACGTGCGGACCCGCTCCTTGGGGCTCTGCATCGTCGCCCACGCGCTCAACAACGCGGCCAGCTACCTGACCTGGTTCCCCTTCGAGGTGTCGGGTTTCAACGCCCTCACCGAGGCCGAGGGCCCGGTCTTCCACCCCTGGTGGTTCGACGGCATCGGCCTCGCCCTGCTCGCCCTCGGAATCTGGGGTGTCCGCCGGCGCACGCCCCCTGCCGCCTCCTGGCTGCTGCCGCCGCCCCCGCTGCTGCCGCCGCCCCTCCTCGCGGCGCCCCCCGCACTTGGCGGTTGTCAGGCCACGGCGGGCCCCAACGATGCCGGGCGGATGGCCTCGGATCTCGCCCAACTCGTCACCACCCTCGCCCGCCGCGCGCGCGCCGCCTCGCTCGCGCTCGCGAACGTGCCCCGGGAGCGCAAGGACGCCGCGCTGCTCCGGCTCGCCGGGATGCTCGAGGCCGCCGGACCCGAGCTGCTCGCCGCCAACGCCCGCGACCTCGCCTCCCCCGAGGCCACCGCCCTGCCCGCCGCCACGCGCGACCGGCTCACCCTCACCCCGGAACGCCTCCGCCAGCTCGCGGAGTCCGTGCGCCAGGTCGCCGCCCTGCCCGACCCCGTCGGCGAGGTCCTCGAGGAGACGACGCGCCCCAACGGCCTCCGCCTGCGCAAGGTGCGCGTGCCGATCGGCGTCCTCGCCATCATCTACGAGGCGCGGCCGAACGTGACGATCGACTGCGCCGTGCTCTGCCTGAAGAGCGGCAACGCGGCCATCCTCCGCGGCGGCAAGGAAGCCTTCCACACCAACGTCGCCCTCGCGGAGCTGGTGCGCCAGGCCCTGATCGCCAGCGGGCTCCCCGCCGACGCCGTGCAACTGGTGCCCACCACCGACCGCGGCGCGCTCACCACCCTGCTCGGGCTCGATACCCTCATCCACTGCGTGATCCCGCGCGGCGGCGAGGGGCTGATCCGCTTCGTCACCGAGCACAGCACGATCCCCGTCATCAAGCACTACACCGGCGTCTGCTGCGTCTACCTCGACCGGGCCGCCGATCCCGCGATGGCGGGGGCGGTGACCGTGAACGCCAAGGTCTCCCGCCCCAGCGCCTGCAACGCGGCGGAGCAACTGCTCGTGCACCGGGAGGCCGCCGCCGGCCTGCTCCCGGGCGTGGGGCGCGCGCTCGCCGACCGCGGTGTCCGCCTGCGCTGCGACGCCGAGGCCGCCGCGATCCTCGCCGCCGCCGGCATCCCCGCGGAACCGGCGGCCCCGACCGACTTCACCGCCGAGTTCCTCGACCTCGTGCTGGCGGTGCGCGTTGTCGGCTCCCTGGACGAGGCGATCGCCACCATCAACCGCGACGGCTCCGCGCACAGCGACGCGATCGTGACCGCGGACGAGGCCGCCGCCCGCCGCTTCCTCGCGGAGGTCGACAGCGCGACGGTCTACTGGAACGCCAGCACCCGCTTCACCGACGGCTTCGAGTTCGGCTACGGGGCGGAAATCGGCATCAGCACGGACCGCCTCCACGCCCGCGGCCCGATGGGCCTACGAGAACTCTGCAGCCATAAGTTCCTGATCGAGGGCACGGGCCAGGTGCGGGGCTGAACCGACCAGTTCGCTCTGGCCTCGCCCGGCGGGGGTGGTTTCCCTCCCCGCGATGCCCGCCCGCCTCCGCTTCCCCGGCGCCGCCGTCGCTGCGCTCCTGACTATCTTCTGCCTGCCGCCCGCGGCGGGCCAGGTGCCACCTCCCGCCTCCCTCACCGCGCCGGCCGCCCCGACCGCGCCCACCGCCGCCCCGGCACCGGCACCGGCCCCCGGGATCGAGGCCTCGGTGGTGAAGGTGTTCGCCACCGCGCGCTACCCGGACCCCTACCGCCCGTGGACCAAGCAGGCACCGCGCGAGGGCACCGGCACCGGGGTGATCATCGAGGGCCGCCGCATCCTCACCAACGCCCACGTGGTCCTCTACGCGAGCCAGGTGCAGGTGCAGGCCAACCAGTCCGGCGACAAGGTCTCGGCCACCGTCGAGGCCATCGCGCCCGGCATCGACCTCGCCGTGCTCCGGCTCGAGGACGAGACGTTCTTCGCCCAGCGCCCCGCCCTGCCCCGCGCCGCCCGCCTGCCCGGGGTGAAGGATCCGGTGATGGTCTACGGCTTCCCCACCGGCGGCACCAACCTCTCAATCACCAAGGGGATCGTCTCCCGCATCGAGTTCACGCTCTACAACTACCCGGTCTCCGGCCTCCGGATCCAGATCGACGCCGCGATCAACCCGGGCAACAGCGGCGGCCCGGCGGTCGTCGACGACCGGATGATCGGCCTCGCCTTCAGCCGGCTCGGGGGCGGCGACAACATCGGCTACATCATCCCCGCCGAGGAGATCGACCTGTTCCTCGCCGACGTCGCCGACGGCCGCTACGACGGCAAACCCGCCCTTTTCGACCCGCTCCAGACCTTTGAGAACCCCGCCCTGCGCACCCACCTGAAGGTCGGCCGCGAGGTCGAGGGCGTGATCGTCACCGGCACGGACAGCGCCGAGGAGGGCTACCCGCTGCGCCCGTGGGACATCCTCACGCACATCGCCGGCACGCCGATCGACAACGAGGGGATGGTCCGCCGCGGCGACCTCCGGGTGCGCCTCCACTACCTGCTCCAGTCACAGGCGCGGGACGGCCGCATCGCGCTCACCGTGGTGCGCGACCAGACCCCGCGCGTCATGGAGGTCCCCGTGCCGCCGCAACGGCCGCTGGTGATGCCCGACCTGGTGGGCAACTACCCCTCCTACTTCATCTACGGCCCGGTGGTGTTCTCGGCGGCCACGCAGGCCTTCCTCGGGGGCTGAACAACGTGGCGGCGCAACTCTCCGCTCAGGCCAGCCCCCTCGCCCACCGGCGCGCCGACCGCCCGGCTTTCGCCGGGGAGGAGATCGTCGTCGTTTCCTCCCCGTTCTTCCCGCACCGCCTGGTCAAGGGTTACTCCCCCGCCCAGGGCCGCGTAGTGGAGAGCGTCAACGGCCGCCGCGTCCGCAACCTCGCCCACCTGGTGGAACTGCTCCGGGACGCCCGCGAGGAGCTCATCGTGCTCGATTTCGCGGGCCGCAAGATCGAGACGGTCGTCCTCCCCCGCGCCGAGACCGCCGCCGCCACCGAGGACATCCTCAACGACAACGGCATCCGCGCCCAGGGCTCGCCCGACGTGCTCGCCGTCTGGCAGGCCCCACGCGCGCCCTAAAGCGGCGCTCTTGCCAAGCCGCCCCCCGCGGCCAACGTTTTCACCCTATGCATTTCGACTCCCGCCCGCTCGCCGCCCCCTCCCTGCCGCCCCGCGCCGATGATGAGGACGAGGACGGTGACGAGGAGACCCCCGCCGCCCGCAAGGGCGCCGCGCCCGTCGGCCTGCTCATCCAGCGCAAGTTCCTCGAGCAGCGGAAGATCTTCCTCTGGGGCGCGGTCACCGACGAGACCGCGAAGGACCTCACCGAGAAGCTGCTGTACCTCGAGGCCACCGCCCCCGGGAAGGACATCACGTTCTACATCAACACCCCGGGCGGCTCCATCACCGCCGGGATGGCGGTGTACGACACGATCCAGCTCATCTCCTCGCCGGTCACGGTCGTGGTAACGGGGATGGCCGCCTCGATGGGCTCCATTTTGCTCAGCGCCGCGCCCAAGGGCCGCCGCCTCCTTTACCCGCATTCGCGCGTGCTGATCCACCAGCCCCTGATCTCCGGCCGGATGATCGGTCCCGCCAGCGACATCAACATCCAGGCGCAGGAGATGGAAAAGCTGCGCGCGGAGCTGAACCAGATCCTCGCGAACGCCTCCGGCCAGCCGCTGGAGCGGATCAACCGCGACACCGACCGCGATTTCTACCTGACCGCACGCGAGGCGATCGAGTACGGACTCGCCGACCGCATCGTCGACCGGGTCTGACCGCACCACGACGCCGCCCGGCCGCCGCGGCGCTCACCCCGCCGCGGGGCCGTAGGCGTCGCGCAGCACCTGCAGCGTGTGCCGGACGCGCACCGGCGAACCGAGCTTGGCGAGGTGCGCCCGCAGCTGCGTAAGGCAGCCGATGTTGCCCGAGGCCACCACGGTGGCTCCGGTGGCGATCACCGCCTCCGCCTTCTGGCGGCCGAGGGAACCGGCGATTTCCGGCTGGTCGAGGTTGTACGTGCCGGCGCTGCCGCAGCAGAGATGCGCCTGCGCCAACTCGCACAGCTCCACGCCGGGGATCGCCCTGAGCAGCCGCCGCGGCTCCGCCCGCACCCCCTGCGCGTTCGCGAGGTGGCAGGCGTCGTGGTAGGCGATCTTGCGCGGCCCCTCGCCAGCCGGGAGCTCGCGTAGGCCAAGCCGGTCGAGGAACACGCTCACGTCCATCACCCGGTGGGCGAACGCCTCCGCGCGCGCCCCGTCCTCCGTCCCGCGCAGGATCAGGCCGTATTCGTGCAACGCGGAGCCGCAGCCCGCCGCGTTGGTGAGGATCGCGTCCACGTCCGCCGGGAAGGCCGCAAGGTTGCGCCGGGCGAACTCGCGCGCCGTCGGCAGGTCGCCCGTGTGCCACGCGAGGCCTCCGCAGCAGCCCTGCGCCTCCGGGATGAGCACCTCGACGCCGTTGCGCGCCAGCACCTCGAGCGTGGCGTGGTTGATGTCGGGATCGAGCACCCGCTGGGCGCAGCCGGCGAGGAGGGCCACCCGCGCCCGGCGGGCGCCGCGCGCGGGCTGCACCGCCGGCAGGGGCCGGGCCGGCGGGACCTCGGCCGGAGCGAGGTCGAGCATCGGGCGCAGCGCCGCGGGAACGACGCGACGCCACGCGCGGCCCAACGCGGCGCCGCGGAGCGCGAGCCGGAAGCGGCCGGGATAGGGCAGCGTGGCCGCGGCAAGGGTCCGGCGCAGGCGCGCGTCCCACGGCCGCTCGACCTCCGGTTCCTGGCGGGCGCGGAAGGGGCTGATCAGGTCACGGTACGGCACCCCGCTCGGACACGCGGGCTCGCAGGCGAGGCAACCGAGGCAGCGGTCGAGGTGCGGCTGCGCCGCAGCCGCCGAGAGGGTTCCCTCCAGCACCTGCTTCATCAGGATGATCCGCCCGCGCGGGGAATCCATCTCCTGGCCGAGCTCCTGGTAGGTCGGGCACGCCGGCAGGCAGAAGCCGCAGTGCACGCAGGCCTGCACGGCCTTCGCCATCGCCTCGCCCATCGGGCCGTGCTGTTCCGGTCGGATCGCGTGTTGCATCGCTCAGTCCTCGAAGTCCGGAAAACGCCCCGTGGGATCCAACGCCCGCTTCACCGCCGTCATCACCGCCGCCGTCCGGCGCGGCCCGAGCCAGCGCGGCCCGTCGCCCCGGAGGAGCACGCCCGCCCAAGGCGACACCGCCAGCGGGCGGGCAGGCGGCAGGGAGACGTACCCCGCGTTGCCCCCGGCGCCGATCCACGCCCGCGCGCCCTCCTGCGCCCGCACCCAAGCCACGAAGGCCGGCACGTCGCCCGAGGTCAGGAGCACCTTGGCCAACGCCCCCGCCGGATGCGCCCAGCCGAAGCCGGTCACCGCCGTCCAGAGTTCCGTGGCCTCCGCCGCCGCCAGCTCGCGGCCGGGAAAGCGCCCGAGCAACTCCGCCACCAGCGGCCCCAGCGCGGTCTCAACGGCCCCGAGGCGCACGAAAACCGCGGGCTCGTCGACCGCCGCCTCGAGGGCGTCCAGTTCCCAGCGCCCGCCCGCGCAGGCGCGCAGGAGCCGCACCTGGTCCGCCGCGTCGCGGGCCGTGAGCCGCAGCGTGCGGGTCGCCGCGGGCCGCGGGAAAACCTTGAAGGTCAGCTCGGCCAGCACCCCGCAGCAGCCGGCGCTGCCGACAAGGAACTTGGGCAGGTCGAAGCCCGCCGCGTTCTTGACCACCTTGCCGCCCACCCGCAGCAGCCGCCCTTCCCCGTCCACGAAGCGCGCCCCCAAAATGAAATCGCGCACGCCGCCGAACCGCCAGCGGCCGGGCCCGGACAGGCCCGCGGCCACCGTGCCGCCGAGGGTCGCGCCGGCCGCCGCCAAAGGCGGGTCGAACGGCAGGTACTGGCCCCGCTCCGCCAACACCGCGGCCAGCTCCGCAAGCGGCGTGCCCGCCCGCGCGGTGAAGGTGAACTCGTCCGGCTCGTACTCGACGATGCCCCGCAGCGCCCGGGTGGACACGGGCGTGAATCCGGGGGCCGCCGCGGCGAGCCGCGCCTTGGTGCCGGCGCCGACGGGCAGCACGCGCGGGTGGGCGCGGACGGCGGCGACCAGTTCCTCGGGGGTCGTGGGGCTCATTCGCGCGCGATGACGCCCGCCCGCTCGAGCGGGTGCAGGCCGGTGTGCGTGAGGGCGGGGGCGGTCCCGTCCGGGAACATCTTGCCCGGGTTGGCGATACCGGCCGGATCGAAGGCGGCGCGCACGCGGCGCAAGAGGTCGAGTTCCTCCGGCGGGAACATCACGGGCAGGTAATCGCGCTTCTCGACGCCGACCCCGTGCTCACCGGTGATCGAGCCGCCCATCTCGACGCACATCCGCAGGATGCGGCCGGCGAGCTCCTCGGCCCGCCGTAGCCCGTCCGGCTCGCGGCCATCGTAGAGGATGAGCGGGTGCAGGTTGCCGTCCCCCGCGTGGAACACGTTCGCGCACCGGAGGCCCGTCTCGCGGGACCAGGCCTGGATCCGCCGCAGCGCCTCGCCGAGACGGCGGCGGGGCACCACGCCGTCCTGCACGAGGAAGTCCGGGGAGAGCCGGCCGACGGCGCTGAAGGCGCTCTTGCGGCCCTTCCAGATGGCGAGCCGCTCGGCCGCATCGCGCGCCGGCCGCACCTCGACGGGACGGCTGGCCGCGAGGATCGCGTCGAGCCGCAAGCGGTCCGCCGCGACCACCTCGCGGGGACCCTCGAGTTCCACAATCAGCACGGCCTCGCAGCCCGGCGGGTATTCGGCGTGGACCGCCGCGGTCGCCGCCTGCAGCGCCAGCTGCTCCATGATCTCGATCGCCCCGGGCAACAGGCCGCTCGCGATCACCGCGGCGACCGCGTCGCCGGCCTGCTCCAGCGTGGCATACCCCGCCAGCACGGTATGGAAGCACTCCGCCCGCGGCAGCAGCTGCAACGTCACCTCCAGCGCGATGCCAAAGAGGCCCTCGTTGCCCACGAACAGGCCCGTCCAGTCTGGCCCCGCCTGTTCCCGGCTAGCGCCCCCAAACTCGACCACCTCGCCGGTCGCGAGCACGGCCTTCAGGCCGAGCACGTGGTTGGAGGTCATCCCGTACTTGAGGCAATGGGCCCCGCCCGCGTTGAAGGCCACGTTCCCGCCGATCGTGCACACCGGCTGGCTCGAGGGGTCGGGCGCGTAGTGGAGGCCGTGGGGCTGCGCCGCCTGGGTGACGGCGAGGTTCACCACCCCCGGCTCGACCACGGCGATCCGCTCCGCCGGATCGAGGCGCAGGATCCGGTTCAGGCGGTTGAGGGTGATGACGATGCCGCCCGGCACTGGCAGCGCGCCGCCGGAGAGGCTCGTGCCGCTGCCCCGCGCCACGAAGGGCACGCCGTGCCGGTGACACCAGCGCACGGCGGCGATGACCTCGTCGGCGGTGCGCGGCGCGATCACGGCCGCCGGGCGGGCGGCGAAGGCGGTAAGCCCGTCGCTCTCGTAGGCCGCCAGCGGCGCCTCGTCGGCCAGCAGGCTCCCGGGACCGAGCAAAGCCGCGAGTTCGGCGCGGATCCGGGCGGGGTCAGGCGGGCCGCTCATTCTCGGGCGCGGCGCTCAGCGGCCGTAGACCACATACCACTTGTCGTCGTAGAGCGGATGCTCCGCGAGAGGACGGAGGCCGGCGGCCGCCATCCATTCCCGCGTCTGGTCGCGGGTCACCTGGAGCTTGGGATCGTTCTTGTGCGGGCCCAGCTCGGGGTGGAAGTCGATCACCGCGATCCGGCCGCCGGGCCGCAGGTAGCCGGCGAGGCTGCGCAGGTAGGTCGCGCGATCCTCGATGTGGTGCAGGACGTCAAAAATGAACGCCACGTCGACATCCTTGGCGGGAAGCCGCGGGTCCGTGAACTGACCGAGCACCGGGCGCACGTTGGCCGCGCGGGCCTCCTCCGCCTTCCGGGCGATGTGGTCCACCAGGCCCTGGTCGATGTCCACCGCGTAGACCCGGCCCTGCGGCACCGCGCGGGCCAACGGCAGGGTGAACACGCCGGAACCGGCGCCGATGTCCGCCACCACCGCGCCCGGCGCGAGCCCGAGCCGGGCGACCGCCTCGTCGACCTTCAGGCGCGTCACCCGGTTCTGGCTATCGAGGGTCTTAAGCCACTCGGCGGTGGACCGGGCCCCGAGCTGGGCGTGCGCCGGGACCGCCGCCAGCAGGGCCGCGGCAAGGGCCACCAGGGAAAGGAGGGGAACGCGGGGCATCGTCCTCAAGACCGGGGCACGACGGAGGTTTGACAAGGCCGAAAACCGGCGGGCTCAGCCCGCCGCCGGGGCGCTCCGGCCGAGCCAGCGGTAGAGCGGCCAGCCCGCCACCACGGGGACCAGCCCGACCAGGCTGAGCACGCCCGCGTAATCGATCGCCGCCTGCAGCATCCACGCGCAGGTGAGGCAGAAAAGCAGCGGCAGCACCGGATAGAACGGGACCGGGAAGCGGCGTTCGATGCCCTGGTCGCGCGACCGGAGCACGAACAGGGAGATCCCGGTGAGCAAAAAGAAGGCCCAGAAGACCGGCGCCGTGCACTTGAGCAGGGTGTCGAAGCCGCCGTGCCCCTGCCAGGTGACGGGCCCGAGACCGACCCCGGCGAGGGCGCCCCCGACGAGCGCGCGGCCGGCCGGGTGACCGAGAAGGAACACCAGCGCGAGCGTGCAGCCGAGCTGGGCGAGCAGCGCGGCGGCGGGCACCCCGCGCCCGGAGTCGCGGCGCGCCAGAAACCGGAGTGCCGGGAAATCCGCCCCCGCGCCCGAGTAGATCCGCGCGCCGGTGAGGGTCAGGCCGTTCACCGCCCCGAGCGCGGAAATCATCACGAGCACCGACATCACCGCCGCGCCCGCCGGCCCGAGCGGGCCCTGCAGCACGTCGGCCGCGATCGCCTTGGCCTCGCGCGCCCGAGCGAACCCGAGGCCGTGAAGGTAAGCCGCGTTGACCAGCAGGTAAACCAGGGCCACCCCGGCGGTGCCGAGCAGCAGCGCGCGCGGGATGTCGCGGCGCTTGTCCCGCATCTCCGCCACGATGAAGGCCGCATCGTTCCAGCCACCGTAGGTGTAGAGTACGAGGATGAGCGCCAAGCCGATCCCCGCCCCGGCCGCGGGGGCCGCCGCCGGCTCCGCGGGCGCCTGCGGCCAGCCGAGCCCCGCGACCACGATGGCCGCGAGGCCCACGACCTTGAGCGCGGTCAGCACGTTCTGCGTGCGCCGGCCGGACTGCAGCCCCGCGAGGTTGAGCAGGGTCAGGCCGGTGACGGCGGCGGCCGCCAGCCACGGGGCGGCGGCCGGCCCTAGGCCCCAGAGCCGCGCCGCGTAGTCCGCGAACACGAAGCCCATCAGCCCGATGCTGCCGCTCATCAGCACGACGAGTTGCGACCAGCTGAACAGGAACCCCATCCCGGGGCCGAAGGCGCGCCGGAGGAAAAAGTAATCGCCCCCCTCGCGCGGGTAGGTCGTCGCGAGTTCCGCGTAGCACAGGGCCCCCACCACGGAGAGCGCGCCGCCAAGCGCCCAGACCAGCATCGCCTCCGCCGGGCTCGCGACGCAGCTGAGGATGAACGGGGCCGTCTCGTAGATGCCCGCGCCGACGACGATCCCGATGATCACGGAAACGGCGTCGCCGAGGGAGAGATGGCTCGCGGGGGCGGAGGGGGCGGGGGCGGACATCGCGGCGCCACCGCACCGGATGCACGAGGGGGCGTCAATGCCGCGGCGCGGCGAGTCTTCGCTTCCGTTTTCCGGCGGGGGGCGATTTCCTCCCCGCGCCCATGCAAGAACTCCTGCGCGACGCCCGCATCCGGCGCCTCCTCCTGGCGAACACCTGCAGCGCGGTCGGCACGGGCATCACGGTGTTCGCCGTGCCCTGGCTGCTCGTGCAGCAGCCGGGGGGCAGCACCGCCTACCGCTGGGCCACGGTCGCCACGACGCTCGCGCTCTTCGTCGCCGCCCCGTACTATGGCGCCTGGGTCGACGCTCATTCGCGCAAGTCCGCGCTGCTGCTAAGCGAGCTCTGGTCCGCCGCCTCGTCGGTGATCCTCGCGGGGCTCGGGTTCGCCCTCGACGGCTTCGGCACCGGCCCGCTGGTGGCCGCGTACTTTGCCGGGATGCTCTACTACACGCTGCACTACCCGGCGAAGTTTGCGCTCATCCAGCAGACGTTCGACCGGTCCGACTACCAGTCCCTGATCGGGCTCCTCGAGATCCAGGGCCAGGCCGCGATGATGCTCGCCGGGGCCCTCGCGGGTCTCCTGCTCGGCCGCGTGCCGCTCAGCCTCATTCTCGCGGTGAACGCCGCCGCCGGCATCGCCAGCTACCTCCTCCTACGCGGGCTGCCTTACACGGCGACCCACCTCGGCCCCGCCACCGCCCAGGCGCCCGCCTCGGTCTGGCACGGCGTGGCGGAGGGAGGCCGCTGGCTGCTCGCCCGCCCGCGGCTCGCGGTGTTCTTCACCTGCACGCTGCTGCCGTTCGTCGTCGTGATGGCCGCGAACTATCTCTTCCCCGTCTACGTCAGCCAGACCCTCGCCGCGGGCCCGGAATGGTTCGCCGGGGGCGAGATCACGTTTGCCGCGGGTGCGATCCTCGCCGGGTTCCTACTGCCCCGCCTCATCAGCCGCCACAGCGCCGCCGCGACGGTCCCCGTCACGATGCTCGTCTTCCTCGCCGGGTTGCTCCTGCTCGCGGCCGTCCACCTGCCCCTGCCCTACCTCTGCGCGGGCGCGCTCCTCGGGTTCGGCAACGCGGGGTGCCGCGTCGCCCGCAGCGCGCTGCTGCTGCACTTGGTGCCCAACGCGGTGATGGGCCGGGTCGGCGGCTTCTACCAGGTGCTCGACCGCGTGCTGCGCACGGCGCTCGTGCTCGCCATGGGGATCATCGACGCCCACGGTCCCCCCGTGGGATTCGCCCTGCTCGCCGCCGTCCTCCTCCTCGCCCTCGTTGGCGCGCTGCGCACCCGCGCCGCCGCCCGGCCCGCCGCCCCCGCCTGAACCCGTATGCTCCGCGCCCTCCTCCTCGACTTCGACGGGCTCATCCTCGACACCGAGACGCCCCTCATCGACGCCTACGCCTGGGTCCACACGAACCACGGCGTGCCCTTCGACCGCACGCGCTTCCTGTACGGGGTCGGCCACGCGGAGTACGCCTTCGACCCCTGGCACGGTTTCAGCCCCCACGCCGACCGCGCCGTGCTCGAGGAGGAATGCCGCGCCGCCAAGGCCGGGATCATCCTCGCCCAGCCGATTTTGCCCGGCGTGGAGGCCCTCCTCACCGCCGCCGCCGCCGCCGGCTGGTCGATGGCGGTCGTCTCCAACTCGCCGCGCGAGTGGGTCGACCCGCACCTCGAGCGCCTCGGCCTCCGCCGGCACTTCCGCCACACGGTCTGCCGGGGCGACGCGCCCGCCCCCAAGCCCGAGCCCGACCTATACCGGCTCGCCCTCAACCACCTCGGCGTCCGCGCCTCCGAGGCCGTGGCCTGCGAGGATTCGCACCCCGGCACGCTCGCCGCCCGCCGCGCCCGGGTCTGGACGGTCGCCGTGCCCAACGCCTCCACCGCGCACCACGACTTCTCGCACGCCGACTGGCTCGTCCCCTCGCTCGCGGAGGTTTCCCCCGCCGCGCTCCGCACCCGCTTCGGGCAACCCTAGGCCGCGGCGACCGTCTTTCCCCCGATGCACCCCACCCGGTTCCCGTTTGCGGCCCTGTTCGCCCTCCTCCTTGCCGCCGCGCCACCCGCCACCGCGGCCACGCCCGCCCTCCCCGCCCGCCCGAACGTCCTCTTCATCGCGATCGACGACCTTCGCGACTGGGTCGGCTTCCTCGGCGGCCACCCGCAGGCCCGCACGCCCAACTTCGACCGCCTTGCGCGGATGGGCACCGCCTTCACCCGCGCCTACTGCGCCTCGCCCGCCTGCAATCCCTCCCGCGCCGCCCTGATGTCCGGCCTGCGCCCCTCCACCTCCGGCGTCTACGACAACGGGATCGACTTCCGCCCCCTGATCGCCCCGGAGCTCGCGCTGCCGCACCTCTACCGCTCGGCGGGCTACTTCGTCCACGGGGCCGGGAAGATCTACCACGAATCCTACCGCCGCACCTCCGAGTGGGAACATTACCTCGAGAAGGAACGCGCCTACCCGCCCGTGCCCCCGGGCCGCAGCGACGGCGTCGGCGGGATCAAGTTCGCCCCGCTCGACTGCCGCGATGATGAGCTGCCCGACTGGGGCATCGCCGACTACGCCATCGCGTCCCTCGCGCGCCCGCACGACCGGCCCTTCTTCCTCGCGGTGGGCTTCCACAAGCCGCATATGCCCTGGAACGTCCCGCGGAAGTGGTTCGACCTCTTCCCCCTCGACCAGATCCAGCTGCCCCCGACGCGCGCGGACGACCTCGCCGACCTCCCGCCCGCCGCGCTGCGGATGGCCGGGGCCGAGCGCGACCACCGCGCCATCCGCGAGTCCGGCCGCTGGCGCGAGGCCGTGCAGGCCTACCTCGCCACGATCGCGTACTGCGATATGAACCTCGGGCGCGTCCTCGACGCCCTCGAGGCCTCGCCGCACCGCGACCGCACGATCGTCTGCCTCTGGAGCGACCACGGCTGGCACCTCGGCGAGAAGGAGCACTGGCGCAAGTTCGCGCTCTGGGAGGAGGCCACCCGGGCGCCGCTGCTCTGGGTCGTGCCCGGCCTCACCCGCCCCGGCTCCCGCTGCGACCGGCCGGTCGACTTTATGGGCATCTACCCGACGCTCGCTGAACTCTGCGGGCTGCCCGTCCCCGCGCACCAGGAGGGCGTGAGCCTCCTGCCGCTGCTGCGTGATCCCGCCGCACCGTGGGACCGCCCCGCCCTCACGAATTACCGCTTCGGCAACCACGCCGTCCGCACCACCGGCTGGCGCTACATCCGCTACGCCGACGGCGGGGAGGAACTGTACGATGAGACCGCCGACCCGCGCGAGTGGACGAACCTCGCCGCGCGGCCCGAGTTCGCCGCGCGCAAGGCGGAGCTCGCCGCCCACCTGCCCCGCGTGAATGTCCCCTCCCCGCCCGAAAAGGGCGCCGCCGGGAAGAAGAAATCCGCGCGCCAGCGCTAACCCCACGGAGCCGCACCCGGCCGCTCAGCGCGCCAGCGGCCGGAGCAGGGCAAACTTGCCGCTCGCGGCCGGCGCGAGGGTGCGGCGGCGGAACGCCCGCACGCGCGCGCCGCCACCCAGCAGCGCCGCCAGCGCCCCCTCGACCACCGCGTGTTCCGCGGTCGCGTCCGCCACGTAGTGGAAATCCCACCGCGCCTCGCCGGTCTGCACCAGCGAGTAATGCCAGCAGGAGAACGCCGCCGGCAGCGCCGCGTCCACGTCCGCCGGCGACACCAGCGAGCCGTCCGCGCGGAAGTGCAGGTTGCCCTCGCGCCCCAGCAGCCGGTAGCCGGCGGGGAAACGCTGGACGATGTCCCCGGTGTGATAGCGCAGCAGCGGCATCGCCTCCCGGTCCCGCGTGGTGACGTGGATCTGGAAGACGTCGGGCAGGCCCGGGCGCCAGGGCACGAGCTCGATGAAGGCATTGGCGTCAATGACCCGCGAATCGTCCCGGAACGCCTCGCCGACGAACAGGTAGCCCGCCTCGGTGGAGCCGTAGAGGTCGACCTGCGGCGCGGGAAAGACCTCGGCGATGCGCTGGCCGTGCTGGCGGCTCGCCTTGCCGTAGGTGAGGATCACCGCCCGCAGGCTCGGCACGCTCACGCCCCGCCGCCGCGCCGCCCGGGCCAGCAGCGAGAGGTAGACGGGCTCGCCCTCGAGCACCTCGGGACGCGTCGCCTGCAACTCGCGCACGATGCGGTCCCACTCGCCCTCCGGGAACGCGAAGGGATCGCTCGAAAGGTTGAGGTAGACCGTGCCGTCGAAATACCGGTGCGGGAATGGGTGGTCCTCGTACGGGCAGAGGTTGCTGGAGCACCCCACCGGGGCGAGGACGCACTTGCGGTAGGGCCGGCCGGCGAACTCGCGCAGGATCGGGGAGGCCGCGTAGGCGCGCGCGGTCTGCGCGTTCCACCAGCCCTCCTCCATGATCACGGTCATCGGCGACTGCGTCGTCCCGCCCGTGCTCTCGTACTCGTAGCGCCGCTGCTGCAGGCCGCGCTCGATCTCCGCGTAATCGCGGAAGAAGGCCTGGTGACCGCGCCGCACGATCTCCTGCTTCGAGAGCACCGGGATCTCGCGAAAACACGCCCACGCCAGCGGTTCCGCGTGCAGCGGGAATCGTTCCCCGTAAAGCGGGCTCCGCGCGTAGATCCGCCGCACCTCTGCCTCCAGCGCCGCCGGCACGCGACCCTCCACCGCGACGCCGAGGGCCGCGGGCGAGTTGGCGAATTGGGGCGCGGGCATCGTGCGGGCAGCAAACGGCCGGCCCGGGCCTTGTCAAACGGCCGCCGCCCCGCCCCGGCGCCGGAACGCCCGGTACAGGAGCAGCGCGTTCAGCACCAGCGCGTGCGTGATGCCCCCCGTCTCCGCCAGCTGGAAGACCTCCGCCTCCGGCCGCGTTTCCACCGCCAACTCCTCATCCGGATCCCACTCCAGGTCGTGCCCGGGCTCGGCCCCCTCGATCAGCACGAAGTGCGAGCGGTTCGACTGGATCGCGGGGTTGGGATGCACACTCCCGAGCAGATGCGCCGCGCCACCCGCGTAACCCGTCTCCTCCCGCAACTCGCGCCGCGCGGTCGCGACCGGATCCTGCTCGTCCGGGTCCATCATCCCGCCCGGGATCTCCAGCGAGAACCCGTCGATCCCGAAGCGGAACTGCCGCACCAGCACGATCCGCGCGTCAGGGGTCACCGCCACCACGTTCACCCAGTCCGGCGGACGCACCACGATAAACTCGCGCTCCGTGCCGCGTCCGGGATGCCGGTAGCGCACGCCATGCACATCGAAGATCCGCGTGGTGAGACGGACCTCGTGACCAAGGCGTTGCCAGCGGGCGGGGCCGGTGGAGCTCATAAAAAAGCCTCCCGGCGCGGGGCGCGGGAGGCAGGAAAGGGCAAAGGGGGAACGCTTACTTCTTGGCCGGAACCTTGAGCTTCTGGCCGACCGAGAGCTTGTTCCAGTTCACGCCCGGGTTGACCGCCTGGAGATCCTGGATCGAGACGCCGAGCGTGCGGGCGATCTTGGTGCCACCGTCGCCAGCCTTGACGAGGTACTCGCCGGGACCAGCGACCGCGGGGCCGGACTTCTTGCCCCCCTTGTCGGCCGCGACCACGGGCTTCTTCATCGCATCCTCGATCTTCGTGATCGAGGTCTGGAACTCGCCGAGCTTGCCGCCGACCGCGTTAAAGGCCTCCTGCGTCGAGCGGGTGAGGTCGCGAACGTCCTTCGCCGCCTTATCGGCCGCCGCGGCGGCGCTGCTCACCTGCGACTCCATCGCGTCGACCTTGTCGACGCGGGGCTGGTGCTCCGCGACGCCACGGTTGGCCTTCGAAGCCTGGGCCAAGGCGATACCGCCAAGCACCACGCCGACTAGGCCGACGAGAATCCCGGCGATCGGGAGCATATTATTATTTTCGCGAGAGATCGTGTCCATGGAGGAGAGAGGAAAAGACGACTCCAAGTCCAACCTCCCTACGACGCAAGCCGAGAAGTGCCCGGAGAACAGGGTAGCCGAAAGATGGCCCGGAGAACCTAGCGCGGCGCGACCACGGCGCGATTCTGATCGTTACCTATTGTCGCGCAAGTACTCCCAGATCATCAGGGCGGCAGCGACCGAGACATTGAGGGACTCTACGCGACCGCTCCCCGGCAACGTTACGCGGTGCGAACACGCGGCCGCGGTCGCGGCCGAGAGTCCTTGTTCTTCATTGCCAAGCACGACGGCGCGCACGGCGCGCACCGGTGGCCGCGCGCCCGGACGCATCGCGCCCCCGCGCGTGGCCGCGCCGATCACCTCGCCCCCAGCCGCGCGGAGTTGCCCGATCAAGCCCGGCAAATCCGCGGCTCGCCAGAGCGCCACGTGCTCGAAGCCGCCCTCCGCCACCCGATGCGCCGCGTCATTGGGCTGCGCAGCCGCGGCATCGCCCGTGAGCACGAGGTACGGGACGCCCAGGAAAGCCACGGTGCGCACGATCGCGCCGAGGTTGTGCGCGTTACCGATGCCCTCGAGCAGCAGCACCCGCGCACCGTCCCGCGCCCAACCCGCGACGACCTCCGCGGTCACCGGCCGCACCACCGCCGGCGTCACCACCGCGACGATCCCGCCGTGGTGCACGGACCCGGCGATCCGCTCAAGCTCGTCACCGCCAACCTGCCGGTAGATGCGCTTGGCCTGCGCGAGCACGCGGCAGAGAACCCCGACTTTCCGCCCGGTAGCGGCGTCGAAGTACAGCCGCTGGAACGACCCGGGATCACGCTGGAAGCGCGCGCGCACGGCCGCCAGGCCGCAGAGGCGGAGTTCACCCGCAGCGGGCACGGGGGACGGGGCGGCAGCAGGCACGGGGGACGGCATCGCCCTCACGCTGAGGCCGCGGCGGGCGCGGGCGCAAGGCCGGCGACGGTGCCCACCACCGTGAACTCCTCGCGGTCGTGGAAGAGGTGCAGCACGCGCGCCCCGGGGGCGTGCCGCGCGAGGGGCCCCTCCGGCGCGCGCAGCTCGCGCAGGAGCCGCACCGCGTCGACGCGCCCGAACTTCAGGTTGACAACGAAGCGCCGGCACCAGCCGCGGGCGAGCCACGGCGTGACGAGGTCCGCGAGCACGTGATGCGGTTCCTCGACTAGGTCGCAGAAGAGCCAATCAAAGCGCTCACCGGCGGGCGGCTGGAACCGGAAGGCGTCCTCGCGCCGGTGGTCGATGCCGGGGTGGCCGAGCGCGCCGCCCTTGAGCGGGCCGTTGTCGACCGCGACCACCCGCGCCCCGCGGCGCGCCGCGCTGTAACTCCAGCCGCCGGGCGCAGCGCCGAGGTCGCACACCCGCTCTTCCGGCCGCGGTTCCACGCCCAGCACCGCGTACGCCTCCTCCACCTTGAGGTAGGAGCGCGAGGGCGCGAGGGGGTCGTCCGCCATCCGCCGCGGCCCAGCCACCCACGCCTCCCGCGCGACCCACAGGCGGCCGAAATCGGTGAAATGGACGAACAGCCCCCGCACGCGCACGGGTCCCGGCCCCCGCGGCAGCTCCGCGCCCGCGAGTCGGGCGACGCGCGCCACCCGGCGCCGCACCTGCTCGGCGCAGGCCGTCTCCACGGCGGAGATCCGCCGCCCGAGGCCCACGAGCTCCGCCGGGCCCTGCCACACCGCGGGCCACGGCGCGTCGATCCGTTCGCCGCGCAATCCCTCCAGGAAAAAATCGGCAGCCGCCCCCGCGAGCGCGTTCACCGTCCCGCCCTTCACCTCCCGCGGCGCGAGGAGCGCGAGGTGGGCGAAGGTGGGCATCCCCGCCGTCTCCAGTCCGGGACCCGCGGCCTCCACGCGCACCCAGCCCGGCCCTTGTTCCCGCACCACGCCACGCCGCAGCTCGGCCACTTCGCGGGCGAGCAGCGCCTCGTATCCGGCCTGGCAGGTCAGCAGCATCGCGTGGACCCTGCCGCGCGCCGCGGCCGCGGCGATCCCAAAAGCGGCCGGCGAAACCTCACGCCGCGCCCCGCGGCACCACGCCGATGCCGGGCCGGTCGCGCAGCACAATCCGGCCGTCGGTGAACCCAATCCCGTCGAAGCAGTCGTTCCCGATCAGCAGCGCACCGTCGAGGTCCGCCCAGTCCACCAGCGGCGAGAGCTGCGCCGCGGCCGAGACCGCACACGAGGTCTCCGTCATGCACCCGAGCATCACCTTGAGCCCGAGGGCGCGCGCCACGGTGATCATCCGCCGCGCCTCCCCGAGGCCCGTGCACTTCATCAGCTTGATGTTGATCCCGTCGAACACGCCCCGCAGCCCGGGCACATCGGCCAGGCGCTGCACGCTCTCGTCCGCGTAGAGCGGCAACGGGCTCCGCTCCCGCAGCCACGCCGTGTCCGCCAGCTGTTCCCGGCCCATCGGCTGCTCGACGAACTCCACCCCGCGACCCGCCAGCCACGTGATCCGGCGAAGCGCGTCCTCGCGGTCCCGCCAGCCCTGGTTCGCATCGACAGTCAGCGGCACGGCCGTCTCCGCGCGCAGGGTCTCGATCATCGCCTGGTCAGTCGCCCAGTCGCGGCCCAGCTTCACCTTCAGGAGGCGGTAGGGCGCCGCCTCGCGGACCTTCGCCCGCACGACCTCCGGGACATCGATCCCGATGGTGAAGGACGTCAGCGGTGCTCGCGCCGGATTGAGGCCCCAGAGGCGGTGCAACGGCTGGCCCAGGCTCCGGCCGATCCAGTCGTGCAGCGCGATGTCGACCGCCGCCTTGGCCGCCGCGTTCCCGGGCGCGAGGGCGTCGAGCGCCGGCAGGATCTCCTCGGTCTGGAACGCGTCCCGCACCGCCGCAAGCAGGGGCGCGGCCAGCCGCAGGAAGGCGTCGACGGACGCCTGCGTCTCGCCGAGGTGCGGGGGCATCGAGGCCTCGCCGTGGCCCGTCACTCCCTCGTGTTCCAATTCGACCAGCATCGCCGGGGTCGAGGTGCGGGTGCTCCCCGCCAGGCCGAACGCATGCCGGAGCTGGAGGGTGTACGGGCGGTGACGCAGGATCATCCGGGTGGAGTGCAGCCGCAGGCGGGCCGCGCGCCAAGCCCTGATCGCGAGCATTGCGGACTGGCCCCCGCCGCGCCCGGTTGCCTGACTCACTCCCGCTTGCCCCCGCCCGCCCCACCCTCCCCCGCCGCCGCGTGGCGCAACGCGCTCGGACCTGGCTTCGTGGTCGCCGCCACCGGCGTGGGCGCTGGGGACCTCATCGCCGCGAGCGTCGCGGGCCGCCGCTTCGGCCTCGCGGTGCTGTGGGTCGTCGTAATCGGGGCCCTCTGCAAGGGGGTGCTCAACGACGGGATCGCGCGGTGGCAACTGGCGACCGGGACCAGCCTGATCGCCGGCTGGACGCGCCATCTGCCCCGGGCCGTGGCCTGGTACTTCCTCGCGTTCCTTGTCCTTTGGAGCGCCCTGGTCGCCGCGGCGCTCACCGCGGCCTGCGGCGTGGCCGGGCACGCGTGGTTCCCCGGGCTGTCGGTGCCGGTCTGGGCAGCGCTGCACGCGGTTGCCGGCTACGCGCTGGTGCGCTGGGGGCGTTACGCCCGCTTCGAGCAGCTGATGTCCTGGCTGACCGCCGCGATGTTCGTGCCGGTGATCGGCTGCGCCTTCCCGCTGCTCGCGGATCCCGCGGGGTTCGTGCGCGGGCTGCTCCTGCCCACGGTGCCCGCGGGATCCGCCGGCTTCCTCCTCGGGCTAATGGGCGGCGTCGGCGGAAGCGTCACGCTGCTCTGTTACGGTTACTGGATCCGCGAGAAGGGCTGGCAGGGCCCGGCGGCGCACCGCCGTTGCCAGGCTGACCTCACGGTCGCCTACACGCTCAGCGGAGTGTTCGGACTCGCGATGATCGTGATCGCCGCGGGCGCCTCCCCGGGGGACGCCTCCGGCAACGCCCTGGTCGCCGCCCTCGCGGCCCGGCTGGGCGAGATCCTCGGGCCGTTCGGCCGCGCCTGCTTCCTGCTCGGTTTCTGGTCGGCCGTCTTCACGTCCCTCCTCGGCGTCTGGCAGGGCGTCCCGTACCTGTTCGCGGACGCGTGGCGCCAGCTGCGCGCCGGGCCCGCCGCCGCACCCATCTCCTCCGCCGACCCCGCCTACCAGGCCTTCCTCGCCGGCCTCGCCTTCCCGCCGCTGCTGCTCCTGTTGTACCAAAGCCCCCTCGCGCTGGTCGTGCTCTATGCGATCACGGGATCGTTCTTCCTCCCGTTCCTCGCCGCGGTGCTGCTCGTGCTGAACAACCGCGCGGACCTGCTCGGGCCGCTGCGCAACGGCCCCCGCGCCAACGCGCTGCTCGCACTCTGCCTGGCCCTGTTCTCCGTGCTCTTCGTGCTGGAGGCCCGGGACGCGCTTGCCCCGCGCTGACTCCCCGCCTGCGGGGCTCAGCGCTTGGCTTTACCCTGCTTCTCCGCCCGCTTCGCCTGCTTGGCCGTCACGCGTTCCTGCCGCAGATGCGCGGGCCGCGCCTCGGCGTACTGGTCCAGCACGGCCTGCAAGGCTCGGGCGGCGGCGGCGGGCTCCCCGGGCGCCGTCGGCCGCGGGAGGGGCGGGCCCTGCTCGAAGGGATCCGCCTGCAGATCAAAGAACCGGCCGTCCCGGTAGAGCTTATAGCGCGTCCCAAGCGCGAACTCAAAGCGCGCCATCGGGCCGCCGTCGGAGGCGTACCAGCAGTAGATCGCCTCGCGTGGCGTCCCGGGCCGCCCCTGCAGCTGGGGCCAGAAGCTACGCCCATCGGTCAGCCGGTCCGCCGGCCAAGCCATCCCCGCCACCTCCGCCAAGGTCGGCAGGAAATCGACGCTCGCGATGAGGTCCCGGTTCACGCTTCCCGCCGGGATCCGGCCCGGCCAATGCGCGATCAACGGCACGTGCGTACCCCGGGCGTGGCTCCGACCCTTGCCGCCGGGATAATCCTGTCCCTTGAACCGCGACGTCAGGTCCACCGCGGTGCCATTGTCGCCCAAAAACAACACGAGGGTATGCTCCCGCAGGCCCAGGGTATCGAGGTGGGCGCCCAATTCACCGATCTGCCGGTCCATATAGGCCACCATATCGGCGAAGTGCGCCGGGCTCTGGTTGCCGCGCTCGCCGACACGGGGGTCCCACTTGGGGCTGTCCGGCGTCGGCTGGAACGGGCTGTGCGTGAGCATCATCGGGTAATAGAGGAAAAACGGCCGGTCCCGGTGCCGCCGGATGAAGTCCAGGGCGAAGGCCTGCACCTCGCGCGGACCGTAGCCGCCGGGAAAGTCCACCGGTTGCCCGTCGCGCTCGAAACCGGGGTTGCCGTAGCGGGAAGCCCGCCGGAGGTGATGCCAGAGGAACGCCTCGTCGAAGCCGAAGTGCCGCGGCGAATCCGGCTCCGTGCCCAACTGCCACTTGCCCGCCACCGCCGTCCGGTAACCCGCATCCCGCAGCACGTGCCCGAAGGTCACCGCCCCGCGGTCCATCGCGCCGAACTCCACGTAATTGCGGACATTGTAGAGGCCGGTCATCAGCTGCACCCGGGTCGGGGTACAGAGCGGCTGCACGTGGCAGCGCTCGAACCGCATCCCCGTCGCCGCCAGCCGGTCGAGATGGGGGGTGCGGTAGGATTCGCCGCCGTTCGCGCTCACGCACTCATAGCCGAAGTCATCGGCCATGATCAGCACGATGTTCGCGGGCCGGGCGACCGCCACGGCGGCCAGCCCCACTAGGGCGGAGCAGAGGGTCAGGGGGTGCATCGGGGTCCCTAACTCCAAGGGATGCACTCCCGCCCGGAAAGCGGGAAATCAACCCGGCCAAAACTGACGCGCCAAGCCCTGCTCTTGGGTCTCCCTGATTTCCGACATTCTAGGTCCACCGTCGAGGGAGGGACGAGAATCCCGATTTCGGGTGCGCCTTGCGCTGGCAGGTTTGGCCCTGTCACCTCGGCCGCCCCTTGCGCGCTAGCCTAGCGGTGGTGCCGCCGACGAAATCCAGCCGTTTCCGAGATCCGACCCTCAGTCCCGACCGGCCGCAGCCCTTCGAAGCCGCTCCGCCTGAAGGGCAACGACGCAGTTCGAGCCATCGGCGGTCTCCAACCACCGTGGAGCTAGCGAGCCGAATTCGCGTTCAACTGCCCGGCGAAGCCCCCCAACCTCGATCACGAGCACCCCTTCCGCCGTGAGATGGCTCGCCGCTTGCCGGATCAAGGCGCGGATCACCCGCAGGCCATC
>Ga0172372_10002331_pt1 | contig 28974 bp, 23 predicted proteins | sample LakKiv5m_2_FD_114544 | JGI IMG/M metagenome (GOLD analysis project Ga0172372, IMG submission 114544) | Freshwater microbial communities from Kabuno Bay, South-Kivu, Congo - kab_092012_9.5m | ecosystem: Environmental > Aquatic > Freshwater > Lake | place: Democratic Republic of the Congo...
AGATAGCAGATGCACCTGCCAGCGTTAAACCTGCAACTACAGCTAAAATCGTGGCAAAGGCAACAGCGGATAGAAATCCAAGTAAAACATTACCACCCAATGCACCGGCTAGATGAATAGCCACCATATTTGAACCACCAATCAGTTCTCCACCCAATATCCCATCAACATAAAATGTGGGATTTGTTCCAATGACTGAAATTGCTGCAAAGCCCAAGATACATACGAGAATAAAGAAATAACCAATGTATCCAGACGCATAAAACACGGATTTACGTGCGTCTTTAGAATTTGAAACAGTAAAAAAGCGCATTAGAATATGTGGCAAACCAGCTAGTCCAAAAATCAGGCCTATTGAAGTAGATAGCGCATTTATCGGATTGGAAAGCATTGGGCCTGGTTCTAATACCTTTTGTCCTAAATTATGATTTTTTACTGCTGCTGCAGCCAAATTATCCAGACTAAAGTTAAAATATCTTAAGCACAGAAAAGTCAGTACTGTACCACCAAATAATAACAAGACAGCTTTAACAATCTGAATCCAAGTTGTTGCTAGCATACCGCCAAACATGACATAAATCAGCATCAGACATCCCACCAGCATTACGGCAATCTTATAATCGATTCCGAACAGCAATTTAATTAGCTGGCCAGCACCCACCATCTGCAAGAGCAAGTAACAGCACACAACAATTAGGGAGCCGGAAGTAGCAAGAATACGGGTTTTTGCGGGGTCTAAACGATAGGATACAATATCTGCAAATGTATATTTACCCAAATTTCTTAAACGTTCGGCCATAACAAATGTCAAAATTGGCCAGCATACAAAAAAGCCTGTAACATAAATGAAACCATCATAACCTTTAAAAAAAACCATGCTTGATACTCCAAGCAAGGTAGAGGCAGACATATAATCCCCTGCAATTGCTAACCCGTTTTGCCGAGCTGAAATCGAATTTCCTGCCGTATAAAAGTCTTCTTTAGAATGGGTTTGCCGTGCAGCTCTCCAAGTAATAATCAAGGTAATAAAAACCACTGTTGCAAACATGCTTATAGCGGTCCAGTTGAGTGGGCTGTTTGTTGCTGCTTGTGTCTGGCTGCTAGAGACAATCATTATGGCGAGAAGCAAGAATTTATTCATATTGATACTCCCGCTTCAGTTCTTCCTTGATGCGATCGAAATGCTGATTTGTAATGTAAATATATATACCAGTAATGAGCCAGCTTATAATGATGACTAATGCTGCCATTGGCATTCCAACAGTAAGAACCCGATCTCCCATTGTTTGAGCAAGAAGTTGAGGATAAAAGCTAGCTATACCAATGAATAAAAAATAGATAAATAGAATGACTATACTTAACCACATGGCAAAACGATTACGCGCTCTAACCATATCCTTGAATTTCATATTTTGAATAATGGCAATTTCTACATTTTTTGACATATCAAAAATCCTTTTTTTGATGAATTCATACGGCATTTAATTGCTGAAAATAATCGTGATAGCGTTCCCTTAATTGTTTTTTACTAATTTTTCCTGTAGGTGTATGAGGTATTTCTTTGACCAAGATAGTTGCTGAAGGCAAAGCCCATTTATGCAGATAGCCCGACAAATAATGAATAATCTCCTCATGACTTATCGATTCGTTATTCTTTGCAACCGCAATTAATAAAGGACGTTCTCCCCATTTCGGATGTTCTGCTGCAATTACCGCAGCTTCATGAACTTTGTGATATCCCATTGCTGCGTTTTCAACTTCAACGCTGCTGATCCACTCTCCTCCTGATTTAATCATGTCTTTGGCGCGGTCAGTAATATGCATATAGCCATGTTTGTCTATCGTGGCTATATCCCCTGTATCGAACCAAAGGGCTTCAGCTTGTGAATGCTTCTGATCCTCAGAGCTATTGATATATTGCTGCACCACCGTATGGCCTCTTAATTCGAGAACACCCTCCTGAATGCCGTCATGTTCAAGTACCGTTCCATCAAAATTCTTCAAACGCATTTGCAAGCCAAATATCGGCCGGCCGCATTTGATTGCCTGCTGGTCAAACTGTTCAGGTTCACGAATAAGCTGTGTCTGATTAATAGCTCCCAAAGAGCTGGTTTCTGTCATACCCCAGCCATTTTCGAGCTGAATGCCTAAATCCCGCATACTTTTGATTAATGCAAGCGGTGCGGCTGAACCGCCTGAAATAGCCCGTTTGAGATTAAGTTTTAAGTCTGGATTCTGCTGTAAATATGTTTTTATCGAGGTCCATACAGTCGGCACAGCCATAGAAATATTGACATTTTCTGCCTGCATCAGTGCCGCCATTTTCTCAGTCTGTCCTGCAAACTGATTTGGCCAGACTATTTTTGCCCCGCACAGAATGGCATTGAAAGGCATATCCCAAGCACTGATATGATAAAGCGGAACCATAGGCATCATGGTGCTTTGCGAATGCAATCCAACCACTTCAACCATGCTTAACGTTAATGCATGCAGTACAGTACTGCGATGTGAATAGAGAACACCTTTTGGTTTTCCTGTCGTTCCTGATGTATAACATAAACCGCTGGCTTGCAGTTCTGGTATGTCCGGCCATTCATAGCTTTCAGGCTGAAATTGGATTAAATCTTCATAGAAACTAAACCGAAAACTGGCTTTAAGGTTTGGATCAATATCTCCTAGGACAATAATTTCCTTAAGAAATGATGAAAAGCTCGGATACAGGCTTTCTAGTAATGGCACATTCTCAGGTTCAACAATCAAAACTTCATTTTTCGCATCACAAATAATCTGCTCGATCTGCTCCGGTAACAGTTTAGGATTAATCGTATGATAAATACGCCCAGAACATGGAATAGCATAATGCAGTTCCATATGCTGATATGTATTCCAGGCCAATGTACCGACTTTGGCATTTTGAGAAATATTTAATTGATCAAGGGCATGTGCGAACTGAGCCACACGTTTAAAAGCATCGCGGTAAGTATAACGATGTACACTAATACCATCTGATTTTAAGGAAACAATTTGCTGCTCAGCATGAACCATCATTGCATGCCGCATAATTGAAGTAATGTTTAAATTGCAATACATCATCAGTCCATTCATCATTATTATATCCTTGCACAATTTCCCAATTGAGTCTGAATACTAATATTGCAACTATGATGCCAATTTTTTAATAATTAATTATCAATAACTTATGTTTTCATATTTTTTCAAAGATGAAACTGTTTTCAATTGTGAAATTCCTAGAGCCCGCAGTTAGGCTTTTAACATTTTCATCTTGCGCCATAGGGTTGTGCGGCTAATATTTAAATTTTGGGCAGCTGTATCAAGATTTCCATTGGCTGCATCTATAGCCTGCTGGATTAACTGTAATTCCTGATTTATTTTTACTTCTTTTAAGGGGCTTGCTTGTTCAGATACCAAGAAATCATAGTTTTGAAAAATTTCTGGAATGTGCTTTTCAACAATCTGCTGATTGAATATTTCTCTGTCTAATCTGCTTATCACTGCAAATCTTTCTATAATATTTTCAAGTTCCCGAATATTTCCAGGCCAATGATATTTTTGCAAAGCCTTTTTCAAGTAATCTGGCAGTTCCTCTATATCCAGATGATGCTTCCGAAGAAAATGTTCTATCAGCGCCATGATATCGGTACGGCGCTGCTTCAGCGCTGGCACAAATACTCTTAAAATATTTAATCGATAATATAGGTCAGCTCGGAACTCACCTTTATTTACCTTCTCTTCCAGATTCGAATGAGTAGCGGCTAGAACCCGGATATTAACCTGATGACTCACGATTGAACCTAAGCGGTTAATTTGTTTTTCTTGCAGCACCCTTAAAAAACGTGTCTGAAGATGCAGGGGCATATCACCGATTTCATCTAAAAATAAGGTGCCATTATGGGCCGCCTCAATCAGTCCTACTTTGCCATTTTTCTTCGCCCCGGTAAAAGCCCCCTCTTCATAACCAAATAATTCACTTTCCAAAATGCTTTCTGGAAAAGAAGCACAGTTAATTGCAACAAAAGGCGCTTTGGCTCTTGAGCTATAATGATGGATGCTTTGTGCCAATAGTTCCTTGCCTGTGCCGCTTTCACCGGTAATTAGAATCGTTGCTTCGGTTTTGGCATATTGTTTAGCCAATTCTATACTTTGAACAAAAGCTGGATCCTCAGTAATAAGGTCTGAAAAACTATAACGAATATTAAATTTTCGTGTAGAAACCTTTCTGAATTCGCTGCTGGATTTTTCAAAAGCATCTAAATCCTGCACACTAAGAATAAAGCCGTCTATATATTCATTTTTCAGTGCAGATAAATGTACGGCTAATTTTTTTGCTCCTACTGACAAAACCTGATGACTTTTCTCTACATTCAAATCCAGATTCTGGAAAATGGAATAGACCGATTTATTCAAGACTTGGGTTAGATCCAAGTTCAGCAAGGCTGTCATTGACTGATTAATAAAAAGAATATTTCCTGTGTCAGAAATACAGCAAATCCCATCCGTCAGCTGGTTAAAAATCTCATTTAATCTTTGCGTATGTTGCTTTTCCGCACGTATTTTATCTAAACGCTGCAAAGCACTATATAAATGATCTTGTAATGAATTACTGCTAATCGCCAGCTGTGCGGCCATATTCATACCTAAAGCCATTTCTACAGCAACAGGTGAACCAATTACCGCATCAAATTCTTGCTGCTGAGCCTGCTGTACAGCCTTCTTTGCAGCCAGATAAGAATCATAACTAAACTGTTGAACCTTCAGGGCGAAAACATCGGAATACTGAGTCAAATTTACACTGGAAGCATTTCCCAATAATGCAATTTTCTGATATTGCTTTAAATTTGAAATCGCCTGAATGACATCAAAGGCTCCCGTACGTATAGTATGCAACTCAATAGGCAGCTTTCTTTGCAGATAATGGGCAGTTGCACCCGTACAGAGTAAAATTTCGCTGCCATTTTTAACAAGTTGTTGTGCCACTTCCAACACATCAGAAATATGGCATTCTACAAAACCAATTTTGTCTGACTGTACTTTTTCAATGGTCTGTTCCGCTAGGGCTCGAAAGCCATTAATAGATGGGGTTTTAATATAACTTACCAAAATATTAATTGGCTTCTGATTCAGCATGCTACTTATCTTCCTATGATATTGGTGAACAGCTGTGCCCGCAGTCCACTTTAATTTCAATGCCGGTCATTCCTCGACCCGCTTCTGATGCTAACAGTAATAATGCACCATTTAAATCTGAAAATTCCACAAATCTACGCATGGGAATTCTTTTTAAAATTGCTTGGCCAGCATCACTTTTTAAATAGTCTTCATTAATTTCGGTCACCATATATCCTGGCGCAATCGCATTTACCCGGATATTAAAACGCGCCAGTTCTACTGCCATTACCTGGGTGAGGTGCTTCAGCCCTGCTTTAGATGCGCAATAAGGTGATACACCTAAATTAATAGTTTCAGACAGTATAGAAGTGATATTAATAATTGACCCAGCGGTTTTCTGTGCTTGCATATACGATGCGACTTCTTGTGCACACATCCACGGAGCTTTTAAATTAGTCCCAACAATGGTATCCCAATCTTGATCGTTATAATCCAAAAAGCGCTTAGAATCACCTACACCCGCATTGTTAATTAATACATGAACAGGTATCTGTTTTTCCTTAAGGTCTTGCAGCATTCGCTGAACAGCTATGCGGTCATTAATATCAAAAGCATAACTATATACTTTGATCTGATACAGCTGTTCCAATTTATCTTTTAATTGCTCTAGGCGTTTTTCACGGCGCGCGCAGATAACAATATTAGCGCCCTGCTGAGCATAAAACTCAGCGATATGCTGCCCTAGCCCACTTGAAGCGCCAGTCACAACAATATTCTTATCTTTTATATTGAACATGTTTATTCATCCTTGAAAACTTAATTTTAGATTTTTCTATTCATCAACTTTTTAGCAATACTCATACGATGAACTTCATTGGCGCCATCATATATTCTGAATCCACGCGCATCTTTGAAAATTTTACAGACGAGACTTTCATCTGTGATGGCTTGCCCACCCAATATCTGCAAGCTGCGATCAATAATTTTCCAGATATTTTCAGAACTAATCACCTTAACTAGGCTGGATTCATAATTCGCCTTGTCATTCATATCCAGAACCTGTGCACAATAATGGATGGCCAAACGTGTAGTTAAAAGATCCTGTTCATTATCAGCCAACATAAAACCGACGCCTTGATGATCACCTAGACGCTGCCCGAAAGACTGCCTTTCTCTAGCATATTCAGTAGCTATATCATGTGCACGGCGCGCCTGCCCTAACCAGCGCATACAATGGGTTAAACGTGCCGGTGCAAGCCTAACCTGAGCATATTTAAATCCTTTACCTGTTTCACCTAATACATTTTCTTTGGGAATCCTTAAATTCTCAAAGCGGAGTATTCCATGCCCCCCTGCAAAGCAGGAATCCATAGCATTCATATTTTTTTCAAGAATAAAGCCATCTGCAGAGGTATCCGTGAGAAACATGGAAGCAGAGCCATCTTCCATTTTTGCCATAATAATGGCAACTTCAGCCCCGTCTGCTCCAGTAATCAGCCATTTTCTTCCATTGATAATATAATCATCACCGTCCTGTACAGCGGTGGTAAGCAGCATTGAAGGGTCAGAGCCTGCACCAGGCGCTGGTTCAGTCATTGCAAAACAAGAACGGATTTTCCCGTCTACCATCGGCTGCAGCCACCGCTTTTTTTGTGATTCATTTGCCACAATATCCATGAGATGGATATTGCCTTCATCTGGCGCATGAATATTCATGGCAATGGGGCCAAGCGGTGAATAGCCCGCCTCTTCAAAGGCAACAGCTTTCTGCAAATGTGTCCAGCCTTGACCACCCATTTCTAAACTTGCGTGAGGTGTCAGCAAATTATATTGTCTGGCTTTCTCAATAAGTTCTACGCGCAATTCATTACTTGGGCCATGGCTATCCTGACGAAGATCATTCTCAAAAGGTTTTATTTCATGTTCAATAAAATGACGTACTTTTTGCTGCAGTTCGATCAAATCCTGAGATAATGTTTTCATGCTACTTCCCCTTTCAATCCGTTTGATTTTTTAAATCCATTTGCTTTCATGTACATTTCATAGACATGATCTAAAGCATTTCCAGATTCGTTGATCTTTAATATGTTATGAGCAGTGAAATTCTGCAGTAAGATACGGGTTTCCTGGATTTTCTGATCCTCAATATAGAAATCTACAATATTCAAACATGCATAATTTTGTTCCTGAACCTGAACATCTTGACCCTTTAAGCCATATATCCAGTTCAGTACAATTCGATTCACAGCATCATGTGAAGAAACAAGAATATGCTGATGCTGTGCTTGAAATTCCTGCAACAGCATTGCCTCAAACCAGTGGGTTATACGTTGTTCAAAGGAAGACCATGCCTCGCCTAGTAAAAAATCTTTTAATGCATATTTTTTCGGGTAATATGCTTTTCTGATTAAAATTTCAGCCTGGTCATCAGGAATATTCTTGAGACGTCCTGATTTAATTTCCCTAATCTCATCAAAGGAATGAATTATTGGATTCTTTTGGGCAGAAGATAAAATCTCGGCCGTTTGGATAGAACGCGGCATAGTTGAAGAAAAAATCCGATCCATCTGAATTGCTTTTAATTGTTCAGCAAGCAACTGTATTTGCTGTTCACCCTGCGTGGATAAAGCAGCATATTTGGGATTAACAGGTTGATGTTGTTCGTCAAAATATTGAACATGTCCATGCCGAACTAAATAAAGCCTTATATATTTCATAATTTAACCTGCTTTAATTATTTCCAGCTCCAGTTGATTCAGCTGCTCCAAGACTGCAAGTGCCTGCATATCGAAATTTTCCCTCATCTCAGCACATAACTGGTCAGCACTCTGAGCTGCATTAGTGATAGGAAAATGAAAATAATTCTGATAAATATCCAGCTGTTTTTGCTCTTGTACTGACTGAGATTCAATATAATTTTTTAAGATTTGAAAACTGCGCTGCAGCATTAATAAGCTGTACTTTGACTCAGGATGCTTTAATTGCAGTTCATGCTTTAACAGTGATTGTCCCGCTTCAATAAGCTGTATAATTCTTTCCTGATTCATTCTTTATCACCAATTATGTCGAGAATATTTTTTTCTAATTGAGGCACTAAAAACGCTGTTAGCGCTAATTCCAGAGAAGGACGCGCATTACTCAGATTCCGGTTGGCTTGCTGGATCGCAATAATTGCCCAACGGACATGCGATAAAACATGCCAATATTTCAGCTCAAACTCAGGAATATAAATATCCGAAACTTGGGAATAAGCCTGCATAAAATCTTTATAAGAACCGATCCCACCGGCGACCTGAGCGTCTTTTCCAAATCTCCAGCATTTTGAAGTGAACCAGCCAATATCTTCCCGGCGATCTCCCCAATGGGTAAATTCCCAATCCAGAATGCCGGAGACATGATCATGATCAATCATGATATTTCCCGTGCGGTAATCACCGTGAACAATAACCAAATCATCTGTTTCTGGCTGCTCCTGCTTCATCCAGCTAAGAGCAAACTCAAGTATCGGCCGAGGCTCTCTTAATTTAAGAAGTTGCTCATGAAGACCTTCTGTAAGTTGATTTAAATAATTTTCTTTTGGAGGCTTCTGAATGATTCTTTCAATTTCTGGATCAGATTCTATTAAATGAATAGCGGCAAGTTCATGCCCAATATCTTGCAGAATCTTACATTGCAAGTCTGGTTGATTAAGGCGGACTAATTTATGCCCTTCGGCAACCCCAGAAATTTTATTCATCACAAAAAATTCACTATTAAGAAAATTATCTTTTTTTTCAAATAATAGAGGTTGAGGCACACAAATATTCAGTTCATATAAACGTTTTAATAACTCATATTCTTGTTGACGGCCGGAACTTGCATCTACCACTGTAGCCGCATTCTTTCTTAACACAATTTCATAATCTTCTTGATCTAATTTGCCAGAAATAGCCCAATTTTCCTGAATCGCTCCTCCGCTAAGCTTTTTTATATTCATCGGTAAATCAGTTGTAAAATTGAGATGCTTTTCTAAAAGATTTCTCAAATTTTGAAGTTGTAAACCATCCATAGAAACTCTCCTTTTACTTCTAATTCAGCAAGGAGCATGCCATTTAAATTTAATATAAAATACAATAACTTAAACATATTCTATGGATTTCAATTTTGAAATAACGTTCCAAGAATGAAATTTCAAAGATTTTTATTATGGATTACTTCTTTCGAATGGTTTTCTTCTTCATCTTCTATATTTAAAATTTGCTTAACTGTAGAGTGTTCTTAAGCAAATATTTTGCAAATACATTCTCAATATCATTTGATGTAAACGGCGCTACATAAGAAGTATATTTGATTGCTACATTGCTTCACACCCCTGTCATTTTTTTGTTTTCAATTAGTACAGTTATCCTTTCATACCTAAAACTAAGCGATCAAAATGTTTACTGTATTATCAAAGCTATCAATTTCCTTAAAAATAGTTTGACTCAAATCTTGTATAGAATCGTTGTGTATCTAGGTTACTAAAGTGAGACTTCTCTGATTTATTAATGTGCCGAAAGTGAACTATAATTGAGACTTTAGTGATAAATAAGCGAAGCATCTATGAAATATCAACAACTCCTTCATAGAGTTTATTAAATAGGAGAAATACAATTTCAAGATTTCTAAAAATCACTCATGTATTCTAAAATCTGCTGAATATATTCATTATTATCTATACTTCGATAAGCTAATGTGATCGGGCTATACGCTTCCTCATCTAGGATGGGAAGAAACTTTAAGTTTTTTATACCAATCGCGCTTGCACTTTTTGGAATAATACATACTCCCTCACTTGGTGAAACCAATCCGAGTGGCATATGAATTTCCCTTACTTCAGTCAAATTTTGTGGTATTAGATCTAATTCAGAGAAAATATTTTGAATAAAAGTTGAAAAATTTGGTTTAGGTGTATTGGGGTACATATATATGATTTCATTTAATATTTGTGATAAATAAATGCCTTCATTATGATAATGGCCTAATGCATGATCATTATGTACTGCAAGTAAAAGCTTTTCATGTTCTAGAATTTTTCTTTTTATTGAAGGATCACTAATTCCTAGCCGTCCAAATCCAATATCAATTTTTCCGAGTTTTAAGGCTTCAACTTGATCTCTTGTTCCACACTCAACCAACTCAACTTTAATTCCATCAATGTGGCTTCTTAGATAGTCAATTAATTCTGGTAATTTCCAGTAAAATAAAGAGCTTACATACCCTATTCGTACTTTTTTATCGATTACTTTATATCTATTTACCATTGATTCAGCATGTGCAGACAAGGTTAATATCTGAACAGCATACTGATAAAAATATTGTCCTACTTCTGTTGTTTTTACTGGACGTATTCCTCGTTCAAATAATGTTACCCCTAGTTCAGCCTCTAAATTTTTAATTTGACGCGTTAAAGGAGGTTGTGCCATACACAATTTCGAGGCGTACCCCCGCACTCCGCAGCAAATCTTTATTGAACTTTTACAATACAAAGCTTAGAAGTGAAAGATGATCCTACATCAATATAATGGCAATTATCAATTTGAGTATGTTCTTTTACGATCGTATGACCTAAATAGACTTCATCGATATTATCTACAATATCATATTGATTTGAGTAGTTACGTATTCGCCCCCTACCCCAGAGTGCGTTTGAATATGATGATGTGATCCCTGGTATTTTATAGTCACCTTTAGAAATGTCTTGCTTAAAGATATTCCAGTCATGGATATCAATGTCAGCATGAACAATACCAATCTTTTTCCTTTCCAATTCAATTTCTATGACTACAGGCAATTCCATAAAGTGATTGCTAATTTCTAGTTGCTTTTGAAGAGGCAACGCGTAAAACCACTCCCCTCCATTTCGTATATGTATTTCTCTAATCTTAGTGTCATATTGACCTTTAATACACATCTCTTCATGATTTCCACGCACAGTACGAAACCATGGCTCCTCTAGTAAAGAAATACACTCAAGATTTTCATTACCTCGATCAATCAGGTCCCCTGTACAAATGAGTAAATCATTATCAAAATTGAAATTTATTGTTTTTAATTTTTGCATTAATAGGCTATAGCAGCCATGGAGATCACCAACAATAAAACATGATTTAAATTTTATATTACTAATCTTTAGAACACTCATTTTTTAATATCTATCTTAAAATACTTCGCTAATTCAGTAACCTCTATACAATAGTTACAGCTAAATGGATATTTCATGAATTCTCCCAATAATTTTGCTCTCTCTAATCCGCACGTTCTAATTGAAATCCCTCTTCAAACTCATTAATTGCATCTACCATAACGTCCCAAGAATTTTTAACCGTTAAAACCAAGACACCACGACCAAACCTTTTAGTAACAATCTTATTTCTATTAAAGCAATATGTTCTATGTAACATAACATTCCAACCTTGGTCCGTTTGAAAATATTTTTAGTAATTTTCATATTTATTCTCCTTCCCTTAAACTTCAAATTTTACCCTTTCAATGTTATAGATTTAGAGTCATACCCTGTTCATTTCCAAAATTCTAAAGCGAAAAACTTGATATAAAATCATTGTATTGATGTTGCATCAATATGGATAATAAACGCATAATTCAATTGATATTCAATCTCCATCTTTATATTCATACCAAAATTCTGAGACAACCTGAAATCATTATGTTAGAGCCTAAATTCAAGCTAAAGCCACTTAAGAATTATCGCCATCCTTATCAGGTTGAAAATGTCTCTTACATGGAAACAGGTGATCCAAGATTTACCTATGCTATGATCAGCTTAGTACCAACCAATAGAAATATAAAAAATACAAAATATTTTATTCGTGTTCTTATGATGAACGAGTTACTTAAATCTGATGTCGAATTTAATATTGCATCAGGTTTATTGACTAGCTTTATACACCCTGATGTTTCTGTAGCTACCAAAGGTAAATTGAGTCCCGTACAGGATTCACATTTATATGAAGCATTGGCTCAAACTGCCATGGATACTTTTGCTCAAGAATATAGCTATGAGTCTATCATTGGAAACCAAGATATGGCTCGCCTCTTCGGCTTTTTAATTTCTTCCATGATTGGAATTGAATTTAATCCTAATCCTGTTAAGTCTGAAGTAGCAGTTGCCTCTGAACTTTTAAAGAATCTTGATGATATTGTTTACATTTATAAAAACTACGTAGCTCTCAATCTAAGTGCTGAACTTAGGGCTGAGATAAATTATCAATTCTGGTCAGCCCTTACAATGATGACACGTAGTAACGCTTTGGTATATGCAGAGGCTTCAAAGGGTTATGATTTTTCAAGCCTTGCTGATAAGAAGACTGATTTAACTGCTAAAAATCTTAAAAGAGCTATTGAAACCAGCCTCCCTTACTTTAACAAAGCACATATTCAACGTGAAATTCGGGATTTACTAGCTCATGCTGATTTTGACTTATCAAATAAAAAAATCATATGTAAAGACATGATTATGTCTTCGAATCAACGTGGCAAAGTGAATATGCATGCATATATGAAATATAAAAATACTATTGCAATCCTATACCGTGCATATCTAGTTTCAATAAAACAGAACAATGATGACAATGAGATCAAAAAGTTAAATACAGTATTGGAAGAGTCTATATTTCGAATTTCTACTTCCTCTCAAAATACATTGACCATCAGAATACTTAAGGATCTGTTTACCTTACAGAAAAAACCATTAAATGCTTATGGAAATAATGATGTAGATATTCTTCTTAGTGAAGAAATTTCTAATATTATCAAGAGTCTGTCCCTTGTTTCTTGAGTAAAGCATTTTATCATTCTTTCATAAAGAGAATCAGATATTAGAAATATTTCGTGAGCTATTAACCTCAGGCATGCAAGTAAATTTTATAAGCCTATTTATTTAAATCTAGTAGACAAATCGATTATAGCTTCTAAGATTTTAGAAGCTATTTTTATTAATTTATTAGAGGCATTAATATAATAATTCATATATTAAATCAGAGATAATACTCGTAAAGTCAACACCAAGAAATAAATGAGATGAAGTAGTATTTAACTTCAGACTGTTTAAAACCAATATTCCATAATTTTCTACATTCATCTCATAAAGATTGTCAAAAAGGGTAACTAAAGAATTTAAATTTAACTATTAAAATTAAGTTACTTTAGTTCCTCAATGTCAGGATTATTTTCTGAATACTCATATTGAGATAATAATTCCCAGCATTCATTTTTCTTCGCCCATTCAGAAATCATCCTTCCTTTGGCTGTTTCATGCAGGTATTTATTAACTTCCTCTGACCAAATCAGAATCTGTTTAACAAGTCCTTCAGAAAGCTTTTGATTTAACCAGATTTTTTGAAAGTTAATACGGCTTCCAATTTTTTGAGACACAATTGCTACTGTATATGCAGTTATATTAGCTTGGAAAGCAGGAAATTTTGACCTGATAACTTTCTGTGCAGTTTTAAATATAATGGTTTGTGCAATAATATTTTTATAATAGGTGACATCAAATTGTAACTGCTTATCCTCATCGGTCGACTGGATCATATTCATAAATGCAGTAAAGTTCTTTTGTCCGCCCAAACTCACCAGATCAGGCTTTTGCTCCCATGCACAAACATATTTGGCTAATTCAGTTTTAGTAATTTTTCTGCTAGTAGGTATAAGCTCCTGTATGCGTTTAATGCCAGCAGGAGTTTTGCCCTCACGCTCAAGCATTACTTTATAGCTACCCCCAGCTCTTTCATAGAACCATCGACTTACACCATCAGGGCAGTAAGTTGATAGTGCCAACTTTTCAAGATTAATATGATAAGGTTTATTCGCTGAGAGATCTGATTGCTTGACCGCATTTTGGCTATTCGCATAGCGTGAAATATCTGAAATCAGTTGCTCTTCTTCCAGAGGGTCTGTTTTTCTTAAAACAATGATTTTCGCAGGTACATGTACAGCTTTCAGGTTAACTGCTGGATTTTTTTTCTTGGTAAAGAACATGGAAGCTGTTGTTTGTCCTCCATTGACGATTTGCATTCCCTTTAACCAAGAGATACCAATGCCACCGTTTTCTAATCTACCTAAATGTGCTTCATCTGCAATAATTACCACACCATTGTTGTAAGCCATGAAACGTTCTGGCTGATCAATTAAAGTATCACGGATACCTTTATTTACTTTTCCTGTCTGACTTAAAAAAGATCTAACGTTTGCCTCTAGAATACGTGGTCCATACTTTTCATATACATATCTTAAAGCCTCTCCAGGAATTACAGTCATTGCATAATCATACTCTCCATGCTCATTTGGAACCCACACACATGGAAGTGGACTACCAGAAACTTGTTCAAAATTAACAATGAGTTCATCTCTAGGCTTACCTTCCTGTAGATGATTAAATAATCTTGAAATATCAATAACTTCAAGTTTTATTGTTTTACCTTGTATTTCTCTACTCTGAAATTGACGTGTTTTTGCCACCCTGTCTGTTAATACATAAATTCTTATCTGTTCAAATTGAGAATAACCATCTTCTATCGTACGAACTAATGGGTATGCTTCATGAGACTCATCCATTTTTGAAGATAGCTTTTTTTCAACACAGTATTTGAGAAATCTCAAACAGCGCTCAGCTGCTGCTTTAATTTCCGAGTCAGGAATATTTTCTAGCTCGTTATTGCCACTATATTCAGTAACATATAGATCCAATTGATCGGCTTCTTCAGAGATTGCAAAGCCGCTTAAACGGAGTATACCTTGTATATTTGCATAATAACGACAGACCTCAGGCTCGAATGTCATACCAATTTCTGCCATATGCTGAGTAACAATTTCAGTAAATATAACTTCTTCATATAAACCTAGTTGATCTGATTCTTCAGTACGTGTTGTTATTTCAGCTTGAACATCATTCTGAATATTTTTTAAAAAATCAATTAATTCCACTATTTCCAATTCCTAATTTCTGAAGAACTAAATTTAAATCGATAGACTGATGTAAAAAGGGAGTTAAATCTATTTCATATTTAGCGTGCCTTATATTTACAGCAATATTTCCTGGTACCAATCTTGGAAAATTTTCATCAACTAACCAAAAGAATACATTCTCAGTTTTAAATTTGCGGATATAGTTTTCTTTCTCACTTTCTAGGTATCCAATTCTCAACAACAGGTTATTAAATCTAGAAAGTTCTGCTGGATAATCATTTAACTGCTCACGAACTAAGTTAATTCGCTCAGTTAGTGTTTTACCTAATGAATCTATAGAAAAACGATACCCGTTTAAAAATAATGGTGATTTTTCGCTATCATCCAATTGTTCCAGAGAGTTTATTTTTCCTATAAATCCTTTATTGGATAAGGTACTTTTAATTTCAATGGCTCCATTACCTATCTCGAAATCCTTTAAACCATCTAAAGGTCCTTTCCATGAATTTAATACTTCATTTATAGGTATATTTAATGAAATTAAACTATACAAAGTTTCTAATTCTCCTACCAATCCTAGTTCCGCTTCTTGGGAAAGGATTTCAGAGCCTTTAGTCATAAACGAAAGCCAAGCATTAATTCTATTAAGAATTACAGAAACTAATTTATTATCACTGAGTGATTGATGCTGGATTATCGTGTTACATACATCAACAGCAATTTTTGTGAATAAATCTAAATCTCCTTCTACTTGGCGTATTAATGCAATACCTGTACCTACTTCATCTTTAAGTTGTTGAACCTTGAAACCTTGGGTCATTGGCAAATTGAATTTATTAAAATAACTTTTGGAATAATTAATCTTAAAAAAAATTGCCTGCTCATAACTTGTAAGATTGTAACCTGCAGCAATTGACCAATTACTACAGTTATATATAGGTATAGAAACCCATCCTGTTTGGTTATTAATTTTAGATAATGCTTTCCATGAAGTGGAAATTTGCTGCTCAAATGGAAGAATCATAATTCGTCTCCCATTCAGTATTATTTACTATATATTCTACTTTTTCATCTAAATAGCTAAATGGGAAACTTAATCCAAAACCTAAATGGTATATCTGAGTTAGGATACAAATTTTTGGGATCTTCAGGTAAATAAATTATTAATAATCCTTCTTCAGGCCTGCCATTACTAATATTTTCAATACCTTTACCCCTCACGATTCGAGTGCTAATACCATTAGGTACTGTTGGAGTTTTTTTATCTTTCTCTGGATTTTTTTTTGCATTTTCAATAGTAAGTCGCAGTGCTTCTTCCCATTCTAGGTTGCTCAAAGGAATATACTCATCACTTGATGAAAGCAATTTACGAATTGCATATCTATCACTATGGCGCCCATTAATGGCACGTTCTGCTCTGTAAACAGTAATTGATTCAGATATATTAACCGGTCTATCTAATAGGCCACCACTTTTTAACACTATATTCCATGAAGTTAACTCCCCTTTCTTAACCATTTTTTCAATAAAGTTTTTAAGCAATATATTATGTACTTTATAAGATTCTTTATGGGTCGTATATTGTTCAAGGAAATTAATAACATGTGTATAATGTATATTTTTCCAATAATAATGACGTTCAATATTTGAATTACTATTTTCTGATGTATTATCCTTACGTGATGGTAATGCACTTGGTTTAGGCAGTTTATTAACCAAATCTTTTAAACTGTTAAAATTTTTTTCCAGTATTTCTTTATCATGATAAAAACTAACAGTTTCATTTAGTGAATTACTAAAAGATAAAAGTAATTTTTTTCCATTTCTCATTTTAACGGGAGAGGTAACCAGTAATACAGAATGTGATTGGACTTTTAAACCATAATCTCTTGGAGTTCCACCACTATCAATCATTAAATTAAATTCTTCTCTTAATTCAAGCGAAGCATCTGCAATATGTTGAAACCATTTTACTAAGTCTGTTGTAGTATAAAGCCTACACAGGTCGAGATACCCTGCGCGATATCCAAACCATCTTCCCATTTGCATTAAAGTGTCATACATTTTTGATGCACGTAAAAAATAACTAACACATAGCCCTTCAAGTGTGAGTCCACGTGCTAATTTATCTCCTCCAATAGCAATGACTTTTAAACCGCCTGCACTATCTGCATAATCAAGAGCGTCTTTAGCTGTACCATTAATCATTCTTACATTAATTTGTTCCATTATCTCAGGTAAAAGTTGCTCTACAGCTTCCCATGTTGGTAATGAGTCTGAGCATAAATCTGGGACTTCCTCATTCATTTTTAAATTGGTAGGTATAAAGTCATCTTCCCATAAGTATTTTAATCTAGATAAAACATCCTGATTATCAATACCTCTTATGATTCTTTGACTTATTTTTTTTACATATTCGTCTACTTTTTCAAATACTTCCGTCTGAACTGCATTAAAACGAGTTACATGGATTAACATTGAAGAATGCTCATCTCCCTGTTTACGAAGTTGACGAACTGTACATGCAAGAATGAAAGAGTCAATTGCTTGAACAAGTGATAAGGGAATACCAAATTCTGATTCATGATAAGGTTTATGACCACTCTTATGTTTTGTCGGCATCCAACCAGCTTCGCCCTTGTCAGTATTATGGTCATCTACTTCATGAATAATTGGTAACTGGTCCTTTCTATTATTTTCTCCCTCATTTACGCCAAATACTCTAGAAGGGCCTATATAGTTTGATGGAGCAGCCAAATTTATGATAAAGGATTCAGGAAAGAGATCTTTTCCTTCATGTTTTGTTTCAGCTTGCTCATGAATATAAATATTTGCAAATGGTGTCGCTGTATACCCAATATATGCTTTACGAGAAAATAGATGAAGTATCTGTCGGATGAGACTATTAATTGCTTTTGGTTGATAATTTTCATCAGGCACCCCCTCATCAAATCCTTGTTCTCCTGTGTCGACTGAAGCATGGTCAGCCTCATCATCAATAACAAGTAAAGGGAGATTCGTAACAATCTTTCGCCCTGTCTCATGATCAGTAGTATTAGATACATGGTCATGAATCCATTTATGTAATCTTTGTAATACTGTTTTATTTTTTTTAACTACAAATAACCAAGGCCGTTGTTCAGGACTAATACCCGCTACTTTCGCTAAATTTTGACTAAAGTCTCCATTATCAGTTCTATTGGTTACATAGTTTGGCCTTAAAACTCCAGAATCAATATTACCCACACCAATAACTCTAATTTTATCTGGATCAGGATGTGTTTCATAACCCAAAAAACCTTCATCTAAACGCATCTGGGTTTGAGATCGCAGGTTATTATGCATACCTGCCAGAACAATTATAATTTTATAACCAGCATCAGCAGCTTTACAAATTAAACCGGTAAAATTACCTGTCTTTCCAGATTGCACATGTCCTACTACTAATCCTCGTCTATCCCAAGGATCAGTTCTTTCAGGATCTTCTAATAATCCTAGAATTCTATCTGTAGAATCATCTAATGCTTTTAAAGCAACCCAAGGCAACTTTTTATCTTGCCATTGCTTATAGCGATGCCAATATTTCCACTCTTTTTTTCTTTCATTCGTTAACCAAGGAATATGGCCACTTTCATTGAGTAATATATTATCTTGTCCTATCCAAACGCTATAACGCCGGATAAGCTCTTCAATCACATACTCTCTATCAAGATTATCTTTGTATTTAGGATCTAATAAGGTCGCTAAATCTATTTTCTCATTAAGGATCTGTGTAGTAATTTGGGTTTTATCTGGTGTATTGTGCAAAAGTGTCTGAACAATTTGAATAACTTGGTGTTCATTCTCTCTAAATATATTTGACATTCCGCTTTTGTCCTAAAAAACATTACTCTTATAAAGTGCAAATTAGATCTGGATAATTATTAAATGGCTCAGTAGTTCGCAAATTCATTTTAGCTTCTTCAGGAGAAAACCCCTTTATTTGCACCATATTCTGATATACAGTTTTTAGAATATCTAAAATTTCTTCTGATGATTCTCCTGAAAATCCTGTTAATGGTGCTTCTTTATTTTCTGCAGTATCTAGCCAAATTCTTTGAATTGGTACAGTTTCCTCGATCACTCTTAACATAAGTTTTAATTCTGGAAGCAGATTTCCAGAATTATTTAATACAGAGTTAATAACTGGATGATCTAAATCTATCTTATATCGCATTCCACTCTTTGAATGTTCAGCCTTCCAGGCTTGCTTAACTTCAACCTTATCAATCTTAGTTTTAGTAATTTGTCCACGATAAATAAAAACTTTGCGTGCCCTATTTCTCGTATCTTCAGCATGACTAGCTAACCATTTACGCAAATAGACTGGTGGTCGTGCAACAGCTTTTCGAATATCAATTTCCCACTCTTTATCCATTGTATTGGGGATATCAAGTCTTATTCTCGCCAGCTTATGAATCTCATCCTTCACCCAAACTTTTCTTTGGGAATCTGAAGACTTAAGACCTAACCAGCTACCTGCCACTATTAATCGCTCATTGCGATAAACATAAAAACCCTGTTGAGCTATCCATCCATTTGGTCCTTCTGCTTCTTTCAGCTCTTTCGCAGTTAAACGATCTTTATGAGGTAATACGTGACATTCAATTTTAATCTTCGTATTTTTAAAAGGCTGAACTGGAGAATTCCATGGTTTGGATGGGTGACCTGACAAAAAGGGATCCCACGGTTTAATAGCTTTACCATTTATTTGGATAGTAAGTTTTTCTTTATTTTCCAAATAACGGTGGAAGACCATAGATAAATGAGATTCGATCTGATCTATAAGATTTAACCAGTCATCAACAGTAAACTTTGAAGATATGATCCTATCCAGTTCTTCCCAAATTACCATTGTTCCATGACCAGAATCATTTAGATCTTTAGTCAAATCTTCAAGTTCCGGAAATGGACCTTCTAATAAATGCCATCCACCATCCTGCTGATTGGCCAAGACATCTAAATCCCATCTGAGGCTATGAGTTCCATCCTTACCACAAGATACGACAGTCAGTTTTCTACATTGAGAAAACGATGCAGTTTTAAGCCCCAAACCAAAACGTCCAAGATCTTTAGCATCCCTTTGTTCTAATGGGCTTCTCCCCCCTAGTCTCATTGCTTTATCAATTTCTTCAGCATTCATGCCATTACCATTATCCCAAACAATGACACGACTCTTTTGACCATCCCAGTTAAAAAGTAGATCAATATTATTTGCCTCAGCACTAATACTGTTATCAATGATGTCCGCCAATGCAGTCGCTGTGTTATAACCCAACCCTCTTAAAGCTTCGATCATTGCACTTGCTTGTGGAGGGGCATTACGAGATTTAATATGACTATGCATTGCTTACTTCCTTCGTACTCTCTTCTTCTTTCAGGTCTTCTTTTACAAACGTAATAAAAGGTTCCAGATATTCAGAACGTGAAATGTGTCTTAATTTGTTTAAAGCTTTTGCTTCGATTTGTCTGATACGTTCTCGGGTAACATTAAATTGGCTACCAACCTCTTCAAGAGTAAGATCATTATCATCTTTAAGACCAAATCTTAGTTCCAAGATTTTTGCTTGACGCTCGTCTAAGTCAGCCAGCTGTTTATAAATCGCCCTTCTTAAGTCAGCTGCCAAGATCACATCTTCAGGACCAGAAAACGGGCTAATTATTTCATTCTCTTTTAAATATTCATTTTCTTCATCTAAGATATCATCAAAAAATACTACGGCATGATTAGCGCTTATTGCCTTTTTAACATTCAGCTCTGAACATCCTGCTTTATGTGCCAGTGATGAAATCGTAACTGGTAAACTTTCTGCTTCCAGAGCTTTCTTTGCAATTTCAACAGAACTGACTAATTCATACATATGTACAGGCAATCGAATCAATCGATTAGTATTAGCTATCGCTCTGGTAATTGATTGTTTTATCCACCAAGTTGCATATGTTGAAAATTTATAACCCAATTGATAATCATAACGATCAACTGCAGCTAATAGCCCTATGTTACCCTCCTGAATAAGATCCTCTAATGGCACACCGGACAACGCATATTTTTTTGCAAAATAATTTACTAACCTGAAATTTGCCTTAATTAATTTTTCACGAACTTTTTTATACTTGATAATAGGATGAATGATTTCTTTAGCATCAATACCAATAAAATCTTCTTCTACAATTCTTAATAATTTTTCTAAATTTTTAAGTTTAGGGCGTGGAATATATTGATTACTTTCATAAAATTTATGGTTTTCCCTTAACTGAACTACAATATCCCAAAAATTTAAAGTTTCATTATTTTCTTTTGTTTCTAAACTATTTTCGTTATCAATTTCACTTGTTTCATTATTTTTAATTTCACCACTAACTCCTGTTTCCTCATCAACTTCACTTTCTTCAATAATCAGTTGATTTTCTTCTGTATTAGAGGAATTTTCAAATATATCTCCTACTGTTGACCAATAATGAGCAGGTAAATTAGCAATATTCTTGGCAAGGACCAATAAAGCAATATTCATTTGCAAGCCAATTCTTTCCTCCTCGTCTCGATCAATTAATTCAAACTTTTGGATTTGTGAGAAATAAATATTTAATGAAAAAAGATTGCCTTCTAGTTCATAATTCAAGTTAATTAAACTATCTTCAATAAGGCTATCTGATGGGTTAATACCATCCTCTTCATAATTAGTTTCGAAGGGCTTAAAGTCTTCTATTAAAATACCCAAATCACCAAACAGATTTAGAATGACTGGTAGCACTGTATCTATATATGCCTCACCAATATCAATCTTAAAAGCTTGTAATATTTGGCTATATGAAACCGTTCCTGTGGTTGTACTTTGAATTAACAAATCATATAAATGAGAAAATTTGTCTTCTATATTTATTATTCTTTGTTGACTAACAGGTAGATCAATTTCAATATCTGACCAATCAATCGTATCTATATCAAGAATTTGATGATTAACTATTTTATTATAAATTGTTTCAGCTTCCACCAAGCAAGCTAAGTCATTCTCAGGAACCTCGATTTCTTCATCACCACACCAGTGGTCAGACGTATCTGAAGCCCAGCCCGCATCAAAAGACAAATCTCCATCTAACTCAAAATTAAAATCTACTAAGTGACTGTCAACATCCTGTATTAAATTTTGTTCCTTTTCTATTTCTTTACTATCTTCAAACTCAATAATTGTCTTCTTAAAACTAACTATTTCTTGCTCAATCTTAGATTCAGTAGATTGATTTATAATTTGATCAGTGATTGCTTCATTAGGAAGATTCGGCTCACTGGTAGCATTTGTTGTCTTATTTTGTACCTCCGATATAATTTCCTTTATTTTTTCAACACCACTTTCTTCTGCATAATCAATAGCCGACATTCCTTTTGAGTCGATCAATTCTAAAGAAGCTCCAGCTTCGATTAAATACTGAAAAATATCTGGTTGTTTGAAAATTGCAGCTAACATTAAAGATGAAAGACCTGCCGAATCTACAGCATTTAATAGGCCCCCTCTTTCAATCTGTAATCTCACAGCATCTAAAGCGCCAGCTTTAATAGCAACTTTTAGCAAAGGACTCAAAGGTTTAGTCTTATATGAGATTTTCATATTATCATGGAAGGTTCAATCTAGACCGTTAATCAGTTTTAAATTCTAGTAATCTAGTTTCTTCTAAATTGTTACTAATATAACACCAAAAAAGTTGAAAAATAATTCAACCAAAAGGGAATTTTAGACTATTTAGTATAAAAATATACTGGAAGATTTTATTGAATGCTATTGAAGTCTCACAGACTTCATTTAATTTTATCTATCAAGTTTTTTAAGTCTTGTGTGATTGACAGGACCTGGTATTATGCATGTGTTTTTTAAGTTATCAGGCTACTATGAAAGATAATGATATTTTAGTAATTGATCTATTCTCAGGCCCAGGCGGACTCGGGGAAGGATTCGCCTCTTACATAGACGATAATAATAAGTATCCTTTTAAAATAGGCATGTCTGTTGAAAAAGATCCACACGCACATTTGACGCTAACAACCCGAGCTTTTTACAGACTTGCTAAGCAACATGGCTGTCTAGATAACTACTATCAATACCTGAATAGCAAAATTTCTAGGGATGATCTCTTTAAATCACATAAAGAAATTTATGAATTAGCTTCTCAGGAAACGTTAAAAGGACCTTCTGAATTAGGTAAAGATAACGAGCACATTCATGCCAGAGTAAAAGAGCTCACTGAAAATCATGCAGGACCTAAAATATTAATTGGAGGTCCACCATGTCAAGCTTATAGTTTAGCTGGTCGTTCCAGAAATGCCGGCAATAAAAACTATGTTGCTGAAGAAGATCACCGCCATTTCCTTTACAAAGAATATTTAAAGGTTCTATCGATAGCTAAACCTGATGTTTTTGTTATGGAAAATGTCAGAGGAATTCTTACTGCAAAAGTTGAGAATCAACTCATATTTCCTCAAATTCTTAATGACCTACAAAACCCTTCAAAGATTACGGGATCAGAAGCTTGTCCTTCATATCGAATATATTCCCTTGTTGAAAAAACTGATGATGCAGATAACTATACTCCAGAAAAACTTAACTACCTGATTAAATCCGAAGAATTCGGGATTCCCCAAGCAAGACACCGCGTTATTCTAATAGGTGTAAGAGAAGATATTAAACAGATACCAGATATCTTGGATAAAAAGATTTATCCTAAAGTTACTGTTAAAGAAGCTATTGATGATTTACCTAAATTACGAAGCGGGTTATCAAAACAAGCTGATTCTTATTTCTCTTGGCAGCAGGTTGTTTCAAGAAATGCAGAAATATTAGGCAAATTAAATAATATCGGTGTTGATGTGAATCAAACAGATCTTCAACCATATGAAGATTTAAATAGAAAAGAGAGTGTTCATAAGTATAAATCATTAAATCAAATGCCAGATCATTTAAGGAAATGGATTCTTGATCCTGCACTAAATCTGGTACTCAATCATGAGACGAGAGGACATATGGAGTCAGATCTGCTCAGATATAGTTTTTGTGCATTGTATGGTGAACAAAGAGGATTCTCACCTAAAGCTGAGAATTTCCCTGTTGAACTTGCTCCCCAGCATCAGAACTGGAATTCAGGGTCTTATAATGACCGTTTTCGTGTTCAAGTTGCTAATAGGGAAGCTACAACCATAACAAGCCATATTTCAAAAGATGGTCATTATTTCATTCATTACGATCCAAAGCAGTGTAGAAGCCTTACTGTAAGAGAAGCAGCTAGATTACAAACCTTCCCGGACAATTATATATTTGAAGGAAATCGTACTAATCAGTATACGCAGGTCGGAAATGCTGTTCCTCCCTTTCTAGCACATCAGATCAGTGAAATTGTGTTTTCCTTGTTAAAAAAACATTATCATAATTTTTAAAAATTAAAGTTCGATGTTCAGTAATAATTAAGTGATCATCGGACTTTTTTTGTGACCACAAGTCCTAAAAGTAAACTTAAGCTATTTCAATAAAAGATCTTTCACTTGGTAACCATTCAGAAATAAGATCAATTACCGTATCTGGATCTTTGGTTGCTCCTCTAATACTACATTCCCATATAACAGCGACTTTCCAGTTATTCTCTAATAACAAATTTATTGATTTACTGTCATTCGCTTGGTTCCGCATTATTTTTTCCTGCCAGAATTCAGTTCTGGTGGCTGGTAATTTAAAAAGACGGCAATCCTTATGGCCATGCCAAAAACATCCATTTACAAAAATAACAGCCTTATATTTAGGTAGAACGATATCTGGTTTACCAGGCAGATCCTTTACATGAAGACGAAAACGAAATCCTTTTTTATGTAGTAACTTGCGGATGAGTATCTCAGGTTTTGTATTCCGGCCTTTTATACCCGCCATCATGCGACTTCGGGTAGAAACATCAACGATATCTACCATGCTTTATACTCAGCTATTCTGCTTTAACACTTTTGTCAGTTGATTAAATTCTTCTTAAACATGAATCAAATCTGTTTCATTAAAACAAATTTGGTCTTTAAATATAGTTAGGCTTTATGAATAACTGTGACATATGTGTATATCTTTACCGCCTGCCCACATCAAATACTCATTCTCTATCGCCTGTTTATATGCCCATTCAGCAACCCGGTGTGAACGCTGAATATCTGTTAAAAAACCTAATTGAGAAATTTCCCTCACTATAGATTGATCATGTTTATAGTTCCGCTCCTGCCATTGCTCTAGAAAACTGTGTGACGCCAGATAATTACTTTTTAATGAATTGCACTTCTCATCTGCCAAGACGAAATTATGCCCTGTATCAGCAGGATATAGAGACCAAGGAATGAAATGATCCACCGCATATCTGGTCTTCTTAAGACTTCTTCCACAATAGAAACACTGGCATTTCTGGAGCTCAATCAGAAATTCTGCTACCTGTCTTAATTGATTACGGTTAGGCGCAAACATGAATTTATCAAGGTCCGGCAGGCCATCTAATACAACCAGGTTTTGCTTGTTCAGTCTTACAAAATCAATCCACCGTTTTTGGCAAAGTTCCTCAATAATTTCACTGAACTGCCTCAAACAATACATTACCTTGGGAAAAAGCTTTAGAGATTGTCTGGAATCATCCAGATTGTAAAGAAACTCGACGGTCTGGCCTTGTAAATTCTGCAAATATACAACGGGCATCTGCTTAACTGTTACTGCAATAGAACACTTGAGACGATTCCAATAAATCTGGTCTTTTCTTAAAGCTGCAAGGGTTTTAAATCTTTGTTGTGCCTGCTGGATCTCGGTAATAATTTTTGCCTGTTTTCCAGTACTTTGCTTGATTATAAAGGGTTCATATTGGTTAAACTGAAATGGCAGAGACTGTTTCCAGTAAAGATCAATAAATTTTTCAGCAATATCCAGATAGTCCAGCTGCAAGGCTGCACCAGTATCCTCTCCTTTTTCAATTGCCAGTCGGGTAATACTTATGAGCAAGGCAAACTTATAGGTTGAAGTAAAAGTGCCGGATTGCAGGATCTGCTGAATATGTTTTAAGAATTTCAGCTGTTCTTGGGGTGTAGGAACCAGATTAGTCATCTTTCTTCCAAAGCAGATTTAGCCACATTTCAGGTCGGTCAGGTCTTCTATCTTCAGTAAGCCACAGATTTAAAAGCTGGATACCTGATATATGATGCAATAGTTCTTTCGCCTGTTCTTCATCTAAGTCAGTAAATACCCTGCCATCTTGTTGACGGTCTGTACTTCCATACTTGAAAGACATATAACAGACTCCCCCACGGCGTAAAGCTCTATAAATCCGTCTTACAACCTCTGGAAGCCTAGCACGCTCACAATGCAACAAAGAAGCGCATGCCCATATTCCGTCGTATATACCATGCTCATTCAAATCATAAAAACTTTGGTATCTGACAGGGATTCCTGTGAGCGCCGTAGCCTTTTCAACTAAAGCTTTTGAGTAATCCAATGCTTCAACCTGATAACCTTTATTCTTGAATGCCAAGGTATCCCGTCCTGAACCACAACCAAGATCAAGGATATGTCCATACTCTGGAATATTCTCTAAAAAAAGATAGTATAAACTCTCCATATCTACATCTAGAGTAGACTGAACAAATTGATCTGCATGTCTATCGTAATAATCTAAAGTGGCCATTTAATTGAAGTTATTGATATTAAAAATCTAAGAATAAATCAACTTTAATGCTATAAAGCAGTTTTTTCTACTTCTAAAATCAAGTTCTTCATCCATCCCGACTTTTTAGCTTCTAAAAATTTTTGAAAATCCTCCTCTCCTAATGAGTCCTTTAGTTTTTCTATTACTGCCGGATCTACAATTTGAGGACCCAAAAAATATAGTGCTGAAATAGCCCAGCCGGCTGGCTCATGTGCATACTGAAAAACATCCAGACAACGGGTGCGAATTAAACGAACAGTTTGCCCATAAAGTTTAATTTCCCTAGATCTTCCCGTTGTATAGAAAACATGAATAAGCGGCACCTGCATACTTAATCCTAGACGGTTTGCCGCTATGCCACCATGTTCCTGAAACCTGAGCGCCGTGGCTCTAGACAAGGTTTGCAGTACAGCAGCAATATCAGGTGATAAAGGTTTATTTTTAAATTGGCTTAATTTATTCCTTTCAACTTTATAATAAACTTTTGATAATATGGTATGTACTTCACCCGATAGGATAAATTTATTTAAAATCCTTTTTAATTCTTTGTTTTTTAATTCAACACCAAAATCTAGATTACAAAATAATTTACCAGCTTCAAACCTTAGATATTTTTCAATTATTAACTTTTCCTTATTACAACCACACATATTTTTAATTCTTAAAAATCAGATTTTATTCTAATTTTCAAAAATACAATATAAATAATAAATATAAGGGAGATCTATATTTTTTATTCTAAAGATAATCCAAAGTACAGAAATTTTATCCATTTTTTATAGTGTAACGATCTGGCGATTATAGTGTAACACACGTATTTTTATAGTGTAACGAAATGCCAATTATAGTGTAACGCTGCCCTTTTTATGGTGTAACGCATCATTTTTTATAGTGTAACGTACATATCTTTTATAGTGTAACACCCTATTTTTTATAGTGTAACGTACATATATTTTCAGTTTTTTATCGTGTAACGGTAGATATGTTTAATTTTTAATCAAAAAAATTAGTTAATCAGGTAAAATCGTTATAAAACCCTCAAAAAACACCTATAAGTTTGCAAACACACTTTTGGAGTGCTGCATAATGCTTTTAAGCGGGTTAATATAAATTACCTTATAAAAATAGGAATTAATAATATGATTAATCCTTCTTTAATACTCTCTCAACAGGCCAAAGATTTAGGTAAACAACTAATTAAGGAGCTCAACATTCAACCAGGGATTGGTATTAGTGATTACTTAGGTGTTAGCAGAAGATATCACAATATGGATGCCATTTTTGTGTGGATTCAAAACAACATTGATGAAGGTAATTTCAATTATGATATTAATAAAATTAAAAGAAATTTTAAGTTGTTAATGCCTGAATCTTTATCTGGGTTTTAATATTACCAATCTGATTTAGAATTGGTTTCCTTAGTTTTAATTTTATTATTGCCTGAGGCGCTTTCCCTTATCTTTCCCAGCAACTTTGGGGGTTGAATAGAGATAAGGGTGGCCAAGGCAAAAATGAATCATTTTAATTCAGCATTTCCAAAGCTCGGAAATAGCAATTAGGTCATGGCCAGTCAAATATCACATCTCTACTTTTAAAACAGTCCTTTGCGAAACCCATGCTCGGTCGGCAACTTTTACTGTGTTATATCCCTATTCAACCGGCACGTTCAAAGCGCTGACCAAGTACTTCGGCAAGATAAGATGGATGGTATTGGAAAAAATCTTTCTCACCCAAAACAAATACCTAAAGTATAATTCTTTTACAGTGAATAGAATCAATAACTTATAGTCATTAAAGTAGAAATCAAAACGGTAATACCAAGGTTAATTCGACTCCACAATTGGAAAAAATCTTTCTCACCCAAAACAAATACCTAAAGTAGAATTCTTTTACAGTAAATAGAATCAATAACCTATAGTCATTAAAGTAGAAATCAAAACGGTAATACCAAGGTTAATTCGACTCCACAATTGGAAAAAATCTTTCTCAACCAAAACAAAATATCTAAAGTAGAATTCTTTTACAGTAAATAAAATCAACAACTTATAGTTATTAAAGTAGAAATCAAAACGGTAATACCAAGGTTAATTCGACTCCACAATTGGAAAAAATCTTTCTCACCCAAAACAAATACCTAAAGTAGAATTCTTTTACAGTAAATAAAAT
>Ga0172372_10002332_pt1 | contig 28967 bp, 16 predicted proteins | sample LakKiv5m_2_FD_114544 | JGI IMG/M metagenome (GOLD analysis project Ga0172372, IMG submission 114544) | Freshwater microbial communities from Kabuno Bay, South-Kivu, Congo - kab_092012_9.5m | ecosystem: Environmental > Aquatic > Freshwater > Lake | place: Democratic Republic of the Congo...
AAATCATCAAAAACATTTTGCTTTTTCAACTGCGTACCCGCGTCATGCCATTTTTTTCCGTATTCTCCGCCACCTCTTAAGTTGGGAACTGCATATACACCCCCCTGTTCCATCCATACAGCACTGGCAATACTGAATCTTGGTGGCAAACTGACGTTAAATCCTCCATATCCATACAACATTACCGGATTTGTGCCATCAAGCTTCAACCCTTTTTTATATGTGATCAGCATTGGTACTTTGGTACCATCCTTTGAGGCATAAAATACTTGTCTGGATTCAAAATCTTCAGATTTGAAATCAATTTTAGGCTGATCGTATAAGGCCGCTTTTCCCGTTTCAATATCCAGTGCATAAATGGTGCCCGGGACAATATAATTGGTAAAGGAAAAATAAATGGTTTTTTCCTCCCGCTCTGTACCGGAAAAAGAAGCCGTCCCTAAGCCGGGCAGGGAAATATCCCTTATTTTGTTTCCGCTATAATCATATTGAACCACCATGGAAAGTGCATCCTTCATATAGTGAGCAAAAATATATCCTCCCCCTGTTAACGGGCTCAATACCTCCTGACTTTCAGGAATCAGATCAGTCCAATGATCTACATGCGGATTACTTATATCTGCTTTTACAATCTTCATATTGGGTGCTTTCAAATTGGTAACAATTAATATATTATCACCATCAACATCAAGCACATCATGGTCATTAGTGAAATTATCCACAATTTGAATTAGTTTATCTTCAGAATTCGTGATGTCCATCATATATAACTCATTACCTGATGTTGAGTTTGCGGCAGATATAAAAAGAAACCTCTGATCATCACTTACTACACCTCCCACATATCTTCGTTTTTTCTCTAAACCAAAAACAACCTTATCTTCGCCTTGCGAAGTCCCCAGTTTGTGATAGTACAATTTGTGCTGGTCAGTTTTTGCGGAAAGCTCGCTGCCATCAGGTTTATCATAACTGGAATAGTAAAACCCTTCATTACCTTTCCAGGAAAGTCCGCTAAATTTGATATCCTTTAAGGTATCGCCAATCATTTTCATGGAGGATGTTTCCATAACTATCACTTTTCTCCAGTCACTTCCACCTTCTGATATAGAGTATGCTACGAGTGAACCGTCTTTGGTAAAACTGACAGCATCCAGTGAGGTTGTCCCATCCGCTGAAAACGTGTTAGGATCAAGAAACACCTCTGCAGTCCCCTGTTCATTCTTTCTGTAAAGCACAAACTGGTTTTGAAGCCCATCATTTTTATAAAAATAAGTATAATCTCCTTTTTTAAAGGGTGAACCAATTTTTTCGTAATTCCAGATTTTTTCGAGTCTTTCCTTGAACTTATTCCTGAATGGAATTTTACTGAGATATCCAAAGGTCAGTGCATTTTGATTATCTACCCATGCCTCCGTCTCCTTTGATAAGTCATTTTCAAGCCACCTGTAAGGGTCTTCAACACGCACACCAAAATATTCGCTGTATATTTTCGCATCTCTTCTGGTTTCTGGATACTTAACTGGTATTTGAGGAAATTTTTCCATCTTTTTTTGCCCAAATGCAGTCATACAAATCGTCGAAAAAAAATAAATTAACAATCGCTTCATTTTAAACTATTATGTCGTTTAAATTTTTGAAATCCGGTGTAAAATTTCAACTTTAAAAAAATATAAAAGGCAAAGATAAGTGTTTATCAATTTCCTGCCAATCTGATCCTCATGTATATACCTATATCAAACGATATTCTATAACTGTGTATTTACCGCTCTTCAAACACAATTCGGATTCTGTCCCTCAGGTCGATGATATGCGCTGTTGTTGCGCTGTCTTTATTTCTGTATTTTTCAAGTAAAATATCAATATTCCGCAGTGACCTTGCTGCCAGAGAAGATATATCTGTCTTCCGTACCGCATCCTCCTTACTTTGTAATATTCCTGACAAAGCCTCAACATATAATTTCTGAAGATTCCTTCTGTAAATATCTACTGGTTTTCCGGATTTTATTTCATTGAAAATATGATTTGTCAGCTCTTCCATCATTTGTGCAGCAGTAAATGCCCTTTCACCATTTAAGGCCTCATTTTCAAGCATTTTATTGAGTCGCGACCTGCTTAAAAGCTGATTGATAGTGCGTTCATGAATGCCTTTTATTCTGTCAGTCGCTCCATACTCCTCAATCCTTCTAAGAATTTTTTCGTCAATCAACCATTTTGGTGTAATCAGCACCTGATTGATAATAAACTGCAAAGACTGCTGTTGCTTGCTTTTTTCAACGTGTGTATATATTTCCTCTCCTTCGTCAGCTGATTTCATAAATTCGTATACACCTCCAATATTTGCCGTAACATGACCAATATATCTCGAAAACTGCCCCACTACATTGTCATATAATTCATCTAGCTCCTCAAAACCCTTGGTGTCTTCGCTGGTCCATTTTATAAGGTTGGGGACAATTCGTTTTAAGTTTTTAATTCCCAGCTCTGATGCATACACGGAGTTATCACCAAGGTCCTCAGATTGTGCTGTAGGATCACCTGCAAAAAATCTTTGTCTTCCAAACCGATACACCGGATCTCCTGACTTTTCTTTGATCATTGCATTTAGTACGGGTCTTTCGTCCTCAGGCGTACCTGCGCCTTTAAAAAGGCGGTATCCAAACTCTATGGACCATTTATCATACAACCCAACATCTGGCATCAACCCAACATTTCCGTCCTCAGGCTGAGCAACATAATTAAACCTCGCATAATCCATAATGGAGGGAGCAGTGCCCATACGATGCGTAAATGAAGGTGATCTCAGGGAGTCCACAGGATAAGCAGAACTTGATCCGAAATTATGAGGTAACCCAAGGGTATGACCAACTTCATGCGCTGCCACAAACCTGATCAGACGTCCCATGACTTCTTCCTTAAATTTAGTCGTGCGCGCTTCGGGGTTTATCGCAGACGTCTGCACAAAAAACCAATTGCGAAGCAGATTCATTACATTGTGGTACCATATAATATCACTTTCGATAATTTCACCTGTTCTGGGATCATGAACATGAGGGCCCATAGCATTCTGTATGTCAGTACTGACATATCTGATGACGGAATACCGCACATCCTCGGGATCCCAGTCCGGATCCACTTCTTTACTTGGCGGATCCATGGCCATGATCGCATTTTTAAATCCTGCAGCTTCAAAGGCAGGCTGCCAGTCATTGATTCCCTGCTTTAAATAGGGCCGCCATTTTTCAGGTGTTGCGGGATCAATATAGTAAATGATGGGTTTTGCAGGTTCCACCAGTTGGCCTGCAAAATACTTGTCTACATCCTCCGGTTTGGGTTCAAGCCTCCACCGGTTTATAATAGTCCTGTTTGCGGCCTTCTGGGCATCTGAACTATAATCTGTTTGTCTGATGGAAAAATAACTTACCCTGGGGTCATACAGGCGGGGCGTCATTGGTTTTTCAGGCAGTAAAACAAATGACTGCGTCATTTCGACAGACAATGTTCCTGTAAGCTGATTATCCGGCAAAGTTGAACCCGTATAGGTGAGAACGTGCTTTACCCATATATTTTCAGGAAATGCCTTCATTTCCTGAACAAATGAACGTTTAGAATCCAGACTGCGAATACCAAAACTTTTTCTTTGTTCGCTGCTAAGAGCACCAATCATTTCTACATCTGTTGTAAAAAGTGATTCTACGTCAATCACATAAGAGGTACTATCCTTACTATACGCTTTTATGTCAAAAATAAGAATGACGGGTTCAAAATTATTGTTTCTTACAGAAATAGAAATAGGGTCGTCAAAATCAGCTATACTATTATAGGAAACACTTCGAAGTAAAATTTTATCATCCTTTTTTTGCCAGCGTATCACCTGCTGAGGTCTCGATTCCACACCAGCACCTCCAAAGTTGAGATTCTTTACAAATCCGGAAATTCTGCTGGTGATAAGTATCTCCTTCTCCAAAATGTCTCGGGATATTTCAAAATAATTTTTATCCTTTACCTTATGTATTGTAATCATTCCTTTCCTGGAAACAGCATCTTTTGTAATGACATCACTGTACCCTTTGCCTTTCTCGTCCTTTTTCCGGTCATTCTTTACACTGTCCTGCTTTGCAACTGTTACAGGAGCAGCAGGAACAACTTTTTTACTACAGGATTGGAACGTTACAAATACGAAAAGGAGTAGACTGGCAATCAGCTTTATATTATTCATATTGCAATTTTTATGTGGTCACCGTCAGAGTGACTCGTTTTTAAATTTAAAAGGAATTCGCATTGAGAATTTTCAATCCGATGGATTAGAATAATCCCATGCTTATTTATGTTATTTTATTTTTCAAAGATATCAGGATAATGCAGATACTACAACGATGTTGAAGTAATTATTTTAAAATTTCTCCAAGTTTTTTAAGCAATAATGGTTCCATCACCAAATACCCGGCTTCGGCAGGGTGTACTTCGTCATAACTAAGTCCTGGTTTCATTCCATATACATTATTGACCATTTCAGAATAGTAATCCAGATATCCATAGTTATTCTTTTGAGCCAGTTGCTTGATCATTCGGTTCAATGCAAATACCCTGGGGCCAGGATCCAATGCTGGTCTCCAGGGAAAACTGGCAGCCGGCAAGACAGAGCAGAGCACAACTTTTATATCTGCTTCGGCAGCAAGAGCAGCCATAGAATGGATATTGTCTGTAATTTCTTCAAGCGTCGCCGGACCCTGGTTTTCAGCGATATCGTTAATGCCGGCCATGATGACGACTACATCCGGCTGAATATTAATAACATCCTGACGAAAACGAACCAGCATCTGCCCTGTGGTCTGACCACTAATACCCCTGTTTACAAGTTCTGGATTTGCCCGAAAAAAGTCAGGTCTCATTGTAAGCCAGCTCTCTGTTATGGAATTACCCATCAATACAATACGCTTTGAATTTTTTGCAGGAAGTTTTAGATTTTCCTGCTTATACCTGTTTAGATTGCCCCAATCAGGACATATTTGAGTTGTCTGGGAAAAGACAGAAAACCATGGAATGCATATGGAAACACACAAGAGTAAATGTCTTGAAATCATCTTTAAAGTTTTAAATCATTTGATGAGGGTACATTGTCCCTTTTGTTTTCGAAACTGGTTTCTTGGGGTTGTATATTCCAGCTGATAAATGTATATGCCTGCCTGCAAAACTTCCCCCTGATTATTTAATCTTCCGTTCCAGCTTTCCTGAGGATTATCCGTTTCAAATATGTTTTCTCCCCATCTGTTCCAAACGGTGAATCTGTAATTTTTAATACCGTCAAATACACCCCGGCCATAAAATGTATCGTTCAACCCGTCACCATTCGGCGTAAAGGCATTGGGCATGATAATATCAACTATGGGTTCAATGTCAAAAACAACAACTGCTGTATCAGTGCATCCTGACTGATGCATAACCACCTGTACAATTTCATAAATCCCTGTGTCCCTGAAAGTAAATACGGGATCTTTGATGTAGGATGTTCCCGAATTTCCAAACTTCCAGAACCAGGATACTGCATTCCGGGAAGCATCAGTAAAGGTAACAGTATTATTAAAAATTGTAGGAAGTTCCGGCTGGTAGGTAAATCCTGCATCCGGCTTTTCAAGAATGGTAATCCAATCCGGAAAAGTTTGTGACACTTTACAGCCAATTGGTGAAATTATATCCACGGTAACCGTAAAATTACCCGTTTGGGTATATCTGTGTTTTGGACTGATTTCCTTACTGATATTTCCGTCTCCCAGATTCCAGGTAATATTGTAAGTATTATCAATCGGCTTGGAAAGATTATTGAAGAATATATCTCCAGGCACACAGCCTATGAAATTATCGGGCTCAATTATAATCAATGCCGGGACAGGAAAATATGTTATTTCCTTATTAATTAATGCTTTACAATTATTTTTATCAGTGACTTCAAGTTGCACCAACTTTTTCCCCGGCGTTTCAAACTCAAAGGCCGGATTTTTAACCACATCTTTTTCATTTTCAAACTTCCAGCTCCAGCCGACAACCGAGCCTGCCTCAGCAACAGATTTATCCGTGAAAAACACAGGACCCGCCACACATGTGTCGTAATCATAGGTAAAGTCGGCCCGAATCGGGGGAAAAACATTGATTCGGACCCTTACAGAATCCTTGCAGTTCTCCGCATTGGGAATATCACGATTCAATACCATTTTTCCATCATAAGTACCAACTCCGGGGAATATCGCCTTTAAATCCCTTGTATTGAAGGTACGCTTTTGACCGCTCACATCAAATTCCCAGTAATAGGACAATATCCTGGAAGCTTCCGTTGATAAATTGGTAATATTTACCAGCGAGTCTCCACAAAGATTAATCACGGAAGTATCTCCTTTCAGCTGGTCCGTATCAATTTTAGCATTTACGGCCGACTGACAATTGGTAACATTAAATTGAAAATCACGCTGAATGATACTGAGTAACTGTCCGTTTCGAAACTCTTTGACACACACCCCAACAACATACTGTCCTGTCAGATTTGGTTTTCCATCAATCAACCCAGTATTAGCATCTATAAACACCGTAGGGTTGCCAGCCATTGGCTTTGAAAAACTGTAAAAAGGAAGCGCAAAAGTCACCTGATTAAACGGAGGTCTGCAATTGAACGGATTGGGCGTAACTCCAGTGCAGGCATCTGCCGAACCAACTCCTGTAGAACCATCCGTACCACCTGCTGTTAAAGGTGCACAAAACTCATATGTGATCTGATCCCCGTCCTTGTCCTTTGCACTGTGATCAAATGAAATTGACTCGTTTACACATATGACTACTGGAGGAAAATCATTGAATACGGGGCTGTTATTACAGGTTTGCTGGGCAAATGGTGTCAACTCTATTGTAAATGCCGCTCCCGTAGTGCCAGGATTGACCAGATTACTTATGGTATTGTTTCTGCAACACCGCTGATATGCTATCAGATATGACTCGCTTGCAGATATTTCCAGCCTTACATCAAACTCATATACCCCTTTGTCTACACCAAGATTTGTAGGGACAATAAGGCATGGATTAGGAGCTTCAATGGGTATGGCTGCAATAGATCTTGGATTGATATTTGAAATTGTTTCCACATATCTCCAGTTTGTTCCGGAACCCTGATAGACCCCAAATCTTGCGTTTACATCAAATGGAGCACCTCCACTTCTGGAGTCGCGATACATAGTAAATGTTATTCTGAAATCAGCAAATCTGCCATTGGCACTTTTCCCCAGACAGGTATAAGTTACATCTCCTCCTACAATATGGAGCGCAACCACATAGTCAGGTAAAAGAAATATGCCAGTAAAAAATAAACCAAAAATCAATTTTTTAAGCATCTGGTATGCATTTGTACCTACTGATAAACGTCAAACAGGTATTCAAAGTTATAAAGATTAGTAAAAATCAGTGTTTAACTTTTAATAAATTGTAATACTATCATCTGAGTAAGGTAAAATTACCCTTTTGTCTCACCTTTTCCCGCCGTGGCGATAAATATTCCAGAACATACAAATATTGTCCGAATGGTTCCAGTTCTCCTTTTACATCCCTTCCATTCCAACCATTCTCAGGCTCATTGGATAAAAATATTTCCTGTCCCCACCTGTTATAAATTTTTAAGGCATAGTATGCCACGCCACCAAAGTTCCCGTAAGGTCTGAAAACCTCGTTTAAACCATCCATATTAGGGGTGAATGCATTGGGAAAGACAAAGCTGACTTCAGGCACGATATCGATCCATTTATAAAGTGTATCAGAGCAACCAAAATTATTAAAAACAATCTGAGAAAGCTGAACAAGGCCGGTGTCCCGAATCGTAAAAACAGGATTTTGAACAAATGACCTGTCAGCACCAAATGACCAGAACCAGGAAATACCTCCACTTGAATTGTCCAGCACTGACAAAGCTTCTGCGGACTGATTGACCATTTCCGGACTGGTTGTAAAACCGGCTTCCGGTTTGGGAAAAATAGTTACGATTTCTTCAAATGTCTTGGTTGTCCTGCATCCAATAGGAGATACAATATCCAGCGTTACCGTATATGAACCATGATTTGAGTACAGTACTTCAGGTTCCTGGCTGGTACTTTTGGTTCCGTTGCCAAAATCCCAGTTTAACTGGTACAGACTATCTACTGGTGCTGATAAATTTCGAAATGTAATGCTTGCCGGCTGACAGGCATCTGTTTCATCGGGTTCTACAATGACCAGTGGTGGTACAGGCAACCACCTTATTTGTTTTTGTATCGTATCAGCACATCCGTTTATATCCGCAGTGATTAATTCAATTTCCTTTATCCCTGGTTCGGAAAATAAGACAAGTGGATTTTGCTGGTCAAATTCACCTTTCTCAGTCTGCCATTTCCACTGGGATACCGAACCTGCATCAGCTGCTGTATTGTCATAAAACTGAACCGGACCAGCGGTACAGGTGTCGTAAACAAATGTAAAATCTGTCTCAATTTTTGGAAAGATATTGATTGTCAATTGTGCCGAATCTCTGCAACCTTCATTTCTATTGATATACAATCTTCCCTGGTACGTTCCGCGTTCTTTAAAACTAAGGCTGATATCTCTTGTATCAAATGTTAGTAATCCTTCCGGCGTAGAAAATTCCCAGTCATAACTGTTGATAAATTTTTCATCCGAAGTTGTATTTTCTACATAAATGGTATCCAGCTGACAAAAATTGAGGACAAAATCACTATCTGCCTGAAGGGCTGACCCAATGCCGGGGACGATCAAAGGCTGGCATGGTTGCACATTAAACTGAAAATCTCTTCGCGCACTTGATAGCAACTTTCCCTGGCGATATTCCTTGATACATACACCCACCACAAATTGCCCCGAAATCACGGGAGTTCCGGAAATCATTCCCGTATTGGGATTTATTGTTACTACAGGATCACCTGCCAGTGGAGCACTGAAGCTAAAACCAGGAAGTAAAAACCGTACTGGCTGGAAAGGGGGTTCACAAAACCTGGGATCAGGGCTCACACTATTGCATCCGCTACCATTTTGCTGACCGCCTGAAGTCAGGGGTGCACAAAACTCATAAATAATCTGATCACCCTCTGCATCAGTTGCACTATGATCAAAATTCAATGGCCTTCCCGAACAAACAATGATTGGCGGAAAGTCATTAAAAACAGGAGAATTATTGCAGGATGCCAGTGCATCAGGGGTTATCTCTATAGTAAAAGCTGCACCGGTTTGATCCGGATTTAAGAGATTGCTGATGGTGGGATTGCGGCAACATCTCTGGTAAGCTACCATGTAATCAGTAGAGCTGGATTCAAGCTCCAGCGTAAATACATATCTGGCACTTTGAACACCAAGATTAGGGGGTATGAGAATGCATGGGTCATTATTATTTGGGGGAATTTCAGTAAGATTTGAGGGATTGACGCGAACCTGGCTTACATAATCCCATCCGCCTGACGCATTTTTTCTGAAAAGTCCAAATCTTGCATTATTATCAAATGTGGCCCCTCCGGATCTTGAGTCTCTGTACATCGTGAAGGTAAATCTGAAATTCTTTCTGTTATTGGCAGGATTCGATCCAAGGCATTCGTACCTGACATCTCCACCAATAATATGCAACGCTGTAATTTCTTTCGGACCTAAAACCCATCCTGTCAGAATAATAAAACTTCTTACGATAAAATTTTTACAGTATATATTCATGACGACGGAGATAAAGATGGTTGGTTAATAACGCTCCCATACAAATCATAATCTTCGGCATCCGTAATTTCTACCCATGCAAAATCCCCTATCCTGACAAAATCTTTTTGGGCATCAATCAGTACTTCGTTGTCCACCTCCGGTGAATCGTACATTGTTCTCCCAATAAAATATGGACCTTCCTTTCTGTCTATTAATACCCTGAAATACTTACCAATCTTTTTCTGATTGTGACCCCATGATATGGATTGCTGAATCTCCATAATGGCATCTGCCCTCTCCTGCTTCACGTCTTCAGGTACATCATCTTCAAGCATATGCGCCGAAGTGCCTTCTTCATGTGAATATTTAAACACGCCAACCCTGTCAAAAGCCATTTCGCTTACAAAATCACAAAGTGAATTAAACTCCTCCTCCGATTCCCCTGGAAATCCAACCAAAAAAGTTGTTCTTATACTTATTCCCGGTACTTTTTCGCGGGCTAGCTCTATTAATGATTTCTGCTCTTCCCTCGTTGTCTGACGCTTCATGCGTTCAAGTACAGAATCAGCAGCATGTTGAAGCGGTATATCCAGATACGGACAAACCTTTGGAAGGACTGCCATGGCATCAAAGATTTCCGTAGGGAATTTGGATGGATATGCATAATGCAGTCTGATCCATTCTATACCCTCAACATTGTTTAATGCTGTCAATAATTCTGATAATGCTCTTTTCTTGTACAGATCAAGCCCGTAGTATGTCAGTTCCTGCGCTATTAATATCAATTCCTTCACACCGACGGATGCAAGTTTTTTGGCTTCCTCCACCAATGATTCTATTGTTCTGGAAACATGCTTTCCTCTCATTAGCGGTATGGCGCAAAACGAACATGTTCTGTTGCACCCCTCTGAAATCTTCAGGTAAGCAAAATGTTGAGGCGTTGCTATAAATCTCTCTCCAATCAGCTCGTGCTGATAATCTGCATTAAATCTGGCCAGTAATGCAGGAAGCTCCATGGTTCCAAAATAAGCGTCAACTTCCGGTATTTCTTTTTCAAGATCATCCTTGTAGCGCTGTGATAAACATCCGGTTACATAAAGTTTGTCAATACCTCCCTGCGATTTAATCTGTGCGTACTGCAGAATAGTATTTACTGATTCTTCCTTTGCCACGTCAATAAATCCACAGGTATTTACAATAATGACATTGGCAGGCTCATTACTTTCATGCACTACATCGAAGTCATTGGCCTTTAACTGGGTGATTAAATTTTCAGAATCAACTATATTTTTTGAACAACCAAGCGTAATTACGTTTATTTTATCTTTTTTTAAAGTTCTGGTCTTCATATATTAAAAATCAACGCAAATTTAACTTTTCTAATTCTTTTAATGAAATGTGCATGTAGCACCAGATCACAAACATTCAAAATATTTTCAGGTTCATTTAATCGGCAAAAATACCAAAATCTGTGTGCGATACAGCACAATCGCCAAATTATAAGCCTGGCATCATTTGTCAGCTGGATTGAAAAATTCACTATATTTACATAAAGTTACAAATTAAATCCTGCTTTAATAAAGTTTTATGCATCTGAATATTTATAGATGGCTTACAACCCTTTTCACCATTCTGCTTGTATTGTTCCTTAACGGATTACTGATTATTCCGGGAGTAGTTTTACCTCCGTTGGGAAAACTCCTGGATCCTTACCACGGAGTATGGAATCACCATGGAAGTAAAGACAGTGAGTCCTTTGAAAAACATGAGAAAACACTGACCGAAAGTGCCACTGTTTATTACGACCACAAACTGGTGCCACATATACATGCCGGCAATTTGGAGGATTTAATGTTTTTACAGGGCTATACAGAAGCGCGGCACAGATTATTTCAGATGGAATTTATGGCACTTGCCGCAGCTGGTGAATTGTCTTCTGTCATTGGTGAAAAAGGTATTCAGCATGATTTATCAATGCGAAGAAGGGGTATGACTACAGCTGCCGCAAAGACTGTTGCTGCCTGGGAGAATATGCCGGAATACAAATATGTACAGAAATATATTGATGGTGTAAATGCGTACATCAATCAGCTGAACTACAAAGACCTGCCTTTTGAATGCAAATTATTGAACATCATTCCTGAAAAATGGACTGCTTATAAATCAGCACTGGTATACAAGCAAATGGCCCTGACACTGGCCGGCTATTCTGATGATATGGAATATTCAAACCTGCTCAATATACTTGGAACAGAAAAATTCCATGATCTTTATCCTGAAACCGAGCAGATAGAAAATCCTGTAGTGCCGGAAGACTGGAAATTTGATTTCGATACGATATACGGAAAACCTCAGCAAAAAACGGCATACGCTGACAAAATGATTCCAAAATCATTCCATGAAAACAGATACAAGGGTATTGGTAGCAATAGCTGGTCTGTCAATGGAAAAAAATCAGCTTCAGGCGCCCCGATATTTTGCAATGACCCCCATCTTTCCCTGTCACTTCCATCCATTTGGTTTGAATTGCATTTGCTGACAAAAGACTTTAATGCTTATGGCGTTTCCTTCCCGGGTTTTCCGGGAATCATGATAGGTTTCAATGAATATATCGCCTGGGGAGAAACCAATGTATGTCAGGATGTGGAAGATTTATTCCTGATAGAATGGACTGACCAAAGCAGAACAGCCTATTTGCTGGACGGCAAAAAAACAGAAGCCGTTTTAAAAATTGAAAAAATTGATGTCAAAGGAGGAAAAACAGTTCTGGATACAGTAAGATACACGCACTGGGGACCCGTAGTACTTTTATCCAAAGATAAGAAGCATGATATTGCTATGAAATGGATAGCGCTTGAGGAGCCCGACATGGCTGAATTTATGGTTTTTGTCGATGCCATGAGCAGTAAAAATTATGATGACTTTCTTAAATCAAGTGACAGGTTTATCAGTCCTGCTCAAAATTTCAACTTTGCTTCAAAATCAGGAGATATTGCCATCAGGGTAAACGGTAAATTTCCTGTCAGACACGACCAGGATGGCAGATTTGTAGAGTATGGCAATAATTCGGAGTATGACTGGCAAGGTTATATCCCCCGAATTCAAAATCCTCACGTGGTTAATCCGGACCGGAATTTTGTAGTATCTGCCAATCAGCGCAGTACTTCCAGGGATTACCCCTATTACTATACCGGTTTGTTTGAGCATTACAGAAACAGGTCCATCATCGACCGCCTGAATGCCAGAAATGGATTCACCGTTAAAGATATGATGAATCTTCAGACCGATGCTTATTCTGTTAAGGCCAGCGATTTTGTTCCCGTCTTGTTGAACTCCCTGTCAAAATTCACCCTGAGTCCGGAAGAAATTATCTGGGTCGATGCCCTTAAAAAATGGGATTTTAATTATCACAAAACCAGCAGAGAAGCTACATTTTTTGACATGTTCATGGCAAGCCTCAATGAAGAAGTCTGGGACGAATTTACCCCTTACCAGGACAGTCTGGATATTATTTTACCTAAAGACTGGCGATTGCTTGAATTGTTAAAAACGCAATCTGATCATCCCTTCTTTGATCACAAATCAACCCTAGAAAGGGAAAATGGACATACTTCCATACTCAAAGCTTTCAAAAGTACATTGATTAAAATGGATGAATGGAAAAAATCAGGAAAATCAGATCAATGGAGCGTATATAAACCGCTGAATATTTTACACCTGACCAAAATACCTGCCCTTTCCAAAAAAGGACTTGAAGCACATGGATGTACAGACGCCATTAATGCCACTGGCAAATCCTATGGACCAAGCTGGCGTATGATTGTTCACCTGGATAAGGAAATAGAAGCATATGGCGTATACCCCGGCGGGCAGTCTGGAAATCCTTTCAGCCCTTACTATGCCAATATGGTAGGCGATTGGCTCGACGGAAAATATCACAAACTTGAATGGTCAAGAGACATAACCAGCTGGGATAAAAAACCTCTTGCAGTATGCGTATTTAAAAAATAAAATTATGACAGACAGCCTGAAAAATATATCTCTGATTGGCATTACCTCCCTCTTTATGCCTCTCTTTACAGACTGGTGGTGGTACATACCTGTATGCTTTACCGGCGCTTTTTTGTGGCCTGTTTCCGGAGTTAAAAATTTTGGTATTGCATTTTTAATGGTTTTTCTCATCTGGACCGGGTATGCATGGTATCTTGATTTGGATGCGCATATGTCGGTTGCTGCAACTTTGGGGGAAATTTTTGGTGACGTACCACCTGCCATGATGTACCCGGTCAGCGGTATAGTTGGTGGAATACCAGGGGGATTAGCGGCTCTTTCGGGTTATTTATGGAGTAAATCCAGAAAAAACTGAAAACCCGGATAGCCATACTATGCAATACGTATTCCGGAAATGGAGCCGGATATAAACTGGCATGCCAAACCCGGGAAATATTATCTGAAAAGTCAGTGGATTCAGAAATTTTTTCAAACCATTGGCCGGAAACACTGGACAAGTTTGACCAATCCTGGATTGCCGGAGGAGATGGAACTATTCATTACTTTATTAATAAATACCCCAAAACTATTAAACCCGTAGGACTGCTGGGAGGCGGCACGGGAAACGATTTGAAATCCTTCATCTATGGTAATCCTGCGCTTGAAGTGCACATTCATAAATTACTGGAATCCAAACCATCTCCAGTAGATGTGGCACAATGCAATTCCCGGTATTACATCAACTCGCTGGGCATAGGTTTTGATGGCATCGTCCTTCAAAAAATGGACACAATCCGTTGGATCGGAGGACATCTGGGCTATCTTCTGGCGGTAATTCAGGTTATTTTTTCGTTCAGGGAATATAGTTTTCAATTGTACACTGGAAGTGAAACAAAGACCATAAAACCCGTAATTCTTGCTGCTTCAAATGCACAACTTACTGGAGGAGGCTTTAAAATTGCCCCAAAAGCAGCACTTACGGACGAAAAACTGGATTTGTTATACACAGATCCTCTCCCATGGTGGAAGCGGCTAATGGTTTTACCCAAAGTTGAAAAAGGACTGCACCTCCCCTATCCTTTTGTCTATCATATGCATATCAATACATTCCAAATTACATGTGAGCAAATCGTCCCTTATCAGCTCGATGGCGAACTATATGAAGACAGTCATTTTGATATCCGGATAAGCGACTGGAAATTACAGCTGCTGCAATAAAATAACATCTCCGAAAAAGAAAATTTTAACTCCGTAAATAACCGGAGTTTCGTGTCGATTGGGTCAGAAAAATCTGAAACTAATTAGTTTTTTTTGAGATTTCTCTAAAACTGAGGACAGAAATGATCATCATTGTCATAATTACCAATGTAAGTCAGCGAAATTTCAAAACTGCCATACTGCTGACCATCTCTCACCAGATAAGTTAATGGTGAATCATAACTAAACCCAACAATAAAATTATTTCGCTCCAGGCCCGTCATGACAGAAAATGACTCAAAGCCCAGAGAAGATTGATTTTTAACGCTTCTGATCCACGGACCAATATGCAGATATTGGCCGGTTCTTTCTGTTACCTTTAGCCTGATGTTTGTTCCAAGTTGAAGACTTAATGATTCACCCTGGGCCATGACCACGGCACGAGGATGTATTTCAGTTTTATAATTCAGGCTGTAGGCCACACCACCATGCCATGTATATCGCGGATAAAACTGATTGATTTTCTGAATATCCTTATTTAAAATTGATTCATCATTGTAAAAGCTGAGATTAGGCCTGTTGATATGCTGTCCGGCTAAGCCTGTATGCCATGATAGCTTTTTACTTACCTGAACAGCATAATATAAGCCAACATGTAAGTCCGGCACAGTTAAATTGTTGGGAGGTAAAAACTCCGAAGTGGATAATGTATATCCGTTTACGGCATTAAACTGATCCTGAAATGTGAGATGGTCATAGTTTACAGAACGCTGCCATACCCCGCCCTGAAATCCAATGCCAAGATATTCCTTTCTTTTTTTGCTCAGGGATTTATGAAAGGCGCCATTGATCATGATAGCATTCGTATTGACCTCAAATAGCGAAATCCTGTCAGATGTGAAAGTCAGTCCAATGGCAAACTGATCAGGGTTTGTTCTTTTGCCAAGTCCGGCATCGAATTTAACATCTCCAGATGCCGTAAATGTCTTTAACGGATTGTCCAGTGCCGAACGCCACTGATCACGATATACCGTAGAAATACGAAATGACCCCCCATAGGTTCCGGCCATTGCCGGATTGACAGACAATGGCGCAGCATAATTCTGAGTAAACTGGGGATCCTGGGCATATATGACTGTACTACTGCATAAAAATAGTATTACAATATATCTGGACAAAATTGCCGCCATAAACCGAAAAAATTTTTAATTAAATACAGGGACAAATATATATAAACAAAAAATGACTAAGGATGGTTTCTAAAAAAGTAAATTAAGGTATCAAGGTGACATCCCCGTTATATCTCAATAACCTGCCATCTGTGAGCTCAAAATCAACAATAATAAGGTAAACACCTGTTTCAGCGTTTTTGCCATTGATGGTGCCATTCCAGCCAAATTGTGGTTCACCGGAAGGAAAATCTTCTCTGAAAAAAACAGGAGAACCCCATTTATCAAAAATTCTAAGGGATTTGATTCGCTTGATACCTCTTTTTTGGGGTATATAAAAAACATCATTATTAGTTTGCATTGCTGAAAAACTAATGATATTCGGTATTCCGCTGAAAATCGACTCGTCTACCGTTACAAGTATTCTTTGCCGATAACTGCAAGCAGAGTTTGAAGGTGTTACGACAATTTCATAAATCGTATTCCTTGATGGGGAAATTTTAAGTGGAAGACTACAGGTATCCTTGCATACTGGTTGTCCGCGCTCCAGAAGGGTTAAACTAAAATTCCATCCATTGAAATCAGAAAAATCAGGCAGCCAGAATAATGTATCCCCAAACTGCACCATGTAGCTTTCTTCCAGTCCAAGGGACAAAACAGGCGCTGCAAACAATTGGACAACAGTATCCAGCATACATCCCAGGCTATCCCTTATAACAAATTTGTAGCTGCCCGGCTGCAAACCGGAAAACTCCGTTTGCCGACCAGCGTCCTTACCATTGATCGTAATAGTATACGGTGCTGTACCATCCAGGAGGGAAAGTGAAATCTTTCCCAGTTCGGCATTTTTACAAAGTGGTTGTCCTACCAAAATATCTGCCTTTGTCAGATTATCCCCAAGCTGCCTTACATCAATGGAATCTTGAGTAATACAACCATTACGCTTATCCTCAACTCTGATGACGTACATTCCTTCGCCCTGTATACTTACAACCGTTGCCGAAGGACTGCTAAGTATATTTCCGTTTGAGGTTGTCCATATGGCAGCATATACTTGTCCCGTATTTTCAGGTTTAATTTCCAATTGCGATATTGTTTTGCCACAAACCAGATCACCATTTTGATTAATGGCAAACTTTGGGGCTACGGTATCTTGTACTACTTCAAAATTCAGGCTGTCCGGACAAAGCTTCATTGGCCTGACAAAAAGCGTATAAACCCCTCCATCAGTTACATTGATATTATTGCCTGAAATAAGCGTGCCATTACTTGTTCGCCATTCAACCAATGCCTGTGCATCACTGGTTTGTGTACGGAGTTGAATTTGCTTTCGGATGCATGTCAACGTATCGGCAAACACCTGAAATACAACGGTATCTGTAATTTTATCCACGATAAAAGAACTTGAATCTATACATCCGTTCAACCCGGTAACCACTACTGAATACATTCCTTCCTCGCTAATGTCCACAGTGTTCTGAACCCATGTGGTACCTTTTGATGAACTCCATTTTACTTCATAAACCTCGGTAGCTGTTGAAATACCAACAGGTATACTGATTTCCTTACAACCAAGGCTATAAGAATCCTCTACGGAAAAATCCGGCAGTGAAAAATCGCCTTTAATTTCAAATGGTTTATCCGTTATGCAGCCGTTTATTCCGGTGACAATTACTTTATACAGACCAGTTTCCTGATAAACCATATCCCAGCCATCAAGCTCCGTTCCGTCAGGCAAAATCCAGCGGGCATTGTCAATGTCCGATTCCAGTGCAATGGTTGCAATTCCAATAGGGTTAAAACAATTCAAAGAATCATAGTAAATCTCAAATTCTGGACGAAGCGTATCCAACGCGATGGTAAAAGTTGTATCAAATCTACATCCGTTGCTGCCAACAGCAGACAATTCAATAATACCGGAGGATCTTGTAGCAGTTCCCTCAACATCCTGATAAACAATGTTTTGTCCTAACCATTCTGCAATCACAGGATTTTCAACCCATTCTATCTTTACAAAACCCGTATCAGTGTAACAATTTATATCGCTGATGGTCACAGATACCGGCAATGGCCTGAGTGTATCTCTTGTCAATATCAGCGAATCCCGGATAATACAGTCTCCATCACTGATCACCGTAAAATAATATGTCCCTTCTGTGGATGTCGATGCAGTAAGTGTTGCGGAACTAAATACTACAGGATTGGTTTCTGACCATGCTATCTGGTCAAAAGCGTCACGTGGAACTATTTCTATCAGTGCACTATCCCTGTTGCAATTCATTGGTGTGACCAGAACATCATATTTTGCAAAAGATTCATTTTGAAAGACCTGGGCTATTAAAGAATCCCTGCAGCCATTGATGATAGAATATGCCCTGACGAGATAATTTCCCGGATCATTGACAATGACAGGATTTGGCAGATAATTGTCTGTCCAGGTATATTGTATCGTCGGATCAATCTCCTGCACCTGCAGGATAACCTCCTTGGTATCACAATCCAGAAGACCTACCCTATCCAGAATGATTAATGGTTTTGTTGTATCCTGGAATATATCAAAAGTCTGAATCACGGAACATCCAAGACTATTGGTAATCTGAACGGAATAGGCGCCACCCTGCGTGATGACCACATCTTCTCCCGAGAATGACAATCCGGGACCAGTCCATTCAAAATCAAGTGAATCTTCCGAAGCTATCACTTCCGGTACTACCTCTTTTAAAATACAGTTAAGCGTATCTGCCTGAATTTCAATATGCGGAAACTCCCTTACATCATCTACAAAAAATGAATCAACTACAGAGCAGGAAGAAATAAGATGAATGATTTCCACAAACTTCCAGCCCGATTGGGTTACTTGTGCCACAACACTTTCTTCTGTACCGGTAACAACATCCGTCCAGAAAATACGGACTGAATCCTGACTTATATCCAGCAATTGAAGCGTCGCAGTGTCTTTTCCACATTGCAGGGTATCTCCCTTCAATAAAAAAGAAGGAATTGTATATGAAGTATCAATATCTATTCGTTTTGCACCCACACATCCATTGTTAAAATACACCTCAGCCAGGAATACACCCGGATCTGAAGTTACCAACTGATATCCTAATGTATCAAAAGTATAATAGGAAAACCATTTTACAGAATCAGTTTGCAAAGAGGCCGATACAGAAACAACCGCCGTTTCTGTGTCGCAGTTGAGTAAAAAAGTACCCTCTGACATGATATCAGGATTATCTGCATGCTCATAAATATAGTAACTTGCGGTATCTCGGCAATTGCCATCCTGAACTACCGCATAATAGGTTCCACGTGTTCTCAGTATTATATTATCCAAATCTTGCGACGATTGTATAAATCCGTCAAAGGTATACCAGCTGACACGTTGAACAGGTTGAGTCTGGCCCGATATTTTAGCGTATAGTCTGGCAGCATGCTTCTGACAACTTAGTGTATCGGATGGGTAAAAGGTCGAATCGAGGGCAATGGAGATATCAAGTTCGGATGGAAGCACCTGTAATCTGAATATGGAATCACAGCCATCCCGACTGATAGTAATCATATAATTTCCTGGTTCCGTATAGCTTGAATCATTGAAAATAACCGGTTGATTTCCACAAAGATATCTGGTAATATCAAGGGTGTCCGGAGGCAGATCAGTCACCCGGACATAAAAACAGGTATCACTTATTTTGGCACATAAAAGTGAATCCTGGAATATCTTATTCAAAGAAATGGAATTTCCGGCGATGGGAACATCAGGCAATTTCAGGCTGTCACCTTTGGCATATTGAAATCCACAAACCCTGAACAATCCCTCGTCCTCTCCGGACCATTGACCCTCTTCATTGATCTTGGTAAGCACTGAATCACTAAAAATGGCCCATTTGTAGTGAAAGAAAGCGGTGTCCCTTTGATATTGATTGTAGGAGGAAATTGGCGCTTTGAAACCAGTAGCTGTTTTGCAAATAGAAATGGTATCCATAACGGTAATACCCGGATCGAGCAAACATGCTTTGCAGACCTGTCCTTCCATGTCACAAAATATAAGCTGAATTCCGCTTATCTCACCAGTGTCAAACAGTGCTATATCCGTAAAACGCAACGTCCATGTCCCATTGGCAGAACCTGTTGAAAAATCTTCCAGGCAGCCTGAAAAAGGATAGTACTGACCGGTGTAATTACCAAAAACACCCCAATCCTGATCATTTGACCATACATCCGAAAATCCCGGGTCCGGTGACGCTTCAAATTCACATGCCACGAAAGTCACATTCCACCGCGTAAAATCTGTGACAGGAGACGCGGGAACCGCCTCAGCTATTAAGACTACACTATCACCGGCAGGTGAAAACAAAGTCGCTGAGATATCTCCGAGAACCTGGTGTTTAAACTGTATACGAACAGCACATAACCCCTGTAAATCAGAAGCGAGGTCAGATTCTGTCAAACCCTGTACTAAAATAGAAACCTGAGTGGTATCATTATCCTGAATCGGAGTTCTGTTGGTTACAATACACTGGCCCTTCAGGAGCAAATTACAGGTAAGCAACAGCATGACTGTCAGAATCCAAATTCTAAATGGTTTTCCCATCATATCTCATTAAGCCGGTATACAGGTACAAATATAATCAAAAATTTTGTGTGTCAGAAACTCAATCCCGACCGAAAAAGCATACAAATCTATCCGTTCCACAAGATTCTTTTTACGAAGTGCACACCCCGGTTCAGGATAATATTGCAGATGCGACAACCTACAAGCAGCAAACGTTTAAATATCAAAAGTATAAATAGTACATCACGCACTTAATGCAATAATACCTCATGAACTGTTGCCTGAGCCCAGCATAATGATTCTTTTTAGTGACAATATCATTGCATTTATGGCGAATTACCTATATTTACTTTTCCATCTGTTTTGAAATGGGTACCTCCCTTAAATGCACATGCAAAGAACACAGGGAACTATTCATAAAGATTTAAATGCAATGGGTTTTATGTTTTAAGTATTTGCTTGATTGGTTTTATCATAATTTAAGTTCAGGTTTTGCATCGATTTTTTACCATTATCCCGACTTATAATGAAATTGAAAATATTCATTCCATCATAAGTGCTGTCCTCGAACAGGGGCCTATGTTTAACGTCCTCGTAGTTGACGACAACTCTCCTGATGGAACCGCAGAGGCTGTTAGCGAATTAATGCAAAAAGAGCCCCGGATATTTTTGCACCGACGTAAGGGAAAACTGGGTCTGGGCACCGCCTATATTGAAGGTTTTAAAAAGTCCCTCGAATTGGGAGCAACCCATATTTTTGAAATGGATGCGGATTTTAGTCACAATCCAAGTGACCTCAACAGGCTGGTACAGCCCATTCTTGATGGAACAGCAGATGTTACCATTGGAAGCAGATATACCAGGGGCGGAGGAATTAAAAACTGGCCTGCCGACAGACTTATTCTTTCTTATGGGGCTTCGCTTTATGTCAAAATGATTACCTGGATGCCTGTAAAGGATCCTACAGCCGGATTTATTTGTTATAAAAGTGAGGTGTTAAGATCCATTACACTTGAAAAGATCAGTTTTCTGGGCTATGCTTTTCAGATAGAAATGAAATATGCCTGCTGGAAAAAAGGGTTCCGTTTAAAAGAAGTTCCTATTGTGTTTTCAGACAGAGTAAAGGGAAAATCCAAAATGCATTCCGGTATAATTTCCGAAGCTATTATGGGCGTCCTGAATCTGAAATGGCGGGGTTTGACCGGGTATTATGATTGATCTTTTTAATCAATCTCAGATATACATCTGGGTTTGCTGATCTTCTGCCTCTTTTTCGAGTTTTCTTTTTTGAATGAGCTTTCTGATCCAGTTAGGAATTATAATTGCACCAGCTACAAGATAGGTATAATAGGTGATAATTCTCCAAAGCAAGGTTACAATAGATGCAATCCCTACCGGAATATATTCTCCATAAAATCCTCCGAACAAATACTCTGCTACACCCGAACCGCCAGGTGTCGGGCTAAATGCAGTAATATTGTACATGGCATCTCCCCTGGCAACAACAAGCAAATGGTCATAAAGCGTTAGGTCTGAGGCAGATACTACCGCAAGAATCAGAAAATTGACAATTAAAAATCTGCAAATCCAGGCCCCGGAAGTTGCGATAAAGGATTTAGTATGAAACCTGGCTGGCTTCTCCCTGATCTGCACAGAAGCTTCGACCATGTCAAGTCCCGTTTTTCTTAAATCATACCTGAATCGCTTGAGAAATGGAACTTTACTTAAAATGAAAAAAAAACGTTTGGTAGCTGAAGGATTGATGAATAGTCCATAAAAAAATAAAACGCCATATCCAAGCATAAATATAAAAACAGCAATTATAGTAACTCCATAAGTTTGAAGGTCCGCCCAGTTGGACGCACCCGGTCTGATCATAATGGCACCAAAAATAAGGTAAAAACCGACCAGTGACAATATGACAAAAATGGTATCCAGCACCATACTATAAAGTACCAGAGCTACTGTTTTACCACCTGAAAGTTTTTCCTGTGACAGAAAATACATCGCGACACCTGAACCACCCACACTTGTCGGTGAAATAGCGGACGAAAATTCCCATATAGTGATAAGCTCAAATGATTTCAACCAGCTAAAAAAATTATCTGACATAATCCTAAGCCTCCAGGCATAAAATGTATGCCTTAAAAAATATGTAACTACAGCAAGCAGCAGCCAGATATAGGCATGATAGGTGTATTCAATTTTTAGCAATTCCTCGACATCAAGCTGTCGGTACATCAGCCATAAAACCACACCCAGACCAATTGCTGAAGGCAAAATAATCTTAGAAAAATCCAATCCGTGGAGGACATGGTCATCAGATTGCTGGCTGGGTCTCAATGGCAATGTTTAGAAACAGCAGAGCTGCATTTTATCTTATATGGGAACAATTTAAATCTTTAAAAGTTCGAATAAATTAATGTTCAGAAGGTCTGTCTGCAGACAATTTGTGATACAAAATTAGTGCCGCCGCGTTGACAAAGAAAAAAGGCCCCACTTTATCTGTTTCTATCAGATCGTTAATGAGCAACATGGACAATATGATGATGTACGACAAATAAATGGCCATAATCATATTCCTGTCTTGCCGGTTTTGTGTCTGATGATATACCCGCTCCGATATTACAAGCAATATAATGCTAAGACCTAAAAAAATTAAAAAACCAAAGAGTCCCTGTTCTACAAAGGTCATCAGAAAATAATTATGTATACCTGATTGATCAGGATTATCGGACACATATGTCTGAAACCGGCTTATTGAATAAGATTTGTAATGTGAATAAAATGTACCTGGACCGAAACCCATGAGTGGCTTATCAGAAATCATTTCTACTCCTGCCATCCAGCGGTACACCCTTTCCATGGTGGATATATCTTCGAGCTTGTAAGTAGCTTCAATCAGATTATCAAATTCCGTATGCGATATCGTTTTCTCAAACTCTGGTGTAAAATCGAGATACTTGTTGTTGTAGGTTAAAAAAGCAATACCCGAAACGAAAAGTAATGCCGTAAGTACAAGCGCGTGAATAACCCATTTTTTCTTCATAATGATATATGCCCCAATCGCAATAAATATAGCTATGATTGCAGCTCTCGTGTAAGAAAAATAAATGCCCGTCAAAAAAACCACTAGCACAACAGACAGCAGGATCTTTTCTGAACTTCCTTTATCCGCATTGACCAGAAATGCCCAGACAAAGGGAAGACAAACGACACAGATTGCCGCATAACTTACGTGATTTCTGAAAAAAGGTCGCACGACATCATAGCTACTGATAAAAGAAAAATCCTCTTGCGCATGTCTGATAAGTACAATAAGAATAGCACAAAATAAAAATTTGTACAAAACCCTGTACACCTTTTCAAAATCACTCTGCTGTTTAAAAATCAGCAGGGGCAAAATAAAAAACGGTATTACATACCATATTTTAGCCAGAAAAAATTTGACGGAAATCAGCAGATTCTGAGAATTAATAACCGTCAAAAACAACCAGGCTACATGAATTGACAGAATCAAAAATATAGGATGTTTCCAGAAAAATAAGTCCATGGAAAAATTGCGCCTTATCAAAACAAATGCAGCAATCAAAGACAACAGGATCATAGCTGGTTCTGAAGGAAGATCTGTCCCAATTCCGGGACCTTCAAAATAAAATTCCATGGAAAATGGCAAAACCGTAAATATCCCATAAAAAAGCTTCCTGTAATCTGTAGATACCCACACCAAAAACATTAATGTCGCAGGAAATACAAAAGGAATCAGGGTCTCATAATAAACGGATGTAGCCGCTGCTGCCATCAGGCTGCATATAAAAAAAAGGTAAACCCTTTTGATGTGTATTTGCTGGGTGGAAAATTCTGTCGACATACCAGAAAATCAGGACTGATGCTTTCCATAATTTTCAGCTACATACACACCGATGCAACTCATTAAAAATCCAATCAAAGTTGCCAGTATAACCCATACAGATCTTTTAGGGCGTGACTTCTGAACAGGAATCTGTGCCGCTTCCACCAAATGCAGTGATGTAAATGGTGCATATATAGATGCTGCAAGTTGCTTTTTACGTTCCTTATCCAGGGCAATCTGGTCGATAATACGTTCCTGTTCTCTTTCCATCTGCAAAATAGGTGAAACAATCCGTGCATACACCAGATTTTCGGTTTTTATCTTTTCCAGCTTGCTGCGAAATCCGGATTCCCGGGCAGCATACTTGTCGATGGAGTCCTTGTTCAGTCTGTTGTTTTTATAGTATAAATACTTGGCCTTGGCTTCCTCCAGATCGGCAGTTGTCCTGGTAATCAGGCTGGTATAAATTTCACCCTGTGTTCTGGTGTCCAGGATATTGTTTTCGAGCTTAAGTCTTCTTATTTGACCCGCAAGTGAATCACTTTGTGTTTGTTTGATAGTCAGGTTTTGTTCATAACCCTGCAACAGATTTTTCTGACTTTCTTTAACGATAATCTGGGCAATGTTACCGATTTTTTCACGAGCAGCATTGGCAATAGCTGCTGCCATTTGAGGATCATGATCTTCTACCATCAGTTGCAAGGCGCCGTACTTGGTTTTGATGGTCTGGAAATTATCCAGCAATTCCTGTCGCACTTTAAATTTTGCCTTAGAATCCTCGGGGTCAATATCATAATGCTTGTAAAGATTGAAGGAGTCAATCAAAAACTGACTCAATTCATAGGAAAGTGCAATGGTAAACAATCTGTCCAGATCATTGTCATCACCATAGATTCTGACATTTTTATCCAGTCCACCTATAGGAATGGGCTCCGCAAGGTCCGGGCTGGCAGCATAAAAGATAGTCTCTGCCTTATAATAATTTGGCATCAGCAAACTTACAATGACACTGATTACGGCGATGCCAAAAGTAGCCATGATGATTTTCCTGCGCCATTTTTTTAATACTTTGAATACGTCATTAAGATTATACTCTTCGCTCATATATTTTTTATTTTTCAAAATTCAACCCGGGCATGAAAGTTTGATTTTGTTTTTATGTCAATTTTGCCCGTCTTCATTGTAATTTTTAAAATACTGAAATCAGGATTACAAAATAAGATATTATGACACCATTTTCAGTAAGGATTATTTTTCAACGTATAAAGACTACTCCAATTTAGCCAACCCGTCAAGTGGCTCAAAAGTATGGAAATAAGTAAACTTATCAAAGCAATAAAATACCAAGGTATTTCCAGCTGAGCAAAAATAATCAGGCTTGAAACCGTCAGTACAGTAAATATCGCTCCTTTTACAATATCATGACTTACAATTTTAAGATGCATGTTGTTTCTTGCTATATAAAACTGTCCTGCTGCTACAAAAGTCTGCGTAATCCAACAGGCCATTGCGGCTCCTGTTGGACCAGCAAGAGGTATAAGTAAAATATTCCCGAGAAGATTAATTATTAATCCAATTGCAAAAATACCAACCAGCCTGCCACCCTGGTCAGATGCTACCAATAATGTTCCATATATATAGCCTATATTTATCATAATAAAAGCAGATGACAGCCACCGCAATGAACCAACAGCCTGATCCTGCGGCATAGTATATATAGCATCCAGAATTTGACCAGGAAAAATCAAAATAATTGCGATGACAGGAAGACTAACCGTCCACATCATCTGGAATGCAAGCCTTGCGAGATGCCCCGGATGTTTATTTTCACCAATAAGCGAAGCAAACATGGGAAGCAGCAATGCAGCCATCAGGTATCCCATCATATTCATTGCATCATAAATCCGGAATGCCGCAGCATAAATACCTGCAGCTTCTGTACCGGATGCAGATATGGTTCCAAGCAGGACGCCATCCAATTTGTTATAAGCCATCATCAGTAAGGCAATCAGCATATAGGGGAAACTTTTCTTCAATACACTCATCCATGTCGAGAAATCAGGTTTGACCAGCACTATGCCACCCTGCCAAATCAAAATAAATACGGCCATCACATTGGCAGAAAATAATGCAATCATCTGAATCATGGCAAAATCTGCAACGGAAAAATACCTCTCCGGCATTAAATACAACAGCCATCCCAGTCCGGCAATCATCAGAATCCTGTCTGCAACAGAAAGCAGATTGTCCGTTTTGTAGTATCCAAGTGCAGTGATACTTGACCGGACAAAAACCAGCGTTGCACTGAGAAAAACCTGAACAGACAGATAAAATACAAGTAGCATATCGAACCAGTCTGTGAGCCAGGAAAAAAAACATACGACTGCAACGTATATAATCCCAAGCAACAACCTCAGGACAAAAATACCAGAAAAAATCGTGCTGCCATCCTTTCGGTTTTTGGACAAATGCTGAGCATTCCACGATTGGGTTCCAAAATCTGCCAAAAACTGAAATAACAGTGTGAAATTAAGATACGTAAAATATTTGCCATATTCAACATGTCCGAGTACATCCTGAACTTTTGCCTCTATAAAAAAAATATAAACCGGTTTTATAAGCAGATTTATCAAAACCAGCAGGACAACATTAACTGCAAACTGTCGCTTCATTGGGTAAAAATAAGGTAAAATAAATTATAATACACAAAGAATTGCCGGATTAAACGGTACACAAACATTTGATTTTATTATGTTTGTATTTAAAGCAGGATTTTATGACTTTCAGAAATATATACGTAGCTGCCTCCAGCCAGCATGTCGGAAAAACAACTTCTACCCTGGGTGTAGTTTCTGCCCTGCTCAAACGGGGTTACCGCGTAGGGTATTGCAAGCCGGTTGGGCAAAAATTTCTGGATATCAAGGACATGCGTGTGGATAAGGATACGATTCTGTTTGCCAATATGTTTAATTTTGATATCATCCCTGAGATCCATAGTCCCGTTATTTTCGGTCCGGGTGCCGTCGAGCAATATCTTGAAAAACCAGATAATTTTCCGCTGCAGCAACAGATCTCCTATGCCTCAGAGTTTCTTTCAAAATATCATGATGTGACCATATACGAAGGGACAGGGCATCCGGGCGTAGGCAGTGTCGCCGGCTTGTCCAATGCCCGGGTCGCAAAAATGCTTGGAGCCGGTGTAGTAATGATTGTGGAAGGGGGCATCGGAAGTACCATAGATATGCTCAACATGACCACTTCCCTGTTTAGGGAAGAAGGTGTACCCATCATCGGCGTCATTATCAATAAGGTATATCCTGAAAAAGCCGAAAAAGTAAAACATTATGTCGGAAAGTGGCTGGAGCAAAAAAATATACCCCTTCTCGGTATTTTACCCTATGAAAAAGAAATGGTTTTTCCCCTGATCAGAACAGTGGCGGAGGCTGTCAACGGAATGATTACATACAATACCGATTATATTTTCAATAAAGTTGAAAGTATTATTGCAGGATCGCTCATTGACCTAAAAGAACTGAAAAGTTCACAGGATCTTCTGCTCGTTGTGGCCACAAGATCGATCAACGAAGCTATAAAAAAAATAGAATCCATAGCACACCTGCACGGCATACACCAATGTCCGCTCTCAGGTATCGTAGCAACAGGTGAAGGCGAAATGAACAGGCAAACCTTGAAGTACATTGAAAAACACAATATCCCGCTGATCAGAACAGAACTTGACACCTATGGCGCAGTACTGAAAATCAGCAAACTGGAAGTCAAAATCAATACCAATACCCCCTGGAAAATAAAAATGGCCATAGATCTCATAGAGAAAAATGTAGACATCGAAAAAATCATCAACGCTTCATTATTGCGACAAAATTAATAAAGGCCATATTTTGAAATAAAATTTGCAAACATTATCTATCTTAATTTGTCTACCCAATATTTAACCGGGGAATAATTAATTTTTATAAAATATTTTGAAAATGAATGAACGAATCATAATTCATGTATAATCAAATATATAAGTTTGGGAAAATTTAATTTTAATATCCTGGTAAATTCAAATATTTTTTTTATGTTTACCATATAAATTCTCTGTTGCTTTAGCATTATTTTATTGAAATTCAACCTATTAGATCAATGAGCCTTTTCCGAATATTCACAATTTCCTTTTTTTTATTATTTTTCATTGACTTAATGGCACAACCAGAGCCCTGCACAACGGGAAATGAACCGAGCTGCAAGTGCTGGACTTCGCCGATATTATGTACTATTGATGAACTGGATGGGTTTTCTTACAGCATGAACTGGTATCTCCATCCAAATGATGGTCCTACCGGCAACAGGATGTGCCCTCCCCCTGCTCCAGCAAATACAACATCTCACAATCCAACCTGGTTTAGATTTCCAGCCTGGTGCGAGGACCTGACCATTGAGGTTTGTTGGTCAAATTGTACAAGAAATCCCAATTCCTGCAATTCCCGGGGAATTCAAT
>Ga0172372_10002333_pt1 | contig 28962 bp, 25 predicted proteins | sample LakKiv5m_2_FD_114544 | JGI IMG/M metagenome (GOLD analysis project Ga0172372, IMG submission 114544) | Freshwater microbial communities from Kabuno Bay, South-Kivu, Congo - kab_092012_9.5m | ecosystem: Environmental > Aquatic > Freshwater > Lake | place: Democratic Republic of the Congo...
CTGGATCATGGTTCCCATCGCTCCATCGAGAATATGGATGCGCTGGCGGATCAGGTGGAATAGATCGTTGCTCATTGTTTTTTGGATAATGTCCAATTATGAAAAAAGGCTGACGGATATTCCCCGCCAGCCGAGTGATTTGGTGGTCGTTGCATAGTAAACCGCAAACCGGTGAAACTATTCTCCAAACGAGGGCTTCTCCGCCTTGGCTTTGGTTCGATCGTTCTTTCCGACGAATTCCAAAATGGCTCGGGTACCCGCATCGCCAACGCGTGGCTTGGCAAGCCTGAGGATTCGGGTGTATCCGCCTGCTCGATCGGTAAACCGAGGAGCGACCTTGTCGAACAAAACTCGTACTGCTTGTTTGTCCTTGAGGATCGAAAGCACTTTTCTGCGAGCGTTCACGCCGGGGGCTTTGGCATCGCACCATTTCTGCCACGATTCACTTTTCCTCCAAGCTTTCCAAGCGTCGGATCCACGCTCGGCGGTGGTTGCAAAGGCATCGGCGGATGCTTCTGCGGCCAACCCCTTCTTGGCGATCGTGATGCATTTCTCCACGATAGGTCGAATTTCCTTGGCCTTCTCCAACGTGGTGACAATCCGACCAGGAACCTTGGGCTTGTTGGCGTCTAAATCACTGAAATCGCGTTCGGTTAGGAAAATGGCCGAAGCCAAGTTGCTGAACAACGCCTTGCGGTGCGAGGGGCTGCGGCCTAAAACGCGGCCTTTCCTTAAGTGCCTCATGATCAGATCTCAATTTTCAGTAGGATTTTAGGAATGAATGTCTTTGAGCAAAAGCGTTCTTCACAGATCGCTCTTTTGGCAATACTGGGGGCCTATCGGATCGATGAAGGGACTCGCATGCCAAGGTGCAGACCAAAGCCCGAGAGCTTCTCTCTTACTTCGGTCAAGGTGGTTTCGCCGAAGTTACGAACTTCAAGCAATTGGTCTTCGGTTCGTTGCACCAGGTCTCGAACGTAGCGAATGCCTTCGCTTTCGAGGCAGTTGTTGGCTCGAACGGACAACTTAAGTTCAGACACCAGCATGTTCAACTTGGCTTCGAACTGAGCCTCTGGACTCCCTGGCCCGCCTCGTGCCACGGCATGAACCTGACGCCCCAATTCACCCGATTGCACAAATGGATTCAGGTGCTTTCGAAGGATCTTGGCTCCTTCGACCATGGCAAGTTCGGGTTGAAGCGAACCGTCGGTCCAGATTTCAATGACCAAACGATCGTAATTGGTCTTTTGTCCGACGCGGGTCTCTTCGACCGTGTATCGAACTCGAACCACTGGGCTGAAAGCAGCGTCGACGGGGATGATCCCAATCTCGTGCTCTCCGGTGTTTTGTTCGGATGCAGGCAAGTACCCGCGACCGTTCTCGACAACCATTTCCATCATGAATTCGGTATCGCCGGTCAACGTAGCGATGACGTGATCCTTGTTGATGATCTCGACATCCGAGTCGGTTTGAACGTCGGCACCTGTGATCGGACCGGCTTTGGAGCGAAGAACCGTCAGAACGCGGGTGTTGTCGCTGTGATTCTTGACGACCAAGGACTTTACGTTCAGAACGATCTCGGTGACATCTTCGAGCACATTGGGGATCGAGCTAAATTCGTGTTGGGCACCCCGGATCTTGATCTGGGTAATTGCACTGCCTTCAAGGCTGGACAAGAGCACTCGACGCAGGCTATTACCGATCGTGGCACCGAAACCGCGTTCGAAAGGTTCCGCTGTGAACTTGCCGTAAGTCGAAGTGAGCGTCGAACGCTCGACATTGACTTGGCTAGGAAGCTCAAGACCTCGCCATCTAACGTGCATTGTTGAATCTCCCGAAATAAATGACTCGAAACCGCATCCAATCTACCGACTACCGACTACACGCGTCTTCGTTTGCGTGGACGGCAACCGTTGTGGGGAATGGGTGTTGTGTCTTCGATTTGCTTGACAGTAATCCCTGCAGCTTGCAGGGCAGTGATTGCAGATTCCCGACCAGACCCTGGACCTTTGACCCGGACTTCTATCTCCTTGACGCCAAACTTGGCTGCCTTTTCTGCAGCCTGTTGGGCGGCCATCTGACCAGCAAACGGAGTGCTTTTTCTGGAACCTTTGAAATTGCAAGTTCCTGCACTAGCCCAGCAAAGGGTATCTCCACGCGTGTCGGTGATCGTCACGTGCGTGTTGTTGAAGGTCGCTTTGATGAACGCGATCGCGCTGGTGACGTTCCTGCGTACCTTGCGACGTTTGTTGTTTGCGTCTTTATTAACTTGTTGCTTAGCCATAATTTGTAAAAAACCGAAACCCTACTGGCGATAAATGAACGAGTCTTAAGTCCGACCACTAGGCTGCATTAGGCAAAAATCGAACTGCAACCTGAACCGACTGTAACCTGAATTCCCTGTGCCAACAACGCTGGCAATCCACACCCCTAGCAAGCCAGGAAGTGTCCCAAGGACTATCGAAGGTCCTTGACCCCCTTCTTCCCTGCAACCGTCTTTCGGGGGCCTTTTCTGGTCCGGGCATTGGTCCGCGTTCTCTGACCGCGAACTGGCAAACCTTGCTTATGACGCATCCCCCGATAACACTTGATTTCTCGGAGCCGGTGAATCGACTGTCCGACTTGACGGCGAAGTGGACCTTCTACGGTGAAATCACGCTCGAGCAAACTCGCTAGACGACTCAATTCATCTTCGTCCAACTCCCGTGCCTTTTTGGCTGGGTTGATCTTGGTTTTCACGCACGCTTCTCGGGCAATCGAAGGTCCGACGCCGTAGAGATACTGAAGCGAATAGACGACTTGCTTGTCGTTTGGAATATCAACACCCAGAAGACGCGGCATACCGGCCCACTCCTAAACCATTATCCAGTCACGATTTACGATAAAAACGAACACCTTAGCCAGAGTGTCTAGCGAGGCGAACCCATTCCGATGGATCAATCGAGCCCAAAAGTTTAACGAGAACCTCCTTATTCCCGCAAGGGTTAATTGGCCCTTTGGCACGGTTTTTTCTTGCTTGTAGCAGATAAAGTCGTCTAAATCCAGTTGACTCAGAAAAACAACCTTCGGCCATGTGCACTCAATTCCGTGCGTTGGCTTAGGTATCCGGACCGGGCAAACCGAACCTAACGGATTTTTAGCTGGATCTGGATCTGCTGCTGGTTAATTTAGGTAAGACGGAACGTTTGAAGGCGAACGATGGTAGCGGATTTTCCATCCTGACCGTCTGTAATCAAGAATCGCATTGGAAGGGACCGAAATTCGAATCCGAGGGCTTGCTAACAAGCCCGGTACGCGACTCTCAAGCCGTAACGCGAACCGTGAGACCGAGAAATGGAAGACATATCGCTTGAATCTAAAGCCTTTTCCATGAAACAGGCAAAGCAGATCGTCGGGGATCTGCATCATCCTAACCCCTGGATTTACTGGACAGACATGCTCCTGACGGCCCTCAGTGGGCACGTGTGCTTTGCTCTGATGATGCGAGTTCCAGAGAGATTTGCTGCCGATGCCCCCTTGGTTTGGTGGGGGCTCAAGGCATTCTTTTACACGGCGACCATTCTGCTGTTCCTTCGGGCAGCCATGTTCACGCATGAATTGGTCCATTTGCCCAAAGATGGTTGGACTTCTTTTCGAGTCGTCTGGAACTTGCTGTGCGGGATCCCGTTCATGATCCCCTCCTTCACGTATTACCCTCATATCGATCACCACCGACGCAAATCCTATGGGACCAAGGATGACGGAGAGTACTTAAGCCTTAGCCACCAACCTCCATCGGCCATCGTTCTTTACATGCTTGGTGTCTTGGTGACCCCTCTAGCCGGGGTGTTTCGCTGGGGAATTTTGTCTCCGATTTGCTGGGTCTTTCCCTCGGTACGCAAATGGACCTTCGTTCACGCATCGACCATGGTCATGGATGTCTTTTATGAGCGTCCAGAAGCCGGGTCTCGGGTTTATCGGATCATGATTCTTCAAGAAATCGGTTGTTTTGCGGTTTGTTTAGGCCTGTTTTTGCATGGCCCACTGATCGCAAAGACATGGCTGGATCCACTCTTGCTGCACGCTTACTTGGTAAGCATTGGGATGATCTTTCTGAACAACATCAGAACCCTCGGAGCTCATCGTTGGACCGGACCAGGTTCGGAATTGACCTTCGAGCAGCAACTTTTGGATTCCTGCGATTATCCACATCGGCCTTGGATCACCGAGCTTTGGGGACCGACCGGAACTCGCTATCACGCAACCCACCACCTGTTTCCCTCGATGCCTTATCACAACCTGGGAATCGCCCATCGACGACTCATGGCAGAACTTCCCCCCGAGAGCATCTATCGTGAAACCTGCAAAATTAGTTTGTTGAGTGAAATTGCAGAGCTTTGGAAAAGGAGCATGCAAGCTGCTCGGAACTCTCAAGTCATCGATCAAATCGATGGTTTTGGGGTCAGCTCAAGCCGACCTGTTCCAAATCCGCTTCTTGGGAAAGAACCCTCGTTGAGCTCTCCTTCAAGCCGCAGCGATAAGTCCGAAGCGGCTTAAGCGATTCCTTCAAAACCCTGAGGGACTACCAAATCCTGACCCGTTTCTCTGGCGCGATGTACATCGGAGAATCGGGCTGGACATTGAATGCTTCGTAGAACCCGTCAAGGTTCGAAACGATACCGTTGCATCGATATTGACTCGGGGAATGCGGATCGGTCTTGATACGCTTGCGCATCTCCGCTTCACGGTACTTGCGTCTCCAGACTTGGCCCCATCCTATAAAAAACCTTTGTTCGCCGGTGTATCCATCCATGACCGATGAAGTTTTGCCCTCGAGCGACAATTTGTAAGCAGTCAGCGCCACGCTCAGACCTCCCAAATCTCCGATGTTTTCCCCAAGGGTGAACTTGCCGTTGAGGTTGATACCCGGCAGTGGCTCGTACGCGTTGTACTGACTGACAAGCTGCTCGGAACGCTTGATAAATTCTTTTTCGTCGTTCTCAGTCCACCAGTTTCTCAAGTTCCCGCGTCCGTCGTACTTGCTACCAGAATCATCGAAGCCGTGGCTGATTTCGTGGCCGATCACAGCACCAATAGCGCCATAATTGATGGCATCATCGGCATCGAGATTGAAAAACGGTGGTTGTAAAATAGCCGCAGGAAAAACGATCTCGTTCATCGAAGGATTGTAGTAGGCGTTGACGGTCTGCGGGGGCATAAACCACTCGCTTTTATCGATCGGCTTGCCCAACTTATTGAGCGCATAGAAATGCTCGAACTTTGCGATCGCGGCAATGTTGCTCACGACGTCCTTTGAAGAGATTTGCACCGAAGAATAGTCTTTCCACTTGTCCGGATATCCGATCTTGGGCGTAAAGAGCTTGAGCTTCTCCTTGGCTTGAAGCTTGGTCCCATTTCCCATCCACTCCAGAGCTTCGATTCGTTTTTCGAAGGCTTTGAGCAGATTGCCCACCAGTTGATTCATCCGTTCCTTGGCTTTGGGAGAGAAGTGTTTTTCCACGTACAGCTTCCCAACAGGCATCCCTAATAGCGCGTTGCAGGCGTCGACTCCGCGCCGCCACAGCGGCTCTTGCTGCTCGACTCCGCTAAGCACCGTTTTGTGGAAATCAAAGTGGAGTCCCTCAAGCTCTTCGGTCATCACCGGAGCAAAGGTGTCGATGGTTTGAAATGCCAAATACGCCTTGAGCACTTCGACATCGGTCTTCGAAAGGATCTCTTGGGCTTGCTGGAAAAAGCTGGGCTGGCCGACGATGATTTCCTGAACCTCTGGCAAACCCACCGCTTGAGAATACTCCTTCCAATGCAACCCGGGGGTCTTGGCCGAAAAATCCGCAACGCTGGTTTTGTTGTACCGTTTGATGGGATCTCGAAGCGAAACTTTGTCCCATTGAACTTTCGCGAAACCAGTTTCCAGCTCCAGAATCTTCGAAGCCATCGTCTGGGGATTCTCCCAGCCGATACCCTGAAGCATGTCCTGGATGAAGGTCTCATATTTCTGACGCCGGGCTACCAACTCCGGATCGTTCTCTAGGTAGTAGTCCCGATCCGGAAGCGTCGTTCCATCTTGATACAGGTAAACGGCATACTGATCCGACCTGCGATCGTCGACGTCGACCCCTGCAGCAAAAAAACTGGGGATGCCATAGATGGATAGCTCACCGGCCAACCGGATCGCATCCTGGTGGGTCTTGATCGTCTTGATGGTATCGAGCCACGGTTTCACCGGTCCAATACCCGCTTGGTTCCTCGCTGCAATGTCTGTATAAGACTTAAAGAAACTACCAACTTGCTTGGCCTCTGGCGATGCATCGGCTGAAGCGCTTGCCTGCTCAATGATCGTGCGAATCGAAGCCTTGGTCTCAATATCCAAAGCCGTAAATGCCCCGTAGTTGGACTGGTCTGCTGGGATGTCTGTCGAGTCGAGCCAGTTCTCATTGACGAATCGAAAAAAATCGTCCGATGGACGCAAAGACTTGCTGATGTTCTCCTTCTCGACCCCCGAGACTCGAATCGGGATTGGAGCAGCCTTGGAATCCTGGGCCTTCAATCCGCACCGATCGCTCAGCGTTAACGAACTGACCAAACACGCCGCAGCGAGTCGAAACAACAAAGCCTTTTGCATAACGAGCCTCCCGAGTAACCCTTTGCTAACTACATCTGCGAAACCAAATCGCAAAAGACAATGTTAACTCTAGGTTGAGCATCCATAAAGGCGTCTAATTTTGTTTTCGAGCTAGAACCTTTCGGTCGGAAATGCGCACCACCCAACAAAGATCCAACAAAACATTGGTAATACCCAAACGGCAAGCTCGCACCAATGCTCGAGTCGCTTGAGCCGAGGGCTTAGCGGCTCATTCCATCCAAGAGCGGTATTGTCATGGGTCGAACGAATCAGTTTGCTATACTGGATCGACGTTTCCTTGGCGAGGCCTTGCTCCACCAGATTGTCGACTATTGCATGCATCGGTTGGGTTTGCAGTTGCTCGAATCCCGTCGGTAAAGAAATACCATAGTCCGGATCGAGAATCCAAGTTTGTTGATCGTGATGAACTTCAAGGACCACATGACCACCAAGACCGATCAAACGGGAAGTTAGTCCTTGGCATTGAAGTAAATCCTGCAAGACGGCGGCCCGTTCGGAGCAGTCCCCTTCTCCGGCAGAAACAATCCACCGTGGATTCTGTGTTCGCAAAAGCGGAGAGTAAAACTGCCCGAGCAACCACTGGATCCAGTTCTCCCAAATCTCCAATTCTCTCCCCTGGGTGTGCGTGGTGATCGAGTGCACATAGAGGTTCGCGGCTCGGGGCGTCATAGGCTCGTTGGAACTGGCGAACATCTTTTTTGTGTGATACTCGAACAACCGTTCGAAAGAACGCCCCTCTGAGAATAGGAATCGTGAGAACAACCCAAAACTGCTAACACAAGCCGCAACCATCAGCAACCAAAATGGTACAAGCCGCTGGGGCTTTGTAAGGCTGTTTTCCGTGGAGTAATATCGCATTCCCAAAACCAGCCGCATCTCTTATCGATTTCACACGCTTGCCACCTAGCCCCCGGGGCCGATACACTGGAGCTAACAACCCTGTTGACTTAAGCGAGTTTCTCGCCAAGTGAAAAACAACAGATTTGTAATCCATACAAAACCGTTAGCTTTGGGCTGCATGCATGGAAGCGTCAGGAGATTGCAATACAGATAGAAAGCCGATGGGCAAATGGACCGAGTCCTTCACGGACTTTGGACCAGATGTGCTCTTTAGCGATCCAACACTTCGATCCTGCATGCCCACGCTTGCACGTATCGATGCGTGCGATTTGAAGTCCACCGGATCGATCCAAAAGGAGCTGAAAGCACTCGTTCAGCAGTATGTGCCTTATAGCCCCGGTGTGTATGGGATTCTTGATCCGCTGAACCGTTTGGTCTATGTGGGAAAGTCCAAGGCGCTGCGAGCGAGACTATTGAGTTACTTTCTACCGGGATCTAAGGATGAAAAGGCGGGTCAGATACTCAAGCATGCCCGAGGAATCGTCTGGGAAACCCAGCCAAGCGAATTCGCCGCCCTGTTAAGGGAGCAGTCCCTAATCCGCACTTGGCAACCAACACTCAATGTTGTCGGGATGCCAAACCGCAGTCAACCTGCCTTCCTGAATCTCGGGCGAGGACCCGCGGAGTCTTTCTATGTGTCGCGCCAATGGGATACTCGGGCCTCGATCTGCCGGGGACCTTTCTACGGTACAACGAAATTGTTTCGCGCCGTAGAGGTGCTCAATCGTCATTTCATGCTTCGAGACTGTTCCACCAAAATACCCATGCTCTTTTCAAATCAACTCCCACTGTTCGAACTCCCTGAGCGAGCAGGATGCTTGAGGGCAGAATTAGGAACGTGTATCGCGCCTTGCTTGACAGATTCTCTCAGAGCCGATTATCAAGCACAAGAAAAGCTTGCTCGAAACTGGATGGAGGGTCAGTCGGCTAGCATCCACGTAGAACTCGCCGAGCAGATGAAAAAGGCGATCGAAAGAACGCAATTCGAGCGTGCCGCAAGATTGCAACAGGACGCTTCGATCATCAAATGGCTGCACGGAAAACTCAAGCAGCTGCAAAAGGCATCTTGCACTCCTCCGAGCCTCTACTGGGTGGAAACCACAGGAGGATCAGGGTTTCCCAAACAAGGGATTTTGTATTTGATGCGATCCGGAGGTGTTCAATATGCCATCGCGGCAAAAGCAACAACCAAAGCCAGACAAGACGCCTTGGAAAAATGGATTCACGCTCAGAATGAGGTTGAACTGAAGTATTGTCGTCCCCATGAATCCTTGGGGCTCGTTGCAACTTGGTTCCAAAAGAATCCATCGCTGCGGAAACACCATCTCCCAGTGAAATCACTGGGAGATGCTTTAGAAAAGTCGATTCGATTGCCTACAAGTACGCAAAACAACGGAGCTTAGTTGTCGTTGCCGCCGCCACCAGGACGTCGGTTGCCACGACCACCACCAGGTCCGCCTTGGCCACCAGGTCCTCCGGGACCGCCAGGACCACCTTGGCCCCCGAATCGGAATTGAGGTTCAGGGAACTTGAACTCAGGACCCTTGAGCGACTCCATGTCCTCTTTCTGCTTAGCAGAAAGCACTTCCTTGAGCTTGGCTTCGCCTTCCTCTCGCATCTTGGTCATTTTTTCGCGAGCATCTTGATTGAAACCACCTTGGAAGAGCTCGCGCATCTTTTCTCCGTTGGCCTTTTCGATCTCAGCCATCTTGGCTTTCTGATCGTCGGTGATTCCCAACCGGGAGGCAACTAGCTTGCTCTTGACTGCTTGAACGTTGGATCGTTGAATCACCAACCCGACGAGACGGTCGACTTGCTTGGGGTCGAGGATTTCCTCGACCTTGGCCTCGTTCTCTTCGGTGATTTTCTGCATCTTTTCCATCATCGCTTGCATATCTTGCGGATTGAAAACTCCAGGTTGTCCTCCGCCCCCATTGGCTCCACCAGGACCACCCCCTTGTGGGCGCAAGTTCCGCATCGATTCCATCACCGATTTGCCAAGTTCTTCAAGTTCAGCGACTTGGTCTTCATCGAGCTTAAGCTCTTCACGAACTTCCTTCATGGCAAGCAAACCGGTGACACCGCCACCCATCATGCCGCCACCCATACCCATCATCATCCGTCCACCACCTTGGCCACGACCGCCACCGGGTCCACCGGGGCCTTGAGCCAGAGCCCCAAGGCTCATCGCTCCGACCAAACTCAAAGACAGCGCAATTCTCGACAAAAGTTTCTTCATTGGCATGAGGTTAACCCCAACTGAAACAACAGTATTGAAAGAACGTATCAGAAAAGTGGTTGCCGGCCCGACACTAGGCGACTGTCGGTTATGCTACACCATCAGGTATCCTTTGTAACCCATAGATTCCGATGTCGTTTCGCTAACCCTAAAAAATTTTCTTATGGAAAACTCGAACTTTCTACCAAGTTCCTCCCAGGTCCTGAGCATGCGAGACGCCGCTTTGGGACAAATGGAGTTTGCCCGCAAGTATACCTTGGGGCTGATTTCCGAAGTTCCCGAAGAGCTCTGGCAAGTGGCACCGGCGGGAATTCCTAGCCATTTTGCTTGGCAAATCGGCCATTTGGCGGTCGCTCAGTACGGGCTGATGCTCTTCCGCCAACGCGGCAGGGCTCAAGGCGATTTGGATCTGATGCCAGGCTGGTTTCGGAAACGCTACTCACGTGGAACCAGCGCCGTGGATGACCCAAGCCCCCATCCGGATCGAGCGACGATGCTAGCGATGCTCGAGCGGATTGACCAGGCTTCGAGCCAATTCATGAAGCAAACCACGGCTGATTCGCTCTTGGAACCCACGGAAATGCCCTACGCTGCCTTTCCCATTAAACTCGGGGCTTTTCTATTTTGTCCGCTTCATGAATCGATCCACTCAGGGCAAATTGGACTCTTGCGACGGGCCCACGGCCTTTCGCCCGTGCGTTGAGGTTCTAGGTGCAATTGGACTACTCGCCCGGCAAGACCACTTGCTACACTCCCGAAACTCCCAGGACATCCCCAATCCCTTTGCCAATCCCCTCGTTTTCCTCAAGAAGGAACGACCATGGAGGTCGCCAACCATCAAACCTACACCTGGCTGGATCGCCTCGTGTACTGCGTTTTTCGACTCTTGATCTGCGCCATCCAATCGATCTCCCTAGAGCGATGCCAAAGACTTTCCAAGATTGCCGGGTACGTTCTATCGAGGATTCTCAAAGTTCGACGCTCACTCATCGAAAGCAACCTGCAACGGGTCTTCCCGGATTGGCAAGCCCAGCAACGGGACTCAACCCAAGAGCAAATGTGGGAACACTTGATCTTGATGGTGTGCGAAATCGCCCATGCACCTCGCAAAATCCATCGAGAAAACTGGTACGAACACTTCGATGTACCGGATCGAAAGCAGTTTTTGCAATTGGCCTTGGACAGGCGTCCAAAAGTCCTGGTCTCCGGACATTTCGGCAACTTTGAACTCGCAGGATTCGTAACCGGGCTTTTTGGGATCTCAACGACCACGATCGCCCGACCTTTGGACAACGGCTTTGTTCATGATTACATCGATCGGTTTCGTTCAAGCGGCGGTCAATTCATGCTCTCGAAATCCGGGACAGCAGGCCAAGTCCAATCGCTGCTGGATCAAGGAGGTATGCTATCGCTACTTGCCGATCAATACGGTGGGCCCAAAGGTTGCTGGGTCGAATTTCTGGGGCAACTGGCATCCTGCCATAAAGCCCTAGCCCTCTTTACCCTTTCAAGCGGCGCTCCCATGGTTGTCTGCTCGAATATCCGCAAAGAGCAACCGCTTGAGTTTGAAGTCAGGATCCTAGGCCTTGCCGACCCAGCATCCAAAGATTGTCCCGATTCAATCATCGCAATGACTAGGTGGTACAATCAATGCCTAGAAAACGCTATCCGCCGCACCCCTAGCCAATATTGGTGGGTTCACCATCGTTGGAAGGGGACTCCTCCTACTAAAATGGCAAAGGTCGCCTAAATCCCATGCCTAAAATACACAGAGCCCTGGGCCTTTCAATCACTTACCCAGACAACTGGACCGTCAGCGAAGATCTTCACGAAGAACAAGTCGTTGGCTTTCAAATCCAAAGCCCAGCCTCCGCGTTTTTGTCGCTGCTTAGCTTTGACTGGTCTACCACTCCCGACCAAGCCATCGAGCAAGCAACTCAAGTGATCCAGTCTGAATACGACAACGTCGAGATTGAAAATTTCGACCCCGAACTGGTCTCTCATCCAGGGCCACTTTCTGATCGACGCGGCCGCGAACTGTACTTCTACTATCTGGACTTGCTCATTCGCACCAAACTCATCGCCTTCGGGGTCCCGCACCACACCTTCTTGGTCCAGTTCCAAGCAGAAGACTCCGAGTTCGAATCCATGGAACGTGTCTTCGATGCAATGCTCCTGACTCTGTGCCAGTCCATCAAAACGGACTAAGTCCCATCGTGTGGTTCCATCGTGTGACTGGAACCTAGGAGCCTGAAGAAAAGAAAAAGCCTCACCCAACAACGGTTGGTCACGCCCGAAATCCAACCACCGCCAGGTGAGGCAAGTTCTTTGTTTTAGTGTGTTCGTAGTAGACGGATCAGTCGCCTCATCCGTCCTTCGAACTACTCAAAAGTCTACCGCATGGATCGACTCTTGGCCACGATCTCCAAAGTTTTTTTTAAGGATTTTTACCAATTCGCGTGTTCGCTTTTTGGGTTTTTTACGTCCACCCTAAAAACACTGGGAAAACATATTATTTATGTTGCATTTCCTGTTAGCCAATGCGACTTTTTCCAACCCATGGGATTAAAACTTTCGGGATTTTAATCGATCCATCAGCCTGTTGATGATTTTCCATCACTGCAATTAATGCTCGGCTGATCGCGACCGCTGTGCCGTTAAGTGTATGCGCAAAATGGGTTCCTTTTTCCCCTTTGACGCGGTAGCGTATGTTCAACCGACGCGCTTGATAGTCGGTGCAATTGGAAGTGCTCGTCACTTCTCCCCACTGACCTCCTTCACCTCGTCCGGGCATCCACGCCTCTAAATCGTACTTGCGATAAGCAGGTCCTCCGAGATCCCCGGTAGCCGTATCGACGACTCGGTAGGGAACTTCCAATGCATCAAAGATTTCGCATTCGATCGCACGAAGCTCTTCATGGATCGCGCTGCTTTGATCGGGCAAACTGAAAGCAAACATCTCGACCTTGGTGAATTGATGAACTCGGTACAGACCTCTGGAAGCTCGCCCGGCGGCTCCAGCTTCGGTCCGAAAGCAATGGCTGATTCCGACGAGTTTTAGTGGCAATTGCTCTGCCTCAAGCACCTGGTTGTGGTACATCCCTCCGAGTGTGATTTCGGCCGTTGCAACCAAGTTCAGCTCTGTATTTTCGATGCTGTAAATCTGAGTTTCAGGCCCACGTGGAATAAATCCAATCCCGTGCAAAATGTCGGTATTGGCCACATCCGGTGTGGAAACAGGAACAAACCCTTTCTGAACCAAGTGACTCACCGCAAACTGCTGCAAGGCAAGTTCCAAAAGAACGGCATCTCGCTTGAGAAAATAAAACCCAGCACCCGCCACTCGAGCTCCCGCCTCAAAGTCGATCATGTCATGAATCGCCCCAAGTTCCAAATGGTCTTTGGGTTTGAAGTCAAATTGAGGGATCGCAGTGGCTCCGCGAGCAATTTCCAAGTTGTCATTGTCGTCGCTGCCAACAGGAGCCGATGGATGGGTCATGTTTGGAACGCGCGACAAGAGCGCGTCGATCTCTCGATCGAAGGCATCATGGTCCTTTTGTGCTTGCTCTTTCTGAGTTCGTAAGACCCTGCCCTGCTCCTTGAATTCCTCACGCTGCTCCGGAGCGACCTTTCCGATCTGAGCGCTGACTGCGTTGGCTTGCCTGTTTAAATCTTCGGCCTCGGATAACTTGGCCCTCCTTTGCAATTCCAACGCGACGATGTGATCAATGTCCGCACTGACCCCTCGATGTTCACAATTGGATTTCACCGCTTGGGCGTTCTCTACAACATATTTTCGGTCAAGCATGATTTACTTTTTCCAATGGAATTACGGGCCCGGTTGGCGACGACCTTCATCGACTGAGCCAATCGATTTTTTGCGTCTGAAAAGTTTACCGGATTTGCGGATTTTGAGGATACCGAAGCAATTTCGGTTCAATAATCCGACCAATTGCCAACCGAATCGCAACGGCGATGTCCGACGCTAATTCGAAACGATGATTCGAATGTCTCATGTTCCAAGCTAAACGACCATCCAATGCTACTACGTGCCCTTGGCCATACTGGCTTACTGACCCTTGGATTTGTTGCCTGGATCGCAGATCCGGCATCCGGACAACTCGACAGCCCAGGCGCTTCTGGTTCCGAATCGTCCTTGCATTCCTCAGGCGTTTCGACATCAGACGAAAAAGCCGCCATCGGTAAATACCGCTTTGAGCCCCAACCCAACCGCGAAACCTTGATCCAGCGGGCTCGGCAAGAATCCGATGCCCGCAGGAACTTGTTGCAATACTACCAAGCTATGGGCTGGAACTATGCCCAGCCAACCGTCGATGGAATGACCTTGCATCCCTATCCACGATCCAGAAGGCCGTTTTTTGTTAAACCTATACGCCCTTGGTAGCTACCGGATCTGGAGTTACTCGGTCTGCAGTGTGATTGCCATGACCACCGGGGCTGATTGATCTCGGCCCTTGATCAAACTGATTTTCTGCATCGCCTTGCGCTCCTTGGGCAACACTGTCAAATAACGAATTTGACGACCATCAAGGTCAAAAGCAAACTCGCTCTTGGGCACGTCGACGCGACGGATGTAGTCGGCGAAGTGTTCGCCATTGATCAACTCATGGTCTTCGGTTGCTCCGTCCTCATAAGTAATCCTGACAATCATGCTGGTACTGCCCTCGCGACTTGCCGGGAACGACCAACCTCCAACTCCACTGAGGAAATGGATCGCCACGGCCGGTGCATTGCAGACTACTTCGACACTCTTTGGCATCTTGGGAGCCATTTTCCCGTTCGGACCATAGAGCATGATCGCGTTGGGAACTCGGTCCTCTTGCGGATCGATCAGCACAAAAGGAACGCCCTTGAACATCTTGGGTTTCCAATCGGGAAACACCAATCGTTCGACCTGCCCATCAGGATCAAAGAACATCCCTCGACTGGTGATCGACGTGGCGACCGAGGCGATCGATAACGGAACGTACTTGCCTTTGGTGGTGAGAAACTCAAGCAGATCCTTCATTTCGTCGCGAGTCATTTGACTCTCAAAACCTTCGGGCATCAAAGATTTTTGCGATCCACTGAGGCGTTCAATGTCCTCGCGTAAAACAACTTCGCGTTTACCCTGGACGTTGATCAACTCGATCGAAGTCTTGCTCTCGGAGGCCATCATCCCGGTGACAACACTGCCATCGGTGGTTTGGACGTTGTAGGTCCTAAAGTTGCCCTCGACACTTCGATTCGGGTCCAGGATGTGAATCAATAGCTCATGCTTTGGATGCACTGCCATTCCCGTTAGCTCAGGCCCGATTTGATTTCCCAAGTCACCGTGTTTGTGGCACAGGGCACAGTGTTTTTGGTAAACGAGTTTACCATTGGCACCGTCCCCCTTGGTATGAGCAGCATCTTCCCAGGCTTGGACGACCCGTTGACGGTCGGCGTTTGGAATTCCGCCAGTGTTTTTCATCATCGCCACGGCTTTTTCCCGAATTTTGTTGTCCGGGTGATCTCTCAGGAGCTGGCGTTGGTCCAGTTGCAAGTCATTGATGCTCAGTTCTCCAGACTCAATGGCCGCGATCAAATCTCTGGTCGAATCGGGCTTCGAGAGCATCACCCGCAACGAGCCTCTTAAAAACTCAGGGGGTAGAGTCCTGGACTTGTCGATCAGCGATTTCGTCAAACCTGGTGCTTTCGATCCACCCAAGGCCGAGACGATCCCAGCGGAAAACTCAGGAGTAGACTGAGCCGTTACCAACGCCAAAAGGGAATCGACCACCTTGGGGCTTCCAACCTCCAGAGTCACCATCTGCTTTGCGGCCAATAAACGCCTTTCGATCGCCAACGAATCGTTGTTGAGGATATCCACGAGTTCCTTTCGAAGCGATGCGATCGCCTCGTCGATCTTTGCGACACCAAGTGTCTCGGCCAGCTGGATAACCTGTCCTTTGGAATCCAAAGGCAGATCGCCCGAAAGCCAATACTTGACCAATCCATCGGTTGCGCTTTGAGGTAAGCTCAGCCGATAGTCCTTAGGCCATCCTTTTGCCAACCCCTGGATCACTGCTCCTGTCACTTGAGGGTTGGATTTTTCAACGATCAATGCGCTAAAGGCCTGGGCACTGATCTTATTTCTGGCTGCATGCTCGGCGACGATCGCGATGCGATTGAGCATTTCCTGCGACGGGGCAGCTTGGGCATTAGCGATCCATCGAGGCAAAACCTCCGAAGCGTGCGCACTGGCTGCACTGGTCCAAGCGTCCATCAACCAACGGTCTTGGACCGTGGTTTCAGAGGCGAGCTTTTCACCAACGCCTTTGGTTCCCGTGGCGACTGCTTGCGAAGGACAATCCGAAAGTTTAAGCAATGCGGCCAGTTTCAATTGAGCATCTTGGGATTCAAGAGCCCTGCTTCCAAGAATCGCTTGCAAGGTTTCGCCATTGGGCTCTGCAGCTTGTATGGCATTTCGAACCACCGCATCGCTTGGATGATTCATCGCGGCAAGAAGCGGAGCACCCTTCCATTTACCTTGAGCGCTAAGCACCCAAATGGCATGAATCGCTCCTGGATTCAGACCGATTTCATCCACCTTGGTGTCGGACACCAATTGCTCAAGGGAGTTGATCGTGTTGGCAGATAGACCGCTTTTCTCGGACAACAACCACTGTGCGGATTTTCGCCAAAACATATTCGGATTCTTCAAAGCGGCAATCAATTGCTGCTCGTCTTGCTTGGACAAACCTTTGTTTACCAAGCTCTCGTACCCCTTGAGACTTTCAGCCGAGAGGCCTTTTTCTCCCCGATACACGACACGATAGACCCGACCGAATCGCTTGTCGCGCAGTTTGGTTTCGTAAGCGTTCCCTTTACCGGTCTGGAAACCTTGGGGAGTTGGGTTGTGCTGAACGATGAAGTTGTACCAATCCAGATACCAAACATTACCGTCGGGACCCACTTCGGCCATGATCGGCGAACTCCATTCATCATCGCTGGCCACCAAGTTAAATGGATTGGTGGATTTGTATCCGGCACCATCGCGATTCAGAACGAACGCTCCGAGGATATGCCCCGTCGGTTCGCATACAAAAGCCAGTCGATTCCACCATTCCCTGGGGTAATTGCGAGCTGTGTAGAGGGAGTGTCCAGCCGCAGCCGTGTACCCACCGTGCCAGTCGACCTGCCTTACTTTGTCGGTCGCTGCCGCGAATTTATAACCATCGGCGATGTTGCTCAAAACTTGAGGAGACCAGCCGGAGACTTTCTCGTAGTAACGATTGGGGATCGGCATGAAAATACTTGGATTGCCGTTGGCCGTCGAGCCAAAAATCAGGCCTTCTTCGCTGATCCCTAATCCCCAAGTATTGTTGTTGGTTGAACGCACGAACTCAAGCTTGGTCACCTTCAAAGAGTGCTTATCGAACGCATCGGTAGGTTCGGCGGAACTGCCACCATCTTTTTCCAAGCGGAAAGCTGGAGCGGTGGGGCTTGAGGGTGCTGCTTCGATCGCAAACCTCCAGAAACCTTGGCGGAAGCCTTGTTGCCGCTCACCATTGATCACTGGGCGTGAATCGTTGTAGCCTTGCATCCCCCAAATCCAGTTGTCCAGGCCCAACTGGAAATTGCTCACTCCACCGTGCGTGTCTCCCATGCCCCATCCGGTGATGAGTTCTTGTTTGAAATCTGCAACATCGTCACCGTCGATGTCCTTGAAGTAAACGGTCTTGGTCCCGTCTTGAATGATCGCACCATCTCGCACCAAAACGATGGCAGTCGGGATACTCATGCGTTGTGCAAAGACTGTGAACTTATCCGCCTTGCCATCCCCGTTGGTATCCTCGCAAATCCGGATGCGATCCCGTCCGGCCCCTTGGGGCTGGAGTTCATTCGGATAATCGACGGTTTCGCAAACCCAAAGCCGTCCTTTGTGATCCCAGTTCATCGCGATGGGCTTGCCACCTAACCCAGCGATGCCCAAGTCGGCTTCGCCTTCTAAAGCATCTTTTTCGCTGGCCCAAAGTTCCGTTTGAAAACCTTCAGGAGTCACGTAGTGCTTTTGCGATTCCGAAGCGGTCAATGGCAGTTGCATGCGGCTCATCGGTTCGGCTTGGCCATTGCGTGCCCCGGGCTGATAATTGGGGATCTCTTTACCAACATCGGTGTAGTTGAACGGGGCAACATCTTTCCGTGCTGCCGTCATCTTTGGTATTTCGAATCGGGTGGTATCTTTGAAAACGGGGAGTTTCGAAGGATCCTTCTGGGCCGTCCAAGTGATTCCTCGTGCAACTAGGTTTTGGAAGCCGGGGTTAGCCCAAGTATCCATGTTGTGTCCCCAGGCCGTGTAAAAAACGCGTCCTTTCCCGTGGGTTCGAACCCACGTCCAAGGTTCCGCTTTGGTATCTGGTGCTAGTTTCCCCTGGCGTCGCTCTTCCAAAACAATCCGATCTTGCGAATTATGCAAATGGTGGATGTAGGTTTCATCCCAGCTCTCAAATCCGCCAAATCCTTGCATGATCGGGTGCTGCGGCTCGGTGATGACGGTCGCGAATCGTTCGCCACCATGCTCTTTGAACTGAGCTCCCAACAGTTCGACATACGCTTTGGAATTTCGAAAGCAAAACGATGCGCAGTGCAGAGGGACAATCCCGTGCCCTGCGGCGACATAGTCGAGCATCGCCTTTTCTTGCTCGGCTCCAAGTTGATCGATGTTGGCGTAGATCAACAGCGTATCGAACTCACCGAGTCGCTTGGGTGAGAGCGATGTGACCACATCCTCGCTATAGGTGACCTCGATCCCATAGGGCCTAAGTGCCGGTCCCAAGACTCGGTAGAGATCCGCAGGCTTGTGGTGGCCTTGGTCTCCAAGAAAAAGTACCTTGAGGGGTTTTTGCCCCGCAGCGTTATCTTGAACGGTCGGTTCTGCTGCCAGGCAGCCTAGGCCGCTCCAAAGGCCTATCGACGCAGCAAGAATCCAGGCTGCAACATTCCAAATTGGCTTAGACATCAGAAGTCCTATATGTATTGAAAACGATGAAATTCAGGTGGATGGGCGCACTAAAAATTGGCTCGATGCTGCTCAGCGGAGCGTGAATTCAGGCAAGGCGACGATTTTGCCACCTTGCTGCGTGCTTTGATGGGCACAAATTCCAACGCAAGTCCAGTTGGCACTGGTCCTTGCATTAGGCCATGGGTCCCGGTCCTGGACCAGAGCGCTCACGAATTCGTTGACCAAGTGGGGGTGCGAACCACCGTGCCCACCCCCCTGGATAAACGACAAGTGGTCTGCGTCTTGAATCGACTGAGTAAACGGGCGAATCGGCTCAGGCAACAAGTGTGCGTAATCTGGGATTTCGATCTCCGAGGCAATCTCATGCTCAGGCTTCTTGGCCGTGTGGATGATGTGTGGCTTGCCTTCGACCAACGACCACTCGAAACTTTTCTTGGTGCCGTAAACGTCAAAACTTTCGCGGTACTGTCTTGCAGTATCAAACAAAAATCGCCAGATGTGAGCTGAGGTATCGGTATCCTTGATCTTGATATGGCACGATTCGACCGCGTAGGAATTCCCGGATTTCTTGGCCAAATCCTCTCGGATGCTACCCGAGCCAAAGCAGGATACGTACTCAGCAAGACCGTTGACCAATCCCAACACAGGGGAGACCACGTGCGTTGCATAGTGCATAGGAATCATGCGCTCCCAGTACTCGGGCCAACCGTCCATGTCCTGGGGGTGCGAAGCGGCCATGTACTGGATTTTCCCAAGTTCTCCTTTTTCATAGAGCTCTTTTAGGAACAGGAATTCACGGCTATAGACTACCGTTTCTGCCATCATGTACTTCAAACCGGTCTTGGCAACCGCGTCACAAATCTGATCGCACTCTTGGATCGTTGTGGCCATCGGAACGGTGCACATGACGTGCTTTCCAGCCTGGAGCGCTTTGAGACTCATCCACGCGTGATCAGGGATCGGAGAGTTGATGTGCACAAAGTCGACCGTAGGGTCTTCGAGAACTTTGTCGTAGGACGTGTAGCGGTTTGCGATCCCAAATTTATCGGCGACCTCATGAAGCTCCTTCTCGTTTCGCCGACATACCGCAACGACTTCGGCATCCGGGTGGCGTTGATAAATCGGGATAAACTCAGAACCAAACCCCAAACCGATCATCGCCACACGCTTTTTGCTTGCCATGCGTAACATCTCCCAAGGAAAGGAATCAAACTGGGCTCGTTCCACAGATTTTCGACACTTATCGTCGCAAACGGCAATCCGAGACGCCATGAAAAATTGCGCAAAAAAACTAAGCTTTTTTACACCTGTTACCCAGCCTGTCAAGCGGCATCTGGTCAACCGCTCTCGAGAACCCACTGGGCCGCGAATCGATTTAGCTCGGCACTATTGGATAGGTGTAGCTTGATTTTCAGCTTCTCTCGATAAGTATCGATCGTGTGGACACTCAGATGCAATTGCTTGGCAATCGCACCGGTGGTCTTTCCTTGGCCTATGAGGGTCAAAACTTCTAGTTCGCGGTTCGAAAGGCTTTCGATTGGACAGCGGCCCACCTGCACTCGGTTCCCAACGCGGCTTGTGAGAATCTTCTGGGTCATCTCCGGGCTCACATAGGTCTTTCCAGATAGCAGTGTTCGAATCGCGGGAACCAAAGTCCCTCGGGCGGCTTGCTTACTTAGATAGCCCATCGACCCGGCTTGCAAAGCTCGCTCAGCGCAAAGAGCTTCATCGCACATCGAATTTACGAGCATTTTTCTTTTCGGGTCGGCTTCGTGAATCCGTCGCACCAAGTCGATTCCGTGCCCCGATTTGAGCGAGATAGGCATTCAACTTGCCAAACATCAAGCGGTTGCAAGACCACCTTTTCGTTCATTGTTCGTCCCTTTTATAGAAATAGTGATATTATGAAGTTTCATTGGATCATCGCTTTTATGGCAAGCTTTGTTGTAGCAACGTCAACCGAATATTCGACAGCAGCAGTCACGAGTGTCTTTGGCACCGGATCGAATCAATTCACAATGGTTTTCGAGTCAATTGGTAACGCGGGCAACGCCCCCGATACCACCGGAGTGCCCAGACCCGCAGGTTCGGTAGGCTACAATTTTTTGATGGGTAAATACGAAGTCAGTCGGGACATGATCGCTAAATTCAATGCATCCCAACCGTTGAATATCACCATGCAAGACATGACTGCCTACGGTGGCAATCTTCCTAACAAACCCGCTACGGGTATTACTTGGAATGAAGCGGCTCGTTTCATCAACTGGCTTAACACCAGCACCGGAGGTAATGTCGCCTACCGGTACTTTGACGGCAATGTCAACGATAATATTCTTCTATGGGATCCCGTGCTTCACCCGCTGGATTACGACCCAAACAATCCCTTGCGCAGTCGAAGAGCCAAGTACTTTCTGCCCAACTACAACGAATGGTACAAGTCCGCTTACTACGCTCCTAACTTAGGAGGGACGGGGGGTTACGTAGACTATCCAACCGGAAGCGACGTTGAACCTGTTGCGGTAACCGGCGGAGTTCTCAGTGGAACAGCAGCGTTTTCCACCGTGAGCCTCCCGCAGTACCCGAACCAAGTTCCATGGCAATGCTGCTGCTTGGACTAGGTGGTTATTTGGGTAAACGTTGGTCAAGACGTCTGTAAAAGAAGCTTGATCCAACCGATTCTTCGGACGCTGTATTGACGAAACTAACAGGGCTACCGTTCTGCATTGCGATTGCGGTGCCCTGTCCTCTTACCAAGCTTCAACGATTTCCATCAGGCGGTCAGCACTGGTAAAGACATGCCCGTTCCAGCCAGCTTCGATCGCACCTTGGACGTTCTCCGGGCGATCGTCGGTAAAGAAAATCGATTCTGGATGGATCTCCGCAATCTCCGAGCACAAACGATAAATCTCTGGCTCGGGCTTCATGGAACGAACCTCGAAGGAAAGCACGATAGGATCGAACCATCCTTGCAACTGCGGGTATTTCATTTGCACGATCCAGTTCCAATGGGCATCGCAGGTGTTCGACAAGAGCCCCATCGGAATCTTCAGGCTGCGAATCTTCTCCAACACTGGCAATATGTTCATGTTGGGAACAAAGATATCTGCAGCAGCTACCATGAGTTCTTCAAAGGGGAGTTCCTTTTGGAACTTCTCCGATAGGATTGCCGCAAAATCCCGACTGGACAGTTCTCCTCGCTCGTAGGCGAGCTGAAAGTCGGAATCAAAAACAAGTCGTTTGATGTCTTGTGGCTCAACTCCGATGAGCCTGGCCATCGACCGAGCTGCGATCCCATGATCGAAGAACAACAAGACATTTCCAAGATCGAAGTAAACGAATTCGGGTCGTTGCATGAGGGACCACCGGCTGGAGGTGAATGATTAGATCAGGGCGTTTTCGAAAGTCTTTTTCAGAGCATCCAAAGCCCGTTTGGAATCCTTGCCTTCGACAACCACGTTGACTCTCAGTTCGCTGGTGTTGGTCATCAGCACGTTGATCCCTTCGTCGGCCAAGGCCTTGAACAAGGCGATGGCAACGCTGGTGTGGCTGCGAAGCCCGATACCGCTCACCGAAAGCTTGGAAATATATCTTGCGCTGGTGACCTTACGGACGCCGAATTTGCCGTTTGCAAGTACGTCCAGGCAGGCCTGCATCTGGTCGTTCGGGACCGTGAAACTGATCGAAGTTTCACCTTGATGTCCATCGCAGCTTTGGACAATCATGTCGACCACGGCACCTGCATCTGCGACCGATTTGAAAACCTTCTCGGCCAGCCCTGGTGTGTCAGCAACACCGCTGAGCGTCACCCGGGCTTGATCGTCCAAGAGGCTGATATCCAGCAGTGTCAGTTGTTCCAAGTTGGTAGACCGGAGCCTTTCGACCACTTCGCTCGGGCTCATCTTTGCGTGGTTCATTTGGCCGATGAGCCAAGTGTTTGCGTCGCTGGGCTTGCGATGCAATTCGAAAGCTTGGTGGACGGCCCGCAGGGCTTGAGTGCCTTCGGAGCGTTGGACCAGGCAACTGATCTTGATCTCGCTTGTGGTGATCATTTGGATATTGATGCCGGCGGCCGACAACGCGCCGAACATCCTTTCGGCCACACCGCTTTGCTCGGCCATCCCAAGCCCCACAACAGAGACTTTTGCTACCGCGTCATCGCAGGTCACTTCGGTAGCCCCCACCAGGGGCAAGGCTTCTTGGATGGCGCGCTGGGCGTCTCGAAGTTCGTCGCTTGGAACAGTAAAGGAAACATCCGCGCGGGATTCCATGCCGATATTTTGCACGATCATATCGACGGTGATTTTCCGGTCCGCAAGTCTTTTGAAAATCTCGTAACTCATCCCAGGTGTGTCTTGAACGTTCTTGATCGTCAATCTGGCTTCGTCGCGCGTCAACGCCGCTCCACAGACTGGGACCGATGGGGATTCGGGCATCGAAACGATCATCGATCCCGGGGCGTCGGAAAAGCTGCTGCGGACGCGGATCGGAACGTCAAACTTTTTCGCAAACTCGATCGAACGATTGTGCATGACACTAGCACCCAAACTGGCCAGCTCAAGCATTTCATCGTAACTGATCAGCCCCATTTGGCGAGCTTCAGGCAATAGCCTTGGGTCTGTCGTGTAGACGCCATCGACATCGGTATAGATTTCACAAGCGTCTGCGCCCAGGACTGCAGCAAGAGCCACCGCAGTGGTGTCACTACCTCCGCGGCCCAAGGTGGTGATATTGAAATCATCATCGACACCTTGGAAACCCGCAGCGATGACGATCTTCCCTGTATCTAAATGCTTGCGAATACGCTCCGTGGAGATCGTCTTGATCCTGGCTTTGGTGTAAGAACTATCGGTGCGGATCCCCATTTGCGCACCGGTCAAAGAAACCGCCTGATGGCCGAAACTGTGGATCGCCATGGCCATCAAAGCTACGCTGACTTGCTCGCCGGTGCTCAGGAGCATATCCATCTCGCGAGCCGGAGGTTCCTCGTTTACTTTCCTGGCAAGATCGATCAGGTGGTCGGTCTCGTGTCCCATGGCACTAACGACAACGACCACTTGGTTTCCTTCTTGCTGGGTGCGGATCGCCTTGCGAGCAGCCGCTTGGATCTTCTCGGGTGTTGCGACGCTCGTTCCACCGAACTTTTGAACAATCAGAGCCATGGGGATAAAAAGAGATTGGGGGGTCCGATGAATGTCATGCTCTTGTTAAGCAAGCGCGAGCCAGAATCATAACAATATCTTGGTTTTTGAGAATGCAAGAATTGCGTGCCGACTAACGCTGGATTGTCGAAGGACTTCCGGGTTCGGCCAAGTAAACGCCTCGAATTAGCTCAGGTTCTGACGTTTTTTTCTCATCGGAATTGGTCCCCATCGATTCGGTTTTGGCAAGTCGAATAAAGTCACTATCCATGCGGCTTTTCAAACGCTGGATCTGGGGATTGGAGGCCTGCTCTAGGGGTACCCGCCCCATCGCCATTCGGGCTTGGACCAAATCCCCCAGTCGGATCTGAGCTTCGATGATTTGAAGTTGTTGGTCCCATTGATCGCTGGACAGTCGCTCGGAGCCTTTTGCCAGAAGTTCTTTGGCTTCGAGCGGACGATCCAAGTCGGCAAAGGCTAGACCGCGCAGCACAAGATGCTCTGTGTCCTCGGCCACCGAGGCATGCAGATCAACCATGTGATCCAGTGTGGCCAAAGCCCGTTCTGGTCGTCCGGTTCTTTGGTAGATATCGGCGATCGCGAACTGGGCTTTTGGAAAGTCGCTGCGAAGCAATAGCGCATGATGGTAGCATTCCAGTGCGCTGGGCCAATCTTTTTGGTTTCGATGGACATCGCCCAGAAGAGCCCACGCGCTGGTGTGTGTGCGATTGCTCGAGAGGATGTCCAAAGCGAGCGTTTTGGCGGCGTCGTACTGATTTTGGTCCAAGTGCATTTCGCCGAGAGCCACCGCGTATTCAGGATTTTTACCCGAGAGACGATAAGCCTCGTTCATATGCTCGAGGGCTTTGGATTTATCCCCCGAAGACCAAAGCACTTTCGCGTAGCCCCATTGCGCTCGCTCGTCGTTGGTGGAATTGGCCAAGGCTTGGGAAAAAAGCAATTCAGCATCTTGCTGGCGACCGCGCTGAAGGGCATCGGTACCGCGTAACGAAAGTTGACGTGCTGCCAGAAGGGACTGATTGCGCGAGTTGTTTACGAGCATACGACAGCCGGCCAAGTTGCAATAAAAAATTGCTAGGATGGCAACGATGACGTAGCGACCGAGCATGCAACCCGTCCGTGGTGGTGCGAAAAAAGGGACTATCTGATACAGGTGGCATAACAAAAAACCAGCCCCGATGGCAAGACGACCTTATTCACTTATCTAGCCCATGGGATAGTCTTCCAGACTCAAACAGCCAGGACGATTGGGACAATCGCCCGACGGTTAGCACCCCGTGGGTCGGTTACTTAGCGTCGGGTTGGTTTTTCTTTTCGCTGTTGAAACCGGCTTTGATCAGTTCCTCGTAACCTGGTTTTAAGGCCCTTACATCGTAGCCGTACTTTTTGAGGATCTTAGCCGCTTTCAGCGATCGATACCCAACAGCGCAGTGGGTGTAAACAATCTTGTCCTTAGGTAACTTTTCTTTGACTTGGTCCTCGGTCAATTTGTCTTGCAAATCGCGCCATGGAAGGAAAACGGCACCTTGGACATGTCCGTCATTCCATTCGACAAGATCTCGCACGTCTACTAGGACGGCTTTCTTTTCCCCAATCTTTTCTTTGACCGCGCTGAGCGTGTCTTTGGTGTGCTCTTTAGGCTCAAGGTTTCTATCGTCGGCGATCAAACGTAGCGATAAGGTTGAAAGCGCGATGGTTGCAAGGCCCAGCTGTAGGAAACTGCGGCGGACTGTTTTACCTGGGAATTTCATGTCGATCCAGAAAGTCAGAGGAACCCAAAAGATACACCTACGCGTTAGGGTAGCTTGCCCATCGGCGATCGCCAAGTACCCGTTGGTGATCGCCGATGGCACGGGCTCGTTTTGCCGCAGAAGGGGTCTGATTTAAGGAACAGGAGGACTGGCAAGGGGTGCCAGTTGTTCGTCGGCGGCTTGGAGCAACGATTCGACCCTTTGGTCTAAGCTTGACAGGGGTGGATGCAGGATAGGCATTTGGGGCGGGTTATGTACCTCAGAGGGCAATTTCCAAACCACGCCGCACCCATAACATTTGACCGTCGGAGGTTCCTGCAAGACCTCACACCGAGGTTGGACAGCCACAAACATGGCTCGAGAGCAGTTCGGACAAGCTCCAGCGAAACGGATCGATTGCCCCATAGAGTTAGGTCCTTCGGATGGTTCGCGTTTTGGTGTTGATGACGTCTGCAATTTCGCCGGGCTAAGCCCCCTGCGAAACCTCACAATTGCGATTTTCGGAAAACAAGACTCCTTTGTCAAGCTTTTAAGCAATTTTAATTCACGTTAATTTCCCGCGATCTTTTTTCCACCCGTGACCAAACGTGTCACTTACCCATGCTCTACTTGGGAATCCACAGCGAATTTCGTGGACGCTCCCATCGCTCAATGCTAGCATTCAAGGAAGGTTTTTTCCGCTGGTTTTTTCCGCCTGGGACTGTCGATCGCTGACGACCGTTTTTGAGCCTTACACTTTAGATGCACCCAATGACTCAAGCCGAATTGCTCAGCCCAAAAGGGATGCTTGTCAAGGAACTAGCCCAAGAAATCCGTACGCTTCAGACCGCCCAACGTCCCCAAGGCCTATACGTCTCAAGCGGTTCAGAGCCGATGGACCGATGCTTGCCATGGGGCGGATATGCCGCTGGCAGCCTCCTGGAATTGACTTGTAGCAAGAAACCTCGAACTGCAGGCTGGGGTGGACTGAGCCTTGCCCTGAGAATTGCCAAACCTTGGCTTGAAAACGGCAAGTATTTAGTGATCGTCGATTCGCACCGACGACTCTGTGCCCCGAGCTTGGTTGCCATGAATATCCCTTTGGAACGACTCATTGTGATCCGAACCCAAAACGCTACGGATTGGGTATGGGGACTGGATCAAGTCCTACGAAGCCCTGCCGTCGGGGCTCTGATCTCCCCTGTAACCGAACTGGGCGACCGTTCTGCAAGACGATTGCAACTAGCCGTAGAGCAAGGTGGGGGAGTGGGTATATTTTTAAGAGACCAAGGTTCGGCAAAACGCAACCCAAGCTGGGCAGAGGTTCAGTGGCTAGTCCAATCCGTAACGACCAGACCAAGCTCGCAAACACCGATCCTCATGGAGCGATGGTTCGACTTAGAACTGCTTCGCGCCCCAGGACTCCAAACCACCCGACGCGTTCGTCTGGGGATCGATGCTCAAGGAGAGTGGAAACACTGCGATGAACGCAAAGCCTCGAAGAGTACTGAGCATCTGGCTGCCCAACTGGCCTTGGCAACGCCTCGCCGCCCAAACGTGGCAGCAAGCTGAGCGGCCAACACCAACCCCGCAAGCAGTCCCGGCCACCGTCTTGCTAAGCCAAGATCCTCGCCGTGGACGATTGGTATCGGCGGCAAATGCGACCGCTCGGTCCGTGGGAATCCTACCGAGCATGACGGCGACCCAAGCCAAATCGGTCGCAGGCACAAGCCCTCAAATGCAATGGGATTGGATCGAACACGAACCTCAAGAGGATATCGAGGAAATCTATTCGCTCGCCGAACGGCTTATGCAATTCAGCCCCATGGTGGGCGTCGAACCCATCGAAAAAAACCTCTGGGCAGGACGCTCGATTCTCCAACCGCAGTCGATCTTGATGGACATCACCGGCTTGGAAAGCTGGTACTCAGGCGAAACTGCCATGGCTCAGCAAATACAGAAGTGGCTGACCGACGAAGGACTTTTTGGGTGCATCGGAGTCGCCGATAGTGTCGGCCAAGCCTGGGCGGTCTCGAACTACACTTTTCGAAAACAAATCCACCAAGCCATGCTCAGCATCGAGCGTGCGGAACATTCGCTCCAGGAAGCTTTCCATCACAACCAACGGATTTGCATCGTCGATCATGCTGCAAACCACAAACGATTCAGCCCGCTACCGATCGAGTCGCTACGACTGGACATCGAAACGGTCGCAAAGCTTCACAGGCTGGGAATACGGACGATCGAGTCCCTCGAAGCCCTCCCACGTGCGTCCCTGACATCGCGATTCGGTAGCCGTCTGCTTGATCGTATCGATCAATGCTTGCTCGCTCGCCCCGAACCAATCTCAGTTCGATCTGTTGGTGAATCGATGGAAGTCTGTTTGGATTTCGAGCATCCAATCTTTCAATTGGAACAACTTCAAGAAATCCTCCAGGAGTGCGTTTACCAATTGTGCCGAAAACTCGATTCGGTCAGCCATGGTGCTTGGAGACTGGTCGTTCGCCTGGCACTTGAAACCCCCATCATGCAAGTTCAGGAAACTGCACATCGAGCGATCCCAAGCCATGTCATCCAACTAGGGCTCTTTCAATCCAGCAATGAACCAACACACCTGCTGTGGCTCATTCATGGGTGCTTGGAACGCAATCCTCCACAATTGAGCAAGAACCTTGGAATCAAACAGGTCTTGGTCCAAGCACCATGGACTTCGGCGATGCGTTGGAAACAGAACCCCTTGTTCGATTGCCAAACGCTCAAATACCGCGATGAAGCCGCCAAACTGATCGACGGACTAACCTCGCGATTAGGAAGGAACCAAGTCGTCGGACTCTCGGTCGTCCAAGATCCAATCCCGGAACGTCAATCCAAATTCAAACCCCTTACAGGCATTCGCAACGATGGGAGCCAGCAATCTACAGAGAAGAAACTTCGCAAGAAACCATCGCAGGATTTTCAAAACCCTCGCTCTGTCGTTCCAGGCACACAAGCAGCTTGGTCTCGTCCAACGCAGTTGCTGGTAAACCCCACGCCGATCAAAGTCCAATGCGACTCGACCGGTACCCCTTCTGCCGTCGAATTCCCAATCGATACCGGCTTGCAAACCATCGCTCAATGTGTCGGCCCAGAAAGGATTGAAAGCAGCTGGTGGTCTGGGCCAACCCTTCGACGCAGCTACTTTAAAGTAGCTCTCGAATCAGGGACTTGGTGGTGGATCTTTCAGGATCTAACCACCAAGGATTGGTTCTTGCACGGACTGTTCCATTGAGCCGCATCCTGTGCGA
>Ga0172372_10002334_pt1 | contig 28955 bp, 27 predicted proteins | sample LakKiv5m_2_FD_114544 | JGI IMG/M metagenome (GOLD analysis project Ga0172372, IMG submission 114544) | Freshwater microbial communities from Kabuno Bay, South-Kivu, Congo - kab_092012_9.5m | ecosystem: Environmental > Aquatic > Freshwater > Lake | place: Democratic Republic of the Congo...
GACATCCTCGTGAACAACGCGGGCATCACGAGGGACAATCTTCTGTTGCGGATGTCCGAGGACGATTTCGACGCGGTGCTGCGGGCCAACCTGAAGGGGACATTCCTCCTGACCAAGATGGTCACCCGTCACATGATGAAGCAGCGCAGCGGGCGTGTCGTCAACATCAGCTCCGTTGTCGGAATGATGGGGAACGCGGGGCAGTCCAACTATGCGGCGGCGAAGGCCGGCATCATCGGGTTCACCAAGGCGACGGCCAGGGAACTGGCGTCACGGAACATCACGGTCAACGCGATCGCCCCGGGGTTCATCCGGACCGCGATGACGGCGGCGCTTCCGGAAGCGGTCCAGGCGTCGTTCATGGCCCAGATTCCACTCGGGCGCTTCGCGGAGCCGCGGGAGGTTGCGGAGCTGGCGCTCTTCCTGGTTTCGGACGCCTCGACCTACATAACGGGGCAGGTGGTCGGCATCAACGGCGGGATGTACATGTAGCGCATATTCGACGGGAGCATACCAAGCGAAAAGGGAGGGAACGTAATGCCGGTAGAACAGAGGGTTCGCGAGATCGTGGCCGAGCAGCTCGAGCGGGACGTCAAGGAAGTGACGAACACGGCGTCGTTCATCGACGACCTGGGGGCCGACTCCCTCGACATCGTCGAGCTGGTGATGAAGATGGAAGAGGAGTTCGGGATCGAGATCCCCGACGAGGAAGCCGAGAAGATCAAGACCGTCAACGACGTGATCCAGTACATAACGACGCACAAGAAGTAGCGTCGGGCCCGGCAGGCCCCGATCGCAGGGGGCGCGGACGGAAGGAAAGACATGCGCAGAGTTGTCGTCACGGGACTGGGGGCGGTTACCCCCCTTGGCATCGGCGTCAGGGACACGTGGGACGCGATCCTCGCCGGGAAGTCCGGCGTCGGACCGATCACGCGGTTCGACGCGAAGGACTTTTCCGCGAACATCGCGGCCGAGGTCAAGGGGTTCGATCCCGAGCAGTTCATCGACAGGAAAGAGATCAAGCGGATGGACCCGTTCATCCACTACGCCATGGCGGCCGCGCACATGGCGATGGAGGACGCGGGGCTGGCGATCGACGCCGCTCTGGCGCCGAAGGTGGGCGTCTACATGGGAAGCGGCCTCGGCGGGCTCACGACCCTTGAGCGATATCACCAGGCGTACATGGAGGGCGGGCCGAAGAAGATCAGCCCCTTCTTCATCCCCATGCTCATCTCCAACCTCGCTCCCGGGCACATCGCGATGCGGTACGGCGCCAAGGGGCCGAACATCGCGACGACGACCGCGTGCGCGGCGTCCAGCCACGCGACCGGAGAGGGGATGCACGCGATCCGAAGCGGGGTGTGCGACGTGGTGATCGCCGGCGGCGCCGAATCGACGATCACCCCGCTCGGGTTGGGCGGGTTCTGCTCCATGAAAGCCCTTTCCACCCGGAACGACGACCCCGGCGCCGCTTCGCGCCCATTCGACAAGGACCGGGACGGTTTCATCATGGGGGAAGGGGCGGCGATCCTGATCCTCGAGGAGCTGGAGCACGCCCGGAACCGGGGGGCGAAGATCTACGCCGAGATGATCGGTTACGGCGCGTCGGCCGACGCCCACCACGTCACGGCACCGGCTCCTGGCGGCGAGGGCGCGGTGCGCGCGATGACGGCGGCACTGGCCGACGCCGGTGTTCCCGCGTCAGCGGTCGACTACATCAACGCCCACGGGACCTCGACGCCCTACAACGACCTGTACGAAACGATGGCGATCAAGACCGTGTTCGGAGAGCGTGCGAAAACGATCGCCGTCAGTTCGACCAAGTCGATGACGGGGCATCTCCTCGGGGCCTCGGGAGCGGTCGAGGGGATGTTCTGCGCGCTTGCGCTCCGTGAGGGCGTGATTCCGCCAACGATGAACTACACCACGCCCGACCCCGAGTGCGACCTCGACTACGTTCCAAACGCGGCGCGCCGCCAGGCGATCCGCTGCGCAATGTCCAACTCGTTCGGTTTCGGCGGAACGAACTCGGTCCTGCTGTTCGGCCGTTTCGAGGCGTAAGGCCGTGGCGCCTCTCCCGCGACGCGTCGTCATCGCCTCGGATCACGCGGGGGTCGAGATGAAGCGGCGCCTGCGGGAAGAGATGTCCGGCCTCGGCATATCCGCGGAGGACCTTGGCCCCGTCTCGGTGGAATCGGTGGACTATCCCGACTACGCCGCGGAGGTCGCCGGGCGGGTATCCGCGGGGACGGCGGACGCAGGGGTGCTCGTCTGCGGGACCGGCGTCGGGATGTCGATCGCGGCCAACAAGTTCCCGGGGGTCCGTGCCGCGCTCCTCTACGACGACACCGCGGCGCGTTTCTGCCGCCTGCACAACGACGCCAACGTCGCCGTCTTCGGCGCGCGGACGATGTCCGCGGACGACGCGGCGCGTCGGCTGCGCATCTTCCTGTCCGAGGCGTTCGAGGCCGGCAGGCACGCCCGGCGGGTCGACAAGATCCGCGGCATCGAGAAGACCATTTCGGCCGGCTCCGCGCCGGCCGCACCACGAGAGGCGCCCATGTCCTTCCTGAAAGAGACCGATCCCGAGATCTACGACATCATCCGCGGGGAGACCGAGCGGCAGGCGTACAAGCTCGAGCTTATCGCCTCCGAGAACTTCGTGAGCGAGGCCGTCCTCGAGGCCACCGGGTCCGTGCTGACCAACAAGTACGCCGAGGGGTATCCGGGGAAGAGGTACTACGGCGGGTGCGAGTTCGTGGATCGGGCCGAGTCGCTCGCGATCGAACGGGCGAAGGCGATCTTCGGCGCCGAGCACGTCAACGTGCAGCCCCACGCCGGCTCCCAGGCGAACATGGCCGTCTACTTCTCCGTCATGTCCCCGGGCGACACGATGCTGGGGATGAACCTCTCCCACGGCGGCCACCTGACGCACGGGAGCCCGGTGAACTTCTCGGGGAAGCTCTACAACGTGGTTCCCTACGGCGTGCGCGAAGACACCGAGACGATCGACTACGACCAGGTCCGGGACCTCGCCCTGAAGCACCGGCCGAAGCTGATCGTCGTGGGGGCATCCGCCTATCCACGCACGATAGACTTCCCGGCGTTCCGCAGGATCGCCGACGAGGCCGGATGCATGCTGATGACCGACATCGCGCACATCGCCGGGCTGGTCGCCGCCGGCCTGCACCCGAGCCCGGTCCCGTACTGCGAGTTCGTGACGACCACGACGCACAAGACGCTGCGCGGCCCCCGCTCCGGGCTTATCATGTGCCGGCAGGAGTTCGCGAAGAAGCTCGATTCCGCCATCTTCCCGGGGAGCCAGGGCGGTCCGCTGATGCACGTGATCGCGGCCAAGGCCGTGGCGCTCAAGGAGGCGATGACGCCCGCCTTCAAGGAGTACCAGGGACAGATCGTCCGCAACGCGGCGGCGATGGCCGCGACCCTCCTCGCCCGGGGTTACCGGCTGGTCTCCGGCGGCACGGACAACCACCTGATGCTGGTGAACCTCAAGGACACCCCGCTGACGGGCAAGGAAGGGGAGGCGGCGCTCGAGCGCGTGGGGATCACGGTCAACAAGAACACGGTCCCCTTCGAGACGCGGAGCCCGTTCGTCACCAGCGGAATCCGGATCGGCACGCCCGCGGTCACGACCCGCGGGATGAAAGAAAAGGAGATGGAGCGGATCGGCGACCTGATCGCCGACGTGCTCGCCGCGCCGTCGGACGCCGCCGTGGGGAAACGCGTCGAGGCCGAGGTCCGCGCCCTCTGCGACGCTTTCCCTCTCTACGCCTCGCGTCTCGAGGCGTACGCGAGGGGGTGAGGCCGTTGCCCCCGGCGGCGCGGACCCGTCCCGCTTGGGACGACTACTTCATGGACATGGCGAAGCTCGCCGCCAGACGCTCATCGTGCCTGAGGCGGGCGGTCGGTGCGGTGCTTGTCAAGGACCGTCGCCTCCTCTCGACGGGTTACAACGGCGTCCCATCCGGCGTCACCCACTGCGAGGTCGTGGGCTGTCTCCGCGAAAGGCTGCAGGTTCCCTCCGGGGAGCGCCACGAGCTGTGCCGGGGCCTCCACGCCGAGCAGAACGCGATCATTCAGGCCGCCTACCACGGCGTCTCCATCCGGGGCGCCGACCTGTACTGCACGAACCTTCCCTGCATCATCTGCGCGAAGATGCTTATCAACGCCGGCGTACGCCGGATCGTCTACATCGAGGGATACAGCGACACCTTGACTCGGGAGATGCTCGACGAGGTTGAGATGGAGCTCGTGAAGCTACCGGACCCGTCCCCATGAAATGTCCCCGGTGCGGCCACGTGGACAACAAGGTGGTCGATTCCCGGGCCGGCAAGGACGGCGACGTCATACGGCGCAGGAGGGAATGCCTCTCCTGCGGGCGGCGTTTCACGACGTACGAGCGGATCGAGGAGGAGCTCCCCCTCGTAGTCAAGCGGGACGGGCGCCGCGAGCCGTACGACCGCCAGAAGATCCTCTCGGGGATCCGCAAGGCGTGCGAAAAGCGGCCCGTGAGCGCCGACACCATCGAGCACCTCGTGGAGGCCCTGGAACAGGAATTCCAGTCCGGGGCCGACAAGGAGATCTCCACGATCCGCATCGGCGAGCGGGTGATGTCCAAGCTGCTCCAGGTCGACGACGTCGCGTACGTGCGGTTCGCCTCGGTGTACCGGCAGTTCAAGGACGTGAGCCAGTTCGTCGAGGAGATCAAGACCCTCATAACCGATCCTCCCGGCCGAACGACGAAGCCATGACGGCCCGACCGGAATTCCCCGGCGCCGGATTCATGCGGCGCGCTTTGCGGCTCGCCCGCAAGGGTGCCGGGCGCACCGCGCCCAATCCTGCGGTCGGCGCGGTCGTGGTGCGCGGGGGGCGCGTCGTCGGGGAAGGGTATCACCGCGCGGCCGGGCTTCCCCACGCCGAGATCGAGGCTCTGCGGCGGGCCGGCGGCGCGGCGCGGGGAGCGGATCTTTACGTTACGCTGGAGCCGTGCGACCACCGCGGCCGCACGGGGCCGTGCACCGCGGCTATCCTCGAGGCGGGAATCGCGCGGGTGGCGTACGCGATGGAAGATCCGAACCCGGCGGTTTCCGGCCGCGGCGCAAGGCGGCTGAGCGACGCCGGCCTCGTCGTGCATTGCGGGCCGATGGAGGCCGAGGCGCGGGAGCTCAACCGCGGATTCTGCCGGTGGATCGTCTCCGGCAGGCCGTTCGTAACGCTCAAGCTTGCGGTCTCACTCGACGGACAGATAGCGGCGTCCGGCGGCGATTCACGGTGGATCACGGGCGAGGCGGCGAGGCGGCGGGTGCACCGGATGCGCTCGGAGGCCGACGCCGTCCTCGTGGGGGGCGAAACGGCCCGGCGGGACGACCCGCTCCTCACCGCCCGCGTTCCCCGTGGGCGCGATCCCCGGAGGGTGGTCCTCACGTCGCGCCCGGCGGACCTGGTGCGCGGGAAGATATTTCGCGAACGGGGGGGCGAGGTGATCGTCGCCTGCCCGAAAGGCGTGCCCGGGCGCGACGTGCGCGCGGTGCTGTCGGCGGGGGGCACGGTGCTGCGGCTTCCGGCGCGTGGCGGCGCCGTGCGCGCGGATGATTTACTGGCCGCCCTGGGGGCGGAGGGCGTGACCTCCCTTCTGGTCGAGGGGGGCGGCCGGATCGCCGGCTGGCTCGCGTCGGAGGGCGCGGTCGACCGTTACGTCGTCTTCGTCGCGCCCCTGCTTCTGGGCGAGGGGATCCGCGCCTTTTCGGGCTGGGCGAGCCGGTCTCCGTCGTCAGGTAGGCGCCTCGCGTTCACCTCGGTTCGCCGCGTCGGCCCGGACATCGAGATCACGGCGGAGGAGAGGCAATGTTCACCGGTATCGTAGAGGACGTGGGGACCGTCGCCTCCCTGTCGCCGCTGCGCGCGGGGACGGCGATCACGGTGGTGACGACCTTGCCGTTGGAAACGATCGCGGCGGGGGACTCCATCGCAGTGTCGGGGGTCTGCCTTACCGTTACCCGGAAGGGGGCAGGGACGTTCACCGCGGACGTCTCGAAGGAGACCCTGTCCAGGACGACGCTCGGCGCGATGCGCCCCGGGGCCAAGGTCAACCTCGAGCGCGCGCTCACGCTGGCGGGGCGACTGGGGGGCCACATCGTCTACGGCCACGTTGACGGGACCGGCGCGATCCGCGAAATCCGCCCGCTGGGGGAAGCCCGGGTATTCCATATACAGGCCGATCCTTCTATAATGAAGTTCATGGTTTACAAGGGGGCGGTGACCTTGGACGGCGTAAGCCTCACGGTCAGCGCCGTCCGCCGGGACGGGTTCGAACTGGCCATCATCCCGATCACCCTCCAACGGACGACCCTCGGGGTCGCCAGGGCCGGGGAGCGGGTCAACCTCGAAACCGACATCGTCGGCAAGTACGTCCTCAAGAACCTCGAAGGGGGCGGCGTCACGCTGGATTTCCTGAAGGATCACGGGTATACGTGAGAAGGGCCGGGACGGGATGCCGCTTTCGAAGATAGAGGACGCCATCGCCGACATTCGCGACGGCAGGATGGTCATCCTGGTCGACGACGAAGACCGCGAGAACGAGGGCGACCTTACCCTCGCCGCGGAGTTCGTCACCCCCGAGGCGATCAACTTCATGGCGCGCCACGGGCGCGGGCTGATCTGCCTGAGCATCACCGAAGAGAAGGCGCGTTCGCTGCAGCTTCCGCCGATGGTGCACGACAACTCCTCGGCGTTCGGCACCGCCTTCACCGTCTCTATCGAGGCGCGCCGCGGCGTGACCACCGGGATCTCCGCGCACGACAGGGCCACCACGATCCGCGCCGCCATCGCAGGCAACGCGAGGCCGGAAGACCTCGTCCGTCCGGGTCACGTCTTCCCCCTCATCGCCCGCAAGGGCGGAGTCCTCGTGCGCACCGGGCAGACCGAAGGATCGGTCGACCTCGCCCGGATCGCCGGATGCGTCCCGGCCGGGGTGATATGCGAGATCATGAACGAGGACGGCACGATGGCGCGGATGCCCGACCTCGAACTGTTCTCCGCGGAGCACGGCCTCCGGATCGTCGCGATCAAGGACCTGATCGAGTACCGGATGCACCGCGAGCGTTTGGTGGAACGCACCGGCGAAGCCCGGATGCCGCTCCGGATCGGCGGCGACTTCACCGCCTGCTCCTACGGCAGCAAGCTGAACGGCGACGCGCTCAACGGCGACACCCACGTCGCCTTCGTAAAGGGGGAGATCCGCCCCGAAGATCCCGTGCTCGTGCGCGTCCACTCCGAGTGCCTGACCGGCGACGTCTTCGGCTCCATGCGGTGCGACTGCGGCGAGCAGCTGCGCAGCGCCCTGCGGCGCATCGAGGCCGAGGGGAAGGGGGTCCTGCTCTACATGCGCCAGGAGGGGCGGGGGATCGGGCTCGAGAACAAGATCCGCGCCTACGGCCTCCAGGACAAGGGGTTCGACACCGTCGAGGCGAACGAGCGGCTCGGGTTCAAGCCCGACCTGCGGGATTACGGCGTCGGGGCGCAGATCCTCGTGGACCTCGGGGTCCGCAGGATCAGGCTCCTGACCAACAACCCGAAAAAGATCATCGGCCTGTCGGGCTACGGCCTGCAGGTGGTCGAGCGGGTGCCGATCGAGATCGCGCCGAACGAGGCGAACGTCCGGTACCTGCGAACGAAGAAGAAAAAGATGGGGCACATCCTGAGCATGGAGTAGGAGGGGGCTATGGTGAGGGTGATCGAGGGCGATCTTCAGGGCCAGGGAGTAAAGGTTTCGATCGTGGTCTCCAGGTTCAACGGCTTCATCACGGACCGGTTGCTCGAGGGGGCGCTGGACGCCCTGAAGCGGCACGGGGTGGAGGAGAAGGGGATCACGGTGATCCGGGTCCCGGGCGCGTTCGAGATCCCCCTGGGGGTGCGCCGGGCGGCGGGGCAGAAGGTCGACGCGGTGATCGCCCTCGGGGCGCTGATCCGCGGAGGCACCCCGCACTTCGACTACCTGAGCGCCGAGGTGACCAAGGGCGTCGCCCAGGCGACGCTCGAGACGGGGATCCCCGTCGCCTTCGGCGTCCTCACCACGGACACCGTCGAGCAGGCGATCGAACGCGCCGGGACGAAGGCGGGGAACAAGGGCGCCGAGGCGGCCCAGTCCGCCCTCGAAATGGTCAGCCTGCTCCGCCGGATGTGAGCGGGTCGGTCCCCGGGAAAGCGAAGCTTCCGTGCGCAGGGAATCCCGGGAAAAGGTTTTCCAGACCCTCTTCATGATGGACGCGCTCGGGGTTGGCCCTGATGATGCCATCCCCCTTTTCGCATTGGCCTCCGATCCCCCGTCCGACGCGTGTTACTACGGTGAGACGGTCCGCGGGGTGTCGGAGCGCCTCGGCGAGATCGACGCGCTGATCGGGGAGTCGGCGGACAACTGGCGGGTCGAAAGGATGACGCTTGTGGACCGGAACATCCTGCGCCTCGGGGCGTACGAACTGTCCACCGGCAGCGGCGTCCCGTTCGCGGTCGCGATCAACGAGGCGGTAGAGCTCGGGAAGCGGTTCGGCTCCGTGGAATCGGGGGCGTTCATCAACGGGATCCTCGAACGGATCCACGAAATCGTTGCGAAGAAGACGACGGCGGAGGAATCGGCGTGAAGTACAAGCCCCGGGAGATCGAGCGGAAGTGGCGGCGGGTGTGGGACGAGGCCGGCGTGTTCCGGTGCCCGGAAGATATTTCCGCACCTAAATATTACTGCCTCGAGATGTTCCCGTACCCTTCCGGCCGGATCCACATGGGGCACGTGCGAGTCTACACGATAGGCGACCTGCTCGCGCGCTTCAAGCGGATGCAGGGGTTCCAGGTGCTTCACCCGATCGGATGGGACGCGTTCGGGCTGCCGGCCGAAAACGCCGCGCACCGTCACGGCACGCACCCTGCGAAATGGACGTGGGAGAACATCGCCTTCATGCGGGAGCAGCTGAAGGAGATGGGCATCTCCTACGACTGGGAGCGCGAGTTCGCCACCTGCTCGCCGGAATATTACAGGTGGGAGCAGCTCTTTTTCCTCTGGATGCTGCGTGACGGTCTCGCGTACCGGAAACGCGCCACGCTCAACTGGTGCGGGGAGTGCCAGACCGTGCTCGCCAACGAGCAGGTCAACCGCGACGGGACGTGCTTCATACACGACCACACGCCGGTGACCCAGAAGGAGATGGCGCAGTGGTTCCTCGGCATCACCAGGTACGCCGAGGAGCTGCTCTCAGGCCACGGCGAGCTCGAGGGGAGGTGGCCGTCGAACATCCTCGAGATGCAGCGCAACTGGATCGGCCGCAGCGAGGGGGCGGAGATCCGCTTCCCGCTCGACGGGGGCGGCGGCGACATCACGGTGTTCACGACGCGGCCCGACACGCTCTTCGGCGCCACCTTCATGAGCATGGCCCCCGAGCACCCGATGGTCATGGAATTCGCGAAGCGGAGCGGCAGGGAGCGCGAGGTGCGTGAGTTCGTCGACCGGGTCGCCCGCCAGGACAGGATCGCAAGGACCAGCGAAGACCTCGTTAAGGAGGGTGTTTTCACCGGGGGGTTCTGCGTGAACCCCGTCACGGGGAACCGGATCCCCGTCTACGCCGCCAACTTCGTACTGTACGACTACGGCACCGGGGCGGTCATGGCGGTTCCCGCGCACGACCAGCGCGACTTCGAGTTCGCCCGCAAATACGATCTGCCGATCGTGGTCGTCGTCCAGCCCGAGGGCGAGCCGCTCGATCCGGCGTCGATGACCGCGGCGTACGAGGGGACGGGGCGCCTGGTCCGCTCGGGAGCGTTCGACGGGATCCCGAACGAGGAGGGGAAGAAGGCGGTCACGCTTCACCTCGAGGGGAAGGGGCTCGGCCGCGGGACGATCCAGTACAGGCTTCGCGACTGGGGCGTCAGCCGGCAGCGGTACTGGGGCTGCCCGATACCGGTGATCCACTGCGATGAGTGCGGCATAGTCCCGGTTCCCGAGAAGGACCTTCCCGTGGTGCTTCCCGAGGATCTTCCGTATACGCGGGAGCGCGGGAACCCGCTGGCAGGCGCCGAGGATTGGCTGCGCGTGCCGTGCCCCTCCTGCGGTAAGCCAGGACGTCGGGAGACCGACACGTTCGACACGTTCGTCGAGTCGTCATGGTACTTCCTGCGATACATCGACCCGAAAAACGACACCGCTCCGCTGGACCCGGAAAAGGTGCGCCGCTTCGCGCCGGTGGACCAGTACGTGGGAGGGGTGGAACACGCCTGCATGCACCTCATCTACGCCCGCTTCTTCCACAAGTATCTTCGCGACAAGGGACTGACCCCGGGGAACGAGCCGTTCGAGCGCCTCCTTTCCCAGGGGATGGTCTGCATGCAGACCGCCGAGTGCCCGAAGCACGGATGGAGGTACCCGGAGGAGGTCGACGAAAAGGGGAAGTGCCGCCAGTGCGGCGAAACGGTCGGCGTCGGGCGGTCGATGAAGATGTCCAAGTCGAAGAGGAACGTCGTCGAACCCTCGACGCTTATCGAGCGGTACGGGGCCGACACGGCACGGCTCTTCATCCTGTTCGCGGCGCCGCCCGAAAAGGACCTCGACTGGAACGAGCAGGGGGTCGAGGGGGCGTTCCGGTTCCTCAACCGCATATATCGGTTCGTCGCCCAGCGCGCGAAGGCGATCGGTGAAGCGCACGCCTCGTGGGACGGCTCCGACGAGGTCCGCGCCATCAGGCAGACGACCCACCGCACTCTGATCAAGGTGACCGGCGACATCGAGGACCGTTCCCACTTCAACACGGCGATCTCCGCCGTGATGGAGATGGTGAATTTCCTCTACCTCGTTCCCGAGGACGCCTGGGGCCGCCCGGCCGCGGCGGCCGCGCTTCGGGAGGCGGTGGAGATCCTGCTACACATGCTCTCCCCCTTCGCGCCGCACATGGCCGAGGAGCTTTGGGAGCGGATAGGCGGCAAGGGGCTCCTCTGTTCCCGTTCATGGCCGGTCGCCGACGTCGAAGTCGCGCGCGAAGACGAGGTCGAGGTGGTCGTCCAGGTAAACGGCAAGGTCCGGTCGAAGGTGACCGTCGGCGCCGGCGCCGGGGAGGACGAGGTCCGAGTGAGGGTCATGGCCGACCCGAAGGTCCTTGAGTACACGGACGGCAGGGAGATACGCAAGACCGTCTACGTTCCGCGCAAACTTTTCAGCATTGTTGTTTCGTAGATGATGAACCGCATCGTCATCGCGTCGGCGATCCTGTTCGCGGTCGCGGGGTGCGGTTACCGCCTCGAGTCGGGTACGTCCAGGTTCACGGATCCCGCGGTTCGCATGGATCTGTCCCCCTTCGCGAACCGTTCCACGACGCCCGACGCCGGGTCCGTGGTCGCCGCGCGTCTTCGGGAGGAGCTCCGCCGAAGCGGCTTCCGCGGATCCTTCGGCAACGTCGGCGCGAACTACCTGATAGAGGGAAAGGTCAGAGAGATCCGGTCGGATATCTTCTCCCACGGGGCGGACCGGTTCTCGCTGGAGAATCGCCTCACCCTGGTGGTGGACATCCGGGTGGTCGAGCTCTTCAAGGGATCGGTTCTCTGGAAAGAGTCCGGCCTGCGCGAGACCGCTTCCTTCTTTTCGGGCGCGGACGCGCAATACACGGAGGCCAACCGGCGCGCCGCCTTCGAGGAGGCCGCCCTGCGGATGGCCGTGCGCCTTTCCCAGACCATCCGCCTGATCCTGTGAAACCGGCCGCCCCCCCCCCGATCTTCAGGGGTTGGTTCTCCCGGGACCCCGCCCCGGCCTACCTCTTGTACGGAGACGGCGCCGGGCTCGCGGGTCTCCTCGCCAGGGCGTGGGAGGGGAAGCTGAGGGGCGAGGGTGTTCCGATCGAGTCGTACCGGTGGACGCTCGAGGACCTTGCCCGCGATTCACCCACGGCGGCCTGGCGATCCCCGTCGTTCTTCTCCCGCGTGCGGATCTTCACGCTGCCGGACCTGGCGGAGATGAAGAAGGCGAACCGGGACGAGATCAAGGCGTATCTGGAATCCCCCGAGCCTTCCGCGATGCTGATCCTTCACGGCACCGATTTCCGCCAGGCGCGCACGTTTTCGGGCGCCCCGAACCTCCTGTCCGACGCTCCACGGGAAGAGAAGGTGATGGAGGCGCTTGCGCGCCACGCCGTCGAAGCGGCCGCCGCGGGGGGGGCCAGGCTCACGCGGGAATCGGCGCTGTTTCTCGCCCGGTGGGTGGGAGCCTCGTTCGACGCGCTCGACGCGGAGATCGGGAAGGTGCTGGCCTTCGCCGCCGGTCGCGGGGAAGTGGTCGAGGAGGATATCCGGGCGGTGTGCGTTTCCCGGGGAGCCGTGGACCCGTGGAAACTGTCCGAGGCGCTGGTGAAAAAGGACGGCAAGGCGTGTCTCGCCATGTTCCGACGCTTCGCGGCCTCCGCGGAGCCGGAAGATTACCACAAGCTGAACGGGGCGGTGGCGTGGTTCCTTCGGAACGCGATCCAGGGCAAGGGTAAAGGCGGAGTCGTCACGCCGCGGCGGGCCGCGGAGATCTTCCGGGTTCTGTCGCTGATCGACCGTGAGATCAAGGGGGAGAGCAGGCTCTCCCCCGGGCAGGTTTACGAGATCCGCCTTCTTTCGCTGTTGGTGTAGCTACTTTTTCGCGGCCTTGTGGACGGCCTTCGCCAGGCGCGACACCTTGCGGGACGCCGTCTTCTTGTGAAGGACGCCTTTCGACCCGGCGCGCTCGAGGACCGAAGTGGCCTTGCGAAGCAGCTCGGCGCTCTTTTCCCCGGTTCCCTCGGATATTTCGGAACGAACGTCCTTGACGGCGGTCTTGACGGTGGAGCGGACGTGGCGGTTGCGGGCCCTCGCCTTCAGGTTCTGCTTGTGACGCTTGATGCCGGACTTGATCCTCGCCAAACTGTGCCTCCTCGCGATCTGTTCGGTGATTTCCGTGAACCGGTATTAGACAACACGATGGATGAAATGTCAAAGAGTTACACGATGCTTCATGGAGGCCCGGCGAAGTAGCCGTAGGGGGGAAGGCCACGCAGCAGGAGGTCGAGTCGCCACGCCGGATCGTTCCGTACGAATACCGTGTGCCCAATAAATGGGCAATTTGACGAAGAGGCCATGCGGACGAGGGGGAACGGAAATTTCCACAGGGGAATCCACAGACAATCCACAAATGGTGTGGAGAACGCGGGGTCTGTCAGGCGGTCGACTTCTTCGCCATCTCCCATAGACGGTCGAGTGTGGCCATGTCGGCATTCTCGATGGAACATCCCGTTTCCGCGGCTATTTTTTCCATCTCACGAAATCGCCGCTCGAACCGTTCGTTGACCGACACCATGGCCACCTCGGCGTTCAGTCCGAGGAATCGGGCCAGATTCACCAGTGAGAACAGGACATCTCCCAGTTCGTGCTCGGTATGGGCCGGATTCCCCTCCGCCATCGCTTCTTTCAGCTCCGCGAGCTCCTCGTCGACCTTCCCCAGCACCTGTTCCGTTCGCTCCCAGTCGAATCCCGCCCTCGCCGCCTTTTTCGACATCTTGGCCGCGCGGAGAAGGGACGGGAAATCCCTCGGGATTCCCCCGATGATCGATTCATGGGAACGGTTCTCTATCGTCTTCTTGATGTGATCCCATTGCCGCGACACCGCTTCCGGCGTGTCGGCTGTCGCCTCCCCGAAGACGTGCGGGTGCCTGCGAATCATCTTTTCCGAGATGGAGGTGATCACGTCGTTGATGTCGAACTGCCCTTTTTCGGATGCGATCTGCGCGTGGAAGAGGATCTGCAGCAGAAGGTCTCCCAGCTCTTCACACAGCGAATCAGGGTTCCCGCCGCGGATCGCGTCGATGACCTCGTGCGTCTCCTCCAGGAGATATTGGCGAAGCGTTTCATGGGTCTGGACGCGGTCCCACTCGCAGCCGCCCTTCGCTCGAAGGCGTGACATGATGCCGACCAGTTTCCGGAATTCGTCCACGAGAGTTTTTTCCCCGGAGGAATGTTAACATAAAAACTTATGACTCGACGGGTTCCCAACCGTTCCCGGAGGTCGTGGGCGCCTTTCGCGCTCTTCCTCCTGTTTCTTATTCCCCTCGTTCACCAGCGAGCCGCGGCGGCGGACCTTTTTTCCGGGTATCCGGAGGACGTTCGCACGCAGGCCGCCCGCGTGGTGGAGGCCGCCGGCCCGGGGAAGGGGGAGGCGCTGGACACGGAAGTCCTCGCCCTTCGGCGGGCGATGTTCGACCACTCGATCCTTTCCATGAACGCCGTCCCGGACCTGATCTTCGACCGCGCGGCCCGGGAAGGTTGGAAAGGGCGGTCGTACGAGTCGTTGCGCGCCGTGTCGCGCGTCGCTCCTCTCTCCGTTCCCCTTTGGGCCTGGCTCGCCCGCGAGGACGCGCTGCGGTTCCGGCTCGAGGAGTTTCTTTCGGACGTCGACGGATTTTCGGGAGCGCTTCGACAGTACGGCCCCGGGCTGCTCGGATACGCCGTGTGGCTCGTCCTGTTCGCCTCCGCCTCCGCGTGCTGGTTCGCCGTATGGGCATCGCTCAATCTCCTCCTTCGGGCTCGCCCGGCGCTCACATCGGACGTCGCCCGCCTCCTCAAGGGTTTACCCGGGCAGGAGATACTGGCCTCCGGGGTGGTGCTCGCCTTTTTCGCAGTGCCGGTAGCTTTCGGGGTCGGGATCGCCGCAGCCGCGGTCTTCTGGATAGCGCTATCGGCCGCGTACCTGCGCCGCGGCGAGCTCGTCATCGGGGGAACGGCGATCGTGCTGCTGTTCGGCGTCTTCCTGTGCGGCGGCTTCCTCGAGGCGACCCGTCCGATCGGCGGAGTCGCGCGTCATGGGGGATGGCTGGGCGGGGAGGGGTACCACTCGCGTGGCGGGTCGGACCTCGATGCGGCGGGGAGGGACCTGCTGGCCGGGCCGCAGTGGGAGCGCCTGGCGCGATCCGCCGACGCCCGGGCCGAGATGCAGGGCGGGAACCTGAAAGCGGCGGATTCGATCTGGACCGGGCTGATAGAAGAGGGGGGGAACAACGCGGACGCTTACAACAACCGCGGGATCGTCCGGGTCCGGCTCGGCAGGATCGGGGAAGGGTTGGCCGATTTCGAGACCGCGTCGGAGCTAAAACCGGCGGGTGGGCGTGCCCAATGGAACGCCTACCAGCTGTACCTGCAGGAATTCCGGCTGGATCAGGCCGCCAGGATCCAGCCGGCCGCATGGGCCGGCATCCGCGCCCTCGTCCCTTTCGACTACCGCGCCGGGGAGATGAGCCACGGCGAGCTGATCGCCTCGCCGCTGCGTGTCGGCGACGTATGGATGACCCTCTTCACCGTGCGTGAGGAGTGGCTCCGGGACGCCCCCGGAAGCGCTTTCCGCGACATGTTCTTCCGTCCCGTTTCCGGGGGATGGGTACCGGGGTTTTTGGCGGCCGGGCTGGCCTGGATGGCGCTGTTGAAACTCGTCTCCGTCAAGGTCTGGATGAACAGCACGTGCCGTTCGTGCGGCGCCCGCACGCTTATCGTCGGGAGCCGCGAAGCCGCAGACGTCTGCAACGCCTGCCGCGCGCAGGTCGGCAAGGGCGTCCGAGGCGGGGAGGAGCGCGATCGGCGGGGGTTGAGCATTCTGCTGCACCGCCGGTACGTGCGCGCCTGCTCCGTCCTGTTCCCGGGTGCGGGGGCTCTCTGGGCGGGAAAGGAGTTCCGGGCCTTGCTGTACGGCGTGCTCCTCTCCCTTTCCGCCGGCCTGTTAACCGTGTCGTGGAGCGCCGGCAGGCTGGCCGGCGGCCTGATCGGCGACATGCAGTCCGATGTGTGGAAGGCCGCGCTGGGGGCGGTCGCGGTTCTGTGGCTGCTCGGGGCCGCCTGGGGATGGCGCTCGTTCGAGACTCTCCAGTTCAATCACAACGTCGCGGGGGAAAGGCTGTAGCGATGCAGGGGAAGATCGCCGACTTCGGCATCCCGGACATCTTCCAGCTGGTCTCCTCCCAGGGGAAGAGCGGTTCCCTCGCCATCTCCGGGAACGACCGCATGACGATCTTCCTGTTCTCCGGGGGAAGCATCGTCGACGTCCAGCCGGACCGCCGGGAATCGAAGTCCCTTCTCGGCACGATGCTCCGGGACGCGGGGTACCTGACGGACTCCGAGCTCAAGCGTTTCCTCTCCTTCCAGGGGACGAGCGGGAAGAAGATCGGCGAAATCCTCGTCGAGAAGGGAAAGATATCGAAGGACGTCCTCGCCCGTTACCTCGTCCTGCAGGTCAAGGAGTGCCTCTTCGACGTTCTCACGCTCCGGGAGGGAGAGTACAGGTTCGAGGGGTTCGCAGTGCGGCCCGTGACATGGGGAGGCGAACCGATTCGCCCGGACGTGCTCATGATGGAAGGGATGCAATTCCTGGATGAATACCCTCGACTCAAGGGGATATTTCCATCAGGCGATTTCAGGGTCATGAGAAAGCGGGGGGAGCGCGTCGACCCTCACGCCTTCTCCGAGGAGGAAAGGATCCTTTGGAAGGCCCTCGACTTTTCGGACGATCCCGAGCGGGTCTACCGGAAGGCGTGCCTCACGGTGTTCGAGGGGGTCAAGGGGATGGCGGCCCTTCTGCAGCGGGGACTGATCGAGGTTTCCGCGGTGGATCAGGGGGGCCGCGTCGATCCCGCCCGGCTGCTCCGCGACGAGATCGCCTTCCGGCGCCGGTTCGACTCGATCCGGTTGGCTCTGTGGGGCGCGGCCGCCGTTGCGGCGGCCGTCTGGATCCACGGTGCGCTCCTGTCCCGTGGGGCGTTCCGGACTTTCTCGGCGTGGGTCGATTTCTTCTGATGCGGGAGGCCGGCGCGGTGGGCGACGTGAAGGAAGCGACGATCCGGTTCGATGATCCTTCCGTTACGCGGGACCTTTTCGGGGTGAACGACGCCCACCTGAGGGCCCTCGAGCGTGCGCTGGGCGTGTCGATCCGGCCCGGCGGCGGCGAGGCGATGGTCTCGGGGGACGCGATCCCGGTCGATTTGGCCGGCAAGGTGCTGTCCGGCCTGTACCGGGTTCTTCGCCGCGGCATCCCCGTCACCGGGAACGACTTCGAGGCGGCTATCCGTATCGTCTCCGCGGACGGCAACGCCGACGTGTCCGCGGTGTTCGAGGACGTGGTGTTCAAGTCTTCGCGGAACCGGACGATCACCCCCAAAAGCCTCGCCCAGAAGCGGTACCTCGACGCCATCCGGGAGTTCGACATCGTCTTCGGCGTGGGGCCCGCCGGGACGGGGAAAACGTTCCTCGCGATGGCGATGGCGGTCGGTTGCCTCCTGCGAAAGGAGGTGAAACGGATCGTCCTGGTCCGGCCCGCCGTGGAGGCGGGGGAGCGTCTCGGCTTCCTGCCGGGCGACATGGCGGAGAAGGTGAACCCGTACCTGCGCCCGCTGCACGACGCGCTCTACACAATGCTCGAATTCGAGCAGGCGGCGAAGCTGATGGAGCGGGGAACCATCGAGGTCGCCCCGCTGGCGTTCATGAGGGGCCGGACACTGAACGACTCCTTCGTCATCCTCGACGAGGCCCAGAACACGACCTCCGAGCAGATGAAGATGTTCCTGACCCGGATCGGCTTCGGTTCAAGGGCGGTTATCACCGGGGACGTCACGCAGACCGACCTTCCGTCGGGCAAGGTTTCGGGGCTGAACGACGCGATCGCCATCCTGGGCGGGGTGGCGGGGATCAGTTTCTGCCGGTTCACGGACATCGACGTGGTCCGGCACCCCATCGTCCAGGAGATCATCAAGGCGTATGAGCGGTTCGAAAAGCGCGACCAGGAACGGTAGCCGCCCTCCGGAGAACTGGGCTTCGACGCGGGGCCGCTACTGGCGGCTTCTCGCGTTGAGCCTCGGCTCGGCGGCCGTCTTCGCGGTCCTCTTCTACCTCTGGGGGCGGGAAATGTTCCCGCGCGCGGCGGGGCGATGGGGGGGCACCTTCCCATTCGTCGGCGCGGTGGCCCTGACGCTGGCCGTCGCTCTTTTCCTCTCGGAATGGTTCGGGTTCGCCGGGCGCGAGGTGCGAAAGGTCCGGCTGGCGGCGCGCGACTTCCTCTTCCTCTGCTCCCTCGCGCTCCTCCTGTTCTTCGCGGCGAAGGCGGTGATCGACCTTCTGGCCGAGATCCCGGCGCTCGGACGCGGCATCCCGACGAGGGTGTACGCATATCTCATCCCTCTGCCGGCATTCGCGATGGTCGTCCGCGTCCTCATGAACTCCGAGACGTCGATACTTTTCACCGTCGCCGCGTCGGTCCTCTCCGCCGCCGCCGCCTCGGGGAGCTGGCCCGCGCTTCTGTTCCTTCTCCTGTCCGGGACCGCCGGAGCGGCCCGCGCGCGCCGGGTGCCCGACAGGTACCGGATGCTGATGGCCGGCGTGCAGACCGCGCCCGTGTGCGCGCTGGCGGCCGCCGCGCTCGAGTTCTCCTTTCACGGCGACGGGGAACTGTTGTGGGCCGGCGCTTTCGGCGCGGTCAACGGCCTCCTGTCCGGCCCTATCGCCCTCGCTGTGATGCCGGTTGCGGAGTCCTCTTTCGGCTACGCGAGCGACATCCGTCTGATGGAGCTGTCAGGCACCGGCCATCCGCTCCTGTCGCGCCTCATGATGGAGACGCCGGGGACGTTCCACCACAGCGTCGTGGTCGGGACGCTGGCGGAGGCCGGCGCTCTCGCCATCGGAGCCAACCCGGTCCTTTGCCGCGTCGCCGCTCTTTACCACGACGTCGGCAAGCTCGGGAAGCCCCAGTACTTTTCCGAGAACCAGGCGGGTGCCGCGAACGTTCACGACGCCATGTCCCCCGGGTTATCACGCGCGGTGATACTGTCCCACGTGAAGGAAGGGGTCCGCATGGCCGGGGAGTTCCGGCTGGGGGACCGGATCACGGAGATAATCGCCCAGCACCACGGGACCAGCCTTCTGTACTGCTTCCTCGACAAGGCGAGGCCGATGATCATGGACCGGAAGGCGTCGGAGGAGATGTTCCGCTACCCGGGGCCGAAGCCGAAGACGCGCGAGGCGGCGATCATCATGCTGGCCGACGCGGCCGAGGCGGCGACGAGGAGCCTGGATCATCCAGATCCACAGGAGGTCGACGAGACCGTCACCGGGATCGTGAACAGGGTCTACCTCGACGGCCAGCTCAACGAGTGCGATCTTACGCTGCGCGACCTGCACGCCGTCGGCCGCGCCATAAGCCAGGTCCTCGCGGCCGTATCCCACCCCCGGGTGGACTACCCCGCGAGCGCTGTTTGACGCCCTCCATGGCGACACAGGCCACAGAGGGATTTTTTGCCGCGTGTTGTACGGCAGGGAGGAGTCCCTTCGAGGTGCAGGCGCTTTCAGGGGACACCCTTGATCTTATGGGGGACGAAGGGAAAGAGTGTCCCCTGCCCACAACCCACAAGCCAGCATGAGCGGCGCCCACTACCGGGTCAGCCTTCGCCAGGATCTTCGCCCGGCGCCGTTTCCCGGGCGGTTGCTCAAGGCGTACGCCCGGGCGGCCCTCGCCATCCTTTCGGCGGGCGGGGCGGACTTGAGGATCCGGGTGGTCGGGGACGCGGCGATCCGGCGGTGGAACCGGGAATTCCTCGGCCGCGACCGCCCAACGAACGTCCTCTCGTTCCCGGAGACCGCCGGCGTTCCGGCGCGCGGCGCTCGCGTGGCGGGAGACATCGTCGTTTCCGCGCCCACCTGTCTTTCGGAGACCGACGGATGGAAGGAGACGCCGGAGGCGCGCGTTTTCTTCTTCGTCCTCCACGGCATCCTCCACCTCGCGGGATACGACCACGAGGGCGGCGGCGCGCAGGCGCGACGGATGCGCCGGAAGGAGCTGGCGACGTACCGGCGGGTACTGGACGGGAAGAGCAGGGGGCGGATCAGTTGAGCCGCCGGATCACGGCGGCGCCCTTTCCGGCCGGCGCGCTGTTCGTCCTTTCCTACGCGCTCGGGACCCCCGGGTACGACGTTCCGGGCCTGCCTTTCGTCTGCATGGCTCCGTTCCTGTCGCTCGCGGTTTCGGCCCGCTCGGCGCGGCACGCCGCCCTGCGCGGATGGGTCGCCGGGACGGCCGGCTGCATTCCCCTCTACTACTGGATCGCCTACACCGTGGCGGTGCAGGGGAAGCTCGGCTGGGCGCTGGGCTGCCTCGCGGCGCTTCTCGTCTCCGCCTACGTCGGGGCGTACTTTTCGGTCGCCGCGGCCGCCGCGCGCCGCCTCGAGGCCCGCTTCGGAGAGCGCGGACTGTGGCTGTTCCCCGTGGCCTGGGTCGCCGTCGAGGTGGCCCGAAGTTGCCTTTTCTCCGGGTTCCCCTGGATGCTTCTCGGCTACTCCGTCGCGGGCAGCGCAGCGCTGCGGCAGGCGGCGGACCTGGCCGGCGTCTACGGGCTCTCCTTCCTCCTCGCGTTGTCGGGCGTCTCCGTCTTCCTCGCGGGGAGGCGGCTGTGCGGCGGCTTCACCGCCAAGGCGGCGGTCCCTCTCATTCCCGGGGCCGCCGCGCTCCTGTTTCTCGTCCTTTACGGTCGGGCCGGTTCGGCGAATCCGTCCGGCGCTCCGGCCCCGGTTCCGGAGGTGAGGGCGGCCGTCGCACAGGGCGGGATCGACCAATCCGTGAAGTGGGCTCCGGGGAGCCAGTCGGCCGCGCTCGGCATCTACGGGGAGTTGACGATGGAGGCGAGGGACGCCGGCGCGCAGGTCGTAGTCTGGCCGGAGACCGCCGCCCCTTTCTTCTACGGGGCGGAAGCGGATCTATCACGGCGGCTGGACTCGATCGCGGTCGTCGCGGGGATCCCGATCATCTTCGGTGCGCCATGGTACGATCCCGGGGCGGCGGGCGGCAGATACTACAACAGCGTCTTCCACATGGACGGGCGCGGGGTCGTTCTCGGGCGGTACGACAAGCGACACCTGGTGCCGTTCGGCGAATACATCCCGCTGCGGTCGGTCCTGTTTTTCCTGAGCAAGCTGACGGAGGGGGAGGGGGATTTTTCGAGCGGGACCGGCCCGGCCCTGTTCCGGGTCGGCGGGCGCCCGGTGGCGGCGTCGGTCTGCTACGAGGCGCTGTTCCCGGCGTTGATGCGCGAGGGCGTGCTCGGCGGCGCGGAGTGGTTCGTGAACGTGACGAACGACGCCTGGTTCGGCGACACGGTCGCCCCCCGCCAGCACCTCGCCATGGCGAGGATGAGGTGCGTGGAGTTTCGACGCCCCATGGTGCGCGCCGCGAACTCGGGGATCAGCGCTTTCATCGACGCGGACGGGGGCATCGCCGCCTCGCTCGGCCTGTTCCGCCGGGGGGTCCTGGTCGCCGCGGTCCGGCCCGCGACCGTGGAAACCGTCTACGCAAAAACCGGGGAAATCTTTGGGGTTTCCTGTAGTATACTTACGGTTTTCGCGCTCATATTCCCTCTGCGAGGTTCCCATGGCGTCCGGATTGCTGGAAGAGAAAACGACGGCTCTTGAAGCGCGATTCCAGGCGCTCCGGGGCTATCTTTGAGGTAGACGCGAAGCAGGCCCGCCTGAAGGAGCTCACGGCCGAGGTCGCGCGCGACGGTTTCTGGGACGTCCCCGAGGCTACGGAACGCGTCCTTCGGGAGAGGAAGGCGATCGAGACGTTCGTCGGGCGCTGGTCGTCCCTCGAATCGTCCCTTGGCGACCTCCGCGCGTATCTCGCCCTCGCGGACGAGTCGGGCGGCGAGGGGCTCGCCTCGGAGATAGAACAGCAGATCGTCGCAGTCGACGCTTCTCTGGACGCGATCGAGCTCGAGCGCATGCTCTCCGGCGATAACGACGCGCTTAACGCCATCGTCACGATCCACGCCGGTGCCGGGGGGACGGAGTCCCAGGACTGGGCCGAGATGCTCCTCCGGATGTACTCCCGGTTCGCCGACCGGAACGGATACTCCATGGAGCTCGTCGAGCGGCAGGAGGGCGACGAGGCGGGGATCAAGAGCGCCACATTCCTCCTGTCGGGCGACCACCCGTACGGGTACCTCAAGGCTGAAACCGGCGTCCACCGGCTCGTCCGGATATCGCCGTTCGACGCCAACAAGCGGCGCCACACGTCGTTCGCCTCCGTGTTCGTCTCGCCCGAGATCGACGACAACGTCGAAATCAAGATAAACGAGTCCGACCTCAAGATCGACACGCTGCGCTCGGGCGGCGCCGGGGGTCAGCACGTCAACAAGGTCGAGTCCGCGGTCCGGTTCACGCACATTCCCACGGGGGTCGTCGTGCTCTGCCAGCAGGAGCGGTCCCAGCAGAAGAACCGGGCGCTGGCGATGAAGATCCTCAGGTCGAAGCTCTACGAGCTGGAGATGCGTCAGCGGGCGGAGAAGGCGAACGAGGCGCACAAGGCCAAGAAGGACATCGCCTGGGGCTCGCAGATCCGCTCCTACGTCCTCGCGCCGTACCGCCTCGTGAAGGACCACCGCACGGACCACGAGACGGGCAACGTCGACGCCGTCCTCGACGGGGACATCATGGAATTCATCCGGAAGTACCTGCTCGGCGGCGGTGCGGAAGGCGAAACGGGGGACGCGGCGTGAACGAATCGTGGAACGACCTGATGAGGGAGCGCTTCCTCAAGATCGAGGCGCTCAAGTCCGGGGGGAGGAACCCGTGGCCGAACGACCAGGCGCCGGGGTGGACCAACGCGCGCGCCCGCGCCGCCGCGGTGGGGTTGACGCCGGAGGATCTGGTCGCGCGGTCGATCCGTGTCGACGTCGCCGGGCGTGTGCTGGGCCTGCGGCGCTTCGGCAAGGCGGCCTTCCTCGTCCTGTCCGACCGGTCGGGCCGGCTGCAGGCGTACATGAAAAAGGATCACCTCGGCGAGGAGGCGTACGACCTCTTCCTGAAATCCGTCGACGCGGGCGACATCGTCTGGGTCGAAGGTCCCCTGTTCCTCACCCGAACGGGCGAGCTGACGGTCGAGGCGTCGAGGTTCCGCATGCTGACCAAGGCGATCCGTCCCCTTCCCGAGAAGTGGCACGGGCTCTCCGACGTCGAGACGCGCTACCGGCAGCGTTACGTGGACCTGATCGTCAACGACGAGGTTCGGGAGATCTTCCGGCGGCGGGCGCGGATCGTTTCCTTCATACGATCCTTCCTGGCGTCGCGCGACTTCCTCGAAGTCGAGACGCCCATGATGCAGTCGGTGGCCGGTGGCGCGACCGCGCGTCCGTTCGTGACCCACCACAACGCGCTCGACATGGACCTGTACCTGCGCATCGCCCCGGAGCTCTACCTCAAGCGACTCCTTGTCGGCGGGTTCGAGCGCGTCTTCGAGATCAACCGGAACTTCCGCAACGAGGGGATCGACACCCAGCACAACCCCGAGTTCACGATGGTCGAGTTCTACCAGGCGTACGCAACCTACGGGGAGATGATGGCCCTGACGGAAGAGATGCTCTCCTCGCTCGCCACGGAGCTGTTCGGTGCGCCGAAGTTCACCTACCAGGGGGAGACGGTCGACTTCACCCCGCCTTGGGAGCGCCTCACGGTGGCGCAGGCGGCGGCCCGTTACGGCGGTTTCCCCGAGGAGCGCCTGTCCGACGAGGCGTTCCTGCGGGAGACGGCGGCCAAGCTCGGGGTCAAGGACGCGGCGACGGCTTCCCCAGGCAGCCTGCTGGTCGCGATATACGAGGAGGTGGCCGAGAAGAGGATCGTCGGGCCGACCTTCGTCACGGAGTATCCGATCGACGTGTCGCCGCTTTCGCGGCGGAACGACGCGCGGCCGGAGATCGTCGACCGCTTCGAGCTGATCGTCCGCGGCCGGGAGATCGCCAACGCGTTCTCCGAGCTGAACGATCCGGTGGACCAGCGGGGCAGGTTCGACGAGCAGCTCCGCAAGCGCGAGCGCGGCGACGAGGAGGCCCACTTCATGGACGAGGATTACCTCCGGGCGCTCGAGCACGGCATGCCGCCGGCGGCGGGGGAGGGGATCGGGATCGACCGGCTCGTGATGCTTCTCACGGACTCCCCGTCGATCCGCGACGTGATCCTGTTCCCCCAGCTTCGGAAAGAGGGGTAGGGGCGGTTGCGCCTTCCCGTCGAGTTCTACATCGCCCGGAAATACCTCCTGGCGAAGCGGAAGCAGACGTTCATCTCGATCATCACGTTCATCTCCATCGGCGGGGTCGCGGTTGGGGTCATGGCGCTGATCATCGTCCTGGCGGTGATGAGCGGGTTCGAGGGCGAGTTGAAGGACCGCATCCTCGGGGCCACCGCGCACGCTCACGTCACCAGCCTGAACGGAAGCATCGAGGAGCCGTTCGCCGTCACTGAGAAGGTGCGCAAGGTGGAGGGCGTCGTGGCGGCGTCCCCGTACGTCTTCACCCAGATGATGATCTCCTCGGGAAGCGGCGCCGTCGGCGGCGTGCTGCGCGGCGTGGACACGGCGACGGTGGGCGACGTCACCCGCCTTCGGCGCGACCTGCGGGTCGGGCGGCTCGAGGATCTGCACAGGCGAACCGGGGACGGGCTGCCGGGCGCCGTCCTCGGCAAGGAGCTCGCCGGGAACCTCGGCGTCGGACCGGGGGACGTGGTCGAGGTCCTGGTGCCCGGAGGCACGATCACCCCGCTCGGCGCGTTCCCTAAGACGGCACGGTTCCGCGTGGTCGGCCTTTCCGAGTCGGGGATGTACGAGTACGACGCCACCTTCGCCTACGTGGACTTCGACGAGGCCGGGCGCCTGCTCGGAATGGAGGGGCGCGCCACGGGGGTCGAGGTCAAGGTCAGGGACATCTACGCCGCCGCCGCCGTCGCGCAGCGGATCCGTTCGGCCCTCGGGTATCCGTTCTGGGCGAAGGACTGGATGCAGGGGAACCGGAACCTCTTCTCCGCCCTGAAGCTCGAGAAGGTGGTCATGTTCGTGATCCTCGTGCTCATCGTCATGGTCGCGGCCTTCAACATCATCTCCACGCTGATCATGGTCGTGATGGAGAAGACGAAGGACATCGCGGTCCTGATGACGCTCGGGGCGACCCGCCGTTCGATCCGAAGGATATTCGCCATCGAGGGGCTGATCATCGGGGTGGCCGGGACGGCGGCCGGGACCACGCTCGGCGCCCTGCTCTGCTTCCTGCTCAAGCGTTACAGGTTCATCCGGCTGCCGAGCGACGTATACTACATCTCGACCCTGCCCGTCTCGCTCGACGCGGGGACCGTCCTGCTCGTCGTGGCCAGCTCCGTCACGATCTGCTTCCTCGCCACCCTTTACCCGGCGCTTCAGGCTTCCCGCGTGGACCCGGCGGAGGCGATCCGGTATGAGTGAAACGCCCGCCCTGCAGGCCGACGAGGTGCGAAAGGTGTTCCGCCGGGAAGGGTACGACATCGAGGTGCTGAAGGGCGTCTCCCTCTCCCTCGCGCGGGGTGAGACGGCTGGGGTGGTCGGCATTTCGGGCGCGGGGAAAACGACTCTGCTCCAGATCCTCGGGACCCTCGACCGCGCGACCTCCGGCAGGGTGCTGTACGGAGGGAAGGACGTCACCGATCTGCCCGCGGACGGGATGGCCTCCTTCCGGAACCGATCCGTCGGATTCGTCTTCCAGTCCCACAACCTGCTGCCGGAATTCAGCGTCATGGAAAACGTGATGCTTCCGTGCCTGATCGCGCGGATGGACCCGGCGGAGGCGCGGCGTCGGGCGTCGGCGCTGCTCGGGGAGGTCGGCCTCTCGGAGCGCCTCGAGCACCGCACCGGCGAGATATCCGGCGGAGAGCAGCAGCGCACGGCGATCTGCCGGGCGCTGGTGATGGAGCCGTCGGTCCTGCTGGCCGACGAACCGACCGGGAACCTCGATCGGGCGACGGCGTCCGGCGTCGTCGACCTTCTCCTGTCGCTAAACCGGTCCCGCGGCCTGTCCCTGCTCATGGTCACTCACAACGACCAGATCGCGTCCCGCCTTCACAGGGTGATCCGGATCGACGACGGAAGGATCGCCTCGTGATGGAACGTCTTTCCATCCGGCTGCCGGTTTGCCTTTGCGCGGTTCTCCTCTCCATCTTCGCCGGGACCGCGGCGGCGGACGGGTTCCGCGTGGTCGCCGTCGATGTGCGCGGGGCGAGCCGGGCCGCCCCGGACGCCGTCCTCAAGGCGATGGAGACGCGGGCCGGACAGGAGCTGGACCTCGAGAAGGTCCGGCGGGACGTCAAGGCGATCTACCGTCTGGGGTATTTCCGCGACGTAACGTTCGACACGGAGGAGGTCCCGGGCGGGTATCGCCTCACCGTGATCGTCGCCGAGAAGCCGATCGTCGGCGGGGTGCAGGTCGAGGGGAACAAGGACGTGGAGACGACCGACCTGCGCGCCGCGGTGACCGTCAAGGAGCGGTCCCTTTTCCAGGAGGAGAAGGTAAAGGAATCGATCAGCAAATTGACGGAAGTTTGCCAGAATAAAGGTTTTATTGACGCATCTGTAGAGGCATCCGTTTCGGAGGATTCCGAGGGGGCCATACGCGTGACCTTCCGGGTCGCCGAGGGCCCGAAGATGAAGATCGAACGGATCGTCGTGACCGGAAACCGGTTCCACTCGACGAAGTCGATCCGCAAGGTGATGGATACGTCCGAAAAAGGGTTCTTCTCCTTCATCTCCGATTCCGGGGTCTTCAAGAAGGACGTCATCGAAACCGACGTGCGGAAGATCGAGGCGCTTTACCAGAACAGCGGGTTCCTCGACTCCAAGATCTACGAACCGGTCATCGCCCGGGGAAGTAAGGGGCTGATCGTCACGATCCGGATCTTCGAGGGGCGGCAGTACCGCATAGGCGAGATCCGCTTCTCCGGGGAGTCCGGTATCCCCGAGGAAACGCTCAGGAAGACGGTCAAGATCGTCGGCGGCGACCTCTTCAACCGCGAGACGCTGATGTCCGACCTGCTGGCCCTGACCACCCTGGTGAACGACGAGGGGTACGCGCAGGCCCTCGTTTCTCCCGGGGTCGAGAAGCGCAAGGAGTACCCGGTTGCCGACGTGACGTACCGGTTCGAGCGCGGCACCAGGTTCCACTTCGGCAAGGTGGATATCTCCGGGAACACGAAGACGCTGGACCGCGTCGTCCGCCGCGCCCTCGACGTCTCCGACGGGCGGACCTACACGGCTACGGGCCTGAAGACCAGCAAGGAGAACCTGACGCGCACGTCGTATTTCAAGGACGTGAAGATCAGCACCGCGCCTTCCGCGACTCCTGGGGAGATGGACGCGAAGATCGAGGTGCAGGAAGGGCCGACCGGAACCTTGTCGGGAGGTCTCGGGTACAGTTCGCTCGACAAGATCTTCGGCGTGGTCCAGCTGAGCGAGAACAACCTCTTCGGCAGGGGCTGGAAGGTTTCGCTCAACTCCCAGTTCGGGGCACGCCGGACCACGTACAGCATAGATTTCCGCGACCCCCATGTTCTCGACTCCGATTTCAGCCTCCTTCTCTCGGCCTACAACACCCGGGTCATCTACTCCGACTTCGAGCGGAAAGCGACCGGAGCGAAGGCGGGCCTGGGGTACAGCTTCACCCGGTTCACGAGCGCGAGCCTCTCCTTGCGGGCGGACTCCACCCGCATCCTGCCCGTCGGGACGGCGACGACCACCTTCTCCCGGACCCTCCTCGACGAGTTCGCCAAGGGGCTCCAGCACACCCGCAGCCTCACGTTCGGCCTGAACCGGAACACGACGGACAAGTTCATAGACCCCTCGCGGGGATCGGTCCAATCGGGTAGTGTGGAGTACGCGGGCGGGCCGTTGGGCGGGGACAGCCAGTTCGTGAAATATTTCATGAACGCGAAGGCGTTCTACCCGGTCACCGCCTCGACGGTTTTCTCGTGGAACGTCCTGTGGGGGCACGTGGTTCCGACGAAAGCGGGCGACGAGGTTCCGATCTTCGAGCGGTTCTTCCTCGGTGGGCCGTACAGCATACGCGGGTTCCGTTCGCGGGCGCTCGCACCGAAGGATCCGAACACGGGGGAGTCGGTCGGCGGGAACAAGGAACTGGTCGGGAATCTCGAATACCTGTTCCCGCTGGTCACCGAGATCGGGTTCAAGGGAGTCGTTTTCTTCGACGTCGGGAACGCGTGGCCGCAGGGAAAGTGGCCTTGGGACGGCGACCAGCTGAGGTACTCCTACGGGGCCGGGGTGCGGTGGTACTCCCCCATGGGGCCGCTCCGGTTCGAGTGGGGCTGGAACCCCAAGCCCGGGATAGGGGAGTCCAGGAGGGTCATGGAGTTCACGATCGGGACGGCGTTCTGATCGATCACGTAGACGGAAAAGGAGCGTAGCGATGCGGAAAGCGGTAATCATCCTGGCAGCGGCGGCGGTCGCGGCGATCTTCGCGGGAACCTCGCTTGCGGAGGGGCTGCGGGTGGGGGTCATCGACGTCAACAAGATCCTGAACGACTCCGATGCGGGCCAGGCGGCGAAGAAGAAGATGGAGGCCCGTTACGAGGAGTTGAAGAAGACGATCGACGCAAAGCAGGAGGAGGCGCGCAAGATCAAGGATGAGATCGACAAGCAGAAGGTGATGGTCGGCAAGGAGAAGCTCAAGGTGAAGGAGGACGCCCTCCAGGCGAAGATCAACGAACTGCGCCAGTTGACCCAGGACGGGGAGCGGGAGATGCAGACCCGGCAGGGCGAGTTCACCCGTGAGGTTCTCAAGTCGGTCGAGGCGAAGGTCGACGTCGTGGTGAAGGCCGACAAGCTCGATCTCGTCCTCGAGAAGTCCGCGGGGGTGGTCCATTTCAACGATTCCATGGACATCACGCAGCGGGTCCTTGCCCTGGTGAACGCCGACGGCAAGGCGGCGCCGGAGAAAAACGCGGCGCCGGAGGTCAAGGCGCCGGAGGTCAAGGCGCCCGAGGTCAAGGCGGCGCCGGAGAAAAAGGGGAACGGTGGTGGGAAGTAGCATTCTCCTATCGGTACTGGCGGGGAAGATCGAAGCCCGCCTCCA
>Ga0172372_10002335_pt1 | contig 28951 bp, 26 predicted proteins | sample LakKiv5m_2_FD_114544 | JGI IMG/M metagenome (GOLD analysis project Ga0172372, IMG submission 114544) | Freshwater microbial communities from Kabuno Bay, South-Kivu, Congo - kab_092012_9.5m | ecosystem: Environmental > Aquatic > Freshwater > Lake | place: Democratic Republic of the Congo...
CGATCATTCATTCCGTGTCTCCTTGTTGGTTTATCCGACAAACCTGACCAGCCACAACGATAGCCCGGGGAAGAACAGCAACAACAACGTCCTGATGACGTCGCTCACCAGAAATGGCATCACCCCGCGATAACTCTCACCAATCGGCACTGGAGTGCCTCGCCCCTTGATGATGCCGTTCACCACATAGACATTGAGCCCAACGGGCGGGGCAAGCAGCCCGAACCCTACCGTCATCAGCACCATGACGCCAAACCAGATGGCCGTGTGCTCCCTGCTCAATCCAAAGTCAAGGCTGGTGACCAGAGGAAAGAAGATGGGGATGGTAAGCAGAATCATGGAGAGCTCGTCCATGACTGCGCCCAGCACCACGTAGAACAACAGGATCGCAGCCACCACCGCCACCGGCGACAGTCCCCAGCCGCCCACCACCTTCGCCAATTGGGCAGGAACCTGAGTGAGCGCAAGCGCCGCATTCATCAGGTCTGCACCCAGGAAAATCAGGAAAATCATCGCAGCGCTTTCGGCGGTCTGATAAAAGCACTCGGCGAATTGCCTGAGCGTCATTTCACCGCGCGCGACCGCCGCGAGAAAGGTTGCGAACGCGCCCACGGCAGCACCTTCAGTCGGCGTAAATACCCCTGCATAAATGCCGCCAAACACGATCAGGAAAATGGCCGCAATCGGGCCAATTCCTTTCAGCGCACCGAGCGGATCCACGCTCTCCACACGATCATTCGCGGGTGCGTGCCCTGGTACGAACCGAACATACAGCCCGATTGCGATCATGTAGCCGATCATTGCAATGATCCCGGGCACGATGGCCGCAGCAAACAGCTTGGCGATATTCTGCTCAGTGAGAATCGCATAGATCACGAGCGGCACCGAAGGTGGAATCAGGATGCCCAGCGTTCCTCCGGCTGCCAGGGTGCCGGTGGCAAGGCGACCCGAATATCCATGGCGTCGCATCTCGTCGTAGGCCACATTGGTAATGGTGGCGGCTGTTGCAACCGACGACCCGCAGATCGCGCCAAACGCCGCGCTCGCCAGTACCGCTCCCATGGCAAGCCCGCCTCGCAGACGCCCCATGACGCCGGCCGCAAACTCGAACAAGGCCTTGCTGATCCCGCCCTGCGTCGCAAAGTGCCCCATCAGAATGAACAGCGGGATCACTGACAGGTCGTAACTTGCGAACCGCGAGAAGGCTTGACCGTTAAGAAAATTCGCCAGCGGCAACCACCCCGCCTGCAGCACATAGCCGACCGCGCCGGCAACAAACATGGTGATGGCGATAGGCACCCGAATCGCCATCAGCACCAGCATGATGGCAAAGATCAGAATCGCAAGCGCAATCGGAGTCAAAACGTCTCCCCCTGGGCTGAAGCCGTCTCAGCGTGCGCATCCAGCACCTGGAATCCCCAGACCGCCTGGACGAGTGCAATCAGCGTGGTGAGCGCGAGCGCCGGAACCATCAGGAGATACACCACCCACTCCGGGAAGCCCAGCATCATGGAGCCCGACCCCGTGTTCCATGCGTTGAGGCCGCCGAGCGAGGTGCGCCAGGTCATCAAGGCCATGACCAGCGAAAGCAGCAGCGCACCGAACCGATCCAGCACCTCCCGGCCGCGTGGCGACACGCCGCCCGTGAAGAAATCAACAATGATGTTGCCGCGCCTGAGCTGACACCAGGGCATGAAGAGTGCAATCGCAGCGCCGGCGGCAAAACCTGCGAGTTCAAAATCACCGTTGATGGCCGACCCGAAGGCGCTTCGACCCACGACACTGGTCACGGTGAGCCCGGTGATGCAGACGAGCAGCGCTCCAGCGAGAATCGCACAAAGCCTGGCGAGCCATGCGAGGAGATTCATTAAAAGCTCTGCCTCAGATGCTGAGCGTGCCAACGCTGGCACCGCCACACACGTAAAGCGTCTGACCGGTGACGAACCCCGCGTCATCGTCAGCGAAGAACTCGACTGCTCGCGCAACGTCGGAGGCCTCGCCCAGCCGCTTCACCGGGATGGACGACGCGATCGCAGCCTCTCTCGCGCTATCCGCTTCAACCACTGCATGAAACATCTCGGTACGAACCGGCCCGGGTGCAATGGCGTTCACCGTGATGCCGTCAGCGGCAAGTTCAAGCGCCCAGGTACGGGCCAGACCGAGCAGCGCAGCCTTGGTCGCCGAGTAATGGGTGCGTCCTGGAAGACCCAGCGCCGCACGCGATGAAATCAGCACGATCCGTCCGCGGTGGCGCGCGCGCATGGCGGGCAGGACCGCCTGGGCAAGCGTAATGGCCGCGCCAACATGAAGTTCGGTCAGTTCATCGAATTGTTCAACCTGCACGCTTTCCAGGCGTGCCTCGCGGACCACGCCCGCGTTATGCACCAGGATACCCAGGTCATCCTGCGACCTGAGCAGCCCAGCCAAGCGCGCAGTGGCTGCGCGATCGCTCAGGTTCACCACGTGGCTGGTCAGGAGCGGATGTTGAACCGGGCAGGTGGCAAGCGCGACCGACACCACCCGATGCCCGCGGGCGAGGAAACGCTTCACCACCTCCAGCCCAATGCCGGTGCTGCCGCCTGTGACCAGCACTGCCGGGCGCTCAGAGCTCATTGGCCGTCTTCCACCAGCGCCAGCACTCGAAGCGGGCTGCCGCTTCCGTTCTGAATCTTGAGCGGTGCGCTGAGAATGACCGCGCCCGTTGGCGGCAACAGGTCGAGGTTGCAAAGACACTGCAGCCCGTAGCGCCCGGTGCCATGCATCAGGTAGTGACATGGGTAAGGCGGGCGCAGATGAAACCCCTGCCCTGCGTCGGTACCAATTGCCTCGGAACCAAAGCCCAGAACGTCTCGCTCTTGCACCATGAAGCGAACCGCTTCAGCGCTGGGCCCGGGCGTATGCTGACCGGTCTCGTCGTAGTTTTGATAGGCCGCTGGATCCCGGCGCTTGGACCAGTCGGTGCGCATGAAGAGCCAGGCACCGGCCGGCACGCGCCCGTGCTCCGCCTCGAAGGCGAGAATATCTTCCACCGTGAGCAGGTAGTCGGGGTCTTGTGCCACCTGCTCATGACAATCAATCACCACCACCGGCGCCACGAAATGCGCAACGGGCACGGTATCCACCGAATTGTTGGCGAGATTGCGGCCGGAAATCCAGTGAATCGGCGCGTCGAAGTGCGTGCCGGTGTGCTCGCCACAGGAGAAATTGTTCCAGTACCAGCCCGGCCCGCGCTCGTCATAGCGCGACACCTCTTCGATCCGGAAAGGCCAGCATTGGCCCATTTCGGGAGGCAGGGAAATTTGCGGAAACTCTGGCGACAGGGTCTGCGTGAGGTCGATGACCCGAACCCTTGTGCTTGATATCGCGGCAACCAGGGCAGCAAGCACGCCCGTTCCGGTCTTGATCTGATCGCTCATGCGTGTGCTCCGCCCAAGGCCAGCTCACGCTCCAGAATTTTGGGATCCTCACGCCAGCGCTCCAGCCATTCCTGAGCCACTTCGCCGGGATAGACATCTTCGACGCCATCGCGAAGCGCTTTCACCATGGCCGATGCGAGGGCAGCAGGCGCGAGCTTGGGCGGTGGCATGGTCTGGTTCCACTCATCATCGATGGGACCTGGAAACAGGTTGATGACACGAATGCCGGCCTGCCTCATTTCAGCGCGCAGGCACTGGGCGAGCGACAGCGCGGCCGCCTTGGATGCCGAGAAGGTGCCATGCGGCGGGAAGTTGCTGAGCGCATAAATAGACAGCAGATTCACCCAGGCCGTTGCACTCGCAGGTCCGTCCGCAGCCCGCGCCTTCAAGGCCCCGCCAAATGCCTGACTCAGTCTGAGCAGGCCGAAATAATTGACCTCCATTTCGTCACGCGCTGCGTCGGTGCCCGGTCGGGAGGCAATGCCATAGGGACGGTGCACTTCGGCGTTGCTGATGACGATATCCACCTTGCCGCCCAGCTCGCCGCCCAGCGTCTGCACGGATTTGCTGTCCGTCACATCGAGGGGAACCGCGGTAACCTGCGGCAGCGCGAGCAGTGCGTCCCAGCCCGGGGGCTTCTTCCAGGGCTCGGCGACCCCCACCCAGACGATATCGGCGCCCGCTTTCACCATTGCGTGCGCCACGGCCTGACCCACCGGACTCTTGCCGTCGGTAATCAGAATCTTGCGGAACTTGGGATCGCTCGTCATGTCTCGTAGTACCGGGTCATCAGCCATATGGGGAAGCTCCTGCGCGGGAAAGCCGACCAGCACGGCCTGCCCTGAACGATCGAGTCTAGCGCCTACACGAACGCGCTCGGGCGCCTCACCCACATCGCCATGCAGATGCACGATCAGCGTGGGGCCGGCGTCGAGCTTCACCATGCCAATCCGCCAGGGCATTCGCTCGCGAAAATAAAGGTCGTTGCTGTGTCGAAGAATGGTGACTGCAAGCAATTCGCCTTCGCCCGTCTGGTTTCGCCAGCGAAGCTTGGGCGACAGACAACCCGCGCACGCCTCGCGCGGCGGGTACTGGACACTGGCACAGCGCTCACAGACCTGCAGCATCAGCCGCCCCTCGGCAGCTGCAGCGGTCAGGCCCAACGCTACGCGGCCGCGTGCCGAGGGCGGGAGGTTCATCACCCGCGTTCGCAGGATGGGGTTTTTGCGCTTGGGGCGCATCATGGGCATGGACATCACGCGCCCCCGAGCAGCACGGCACCCGTGCAGAGACATCGATCGTAGGTGACCATGCCGAAACCGGTCACCAGCCCGAGTTTGGCGTTGGCCACCGCTCGCTCGCCCGCTTGTCCGGTGAGCTGTCGAATGGCCTCGGTCACTCCAATGAAGCCGCCTGCAGCACCCGCCTGGCCGGCGGAGAGTTGCCCGCCACCGGTGTTGTTGGGAAAATCGCCCACGCAGCGCAAATCGTGCGAATCAACAAACGCAGGGGCCTCACCCTTGCCGCAGAAACCCAGGTCTTCGAACTGCAACAGCACGATCACCGGGTAGTCGTCGTAGGTTTGAATGAAATCAACCTGATCCGGACGCGCCCCCGCCTGCGCCCAAAGATCATCACGGTCAACCAGCCAGCCCCCCCGGTCCATCACGGGATCGTCGGCAAATGCGTTATGCCGTTCGATCGCACCACGCAGCACAACATGGCGCAGCCCCTGCGCGCGCGCCCGCTCTTCGCTCATCACCAGAAAGGCTTCGCCGCCGGCGCAGGGCATAACGCAGTCGTACAGGTGTACGGGGTCGGAAATGGCACGCGCAGCCATGTATTCATCGAGCGATAGCGTCTGCTTGTGAAACACCGCCAGCGGATTTCTGTTGGCGTTGAAGCGCTGACTGACCGCCACCTGGCCGAAATGTTCGCGGCGCGCGCCGTATTTGCGCATGTAGTGCGCGGTAATCATGGCGAACACCGAGTTGGGACCGCCAGCGCCGTAGGGGTAGCTTGCGTCCCGCGCAAAGTAGCTGAAGCCGCCCAGCATCAGGCGGAAAGAGTCCACATGATTGGTATCACCCGCCACGCAGGCCACCACATCGGCATCGCCCGCCTGCACGGCTCGGGCAGCACGCCGCAGTGCCATGACACCAGAGGCTCCGCCATTGGGCAGAAAATCGAGCCAGCGCGGTGACACGCCCAGATGCTGGGTCATGCCTACCGCGGTGTCGGGTCCCAGCGAAAAGCTGCTGACCGTGAGGCCATCGATTTCGTCTTTCGCGATTCCCGACTCGCGGACCAGGCGCTCGAGTGCCTGCCCAATAAACCAGTGTGCCCCACGGGTGGAATAGCGGCGATACGGCACGGTGACGGGTACCGCCACTGCCACGCCTTCATACGACATTCGGCGACGCGTCATGAATCAGCCCCGCCGCTTTTTGAGCGAGCGGGTGTCGACGCAGGCTTCGGAACCAGGCAGCCGTGCAGCCAGAATTTTCAGTTCGCCCCGCTGCACCTTCTGCGACGGGGTGAGCGGCAGTGCGTCGACAAACGCGACATAGCCGGGCGCCTTGAAGTAGGCGAGTCGGTCGAGACACCACTCCACCAGCGACTGGGCTGCCTGATGGCGGGCCGCGTCATCGGCAGGCGGATCGGCCGCAATGACACAGGCGAGGACCTCATCACCGCGCACGGGATCGGGGGCCGCAGCAACGGCCACGGCGCGAACCAGCGGATGCTGAAGCAGCACACTTTCGACCTCAACCGCCGCGATATTTTCACCACTGCGACGAATCACGTTCTTGCGCCGGTCGATGAAGTGATAAAGCCCCTGAGCATCGCGCGACACCACATCGCCGGTATGGAACCAGCCCCCTGCCCACGCTTCGTCAGTGGCCTGCGCATCTTTGAGGTAACCGGAATAAAAGCCGTCACGCGGATTCACGCCGCGGTGCCGCACCAGCAACTCTCCCGGCTCATCCACCCCCGCTTCGGCACCGCTGTCGGCCACAATTCGTACCTCAACCTCAGGGTTATCGGGGCCGAAACAGTTGCTGCCTACGGCGCGCGGCTCTTCATGGGCGATCAGCACCGCGCCGGCACCGGTCTCGGTCATGGACCAGCCCTCAACCAGCGGAAAACCGAATCGTTTTTCAAACGGCTCGTGAAGGCTTCGGTTGACGCCAGCGCCGAATCCGAATCGAACGCTGTGTTCACGATCGGCCGTTGACTCGGGCGCTTTCATCAGCATGGCCGGCATCACCCCTAGATAGTGAATGACCGTGGCGCCGAACTCGCGCACCGCTGGCCACCAGCCATCCGGGTGAAACCTGTCCACCAGGCTGATGCAGCCGCCGGTAACAATCATGGTCACGACGGAAAAGGCCATGGCGTTCATGTGATTGACGGGCAGCGGCGTGATCATGCGCTCGCACCCCACGCGAAGCGACACCAGGCCATCAAGCTCGGCATACCACTGCGCAGCGAGCAGGTAGTAGCGGTTGCTGAGCATGCAGCCCTTTGGCCGCCCGGTTGTGCCTGATGTGTAGAGAAGACCGCATTCGGTGCTGAGCCCTGGGATCTCGTCCGCAAACGGCGCGCGGGCGCTGGAGGGCGGCGGTGGGTCGCCAGGCGCGATGACCGCGAGCGGGCATGTCGCAGACTTCGCAGCGCTGCCGAGCAATGTATGTCGCGCTGGTGTGGCAATAACAAGCTCAATCCCTGAATGCTCGATGAGATATTCAAGCTCGGCCGACCGCAACTCGCCGCTGATGGGAACCACCGATACGCCAAGACCGTTCAGGGCCAGCCAGGCAATCAGAAAATCCGGGCGATTATCGAGCATGAGCCCCACGCGATGGCCGTGACCATAGCCCGCCGCGGCATAGGTCTCGCGCAGGCGGACGACTTCGGCCTGCGCCGCACCATATGTGATGACACAGGGAGAGATGCCATAGGCCGCCGCCGTACCACTCAGAACCTCAATGAAGGGATGCTCGGGCCAGCGGGACGCAGCCATCGCCAGCGCCTGCGCGACGGTTTGCGCCGCATGGGGGCTTGCGGCGTCGCCCGGCTGAGCGCATGCAATCGGGGCATCGGATGGTGCCAATAAGCTCAAGGTGTCCTCACATGAAAAGACTGATGTTTCCAAATGCTGCGTCGCCGTTTACCAGATCGATGCGTTTGAGCCGGATGCGAAGCCGCTCGCCCTCCGCCACCAGATGATGCGTGGCCCATCCGGCATAAAGCGTTTGCCGGTCGAGGCGGGTTTCAACATAGTGAAAGGCCGTTCTCAGTTGAAACTCGCCCCGGGCTTCGTCAAGGCTTTGTATGCGAGGCGTTTGCAGAAGGTGATGACAGCGGGACCGAGGCTGCTCAGAATAGGTTCGCGCCCCGGACAGCCGTTCAATCCGGATACGGAGTAGCAGCTTGTCCTCGTACATCAGCGAATTGTGCAGAAGCGGATCGGTTTGTCCGGGCGCAATCGGCATCCAGTAGCGTGCGTCATCGGTAAAGAGATCAAGCCATTCTGCGTGACGCCCGTCGTCAAGCATCTGCGCTTCATCGAGCACGAAATCAATCAGACGCTGGGTCATGCCGCTCACGATGCCACCTCCCCGCTCCCGGTCATGAACCTGAGCCAGGCGCGAAACTGGTTGCGCATTTGCGCTTCACTGGTGCCACGTACCACTTCCGCCGCGTCCGCACCCTCACCTGAGCGATACAGACGCGCCAGGTTGACCCAATCCCGCTGCCCCGATTGCAGGCCCTGCTGCGCGCGTTCGTAAACCTCGAGATCATCGTGGCCCACGATTGAACCCGGCGAATTGATCAGCCGGTTGTACATGCAGGTTCGCTCAAGAAGCAGATCGGGCGCACCCACCAGGCGAAATGTCCAACTCTCAACCAGCGTGCGGTCAGCGGCGAGAGGCTTGAAAACACGAAGCGTCTGAATGGGGCCCTTCACCATGATGTTCGGAAAGTACATGGTGTTGTGACGAACCTCGCCCAGAATGCGGCCCGCTCTCTCTTCGCCATGGGCTGCGACCATCGCCGCCTGGTACTCGGGAATGGCCGAGTAGGCAGCGTGGATCGAATCACTCACACCGGTATGGCCGTGACCGTTCGACCAGATCCGTATGCCCATGTTGTCAAAGAACTTGTACGTGCCCACAAAGGGCGCAAACTGCTCGACCGCCATGGGCTTGGGGGTACCCTCAGGCTGCTCGCCCCAGATACGCACGGTGGTGCCAGCCGACGACTCATGCGCCACCATGGGATGACAGGCATCGGTCTGATTTTCGGCCAGCATCTTCCAGTTGCATTGATGCATGTAGCGCAGCATGCCGCCTGCCACCTCGAGGCGACCGGCAGGCGCGCGATCCACCATGTTGTCTATGGTGGAGAGCGACTCACCGAAATAGTCCTGGAAGCCAATGCCCGCGGCGCTCAGGCGACAAAAGACAAACCCTCTGTACACCTCCACAGCGCCGGCACGGGCGAGCCCCAGGCGCGCCTCGGTTGAATCAAAACGTGTTCCGTCGTAGCCGTCTCGCAGGGGAATGTTCTGAAGTGCGCCGTCCGTTCCGAATGTCCAGGCGTGATACGGGCAGCGGATGAATTTGCCAAAATTTCCCGAACCTTCGCTCACCAGACGCACGCCTTTGTGCGAGCAGCGGTTGATCAGCACCGAGATGCCGCCATCAGCTCGTCGCAGCATCACAACGGGTTCTGCTCCGACTGTTGTCGTGAAGTAGTCGCCAGGGTTGGGAATCTGGCTGTCATGCCCGACGAACACCCACGTTGACTGAAACAGGCGGCCCATCTCCAGACGGAAAATGTCGGGATCGGTATACACCGCCCTATGCACCTCGTTATCGCGAATGAGCGCCTGCAAGGCCGTGTCGGTCCACTGTGCAGCTGCGTTGTTCATCCGGCCTCCCGCTCTTGCGTCAGATCAAATGTAAAACTCTACTGCGGGCAGCGGCTCGGCCGCGTGGAGCAGGTCCACGCGTTTGAGGACGATCAGAAAACCGTCAGCCGAGCGACTCAAGTGGTGGTGGGCCACGCCGGGCAGACTGATGGTGCGGCCCGCGCGCAGCTCGGTGTAGATGAACGAAGTACGCAGCCGAAACCGGTCTTCAGTGGGCGACGCTTCCAGTACTTCGGGAGTCTGGAGGAGATGATGACAGCGCCCCTGTGGCTGCTGCGAGTGCGCATGCGCGCTGCGCAGGCGCTCGATGTGCACTCGCCTCAGCATCCGGTCATCATAGAGATGCGCGGCCTCTCGCAGCGGATCCTTCGCCCCGAGCGAGGCAGGCAGCCAGTAGCGCCCATCTTCGGCAAAGAGTGCCTCCCATTCATCGAGGCGCTGCTCATCGAGGAGGCGCGCCTCGCGAACGACCAGCGCTTGCAGATTGCGCTCGAGTTCGGGCGATATCTGTGGGCTGCTCATGCGGCCTGCCCCGCCGCGTCCGTGACGCGCTCCGACATCAGCGCCGCCCAGGCCGCGTACTGGTTGCGAAGGAGCACCTCATCCACCCCACCGACATCACGCGGCGCCGCACCGTCAGCGCCCCTCGCCTCCCGGTGCAGGCTCACCCAGGGGTTGGGGCCGGCCGCAAGGCTTCTCTGGATTCGCTCGAAGAGGTGCAGGTCGTCATGAGCCACCAGGGAGAGGGGCGAGAACACCTGACGGTTGTAGAGCAAGGCACTCTCAAGCAAGGCATCCGGTGCGCCTTCAGGCTGGAAGGCCCAGGCCTCGACCACGGTACGGTCGTGGGCGAGCGGACGCAACACGCGCATCACCTGAGGGGCTCCCTTGAGCGCCATGGTGGGATAGAACACAACGTTCTGAGGCGAGAAGGCAAGAACCTCGGCGGCTCGGGCCTCACCATGGGCTCTTCGAAGTGCCTCGCCATAATCACCCAGTGCGCTATAGGACGTGTGCAGGCTTTGATGCGTGCCCAGAATGCTGTGACCACCTGGCAGCACTCGCCCGCCCATCTTCTCAAAGAACGTGTAGCCCGATCCAAACGGCAGCAACTGCCTCATGGCAAGCGGCGTCACCGTGCCCTCGGGAGGCGTTCCCCAGACCGCGCGCGCCGACAGCGTGGCTGAGGCGTGAGTGGTCACTGGATGAACCGAGTCGTTGATGTTCTCCATATAAATTTTCCAATTGGCGCGAAACTCAGTGCGAAGCACGCCGCCTGCCAATCTCAGCCGCCCCACCGGTGACCGGTCGGCGATCAGGTCAAGCGCCTCAATCAGCTCGCCCATTGAATGACGAAACTCTTTGCCATCGCTCTCGGCGCGCGCAAATACAAAGCCGCGATGCACCACGACCTCGCCCCATGAGGTGAGACCACGTGCCGCAGCGCTCTGCGTAAACGACGTGCCTTCATAACCCTCGCGAAGCGGCATGCCTGAAAGCCGCCCATCGGTTGAATAGGTCCAACCGTGGTAAGGACAGCGCAACACACGCGCGATCTGGCCACTGGGGGCGCTTACCAGCGGCGCACCCTTGTGTGCACAGCGGTTATGGAGCACCGCGATGCTGGCGTCTTCACGCCTCAGCATCAGCACCGGTTCGCCCGCGAGTTCACACGTCATGAACTCGCCCGGATTCGCGATCTGACTGTCATGTCCAACGAAGAGCCAGGCACGCCGGAACAGTCGGCGCCGCTCCAGCGCAAACACCTCGGGGCTCAGATAAAGATCCCGGTGAACCTGATCGGCTCTCACCAGGTCGCCTGGGATAGACACTGTATTCACTTTCCAAGCAGCAGCGCAGGCAGCCAGGTGGCAATCGGCGGGAACACCCAGACGAGGCCCATCATCAACAGGCCCATCAACACATAGGGGGTAACCGCAGCGAAGATCTCCGTGGTGGGAATCGAAGCGGGGGCCACGCTTCGCATGGTGAAGAGCAGCATTCCGAAGGGCGGCGTGAGCAACCCCAGTTGCATGCAGATGAGATAGAGAACGCCCCACCACAGGGGGTCCCAACCGTAGAACTGGACCAGCGGCATGAAGAAAGGAAGCGTGATCAGCATCATGCTGACCTGGTCGATGAAGCAGCCCAGAATCAGCAGGATCACCAGCATTCCGGCAAGCACACCCCAGGGCGGAATCGCAGCGTCACGGACCAGGGCGACCAGCCCGTTGGTGGCCCCCGAAAACGACAGGATCTGCGAGAAGGTGGTGGCCCCAATGATGATGAACAGGATCACGCCCGAAATGGCGGCGGTGCCAGCCAGCGCCTTGGCCATCGACTGCAGTGTCAGTACCCGATAAAGCAGCGCCACCACCACCGTAGCCAGCGCCCCGATGGCTGCGCTCTCCGTAGGGGTGGCCCATCCGGCCGACATGGCGGCGATCACCAGAACAAAAATCAGCACCAGTGGCGTCACGTTGATGACCAGCGGGCCCCAGCGCGCCCAGCCGTGGTGCTCTTCACGATTGAAACTGGGCGCGAGCGACGGGTCACGACGCACGCTCAACAGAATCCAGCCCAGGAACATGGAGGCGAGAAAGATGCCGGGAACAACCCCCGCGATCAGAAGCCCGGAGATGGAAATGCTCGCGAGACTGCCGAGCAGCACCGTGATGGCCGAGGGCGGGATCAGCATGTCCACACCGCCTATGGCCATGATCGGGCCCATGGCCATGCGGGGGTGATAACCGCGACGCAGCATCTCTGGAAGAAGCAGACTTCCGAGCAGCGCGGTCGTGGCAATGGTGGAACCCGAGATGGCTGAGAAGACGGTACCGGCGACGATGGCGACCACGCTCAAGCGAGCGGGCACGCCGCGAATCGCCCGATCAAACCCATCGATGGCCCGGATCGCGAGCCCGGTGTGGAACAGCACCTCGCCCATCAGAATGAAGAAGGGAATGGGCGTCAGCGAAAAGTTGGTGATGGAGGCCACACCGTTTCGCACCGCCTGCATCAACCCCGCCTCGCCACCGAGGAATACCACCGCACCGACGATGTTGATGCCCAGAAACGCGATGCCGGCCGGCAGTCCCGCCAGCAACAGCACAGTGAGCACGCCAAAAAGCAACAGCAGACCCTGCCACCAGGTCATGCTGCCGCTCCCTGCTCGGACACCAGGCCCTCCGGGTAGAGCACCCGCCTGCCGCACTCCAGCGCGAGCAATGCAAAACCGATCGGAAAAGGAACGTACAGCCACCACTCTGGAAACACCAGCGCCTTCAGCACCACGCTTCCCGCCGCCCGACTGTCGAGCACGGTGAGCGTGCCATACCAGGTCAGCACCAGGCTCACCACCAGGCCCAGTGCCGATGCCAGCCGGTCTAGCCGGCGCTGGCCATCGGACGAAAGCAATGCCCCCAGCAGATCCAGCCGAACATGCTGGTTGCGCCACATCAGCCAGGGAGCCGCAGCCAGGGTGGCGAGCGGCAGCGCGTACTCGGTGACCTCGTTGATCCAGGGCAACGATCGCAGACCCAGATTACGGGAAAGCACGTCGAAGCAAACCAGAACGGTGATGGCTCCGAAAGTGCCCGCCGAAACCGCACCACACGCCCGCATCAGCCAGGCATACACGCTGGGTTCTCCCCGGGCTATCCGTCAGGGAGCCATCAACTGGCGCAGTTTCGGTCCGTGCTGCGGGCTGGTGGCGATCACCCCTGCCCAGCCAGCCTCCAGCGACAGTTGAAGAAACTTCCTGGCCTCAGCTTCTGGCAGCCTGATGACTTCGATTCCCGCATCAGCCTGCCGCTTGGTCTCGGCCGGCGCCGCTTTGGTCGACATCTCTGCGTTAAGACCTTCCAGCCACTCGCGCTGCTTCTCGAGGAATGCCTTCTGAGCGGGGTTTAAAGCATTCCAGCTTTTGCCGCTGAAGATCACGCCAAGCTCGATGTTGTAAAAACCGGGATCGACCCGGTACTTGGTTTTTTCGTGCCAACCCAGGTCAAAAATACCCAGCAACGGCCATCCATAGCCATCCACCACACCCCGGTCGAGCGCCGTGTAGACCTCTCCGGGCGCAACCTGCATGACCGACGCGCCAAGGCGGGTGAAGAATTCGCGGTAAATGGGCGCAATGCGGATCTTGAGTCCGCTGAGGTCAGCCTTGTCGATCCGCTTGTTGAGGTAAATGTGATACGGAACCCCGTCACCCGTGCGGGCGAAGTAATAAAGGCCCTTTTCCATCATCAGCTTGTTCAGAAAATCAACCGTGCCATTGCGGCGCATCTCGGCCCAGGGCACCGACGCATAATTCACCGACAGCGACTCGGGCGAGACACTGGCGATGAATGAAGTGGTGGTGTTCGAAAGATCGACCACGCCGTTGCGAAGCGCTGCCCCCTGCTCCATGGTGGGGATGGCCTTGGGGCCGCCCAGATAGTTGATCTGGACCAGGCCTTTGCCCTCCTGATTCACCTTTTCAATGAATCGCTCGAAATTGCGGGCGTAGGTTGTTCCTTCCTGAAAGGCGTTCACCGCCCGCAGGGTCACCTGCTGGGCCGAGACGGGAAAGACCGCAGACAACATCAGCGCAGCAGCAGCCAGAGCCAGTGTTTGGCGACGAATCATGGGCATCCTCCGGGGTTGTTTTGGTGAGCGGCCGACTCGCCGCGCGCATTTCTCAGGAAATTGTGTCACGGGATGCGGGTCGGAAGCCACCCGCATGTCGAAGCATGCCCAGGGTTCGGGACAGCACATCGCGCCGATACGCCGCCACATCCCGCCCTGCGTAGTTGTAGAAGCCGCGGCCGCTCTTCAGTCCCAGCGCGCCCTCGGACACCATCTGCCCTATCACCTCCGGCGCGCGGTAGCGTTCGGCACTCACCGAGGCCGACATTTCCCGACTGGCGTGATGAAGAATGTCGGCGCCACCAAAATCGATGAACTCCACCACCCCGATGGCGGCAAAACGAAGACCCATGCCAAACCGGGTCGCCCGGTCTATCTCTTCCGCAGTCGCCGCGCCTTCCTCGATCATGCGCGCGGCCTCATTCATGATCAGCGCCTGGAGCCTGGGCACGATGTAACCGGGCGTTGCACCGCATACCACCGGGATCTTGCCTATGGATTCCATCAGCTCGCGGGCCCGCGCGAGCACTGCAGGGTCGGTTCCAGGATGAACCGACAACTCCACAACCGGGATCAGGTAGGCCGGATTCAGCCAGTGAATGTTCAGAAAGCGCTCCGGGTTGGATACCAGCGGCGCAAGTTCGGTCACCAGAATGCTGCTGGTGGTGGAGGTGAGAATGGCATCGCGACGACACGCCGACGACAGCATGGCGAACGCCTCGCGCTTGGCCTCCAGTGTCTCGGGAACCCCCTCGAATACCAGCTCCGCAGCCGCGAGCGCATGACTCGCTTCACTCTCAAATACGCACTCGATTCTGGCGAGCAGCACCGAAACCTGATCGGCATCCAGGGCGCCCAGGTCTACCAGCGCGGCGAGGCTCGCGCGAAGCTCGACATCGATCTCGACCGCCAGCCGGTCACGGTCGGCGGCCGACCGCGGCTTGAGATCAATAAGGCTTACCCGATAGCCCGCCCAGGCAAACGCAAGCGCAATACTGCGGCCCATTCGCCCTGCGCCTGCCGCCGCAAACTGCGGGCGAGTTGCAACATTCACGGCCCAACCCCATATTCCAGGGCACGGGCAAGCGCCGCACGCCCAAGGCTAGCGAGTCCCAGCGCCTCGAAACTTCGCGGTCCGGTACGCAGGTCGCGCCCCAGCCAGCCCCCCGCAATCGCCAGCAAGCCATGCGACACGGGTGCGTCAACGCCCGCCCACCGCGCCACCGAAGCGAGAAGCGACAGGCCCAGCTCGATGTCCTCGGTGACGTAGCGGTGCTGCATCAAATCGATGTGTTCGCGCCAGTCGCCAGACTTCTGAAGCTTCCTGTGCGCATCGCCATACATCCAGCGATCGCTGGTGTAGTGGTCGGAAAGCGGATAGTGCGGCGCTGCGTACCCCAGCGCTTCGCGCACCGCGACGCGCTCGGCATCCAGTCTGTCGGTCACCGCGCGAACCGCCGGCTGCGTGCCCTCTGAATGAATGTCCCAGCGCGCATGATGTTGAAGCGGAGCCGCGTTCATCACCACCAGCGGCGGATGGATGATCGGGCCGGCATTCATGAGCGCACCCGACAGCGCATCGCCGCAGGCGTGCACGCTTGGATAAGCTTTGCGGATCACCGCAAGCGCATGGCTGGCATCGGCCAGGGGATACACCCCAGTCGGAAGGCGCACCGCCCGAATCGTGACGTTGACCTCGGTCGGTCCGTGCATTCGGGCCAGATAGGGAAGGGTACCGGTTTCCGCCCAGGCGACACGTGCAAGACAGCCGGCTTGCGCCACCCATCGGGCCATCAGGAAACTTCCGAAGGTGCCGGGCGCGAGAAACACCACCTGACCATCGGCCAGATGTGGCGCAGCGAGCAAGGCAATGTCGTGCTGAGCGGTGGCCGGCGTCGGCAGGACGATCAGCTCCGCCCCTCGAATCGCCTCACCCATATCGTCACAGACACGATCAAGCGGCACCAGCCTGGTGCCGTCTGCGTCCTTCAACGTGACGCCGCCCGCCCGCCTGAGCGTCTCGAGCGCCGACCGATCGCGGCGCCAGAACCGTACCCGATGCCCCTGCTCAGTCAGGTCGGCGGCTGCCGCGTGACAGCCGTGCCCCCCTCCAAGAATTGCGATGTCCATTAGCAATGATCCGATGAGCCAGCGGTTGCACCGAGGTGAGCGGCGCGAGATGGCGGCGAACCTTACGGACCCGGTGCTGCGGTGTCAACCACGCGCTCGGGGAATTGCCCGGGCGACTATAATCGCGCCCAGCAATGACCCCCACGCTTACCGCCCCACCCGAGTCGCTGTCCTGCATCGTTCCGTGCAAGAACGAGCGGGCCAATCTTTCCCGTCTTCTGCCACTGCTTTCCGCCACGCTCGCGCATTGCGCTGCGCAGTTTGAAATTCTGGTGGTTGATGACGGCAGCAGCGACGACACTGCCGCGTGGATTGAGGAACAAATCCTGACCGGTTCCGTGCCGGGGCTGGTTCTTCTGAAACTGTCGCGCAACTTTGGCAAAGAAGCGGCTCTCACCGCAGGTCTGTCGCACGCCCGCGGTCAGGTGGTCGTCATGATCGATGCCGACCTTCAGCATCCGCCATCAATGATAGCGACCTTCGTCGAACATTGGCGGCGAGGCGCCGAGATGGTTTACGCGGTGCGGGAAGACCGGAGCAGTGAAAGCGCCTTCAAGCGGGCCGGTACCGGCATTTTTTACCGCCTTCTCAATGCCGCTGACCGGTTCCAGGTGCCACCGGGCGCTGGCGATTTCCGGCTCATGGACCGGCGCGTCGTGGAGGCGCTCCTCGCCATGCCTGAGCGCAACCGCTTTCTGAAAGGGCTTTACGCCTGGGTGGGGTTTCACACCGTCGCCCTTCCCTACACGCCGGAGGACCGTACGATTGGCGTCACGCGCTACGGTGCGCTCGAGTTGATCAGGCTTTCCCTGGACGGACTGACGGCATTCACCAAGTGGCCCCTGCGCGCGGTCAGCCTTGCGGGCCTTCTGCTTGCCATTCCAGCCCTGCTTTACGGCACCTTTCTCATCGCCAGTTACTTCCTGTTTGGCAATGACGTCTCGGGATGGACCACGATCGTCGTCGGTCTCATGCTGTTTTCCGGCATTCAGCTGTTTTCGCTGGGCGTGGTGGGCGAATACGTTGGGCGCATCTTCGAAGAGGTCAAAGCGCGGCCACTGTTCGTGGTTTCATCGCGAACCGGGCGCGGCCTGGAACCTCCCACCCAATGAGTCACGGGCTGCTTCGCACCGATCGCGAGGCGCTTCGCACAGCGTTCTGGCTCGCGGCCCTCGCATTTGTGCTCACCTCGTGCACCGCCTGGCTGCGCCCGCTTCTCCTGCCTGATGAGGGGCGCTACGCAGGCGTCGCCTGGGAAATGCTGCGCTCTGGCGACTGGCTGACCCCCACCCTCAACGGGCTGCCGTACTTTCACAAGCCTCCGCTTTTTTACTGGATAACGGCCAGTTCGCTCGCCAGTTTCGGACTGAACGAATGGGCGGCGCGCGTCGCCCCCGCGATCGGCTTTTCGCTTGCGGTAGCAAGCCCCTACTGGCTGATTCGGCGCTGGCTGGGCCAGCAGCCTGCCAATCAGGCAGCGCTCGCCCTCCTTGCTCAGCCGCTCATCCTGGTCGCAGGCCAGTACGCCAACCTCGACATGCTGGTGGCTGGACTGATCACGCTGACCATCGTTCTGCTCGCTCACGCAGCACTCCTGATGGACTCGGAACCCAGGAAGGCCCGCCCCACGCTGAGGCTCGCCTGGTCGGTGGCTGCGCTCGGCGTGCTGGCGAAGGGGCTGATAGGCGTGGTCATTCCGGCGGCTGCAATAGGCGGCTGGCTCCTGCTCTCGGGCCGCTGGCGCAGCATCGTGCGAACCTTTACGGCCTGCCCGGAGGGCCCGGCGGTGTTTGTTCTGATTGCAGCGCCCTGGTTTCTTCTGATGGAGCGCATTCACCCGGGCTTTCTTGACTATTTTTTCGTCTATCAGCACTTCACGCGCTTTGCCACCGCGGGCTTTAACAACCCCCAGCCAGTGTGGTTCTATCCCGCGGTGCTGGGCCTGTTTTTTCTGCCCTGGATTGCCTGGCTCGCCAGGCGGGCACTCGGCCCACGCCTGCCACCAGGGACCGAGCGCGACCTCATGCTCCTCTGCTGGGTCTGGGCTGCAGCGGTCATCGTGTTTTTCTCCATGCCCCGCTCCAAGCTGGTGGGGTACGTGTTGCCAGCCGTGCCGCCGCTTGCGCTTCTCGCGGCCGCCGGCCTTCGCTCGCGGGGCGACCCCGGGGCTATCGCCATCCGGCTCTGGCGGAGCGCGGCAGCGTTCGGCATCGTTGGAAGCCTCGCTGCGGTGATTGTGATTGCCTATCGACCCACCCCGTCCAGCCGCGACCTGTCTCGCTGGATCGGCGTTCATTCGCAGCCGGGCGAACCGGTTTTCATGCTCAACCGATTCGATTTCGATGCCGGACTCTATGCCCGTCTGCAGGCCCCCATTCGAGTGGTGGAACGGTGGGACGACGAGACTCTGATCCGTAGCCGCGACAACTGGCGCAAGGAACTGGCCGATGCCGCCCGCTTCAAGCCCGAAGTCGCTGCCCAGACCCTGGTCACGCCAGACCAGCTGGCAGCCAGTCTATGCGCACAGCCGCGCAGCTGGATCATCGGTTTCAGTGCGGCAGCCTCTCAATATCCCCCGTTGGCCACGGCGGAAAAGGTGCGCGAATGGCGTGAATCCAGCCTCTGGCTGTTTAACGCCGCAAGCGCGCAAGCCGCGTCGATTTGTCAGAGCGTCAGGCGATGAAGCGCGCGGCCCCCATGGCTACGGCGCTCCGTCGGATCTGCCTCACCGCCGATGACTTCGGCCTTCACGCGGGCATCGATGCGGCCATTCTTGAGCTTGCCGAGTCGCGCCGCATTCAGGCGCTGAGCTGCATGATGGGCGGCCAGAGCTGGCGCTCATCGGCTCCCAGACTTCGAGGCCATTCTTCGCTCGATGCTGAACTCGGACTCCATCTCGATCTCACCGAACGCCCACTCGAGCGGGCACCGCGCCCGCTTCGTACGCTGATTCTGGACGCCTACTCCCTGCGTCTGGACCGTCGCTCGGTCCGGGCTGAGATCAGGCTTCAGCTCAATGCGTTTGAAGCCGCGCTCGGTCGGGCACCCGATTATGTCGACGGGCATCAGCATGTTCATCAGCTTCCTGGCGTTCGATCCGAACTGCTGGAGGAACTCGCTGCCCGCTACCCAGCGAACGCACAACCCTGGCTGCGCTCCACCATTCCTGGGAAGAGCGCGCCGGACGATGGATCCGTCGTGCGCCCCCCCGCGCCGCCTCTCTCGACCCGGCTCAAGGCAGCGTTCATCGCCAGCCTCGGCGGCTACGCGCTGCGGCGTGAGGCACAGCAACAGGGATGGCGCATGAATGCGGCGCTCACGGGCGTTTACAGCTTCGACGCCAACGCCCCCACCTATCGATCGCTCCTGGCAAGCTGGCTGGCCCACGCTGCGGACGGGTCTATCCTGATGTGTCATCCATCTCGCAGCAATCAACCTGGCGATGCCATTGGTCCAGCAAGACTGATTGAGTATCAGGTGCTCGCCAGCAGCGAGCTCCCCTTGCTCATCAGTGAGTTGGGCCTCCAGACGCAAACCATGCGTGACATTCTGGGAGGCGGCCGACCGGCGCCCCTGGCGCAGCCCCTCACTGACGACGACCTGGACGGCGAGCGCCGCGCCAACCCGCATTAACACCCCGTGAACCGCGAGGCTCATCGTGACTGAACGTAAATCCTCTTCTTCGCACCAGACCCCTCCCGCTGCGTCCGATGACTCACCCTCGGGCATGCGCAGGGGTCTCACCAGTTACGGTGACGCCGGCTTCTCGCTCTTTCTACGGAAGGCGTTCATCAAGGGGGCGGGCTACACCGACGACGCGTTATCACGGCCAGTCATAGGCATTACCGATACGGCAAGCGGCTACAACCCCTGCCATGGAAACATGCCGCAGCTGATCGAAGCAGTACAGCGCGGCATTCTTCTGGCGGGTGGACTGCCTGTGCGCTTTCCAACCATCTCGGTTCATGAAAGCTTCGCCTACCCCACCAGCATGTATCTGCGCAACCTCATGGCGATCGATACCGAGGAGATGATCCGGGCGCAGCCCATGGACGCGGTGGTCCTGATTGGCGGCTGTGACAAGACGGTTCCTGCTCAGCTGATGGGCGCAGCCTCTGCCGACATTCCCGCCATTTCGCTCGTGACCGGGTCAATGCTGACTGGCTCGCACCGCGGCCAGACGGTGGGTGCATGCACGGATTGCCGTCGCTACTGGGCACGGTATCGCGCCGAAGAAATTGACGATCAGGAGATCGCGGCAGTCAATGACCAGCTGGTCCCCAGCGTAGGAACCTGCTCCGTCATGGGCACGGCCAGCACCATGGCCTGTGTGGTCGAGGCGCTGGGAATGAGCGTTCCGGGCGCCGCCTCTCCGCCTGCGGTCACTGCCGATCGGATGAGGGCCGCCGAACTGACCGGGTTACACGCTGTGCGCCTGGCCGCAAGCCGCCTCACACCTCGCCAGATCCTCACGGAGGATGCCTTTCACAACGCGTTCAGGGTGCTGTTGTCAATCGGCGGATCCACCAACGGTATCGTCCACCTGGCCGCGCTCGCCGGGCGCGTGGGCTTCCGCTTCGACCTCGACGCACTCGACCAGATGTCGCGCGACACGCCGGTTCTCCTCGATCTGAAGCCCTCAGGCGAGCACTACATGGAGCATTTCCATGCAGCCGGTGGGATGGCAACGCTGCTTCGCGAACTGCGACCCCTGTTGAGGCTTGACGCGCTCACCGTCACGGGGCGAACGCTGGGCGAAGAGCTCGATGCCGCGCCACCATCTTTTCCACAACAGACGGTTCGCCGCAGGGAGGCACCCATCTACCCCGAAGGCGGCATTGCAGTGCTGCGCGGCAATCTGGCGCCCGGTGGCGCCATCATCAAGCAGTCCGCGGCATCGGCCGACCTGATGGAGCATGAAGGACGTGCGTTCGTCTTTGAAGACGCCGCAGATCTGGCCGCGCGCGTGGATCGTGACGATCTCGACGTTCATCCGGGCGATGTCCTGGTCCTTCGCAACATCGGTCCCAAGGGCGCACCGGGCATGCCTGAGGCAGGCGCGTTTCCCATCCCGCGCAAGCTGCTGCGGCAGGGGGTGAAGGATGCGGTTCGAATCTCCGACGGTCGAATGAGCGGTACGGCCTTCGGAACCGTGGTGCTTCATGTCACCCCCGAGTCGGCAGTGGGCGGTCCGCTATCACTGGTGCGAACCGGCGATCGCATCCGACTCTCGGTGCGCCAGCGCTCGATCGAGCTGCTGGTCAGTGCGGAAGTGCTCGCCGAGCGCGCGGCAAAGCAGCAGCAAACCGTGCCCACAGCCGCCCGTGGTTACCGGCAACTGTTCCTGAAGACAGTGACCCAGGCGGATCGGGGCGTGGATTTTGACTTTCTGGCTGACCCCGATTCCCGCGGCGCGGTGCCCCGCGTCTAGCGCTGCCTGGAGTCCCCGCTGGCGCGCGAGGCAATCAGCTCGAGCACTTCCGCCGCCAGGGCGGCATCGACGCCTTTCTGATGGATCGGGCGACGAAGCGCCTCGGGCCCCGCCGCGTGCAAAAGCATCTGCAACTGCGATACACCCAGCACAAACTGTGACGCAGCCAGGTCGGGATGCTTCACTGGATCGATCATCACGACACGCCCCGCTTCGTGTGACTCCCGGCGTCGGTCTTCGAACTCGGCCTTGGCCTCCCGCGTGAGCCGGGTGACATCGTCGCGCGACAGGTGCAGGCGTTCCGCCTCGGCTGCGATCAGCTCACGCGCCTGAGCAGCCGACTCGCCTCCCTCATACGCATGGACCAGACGCCGTTTGAAATCTTCGCGATCAATTCTCAGCTGATCACTGAAGGCAGAGGCCAGCAAGCCTGCGGGAATGGCAAAGATGCCGATTCCGATCAGCGCCAGCACCACCGTCAAGGCGCGCCCCATAGGCGTCACGGGAGAAATATCGCCGTATCCCACCGAGGCAAGCGTCACCACGGCCCAATAGATTGATTGCGGAATATTCTCAAATTTGTCGGGCTGCGCATCATGTTCGAACAGATAGCCCATGCTGGCAGTGAGCACCACCAGCAGCAGCATCACGAACCCGGCAGCCACGATGATCTGCCGCTCGCGGGAAATCACCTTGTAAAGCGTGACGGCAGCCGAGGTATAGCGGGTGAGCTTCAAAAGGCGCATCAGCCGGAACACCCTCAGGAAGCGAAGATCCAGATCATTCGGGACCAGCGCCTCGATCAGCGTCGGCAACACCGCAAGCAGATCGATGATGGCGCCTGGCGATCGGGCGTATATCAACCGCTTCCAGCGGATGGCCTTGAGCTCTGGACGCTCCGGCGCTGTGTAAAGGCGGGCGAGGTACTCAACACTGAAGACCGCAAACGCCAGCGTGTCGATGATCAGGAACTCGACCGGAAACAACTCGGCGAGCGAATCCACCGAATGAAGAATCACCGACACGATAGACAGCAACACCCAGAAGATCACAAAGTTGTCGACGTAGGCGTGCAGCCGACCTGAGTGTCCGGTGGGTTCAAGCAGGGCATACAGTCGCGCCCGAAAGCTTCGGTGGCGGTTAAGCGACTGAAACTCCTGCCAGGCGGGCACCAGATGGCGCGAGAGCTTGAAGACCCGCATGAGCCGCAGCAGCCTCAGGATTCGCGTTTCATCTGCGTTGAGCGCCATGAACCCCGCGATGTAGGCCGGTGCAATCGCCAGCAGATCCACCAGCGCATAAAAGCTGAAGATGTACCTGAGCCGAGGAAAGCGCGAACCGGCGAATTCAGGATCAAGCGGCGCGGTCGCGAGCCGCAGCATGTATTCCAGCGTGAAAATCCCGATAAGCACCCAATCGAGCAGATCAAACCATTGCGCGTACGGCGTGTAGATCGCCTCGATATGCTCGAGGATGATGGACAGCACGCTCAAGATGATGAGTACCGCGATCAGGTAGTCAAGTCGCGCTGCAAAGCCCTCTCGGTGCTCGAAATCAAACAGCCATCGGTAGACCAGGGCAAGCGGCCCGCGCGGGGGATGGGGCTCGCGATGAGGCGGTTGGCGGTGGGATTCCGTCATCCAGGACTCCGGTTGATCAGTGAGGAAAGGCGATGCTGCGCCATTCGGCATTGTGCGCCTCGGAGCCAAAAAAAGAGGGGTCGGTTTCCCGACCCCCAAACTGCTCAGGGCGGCGGCCTCGACCGCCCATCCCCGTTGCGCCCTACGCTGACGCGCTCTGTGTCCCAGAGCTTGCGCCACTCGCCAAGCGGGCCAGCTCAGCGGCGCGGCGGCAGGCGCCTGCGGTTCTGATAATCGGTCCAGCTCGCAACCGCTTCGTTACGGTCGGGCGCCTGGTTGAGCGCCTGCGGCGGCCGTTCGCGGAAGCGGTCGCTCGGGCGCGAACCGTGTATCCCTATCACCTTGGCCACCAGCGCACTGCCATCCACCGTGCCCTCGGCCTGGACCAACATGCCAGCCTGAAGCGCAGTCGCTCCTGCGGCAAGCGCCTGGCCGGCGAAGACGGTGCTGTCGGTCCAGCGAATCGTGCGGCTCAGCCCCGCGGGATCTGTAACGGTCAGGGACTTACCCGCCAGATCGACGGTGGCGATGGCGCCACCCGCATGGCCTGCTACCGGTCGCCCCGCAGCCGGTGCCTCGCACTTCAACTCGTCGGCCAACACCACGTCGGTGTCCGCCTGCATGACAGCGCTGACGCTCACCTGAGTACCATCAGCGAGCTGCGCGCAGCCCGTACGACTCGCCGCCAGGACGTTCGCTGCGTCCACCGGCACGTCACGCACGATGAAAGTGTTCTGGTCGACCAGAGCCGTGACCGGGCCTACCAGTCTGACGCGCGCCAGATCGGTCGATGAATTGGTCTGCCGAACTGTGATTTGCGCCGCGTCGATCGCACCGTCGTCGGCCAGGGTTCCCGCAACCTTCACCCACGCGCCATTGCTCACCACCGTACCGGCTGGTTCGGGTACGGCAGTACCAATACGCACCAGAGCACCGTCAAGCTGGAATGTCCCCGCGGCCAGGTCGCGGCCGCTTACCAGGCCACCCAGCTGCACGCGAGCAGCCACCGGCAGATTGTCGCGGTCAGCGCCAATGCGAACCGCGGCGGCGGTCAGCGCATTACCGACCACACCCGCAGCGGAGCCATGAACCTGAACCGCGATTCCATCGGCCAGACGCTCAATCGGCTGCACCTTGCCCGCGGCGAGCGCCGCTGCAAAATCGACGGTGAGCGCGCCCACCTGAAAGATTTTTGCTGCCTCGGTATTGACCAGATTCGTCACCACGCCGCTCACCCGAACCGCTCCAATTGCAGCGCGTTTGTCGATTCGCGTGGCCCTGACTACCCAGCGGCCGTCGCTCAGAACGGGACTGCCGTGAACCTCGGCAAAGTCGCCCGCCTGAATGTCTGCGACACCGCTGTAGCGTGCGGTGGTGCCAACGCCGTCACCGCCAAATTGCGTGACCGGTCCAACCGCGGCGTCGGCGTTGATCAGCACCACCTGCCCGGCAATCTGAAGCGAACCGGCCACCGCATCAACCGTTGCCACCGCACCGATCACGGCCGCGTCAACCACCAGCCTTGAGGCCTTGCCGGCGCCATCATGGCTTGCCCGCACACGCTGGCCAATCTGAAGCGCAACCGGGCGCGTGGAGCCATCCGCCTGCTCCACCACCGAGCTGGCATCGTTGTCGTCGAAGCGGACGCCGTCCACATAGACCGAGCCAAACCCGGTGATGACCCCACTCGAGACTTGAGTGGTGGCCGCCTGAACAGGATTGGACGACGCGGTATTTGCCACGCCGCCTGAGCCGCCGCCGCCGCATCCGGCGATCAGCAGGGGAAGTGCAGCGATGGCTGCGAGAACCAGCGGTTTTGCCTGAGGCACGACTACCTCCGATTTCAGATTGGGGGAGCGAATCAATCGCAATGACAGGTCCAACGTTTGCCATTGTAGATGGGATTTTTTCCCATTTCAACCCCGAATCGTCGATTCCTGCAGAATCCGCGAGTCCTTGAATTCCAACCAGGCTCACCATGATCGATCGCATTGACCACCTAGTTCTCACCACTTCGCATCCAGATGCGTGCGTCGACTTCTATGTCCGGGTGCTGGGGATGAGCCTTGAGCGCTTTCGGGGCGGAACGCCCCCGGTGGAGCGCATGGCGTTCCGGTTCGGTCGGCAAAAAATCAACCTGCATGTAAAGGGTGCAGAGTTCGCCCCGCGGGCCCATCTGCCCGTCCCGGGGTCAATCGATCTATGCCTGATCGCCGATCGCCCGCTTGAACAGGTGATCGAGCATTTGACTGCGGTGCAGTGGCCCATCATCGAAGGCCCGGTGCAGCGCACTGGTGCGACAGGCCCGATTCGCTCGGTTTACCTGCGCGATCCCGATCTGAACCTCATCGAGATCAGCGAGTACCTGTAGCCGGCCGCCTTTGAAACGACCCCGCTGCATTCACCCCTCGAGAAGGTCCGCCACGTCGGCGTGGCGTCGTGTCCACGTCCGCACGTACGAGCAACTGGGACGCACCTTGAACGAGTGCGCTCTCGCGTACTCAAATACGGCCGCCACCAACCGCGAGGCAAGGCCACGGCCTTCGAGCGCCGGCGGAACCTCGGTGTGATAAACATCCATCACCCCGCCCTCCTGACGGTAATCGACGCGGCACAGCCAACCCTCGACCGTCAGTTCAAAGCGGCTCGCCTGAGCGTTGTGCGTCACGGCCCCTGCTTCAGTCATGGCATTTCCCATTGTTGATGGCCTTGCGCAGCCCCCGCCGGCGCACCATTACGCCACTTCCAGCAGTGCGATGGCGTGTGCGGAAATGCCCTCGCCTCGCCCTTCAAAGCCCAGGCGCTCGGTGGTTCGCGCCTTCACATTGACGCGTCCGACCTCCACTCCGATTGCTCGCGCCAGACGACTATTCATTTCGCTGATATGCGGGGCCATTCTGGGCGCCTGCGCGACAATCGTAGCGTCCACGTTTCCGACCGAATAACCCGCTTCCCGCACGCGGCGCGTTGCCTCCGCAAGCAACACCAGGCTGTCGGCGCCCGCAAAGCGCGGATCCGTGTCGGGGAAGTGGCGGCCAATGTCGCCCAGCCCTGCCGCGCCAAGCAGCGCATCGGTGATGGCGTGCGCCAACACATCAGCATCAGAGTGGCCCAGCAGACCCCGCTCAAACGGGATCTCTACGCCACCCAGAACAAGCCGGCGCCCTGGTACCAGCGCGTGAACATCAAAACCCTGCCCGATTCGAAAACTCATCGTCAATCCCCCAGCAATCGGCGCATCAGATCGAGGTCATCGGTCGTGGTGACCTTGAAATTCATTCGCTCGCCCTCCACAAGCACGACCGGCGCGCCGGCAGCCTCCATCGCCGATGCCTCATCTGTGACGTCGGGATACCGCTCGAGCGCCTCAATCAGCTTTCCCAGTCGGAACATCTGAGGCGTCTGCGCAAGCCACAGGCCCTGCCGCTCGAGCGTGGCGACCACTCTGGGAACGCCCTCAGCATGGCTGTCCGGCGCCGAGCGCTTGACCGTGTCCGCGACCGGTAAGGCAAGCAGCCCACCTGCCTCGCCTCCGGAAAGCGCGCCCTTCAGACGTTCCAGCGCCTCGTGCGACAAGCCAGGGCGCGCCGCATCATGCACCAGCACCCAGTCATGGGGATGCGCGCCCAGCGAGTCGAGCAGGAAACGGAGACCGGCGAATACGCTGTCGCGGCGAGTCGCCCCGCCACGCGCCAACACCTGCACTCGCGCGAGTGCTGCAAGAAGATGCGAGGCTGTCGAATCGCCCGGCGCGGCGACAACAACCACCTGTTCAATCCAGCCCGCAGCCGTGAGCGCAGAGACTGAGCGTTCAATCATGGACTGTGCGCCGAGAGACAGATACTGCTTGGGCACCGGCGCACCCAGCCGGGAACCCGTTCCCCCCGCTGGCATCACTGCCCAGTACTGTTCTCGGTGATCCCGCATGGTCATCCGCGCATAAAGCTAAAATTCTACGCTTGAACTCTCAAGCTACTCCGCCCCCGCCAGGCTCGTCCGGCGCGGCTGCCGCGCTGCCGGCGCCGCCCCGAACCGGTCATATTGCGTCGCTTCCGGCCTGCCATGGCTCGTCCGACGCGGCCCTGATTGCCGCGCTCGCCACCCGGGAGGCGGCTCACGGCCGCACTCTGCTGGTGGTCACCGCTGCCGCAGCCGACGCGCCCCGGCTGCGCGACGAACTCGCGTGGTTCGCGCCGGCACTGCGCATCGCCCTGCTTCCAGATTGGGAGACGCTGCCATGGGATGCGTTCTCGCCCCATGACGATCTGATCTCCGAACGCCTCTCTACGCTGCACGCCCTCTCGGCGGGCTCCCTGGACGTGGTGGTCACGGCGGCCACCACGGCACTTCACCGGCTCGCGCCGTCATCCTTTGTCGCTGCCCGCACCTTTCGCTTCAGAAAGGGCCAGAAACTCGATGAGGCGCGCCTGCGCGCCCAACTCACTGCGGCCGGCTATGAGCACGTGAGCCAGGTGGTGCACCCCGGCGAATACTGTGTGCGAGGGGGCCTCATCGACCTGTATCCGATGGGGGCCACGCTGCCGTACAGGCTTGACCTGTTCGATGACGAGCTGGAGTCGATCCGAACCTTCGACCCCGACAGCCAGCGCAGCCTGTACGCCACCCAGGAGGTCAGGCTGCTACCAGGGCGAGAGTTCCCGGTCGACGACGAAGCGCGCAACACCTTCCGCGCGCGCTGGCGCGAGCGCTTTGAGGGCGATCCGTCACGAAGCCCCATTTACCGGGACATTGGCAACGGCGTCCTCGCGCCGGGCATCGAATACTGGATGCCGCTCTTTCACGGAACGATGGCCACCGTCTTCGACTATCTTCGAGACAACTCGCTCGTGCTCACGCATGGCGACGTGGAACAGTCCGCCGCACGCTTTCTGCTGGATGCGGGTCAGCGTCATCGCTTCCTCGCGCATGACCCGGAACGCCCGCTCCTCTCGCCCGCCGAATTGTTCATCACGGTTGATGATTTTTTCGCTCTGGCCCGCAGGCTCGGCCGTTGGTCGATGCCGCGCGTCACCAGCGGTCAGCGGCTGCGTGACGAGGCTTCAGCTGATACGACAGCGCCTCCCGCCGGCGCAGAGATTCCGGATTCGAGAACAGAAAGCTACGCCACTCCCTTGCCGCCGCTCGAGGTGAACCGCCGGGCTGAGCGCCCCCTTGGCCGCCTGGTTGACTGGCTGGACAGGTCGCAAGGCCGCACGCTGATTGTTGCCGAATCGCCTGGTCGCCGTGAAACCATTTCCGAACTCCTTCAACAGGAAGGCATCGATGCGCCGGTTGTTGAGCACTGGCAGCAGTTCATCGACCAACCGCTGCAGGCTGCACTGGTCGTGGGTCCGCTACAGGAGGGCTACACGCTTACCGACGGCTCGCTCGCGGTCATCACTGAGGGCGAGTTGTACGCGGGGACAGCCCGCCGCTCTCGGCGGGGGCGGCGCGAAAGCGCCACCAATGTCGACTCGCTGATTCGCGACCTTGCCGAACTCAAGATCGGCGACCCGGTGGTGCATGTACAGCACGGCATTGGGCGATACCAGGGTCTGATCACCATGGACCTTGGCGACGGCCCGACCGAATTTCTTCACCTGGTCTACGCGGGCGAGGCAACGCTTTACGTTCCGGTGGCTCAACTGCATGTGATTGGCCGCTATAGCGGCGCAGCCCCCGAAGACGCACCGCTCCACCAGCTCGGCTCCGGACAGTGGGAAAAGGCACGTGCTCGCGCCGCTCGCCATGCGCGCGATGC
>Ga0172372_10002336_pt1 | contig 28943 bp, 18 predicted proteins | sample LakKiv5m_2_FD_114544 | JGI IMG/M metagenome (GOLD analysis project Ga0172372, IMG submission 114544) | Freshwater microbial communities from Kabuno Bay, South-Kivu, Congo - kab_092012_9.5m | ecosystem: Environmental > Aquatic > Freshwater > Lake | place: Democratic Republic of the Congo...
CCAGGAACCGCCGCGCAACACGCGGCGAGAACAATCACCGGTTGTCCATGGCTTCCCGTCCATTGGCGCGCCGTTGTAGCTCTCGTTCCAGCAGTCTTCCGTCCACTCCCACACATTTCCGTGCATGTCGTGCAGGCCAAAGCGGTTGGCCGGGAAACTGCGAACAGGAACCGTCTTTTCGCGATAAACGCCCTTCGGACCGTTTCCATAGGTGTAATTGCCATCATAGTTCGCCTGGTCCGGCGTGATCGTGTTGCCGAAGGAAAAGGCCGTCGTCGTCCCCGCGCGCGCCGCATATTCCCATTCCGCTTCGCTGAGCAGGCGGTACTTGCCCCGGTTCGGGCCCAACCGCGCGTTCAGCCAGCGAATGTAGGTCTGTGCATCGGCCCAGTTCACGTTCATGACCGGGCGGTTGGCGCGGCCCCAGCCCCTGTCGTCCGGGCGTTCGATGCAGCCGCCGGCGGCGACGCAGGCGTCGTATTCGGCGAAGGTGACCTCGAACTTGCCGATCGCGATGTCGGCCGGGATCGTGACCTGGTGCTGCGGGCGTTCGTCGTCGGACGAGCCGTCCTCGCTTTTCGGGCCGCCCATCAGGAACCGGCCCTTCGGGACCACCACCATCAGGGGGCAGTCGGGGCAGTCTCGGAACTCGGTCCCGGCGGGTGGCAGGGGCAGCGCCGGGGCGAAGGGGATCCTGACCACGCCCAGCTGGTCGCTGTTGTCGGGGCGCTGGCTGGCTTCGGTGTCGCGGAAGTCGTCCTGCACTTTCTTGAAGACGGTTTCGACCTCGATCCCGGGCTCGCGCATGCGCTGGAGGAGCTTGCTGACATAGGGGCTGTTGCGTCCGGCGCCGTCCTTGGCGGGTTCACCGGCGCTGGAGGAGAAGGCGAAATAGGCGCGGTTGGGTGCGCGCACGACGCCGAAGCCGCGGGTCTCGCTGCCGCGCGCGCGTCCCTCATCGTCGGCCAGCGGGAAGTTGGGCGGGCTGCGGCAGGCGTCGAAAATCACGATGCTCACCTTCTGTGCCGGCAGGGCGGCCGTGATCTCGCGCATGGCGACGGCCTGAAGGTTGAGCTGGCGCGCCGTCTTCAGGGTGGCCCTCGTCGGGATCAGGTAGTTCTCGCCCTGGTACTGCACGCCGTGGCCTGCGTAATAGATGAGGGCGACCCTGGCGGCGTCAGCCTCGACGGTGAACTGGTCGAGAAGGGAGAGAAGGTCGCGCTTGCTCTCGACGTCGACGTGCGCCTTGCCGCCGACCAGGCGATAGCCCAGTTCCGTCAGGGCGGTTGCCATGTCGGCGGCATCGTTCAGCGGGTTGTTGAGGTCGTTGGGCGGGGGATAGGCGGAATTGCCGATCACGAGGGCGATATAGTCGGAAGAAGCGGCGGCCGGATTTGCGGCCGGGGGACGTGGGGCTTGCACGCTTGGGGCTTGCACGCGTGGGGCCTGCGTCACGCCGGCCGCGGGGCCGCGGTCGGTGGCGGGGCCCGATGGCGCCGCCGCGGGTGTGCCGGGCCCGGCTTGTGGCGCGAGGATCGCGGGACAGGCGGTGCCGCCAACATAGACGCAGTAGCCGATGCCGAGCCACGGCAGCGAGAACAGCACGCCGACGACCACGATGGCGAGTGCGACGAGCCCGCCCCTGCCTTGACGTTCAGCCATGGTTCGATCCCCGATGAGGCCGCCGGGCGCTTTCGCCCCGCTCGGTGCCTGAAACGACGCACTGCATCGTTTCATCGGCTGCACCGAACGCCCCTCGCCCCCAAAAGATGTAAAGATGCAAGATGCAGGACATTAAAGGGTTCTCGCTAAACGGAACCCGCTGCCGCTGCCCCGGCTGGTCGAGTCGCCCCCGACGCGGTACGCCGAACGCAGGACCTGCGGATCGTCGTCCCAGGAACCGCCGCGCAACACGCGGCGAGAACAGTCGCCTGTGCGCCACGCCGTCCCATCGGCGGGGCCGCCTGCGTAGCTCTCATTGTAGCAGTCTTCCGTCCACTCCCACGCATTGCCGATCATGTCTTTCAGGCCAAACCTGTTGGCGGCATAGCTGCCCACAGGTGCAGTGAACACCGCCCCATCCGTGCAGGTCGAATAGGTCCAGTTCGACGGCAGCTTGCCCTGCGCCGTCCTGTCGGCACCATTGGCGTCGCGGCAGCCTGCGTTGGGATCCGTGCCCCAGATGAAGGCGCTTGTCGTTCCCGCCCGCGCCGCATATTCCCACTCCGCTTCGCTGAGCAGGCGATACCGGCGGCCCGTCTGCTGCGACAGCCACTGCACATAGGCCTGCGCCTCTTCCCAGCTGACGCAGACAAGGGGATGCGCATCGGTCTGCTCAAAGCCGGGGCTGCGCCAGTTGCGGTTGCCGTCAAACTTCCATTCACCGCCGGTAAAGACAGCGCAACTGGAACCCGTGTCCCGTCCGGTGGCCTGAACAAAAGCCGCGTACTGACCCCGCGTAACCTCGAACCGGCCCACCGCAAAGGCCTGCGCGATCGTGACCTTGCGCTGCGGGCCCTCGTCCTTGTCGCGCCCGGCCTCATCGGGCGGGCTGCCCATCATGAAGCTGCCGGCGGGCACGATCACCATCTCGGGACAGTCCGGGCAGTCGCGGAAGCTTTCGCCCGGCTTCTTGCCCTTGGCCGGGTCGGGGCCTGCGGCCACCTTGGCGCCCTTTGGCACGAAGAAGAATTCCTGGCCGCTGAGCGAGCCATAGGTGAAAGGCTCCTGCGTGTTGCTGGTCTCGCTCAGCACGTCGTCGCGCACCTTGCGGAACACGAGGATGATCTCGGTGCCCGGTTCGGCCAGGCGACGCGTCAGTGCCTTGGCGTAGGGAGAATTGTCATTTGGACCACCGTCCGCGGCAGTCGAGCCCGCGCGCGCGGCATAGGCGACCAGCGTATCGCTGGGCGGTTCCTGGATCGGGGCGAGGCCGCGCGCACCGATCGAACGATTGCTGCCCGATTTTCCGGCGGCATCCCATTTGGAAATGAACGGGTTGTCGCGGCAGGAATCCAGCACGACGACCTTCAAGCGCCGGGCGCGCTGCACGGACTTCATGACCAGGTCCAGCGGGATGGCGCCGAAATCCACCTCGTCCGGCGAACCAAAACTGGCGTCGACCGGCACGAGGTAGTTGGTGCGATCGACCTCGATGCCGTGGCCCGCATAATAGACCATCGCCACGTCAGCAGAGGCTGCCGCCACCGCAAAGTCGCGCAGGGCGCGCTGCATGTCGGCCTGCGACATGTTCTGGCGGGTCGTGACGGTGAAACCGACCTTCGACAATGTCTCGCCCACCAGCACGGCGTCGCGAATGGCGTTGGGCAGGTCGCGGGTGTTCACGTAGTCCGTGTTGCCGATGACCAGCGCCACGCGCACCTCCTGGGCTGCGTCGCTGCGCAGCGACAGGAGCCCTGCCATCACCACAACCGTGAGCGCGGCCGTCACCAGCCGCAACCGCTCGAACCCGCGCATGGCGCCATCCCCGGTACTTGACATATCCGGCGAGGGTCGCACTTCATGGAGTTGTTCTCAAGGGGGGTGGCGCGCAACCGATGGGGGAAGGGGACGGTCTGCCGGCGTCGTGGCTGGCGCTGCGGTGCCCGGCACCGGCAGTGCGCGTACAGCCGGGTGGCGTTTGGCCGTGTCCGGCGTGGCATGCATCAATATCCTCGTGGTCGACAGTGTTGAGGGAGCGGAATTCAGATGATCGGACATTCTCCATCGCGGTCCAGATGTCGAATGCTGGTGATGGTGGCTCTTGGGACCGTGCTTGCGGGCGTGATCATGTCGTCGACCGCCACCGCCGATACATGTCCCGTGCGCAAGCAGGAACAGGCATGGCTCAGGGTGACCGGCGGCGCGCCAGCTAACCTTGCGAACTGGCGGGGCATGGTGGCGTTGCGTGCGGTTTCAGGTGAGGGTCCTCGCAAGACGATCAGCTATTTCTGCGGCGGCACACAGATTTCGCGCAATTGGATCCTGACGGCGGCCCATTGCCTGACCACGGCAGAGGGAAAGCGGGCGTACAGCAGGGATGCTGGCAACATCTGGAAGGACAGGCGCGGCCGGGTCATCGAGGTGGTTCCCGCGCGCGAAGACCTGCGGGGTGTTGATGCGGCAGTCGCGCTGCGCCCGCAGGATATCATCATCCATGAAGCCTATGTCGGCGAGGACGAACCCGGCCAGCGCGTGCCGGGTGGCACGGCGCTCAAGAACGACATCGCCCTGATCCGCGTGCCCTATAATGCGCATGCGACGATGCCTGTCGCCACGCGGCTGACCGCGGATCCGGAGGCGAATGGCAATCTCGCATATGTAGCCGGCTTCGGCCTCACGAAGCCTGGCGCGCAGCCGGTGTTTGCGTCAGATGGCGCTGGCAATTCCATTGACGCCGGAAGCCTCACGTTTCTGGAGGCGAGCCCTCCGATCGTTACGCCTGCCAGCTGCCCGACCTACCCCAAGAGCAATTTCAATTCCTCGGGCAGTTACTTTCGTTCTCCAACCCACCAGATCTGCGCGGGCCTCTCGAAGACGCGGCCAAATGTTCTGGGTGCGGATTCCTGCCGCGGTGACTCGGGTGGCCCCCTCGTGCGGCCCGACGGGAACAATTGTCCCGTCCTCGTCGGCGTCGTGAGCTATGGCGGGCGGTGCGGGACGGTTGGTGTCTATACCCGCGTTTCCGCGCATGCGGACTGGATCAGGCGCAAGGCACCGGGTATCGCGTTGTCGGACGTCACGGACGCGGCCGGCCTGCTCCCACTGGCCCCAATTACTGCGGCCCTCGACGGCATCGAATCGGCTGCAAGGCAAACCCGGTCGCAAAGCGTGAGCCTGTCGGTGACCCTGTCGATGCGACGCATCACGCGCGCCCCCGACAACCGCATCGAGGACGAGATCACGGTGGTATCACGCGACCTCAGCGGCGAGCTGATCCTCATCGATATCGACGGGAAGACTGGTAAACTCACCTATCTTCTGCCGCGCGGGCGCGTTCCGTCCCCGCCCCTTCTGATGCAAGGCGTTTCCTACACGTTCGGCAAGTCGAGTGATCCCTATGGCATCCGCCTCACCGGCACGGGCCGGCTCGTGGCCATTGTCTCGCGCGACAAGACACTGGCAACGCGCCTGCAGGTCGAGAAACAGGCACAAAGCCTTCGCGGGCTGGATGCCGTGGTCGAGGACACAAAGCCCGGGGGCGTCGACAGCATCCAGACGATCGCCTCCCAGATCATCGATACGGCTGTCGAGAACCGGGATCGGGCGGTGGCGCCAACCTATGGCATCGGTATCCTGCCCTACGCCTACGATTGATTGTCGCTCACTCCGCCGTAACGAGGAAGTAAGGCGCCCAGAAGCCGGGGTGGGACAGGCGGGGGTCGGGGCTTGTGGTGGCGACGTTGCGCATCGCCTCGCGGAAGGCTGCGGCGCGGGTGAGGCCGGGGGTCTTTGCCATCGACTTGATCGCCTCGGTCGTCAGCTGTGCGCCGGCTGCATCGTCGACCGGCCAGTGCGAGACAAGAAGCGCGCGTGCGCCGGCAAAGAAGAACGCGCGTGCAAGACCCGTCAGGCCGTCAGGCGCATTCCCGTCGCGGGACGCCGTGTTGCACGCCGACAGCAGCACCCAGTCCGCCGCCAGTTCCAGCGATGCAACGTCCACCGTCGTCAGCAGGCCGTCATTGACCACCTGGGGCGGCGTGTCTTCGGGCGGCGGGGTCAGGGCCAGTGCCGGCTGCGCCAGACCTCCCAGGTCACCGGACACAAGCCCGTGGGTTGCAAAGGCAATCACGCGTGCCGATGACAGGACGGGATGGCGACGCACGCCCGGCTCGTCCGCCGCAAGGCCCAGCACGATGTTCGAGGCCGGGGCCTGGAGTGCTGCGCCCAGCGTGCGCACCTCGCGGCAGGTCCCCGGCAGGCGCGGCAGGGCGCGCAGCGAGGTGGGGTTGGCCTCGCCGCCACGGAAGTAGGACCGCAACGCCCCCGGCACGCCGGCGCGGTCCTGGGCGGAAGGCGGGGGACAGGTCTCGCGGCTCTCGCGCGAGCGGGCGAAGTCGGGATCGCCAAAGCCCAGGAACGCCGGACCGGCGGCGGCCATCGCCGAACGCTGCAGGCCCTGGCGCTGCAGGGCGAGGGCCGTCACCGACGGGCTGAGCTGCAGGTCGCGCTCCCAGCCCAGCCACGCCGTGCGCCGCAGCGCTGCCGCATCCCCGTCCCCGCCTTCGGGCGGGCGGGTGACAAGGGCGGCGAAGGGCAGCGACAGGAATGTCCCCTGTGGCACCAGCGTCCAGTTCTTCACCTGCGGATCGGACAGGCGCTCCCTGACCTCAGGGTTGCTCTCGAACAAAGCCTGGTAGATCGCATGCGCAAGGGGGCGGTCATAGGGCTTGAGGGCATCAGGGCGCAGCGACACCTCGGCTGCGCGCGGGGTCTCAAGCTCGACCAGCGCCGAGCGGCGCAGGGCCTCGATCGCCTCGTCCATGGCCAGCGTGCGACCGCCTGCCGTCACACTGTCCGGCAGCACCGCCCAGGCAAGGCCCTGCTTCGTCACCACGAAGACCTGGGAGAGGCGGCGATAGGTCGGGTTGTCGCTCGCCGCCACCGGCACCAGCGCCACCAGCGCCTCGCCCTCGCGCAGGATGCGCGCGCGCAAATCATCCACCGACGTGACGCCGGGTTCGACCAGGTCGAAATAGGCCGGCGCCTTCGCGCGCAGTGCGGCCGCCGATGCCGCGCGGGCTGCAACAAGACGGGCGCGCTCGGCTGCGAGGTTCCTCAGCACCGATGCAAGTTCGGGCCCGCCGCGCCCGGCGGCGGTGCTGTACCGCTCGTCCAGTGCTGCAATCTGCAGGCCCAGTTCCTCGTACGCCTTCGCCTCGGCGCCGGCGCCCTTCTGGCGCGCGGCCAGCTGTGCGGCGCCGCGTGCGAAGGCTGCCGCGGTCGAGGCCGTCCCCGACGCCTGCACGGCCCCGAAGGCCTCACGCAGAAGGCCGTCGCGCGCGGTGCCGGCACTGCGGATGAGTGCAAGGCGGGCGAGGCTGTCGGCGAGGAAGGCATCGCAAAGGCTCTTTGCAAGATCGAGCTGGCCCTGCTCGCTCGCGCCGCGGGCTTTGTCCGCGCCCCCGCCGGCACGTGCAGTGGTGATCCTGCAGCTGCGGCGAAGACTGTCGATCGCCTCGGGCCATTGGGCGCGGGCGCGATGGTTCACCGCCAGATTGATGAGGCTCAGGGCGGTCAAGGGATGATCGGGGCCGAGCGCCTTCTCGCGGATCGCCAGCGCGCGCCGGTAGAGCGGCTCGGCCTCGGCATAGCGGCCTTGGGTTTGATAGAGAAACGCCAGATTGTTGAGGCTTGTGGCGGTATCGGGATGATCGGGGCCGAGCGCCTTCTCGTAGATCGCCAGCGCGCGCCTCAAGAGCGGCTCGGCCTCGGCATAGCGGCCCTGGGCGCGATAGAGCTCCGCCAGATTGTTGAGGCTTGTGGCGGTATGGGGATGATCGGGGCCAAGCGCCTTCTCGCGGATCGCCAGCGCGCGCCGGTAGAGCGGCTCGGCCTCGGCATAGCGGCCCTGGGCATCATAGAGCCACGCCAGATTGTTGAGGCTTGTGGCGGTATCGGGATGATCGGGGCCGAGCGCCTTCTCGCGGATCGCCAGCGCGCGCCGGTAGAGCGGCTCGGCCTCGGCATAGCGGCCCTGGGCGCTATAGAGCTCCGCCAGACTGTTGAGGCTTGTGGCGGTATAGGGATGATCCGGGCCGAGCGCCTTCTCGCGGATCGCCAGCGCGCGCCGGTAGAGCGGCTCGGCCTCGGCATAGCGGCCCTGGGCGCGATAGAGCGCCGCCAGATTGTTGAGGCTCAGGGCGGTATCGGGATGATCGGGGCCGAGCGCCTTCTCGCGGATCGCCAGCGCGCGCCTCAAGAGCGGCTCGGCCTCGGCGTAGCGGCCCTGGGTGTCATAGAGCACCGCCAGATTGTCGAGGCTTGTGGCGGTGGAGGGATGATCCGGGCCATAAGTGGCCTCGGCGAGCTTGACTGCCCGCTCCGCGAGCGGGATCGCCTCTGCGTATTTTCCTTGGCCATAGAGTGAGACGACACGCTTGTTGAGCGCGGCAAGATCCTGCCTGTCATCGGCCATCGCCGGCGCCAGGAGCGCGAGGCTTGCCAGCAGACAGATCAGAATGAACCGACGCAGCATCGTCCCCAAGCCCCAGCCGCCACGAGTGGAGCATGACAGGCCCCTCGTGCCATCGGCAACCCCCATTACTGAGGTAATGCAGGGCGAGGCAAAGCGTGGGGGGCTTGCGATGGCAGTCACGGTCTCGGATCAGGTCCAAGCCGCTACCGCAGCACCCCGGGGGCACATTTGGGGGCATGTCGCGAACGTCAGAACTGCTTATTATTGATCTGACAGGCACTTAGCGACCTTTTCCGGCTCCCTCTCTGCCGCCACGGCTCTTGTTGAAAACGTCCAGTGCCACAACTCATTGAGTTGATTAACATATCACCGCTTTTCCTGCCGCTCACAAACGTTCTGGCGGATTGGGGCGGGCGCTGGTTGGCGTTGCCCAGGTCACTGCTTGCAAGTGCCCCCTCCCGCCGGCTCTTCAGGGAGATCAGACGGCGCTGCTCAGGCGAAACCACCCGCATCTTTCGGCACTTTCGAAGGGACTGCAGATCGCGCGTGACGCGCCTGTGCGGAGCGTTGCAGACGGCTGAGGTTGGCGTGGCTGCATTTCGAGGCAAGCGCGCGCAGTGACGGGGTCACAGTCCTACGCGGTTTACGCCCCTCACTACCCGTTTGGGGAGTGCGGGCCTGGGCGGCGGATGGCACCTTCCCGTCGAGTTCAAGTTGGGCAGGAGGATTGAATGTTGTCTCGTTTGAGTTTGCCTTCAGCGTTGTTTGTTCTGGCTGCAGGAAACGCTCCGGTGGCGTACGCCGGGAACGATTGGTCAGGTCTCTATGTGGGTGTCAATGCGGGCGCGGCGTGGGGCACGGCGGATGAGTTCTATCCGTTCGTTCCCACGGGCACGCCGATCACAATCGATGTTGATGGCGTCGCCTATGGGGCACACGCGGGCTACCAGTTGCAGCGTGGCTCGATGGTGGCAGGCGTTGAGTTCTCGTTTGGAGACACGACGCTGGATGGCGAGGGCACCGTTGATCCTTCGTTTGTCAGCTGTCGCGACGGGCTTGTCGTTTGCCGGATCACGGACGTTGAATCGCTGACCACACTTGGAGCGCGCCTGGGTTATGCGTCGGAGCAGTGGCTATTCACCGCAAGAGGTGGCTTTGCGGGTGCCGATATCTCAAGCGATGCAGTCGTCGTCGCTACGGGGCTTGCGTCTGTCCCGGACAGCGTGTGGCACAATGGATGGCATGCGGGCTTTGGCGTCGAGTATGCCATGACAGCGGGCTGGTCCGTTGGGCTTGAGTACAAGCATTTCGATCTGGGCGAGCAACGCCATGGTGACATGTATGTGGCGGGTAACCGGCGTGACGTCGACTTTGAAATGGATGCCGTACGTGCCCGACTGTCTTACAGTTTTGGCGGCTGAAGATCAGTCCTCGGACCGACGGTAGAGTCCATCGGCCCGACAATTTTTCCAGCGGCGGACACATAGTGTTTCAGCGCTGGGAGAAGTGTCCCGCGTCCCCACGAGCAAGGCCGCGGGTCTGCGGGGCACGCAGACTGATCACATATCGCCATAATCCCATGCGGAAGGGAGCAAGCGGGCGAAGGTGCTCGTCGAAGTACCTGTGCCTTTTGCGATGTCGCGGACGCCCATGCCCCCTCAGTCCGCCAGCCCGCCGATTTCACGCCGTGGCGCGATATTCCGCGCGATAGCTGCGCGAACACCACCGATTACCGCACGACCAAGCAACGCCCCTGTTCTGATCCTGCCACTATCTGGCAGTAGAAAGTCGCTATAGACTTGCCTGAATGTCCCGCTCCGAGCGACGTCAGCTCGATCTCGCTGACGCCCGGCAGCCTTGGCCTCCTCCCGAAATTCACGGTGTGGCACGTTCCAAACCCATGGTGCCCCTCGTCGTCTTCCGCCGAGACCGTCTTTCTTACCAATGACAAAGCTGCCCTCATCAGCCGCCTCAACAATTTTTCTTCATCGATGCTGTCCGATGGAACGGGGACTGACGTGGGAACCAGCTGGGGCGTGCGCGCGCTTGATCCAGCGTGGCGCGGAAAGCTTGGTGCACCATCAACGGCAGCCAGCAGGCCAGCAGATTTCGGCGATACTACATCGCGCCAATTCCTCATCGTCATGACCGATGGCGGCATCACGGGACAGATCCGTCCGAAGCCGGGTTGGACACCGCCCACGCCTCAGCACGTTCCTGGGAGTGGCTCGACGACGGTCTATGACACGACAGCCGCGCTCACGGGTTTCCATGCGCTCTGCGATCATGCCAAGGACAATGGCGTTGTCGTTTATACGATCGCCTTCCAGGTCACCAATACCAGCCATCAGAACCAGATGCGCACCTGCGCAAGCAGTCCTGGTCACTTCTACAATGTCGAAGGACTGGATATTGACGCGGCCTTCTCTTCGATCGCCTCGCAAATCTCGGCGCTGCGGCTTGTGGAGTAGATCCTAATTGTCCCGCTGGACAGAGAAGCGATAGGCATGGCGTGCCAAGGGTTTCGGGTCTCCAACGGCATAGGTGTCCACGCTGACGCTTCCTGATGCCGTCAGATTGAATACCCGAAACATTGGTGTGTGGGTCGTCTCGTCGGGGATTTTGGTGCGCTCGAGCGCGGGGATATGCAGATAGTGCACGCCTGCGATCGCTTTCGAATGAACCACCCTGTCCATGTCCATATGAAGGTCACCCGAGATCACGGCGGTGACGTTTGGTTGCGCAACAACGTCTGAGAAGCCCGGATGCGCGATGCCCTTCTTTGCATTCTCCGGATAGGCTCCTGCCTGGGCGCTGTGGACCACAAGAAAGACCGGTCGCGGCGCAGCCTTGCGGATCTCGGCTAGGATCCAGGCCACGCCGTCGTCGTTGAAATCCCGGCCGAAGTCGGGCGAAGCGAATATCATGACCAGGGTGCCGAGGTCTTTCACATAACGGCGGCTGGAGATGGCGCCCTTGCCTCTGTTCCAGCGGTTCGCATAGTTCAGAAACCGCTTCTCGGTGTCGTTGAATTCCTCGTTCCCCATGATGGGAAAAAAAGGCGGTACCAGCCTGCGTAGTACGAGTGTTGCTGCCTCGTACTGGATCAGCGTACCGTCATGGGCGATATCCCCTACGCCGACCACAAAATCGACCTGCTGGCGCGCGGCGAGCGCGTTGACGTCATCCACCGCCCGTGACATGCCCGGGAACTTCGGCAGTGGCTTGGGCTCTGCATCGCCCAGCACCGCGAAACGCAGGATCACCTCGTCGTTCATCGTCGCAGGTGCTGTCGTACAGGCTGGCAAGATCAAACACAGGAGCATCAACGCTGCGGCGATACGGCTTCTCGCGATAGCTCTGTGCAACATGCAGCCGTCGTGCCTTTCGCAAGCGCAGATGGTTTTCGATCAAGCGGGTTGCCGCTCAACGGATTCACGCGCGAGGCTTGTCGCAGCCTCGCGCATGGTCATTCCTGTTTGTATCAGTTCGAGTAGCGAATACCAATCTTGCCGGTCCAGCCATATTCCTCGTACTGCAACAGGCGGTCGCCACCCGGGCCATTCTGGAACGCCAGGTAGGTGGCGTCATTGACGTTGACGAGTTCACCCACGAGCTTGAGGTTGTCTGTCAGAGCGTACTTGGCCGTGAAGTCCCACTGCAGGTGATCCTTCACGTAGCGGTCTTCCTCGGGGCTTCCCGACAGCTCATCGAGGTACTCGTCGCGGTAGGTCGCAGCTACGCGGAGGCTGATCGGACCTTTCTCGTAGCCAAGAAGACCCGTGTAGGTGTGCTTCGATGCGGCTGGCAGCGGGATGGTGCGGCCCAGCACGTCGCCCTCAGCGTCCGTGTAGGTATAGTTGAACGCCGTCAGGAGGCCATCGAACGGATCAGGCAGGAAGATCAGGGACTGCTGGTAGTTGAACTCGAAGCCCTTGATCGTTGCGTCGTCGCCGTTGATGGGGATCGTTGCTTCGTCGTAGGCAACGCCATTGAACACGCCGCTCGTGAACTCGGCATCGACGATGAAGTCCGACACCTTCTTGAAGAACACGCCGCCCGAGAGCACGGCCTCGCGCGCGAAATACCATTCGCCCGAAAGGTCGAAGTTCCAGGCCTTGTAGGGCTTCAGCTCGGGATTGCCGAACTCGCCCACGCGCCCGTCATCAGGCGTGTCCTCAACGATGAAGCGCGGCGCAATCTGACCGATCTTGGGGCGGACAACGCTGCGGAAGGCGCCGAACCTGACGACGACATCGTCGGACGCCTCGTAGCGAAGAACGCCGCTTGGCAGCCAGTCGGTGTACTGGTTATCGAGGGTCGTGGGTGTGACAAACACTGTGTCATCCGCGAGGACCACGCCTCCATAGGTCTGGCCCGCCTCAACCAGTTCGACGACATTACCGTTCAGCGTGTTCTTTGTCTGCTCGACGCGAACGCCGCCGATCGCCGTCAGCGGCCCACTCTCGTAGCGGCCCATGACATAGCCGGCCCAGATGTCCTCTTCGACCGCGTAGTCGGCGATGCTGGATTCAAACTGGGTGTCCAGTGTGCTCAGCGAGAAATTGCCGATGTTGGTGCCGTAGAAATCCCGGAAGCCGTACTTTCCGGGTACGGGCCCTATGTCGGCTATTCCATAGGTGGCGGGGCCCGCAAAGCCAGACATGTTGAGCCCGCCTGCGTAGCCGGTGAAGTAATCAATCTCGAGGTCGTAGGTCTTCTCACGCAAACGCGCCTTTGCACCGAACTTAAGGTCAAAGGTGCCCCCTTCCATGGCAAAGGTGCGCGTGATGTCACCCTTGAAGGACCATTCCTTGTCCTCGGCAAGACTGAGATCGGTATCCTCCAGGCGGTAGAAGCTGTAGCGGGTTGGATTGAGGAAATTGGCTGCACCGACGCCAAAAACGTGAGAAGGATTGTGAAGTTGAGAGTAATCGAATGTAACGGTGCCTCGCGAGGAACCTGAACCGGAGAAGCGCTGGCGGAAGCGGGCTGGATCGAGTGAGCCGTCTTCCTCTTCCGACGCTGTCGCGTACGACGCCGAATAGTCGAAACGCCAGAGGTCGAGCAGCGTCTTCCCTCCTACAACGAACGAGGTCACTTCCTGGCGTTCAAAGCGGTCCTTCAGGTCCCGGATGACCGTGAAGCGTTGGCCAGCGGCGCTGTCGAATGTTGCAGTCGTGCCGCTGCCGGAAACGGGAACAGCATCTTCCATGTCGAAGATGAGGCGGCGACGGTATTCCTGGTCGTCGAAGCGGCTGAACAGGCCGCGCGCAAACAGCGTCGTCGTGTCGCTTGCGCGCCAGTCGAATGACAGCGAAGCCCCCAGACGCTCGCGGATGACATCGTAGTCGCGGTACTGAATTTCTTCCGCATACACGATGCCGCCATCCTCACTCCAGCCGTCGGCTTCGATGTTGTCAGTGGCGAAGTTGCGGCGGGAGAAGGACAGACCGCCGGCCACACCCAGCGTTTCCGTCAGCTTCGTGGAAAAGTCGACGCCAAACTTCGGCGACCACTGGTTGGTGTACTCGTTGTAGGAGCCTTCAAGCTTGGCGCCGAAGTACGGTTTCTTGCGTGCCAGGGAGCTTGTGGTGTTGATCTCGATCGAGGCACCGATCGTGTCTGCGTCCATGTCAGGCGTCAGGGTTTTCTTGACCTCGACGGACTCAAGCAGCTCGGAGGGAACGACGTCTAACGCTACAGCCCTGATGTCGGACTCAGGCGCAGGCGAGCGTACGCCATTGATCGAAGCCGAATTCAGGTTCGGGTCGAGACCTCGGACGCTGACGAAGCGGCCTTCTCCCTGGTCGTTGAGCACGTTGACGCCAGGCAGGCGGCGCACGGCTTCAGCTGCGTTCTGATCCGGGAACTGGCCGATGCTGTCGCGCGTCGCTACGCTCTGAACTCCATCGGCTGCGCGCTGGCGTGCGACTGCGCTGGCCAACTGGCCGCGCTGGCCCACCACGACAACCTTTTCGGCTGCGTCCTCGCCCTCAATCGAGACATCGCCGGTCACGGCTCCGGCAGACGTGGCTTCAACCTGGATCTCGGTCGACTTGCCGCCTGCATAGGTGATGCGCAGAGTGTATTTGCCCGGGGGAAGGTCCGTGAACCGATAGCTGCCATCCGCGCCCGTGCGCGTCTTGCGGCGAAGCTCAACGATTTCGACTTCTGCACCAACGACCGACGTACCCGACGCGTCAGCCGTCACGCGGCCTTTCACCTCGGCAGCGAATGACCCGTGAGAAAGAAGCAAAGCTCCGGCGGTCGCTGCCAGAAGCAGCGATTTGAAACGATTTTTCATGTGGTCCCCCAATGGATGATCGCAGCGTATGGAAGATGGATAACAGTCATGTGACAGTGACGGTCGCCTCGTTTCGAATGCGAGTTCAGCGTTGCGCCAGTGTGACACGCACTATTCCCTTGGAGCGAAGAGCTGCCATGGGCACTCGCGTGTCAGGAGTGTGGCCAGTCGGAGCGTCGTGCGCCTCCCTGTTCAAGCGGCGCCGACAAAGCGCCATCGCAGCCGGGTGTCGGCGTGGAACGGGATCATCATGTTCGGACCAAGCTTGCAAACAAATGGTACCTCGATCTCCTCGTGGACGAGATTCCGGTAACGTGTGCTGACTGGCACTCCATAGAACCTCGGGCCGTTGACGGAGGCAAAAGCCTCGAGGCGGTCGAGGGCGTCGGGGGACCCGCGTTCGCGGATTGGATCCCGCGCAGTAGCACAACGGGCCTGTCTCGCATAAACTCTGCCGACCAAAAGGAGAGAGGCATGATCGGCTACGTCACGCTCGGAACAAGCGACCTGCAGCGGGCTGCAAAATTCTATGACGCCATCGCCAAGGAAATGGGCGTTGGCCGAATGATGGAGTTTGACGGGTTCATCGCCTGGGGCAAGCCTGGCGGCGGGGCCGGTATCGGCGTCACCAAGCCTTTCGACGGCAAGGCCGCGACCGTCGGCAACGGCGTGATGGTGGCGCTTGAAGCCAGGGACAAGGCGCAGGTGGACAGCATCTACGAGATCGCGCTTGCCCATGGCGGGACGGACGAAGGCAAACCTGGCCCGCGCGGGGATGGTGGCTTCTATGCGGCCTATTTCCGTGATCCGGATGGCAACAAGCTCAACGCGTTCATCATGGGCTGAGGGGGTACGCGGGGCGCTGTTGCATCATCGAGGTCCTCGGTGATCACGCGCTGCGTGGGGTGGACGCACACGCAGCGCGCGACGCGGCTGACCAGACAGCGCGCCGGCCCGTTCGCGGACGTCGGCCTGTCTTGAGCTGTCGCCGGCCTCTCCAGCAACCGCGCCTAATCCTGCGTGCCGGCAAAGCTCCAGCCCAGCTTGGTTCCAGCGTGGAAGGGGACCACCTGGTTGGGGCCGATCCTGCACAGGGCCGGGATCTCGACCTCGGTGCGCTGCAGCTTCACTTGCCTTGTGTTCACGGGCAGACCGTAGAAGGCGGGACCGTTGAGCGAAGCGAAAGCCTCGAGGCGGTCGAGAGCGCCCTCTTCCTCGAAGACGGTGGCGTAGCTTTCGAGCGCGAAGGGGGCGTTGAAGATGCCGGCGCAGCCGCAGGCGGCTTCCTTGGCGCTCACGGCGTGCGGAGCTGAGTCGGTGCCAAGGAAGAATTTCGTGGAGCCCCCGGTGGCGGCCTTGCGCAGGGCGAGGCGGTGACGTTCGCGCTTGGCGACCGGAAGGCAATAGAAATGCGGACGGATCCCGCCCTGGAACATCGCGTTGCGGTTGATGTGCAGATGGTGCGGGGTGATCGTGGCGGCGATGGTCGCGGGGGCGCCCTCGACGAAGGCCACGGCATCAGCTGTGGTGATGTGCTCGAAGACGATCTTCAGGGCGGGGAATGCGTCGACGACCTTGCGCAGCACACGCTCGATGAAGACGGCCTCTCGATCAAAGACATCGACCGTATGGTCGGTGACCTCTCCGTGGATCAGGAGCGGCATGCCGATGCGCTGCAGGCGCTCGAGGACGGGCCAGAGCGCCCTTATTTCGGTGACACCATGGGCCGCGTTCGTCGTCGCGTGCGCGGGGTAAAGCTTGCAGGCCGTCACGATGCCGCGTGCAAAGCCGTCGGCGATGTCGTCCGGGCTCGACGTATCGGTCAGGTAGATCGTCATGAGCGGCTCGAACGCGACGCCCTTCGGCACCACCGCGCGGATACGCGCGCGGTAGGCCTCGGCGAGGGCTGCCGTCGTCACAGGGGGCGCAAGGTTCGGCATCACGATCGCGCGGGCAAACTGGTGGGCCGTGTGGCGCACGATGTCGGCCAGCACGTCACCGTCACGCAGGTGAACGTGCCAGTCGTCAGGCTGGCGGAGCAACAGGGTGTCAGGGGCGGGCTTGGCTGTCATGAGGGCGTTGATGCCCCAAGTTGACGGGCATGAAAAGACACTTTCGGGCGCAGGTCTTTCCCCCCCCGCAGCGGCCTTTCAACGGCGCGCCTGAGACAGGGCCTGATTCTCCAGCGGGCGGTTGGCAAAAGGCCGCGGATTGCCCTATACACCCGCCTGCACCTGAAGGAAGCGTCGAAGCCTCCCGACCGTGGGCGCGGGACGGCATGCTAGCGTGCGTGGCCTTGTATATCGAGATTGCCGTTGTCCTTGTCCTGACGATCGTCAATGGCCTCTTGGCGATGTCCGAAATGGCGGTGGTTTCGTCCCGCCCTGCCCGCCTCAAGGTGCTGGCCGACCAGGGATCGAAGGGCGCGCGCGTCGCGCAGCTGCTGGCCGAGGATCCGGGGCGTTTTCTCTCCACCGTGCAGATCGGCATCACGCTGGTGGGCGTGCTTTCGGGCGCGTTCTCGGGCGCGACGCTGGGCTTGCGCCTGACGACGTGGCTGGAGGCGCAGGGGCTTTCGCCGGCGGCAGCGGATGCGCTGGGCGTGGGCAGCGTGGTGCTGATCATCACCTATCTGTCGCTTGTCGTCGGCGAGCTCGTGCCCAAGCAGTTTGCTCTTCGCGAGCCGGAACGGATCGCAGCGCGCGTGGCGCCGGCCATGCTTGCCCTGTCGCGGATCGCGGCGCCGTTCGTGTGGGTGCTCAATGCCTCGGGTACAGCGCTGCTCACGCTTGCCGGCAGCCGCGAGGGACAGGATGAAGCGGTCACCGAGGAAGAGGTGAAGACGATCATCGCCGAGGCCGAGAGTGCGGGCGTGCTCGAGACCGAAGAGCGCGCGATGATTGCGGGTGTCATGCGGCTCGCTGACCGGACGGCGCGGGCCCTGATGACGCCGCGGCGGGACGTGGAGCTGCTGCGGCTTGATGATGACATCGACGAAATCCGCCAGCGGATCCGCGCGACACGGCGCAGCCGCCTGCCCGTGCAGGACGGCGATGCCGATGCGATCGTGGGCGTGGTGCTGGTCAAGGACATCGCCGCGGCGCTTTCGGCGGATCCGGCGACCGACCTGCGGCTCCTCGTCAACAAGGCGCCGATCGTGACCGACAACAGCCGGGCGCTGGATGTGCTGAAGGCCATCCGCGCCTCGACGGTGCACATGGCGCTGGTGTTCGACGAGTACGGGCACTTCGAAGGGATCATCACGTCGGGCGATTTCCTGGAGGCGATCACGGGCGCCTTCCAGGAGACGGGCAGCGACGAGCCCGCGATCACGCGGCGCGCGGACGGCAGCTGGCTGGTTTCGGGCTGGATGCCGATCGACGAATTCACCGACGCCACCGGGTTCCCGGCCAGCCGGCGCGGCGACTACAAGACCGTCGCGGGCCTCGTTCTGGGCCTGCTGAACCGGCTGCCCGATGTGGGCGAGACCGTCGAGGACGGGGCCTTCCGCTTCGAGGTGGTGGACCTTGATGGCCGGCGCATCGACAAGGTGCTGGTGAGCCGGTTGGCGCAGGCGCAGCCCCGCGAGGCCTGAAATCCATTCAGCGTGCGTTCAGGTTCGATGCCCTACACGGGAAGCCTCAGAGTGGAGGGTTATCCCATGTTGCGTCCCATCATCTCGTTCTGTCTTGCGTTGGTCGCTGGTGCATTGCTGCTGTCTTCACCCGCGCGCGCCGAAACGCAGACATCTCGCGTGCCTGGTGGCTTTGTTCCGGTCCAGTACCATTATGACGGTCCGCGCGAAGACTGGAACGCGCGCACGTGCTGCCGGCGCCATGAAAGGGGTGGCTACCGCATCTTCTGGTCCACGGTCGGCGAGTGCTACCAGACACGCGGCGAGCGCACCACGAACAAGGAATGCCGCAAGAGCGGCGGGTTCCATCCCTATCCGGGCGGATACTGGGGCGGTTATCCCGGTGGCGGCTATCCGGGTGGTGGCTGGAATGACGGCAACTGGAATGAGCGCTGGTGCTGCGCCCGTTACAGCCAGGTCTGGTGGTCAACCAAAGGCGAGTGCCTCAGGTCCGGCGGACATCAGGTTGCCAACCGGGTGTGCCGGCGCCGCTGAGCCCGCGGCTGGCTGACCGAAGACGGGCAAGGGGTCCAACAGACTATCCCTTGCCCGCAGTTCATGCTGCAATATTCAACTTTTTCGCGCTGTATTTTCTCTGATGCCCCTTGCCTGCCTGATTGCGCCGCGGTGCTGCATCCGCTAAACACCCCAAGCTCTTTACTGCACTGCACCATATTATGGGGACACGATGGCGCTCGACAAGTATCTTGAAGAAGGCATGTTCCGCAGCCGCTGGATCATGGCCCCGTTCTATGTCGGCCTTGTGCTGACGCTGGCGGTCCTGCTCGTCAAGTTTGCCCAGGAACTCATCCTGTTCGCGCCGACGGTGCTTGAGGTCAGTGAGGCCAAGGTGATTCTCGGGGTGCTGACGCTGATCGACCTCGTGCTCGCGGGGAACCTGCTCTTGATGGTGATCTTTGCGGGCTATGAGAACTTCGTCTCGAAGATCGATACAGGCGACAGCGAGGACCGGCCCGACTGGATGGGCAAGGTCGATTTCAGCGGCCTGAAGCTGAAGCTCATCGGGTCGATCGTTGCCATCTCGGGCATCCACCTTCTGAAGGCCTTCATGGACCTGAAGGTGATCGACAAGGAGAACCTCATGTGGCTGGTGATCATCCACATGGCGTTCGTGATCTCGGGCGTGCTGTTTGCGGTCATGGACTATCTGACGGCGCGCAGCCACGCGGTGATGCTGAAGGCCGAGGCCGCACATGAGGCCGCACTGGCCCAGGCCGCGGCGATCAAGGCGGCAGCGTTGAAGGGTTAGTTCCCGGTCGGAGGCGGTGGCGGGAACGCCATTCCATCGCTTCCCTCTGCGGGCGTACCCGCGACGGCCACTGCATGAAGCGCCGGCCCAACCGTTGAGACTGACAGTGCCCTTGCGAGCAGCAGGGATCCCAGCAGGACGAGTACTGTCCAGGCCCAGGCCGGATGGACCTGTCGGCGCCGCCATCCGTCCCGACCGGCCGCGAATGCCACAAAGACGAGCGCCGCGAGTGACGCGATCTCGAACGCGTGGGGCGGCAGGAACGGCATCGGCAGCAAGCGTCCGAAACTGGGGCCCATCAGCAACACGAAGCTTCCGATCTGCAGGCGCGGATGCCAGTCCTGGTGCTTGCGCAGGATGATGGCTGCGGCGAGCAGGCCGAGCGCGCCAACAAGCGTCAAGGGATTGGCGAACAGGAAGTGCTGGGGCTGGAAGAAGAATGGCGTCCGCCCTGTGCGCACCGTCTCCCACGTGACCAGCAACCCGAACACCAGCAGGCCACAGGCCCAGACCATCGCAACCCGCCCCAACTTGCGATGCCATCCGGACGCGCCCGCATTCGCCAACCACGGCTGGACCGCAAAGATCGCGACCCACCCCACGAAGACCACCGCGTGCGCATGGACGAAGAGCGGTGCATTGAAGCTTGAGCGACCCATCGCGAAGTGAAAGGCGAACCCGGCAACCTGAACGATCGCCATCACGGTCGCCAGCATGCGAAAGAAAGCCAGGTCGTCGCCGTGCGCGCGTCCGTCGGCATCTACAAAGCCCATGGTCATGGCTGCAGTCCCCTCAGGAGTCGTGGGGGGTATCCTGGAATGCAGGACATGCTCTGGCCAAGCGGGGCTTCAGAAGTCGAACTCGGCCTGGCTCTTGGTCTTCGGCTTTCGTGGCCGGCGCTTGGTCTGCGGCAGGCCTGCCTTGCGGCTGCCGTGCTTCGACTGGATGGCGTCGGCCCTGCTTCGGAAGCCGGTCCCCTTGCGGACAGAATAGATCGCCTCGCGCGCGTGGGCTGCGGCCTGCATGTGATCGACCATAGGCATGGGGTATGTTTGACCCAGCCCGATGCCGTGATCAGCCAGCGCGCCGGCGGGCGCAGCCCAGGGTTCGTGAAGCAGGTCTGATGGCAGGCTGGCGAGTTCGGGGACCCAGCGGCGGATGAAGACGCCGTCTGGATCCTGGTCGCGCGACTGCTTCACGGGATTGTAGATGCGCGCGACGTTCACGCCGGTGACGCCCGACTGCATCTGGATCTGCGGATAATGGATGCCGGGCTCGAAGTCCGTAAAGCGTCGCGCGAGCACCTGTGCCGGGAGGCGCCAGTCCTGCCAGAGGTGATAGCTCGAGAATGCGACCACCATGCTGCGCATGCGGAAATTCAGCCACCCCGTCCCCGCAAGCGAGCGCATGCAGGCATCAACGAAGGGAAAGCCGGTCCTGCCCTCCTCCCACGCGTTCACCATGGCTGCGTGGTCGCCCGTGACGGGCCGCAGGCCCTCATAGGCGGGGTGCAGGGCGCGGCGCTCGATCTGGGGCTCGTCCTCAAGCTTCTGGATGAAGTGACAGTGCCAGTGGAGACGCGAGGCAAAGGATGCCAGCGACTGCGCGAAACTGGTGTCGCCGTCCGCCTTCCAGCGCAGGCGCGCGCGTTCTGCTGCCTGGTATGTCTCGCGCATCGACAGGCACCCCAACGCCAGGTGTGCGCTGATGCGCGCGCAGGCAGTCGCGCCTTCGAGCGGCGATGACATGGCGCGCCGATAGGGTCGACCCCGCTCCGAGAGAAACGTCTTCAGCAGACCGACGGCCTCAATGCGGCCTCCGCGCTGGCGCTCCGGGCACGGATCATCAGCGAGTCCGAGGCCGGGGCCGTCAGGGGTGTGGTCGCCCTCAATTGCTGCATGGCGCAGGCTTTCGGGCGCAGGCAGGCTTGGGGCGCGCATCATCGCCTCCCACCGTGTAGCCCAGCCGTCGCGCGAGCGCAGGGCGCGCCAGACGCCATGCTGGCGATGCTCGATGAAGGGGATCCCGACGCGGCGGGCCCAACGTCTCACCGCCCGATCACGGTCATAGGTCCACAGAAGACCCGTTTCCTCGTGCGCATGAAGGGTGGCGATCCCGAACCGCGCGTGAAGGCCTGCGAGCACCTCGACGGCGTCACCGACCTTGGTCACAAGGCCAGCTCCCCTCCCCTGCAGGGCGGCGTCGAGGTCATCGAGGCACTCGCGCAGGAAGGCGTGGTGGCGCCCGGACATTTCCGGCTGACGCCACAGTTCCGGTTCGAGGATGTAGAGCGGCAAAACCGGGCGGCCGCTCGCTGCGGCTGTCGCAAGCGCTGCATTGTCGTGGACACGCAGGTCACGCTTGAACCAGACGACGTCGATCATGACCGCGCCAGTTCCGCCACCAGTTGCGGTATCTGCTCGCGGAACCGAAAGAAGCCGGCCGTGGCGTGGGGCCACGCACGCTGGTCGAACTCGCGACGGATCTGTACCAAACGCACGCCATCCATGGCGAGGTCCATGCGCACATGTTCGAGCGCAGAAGCCGCCTCGCCAACCGGGGCATAGGGTGTGGCGATCTCCTTGACGCCCAACGCGCGGGCCCAGGCGCTGACGCCCGCGGCATCAAGGGGCTCGGCCGAGACGCCAAAGGCCTTTGCAGCGCGCGCGAGGGCGTCATCAGCGGCGCCGCGGTTGAAGGTCGCTGCCGGGCTTTCAGTGCGCGGACCGGCGGGCTGCGCGAGGTGAGCGACGGCTACGATATTGGCGTTGAGCGGCAGGCTCTCGGGGTGGAGATCGTCCTGATGCAAGAGGAGGCCTACGCGACGCGTCGATAACTGGCCGGCCGGAGGGATCGGTCGGCGTGCGGGTGCTGGCCCCGCTTCAGACAGGGGCAGTGCGTTTTCGTCGAGGAGGCCTTGCGGATTGAAGCGGCCTTGCGTGTTGTCGCGAATGTTGTCGGCGCGCGCAAGGTAGTGCTTGCCGCGCGTGTGCAGGCCCGCGACCCAGCGCCAGGACAGCGTGTTCGATGCCGGATCCGCGTCGAGCAGGTGGCTGAACATGAAGCCCGCTCCCAGCTGCCACGGCAGCTTCAGCGTGAAGATCCAGATCGAGGCGAACCACATCCGGGCGTGGTTGTGCATCCAGCCCGTGGTCACGAGTTCGTCAACCCAGGCATCGAAGGCCTCGATGCCGGTCTCGCCCGTCATGGCAGCGTGCAGGCGCCGGTGCAGGCCCGGGTCCGCCTCGGCTTGTGCTGCAATCCTTGTCCGCTCGGCCTCAAGGCGCAGGAAGACGTCGGGACGTTGCTCGAGCCAGCCCTTCCAGTAGGTGCGCCAGAAGACTTCCTGGATGAACTTCTGCGCCGCCTCCAAGGGGTGGCGTGCGAGGACGGCGGTGATGACTTCGGTCTCGGTGATCATGCGGCGGCGCAGCCATGGCGACAGGCCCGAGACGTTGGCGCGGTCCGCGGGGCCGCGATCGACGTTGCGGTCGCGCTCGTAGCTGCGTCCGGCGCGCGGCAGGAAGGCCTCGAGCTTAGCGAGGCCTGCGGCGCGCGTTGGGGTCCAACTCATCGATGAGGCCTTGATGCCCGGGTTGCTGGTGTCCATGATTGGTATACGCTGCGGATGCCGGTCCGGGTCAGCGCCTTGCCGCAACGGTTCGGCCGGCCGCTCTGCTGATCCCGCAGCTGGCTTGCGACGTTACGGCTTCTTTGGGGAGATGTTCCCGACCATGACCCTTGCAGACCCGATGCGGACGACCGCCCTTCGCCTGGGCTTCGTGGGGCTCATTCCCTTCATCGGGTTGGCCACTGCCGCTGCCTTTGGCCCGGAGGAGCTGCAGGCGGCTGCCAACCCGGCCCTGCTTGCCTATGGCGCAACGATCCTCTCGTTTCTGGGCGGCATCCACTGGGGCCTTGCCCTGGCGCGTGCCGACCTGTCCATGCCCGACGCACTGACAATGCTGGGGGTGGGCGTGTTGCCGCAACTCCTGGGCTGGGTCGCCCTGCTCGTGCCTGTGTCTCTTGGCCATGTGCTGTGCGCAAGCGGCCTTGCCCTGTTCCTCGTGGCTGATCACACGGCCCTGCGGCAGGGACTTGCGCCAGCATGGTTCATGCAGCTGCGATGGCCTCTGTCCTGCGCGGCCGCGCTCGCGATGGCGGTCGGTGCCATTGCGGCCTGAAGACGGCTGAGGTCAGGCCGGTGGGCCCTGTTCTGCTTCCTGCGAGCGGGCATAGGCCTCGTCGCTCGGTGCGAGCAGCAGGTACATCGCGGGCGTCACGAAGCGCGACAGCAGGGTCGACGATACGAGGCCTCCGATGATGACCCAGGCAAGGGGCGAATAGAGACCCGAGGCCTCAAGTGCAAGGGGCATCAGGCCGCCGATCGCGGTCACACTGGTCAGCAGGATGGGCAGGAAGCGGACCTCGCCGGCCTCCTCGATGGCCTCAAGCAGGGGCTTGCCCTGTGCGCGCAGCTGGTTGGTGAAATCAACGAGCAGGATCGAGTTCTTGATCTCGATGCCGATCAGCGCCACGAAACCGATGACGGCGGTGAACGACAGCGAGTAGCCGGCAAGCCAGAGCGCCACGAGACCGCCCATGATTCCCAGCGGGATGATGCCCATGACCACGCCGGTCGCGCGGAAGGAATTGAACTCGAGGATCAGCACGGCGATGATGCCGAAGATGGCGATGATGATGGCAGTCGACAGATCGGCGAAGGCCCGGTTCTGCGCCTCGAGTTGGCCACCGGCCGAGAGGGTATAGCCTGCGGGGACCGTCATCTCGCTGTTGAGGCGCTGGAATACTTCGGCCGTGACCTTTGACGTGAGATAATCCGACCCCGAGAAGGCCGTGATGGTGACCGTGCGCTCGCGCTGGTAGCGGTCGATGCGCGAAGGTCCTCCCTCGAAGCGCGGATTGGTGATCAGTGACAGCGGCACGCCGGCGCCCGAGGCCGTCGGCACGTAGATGCGCTGGAGGGCGTCGATCTCCTGGCGCAATTCCATGGGCAGGCGCAGCACGATCGGGAACTCGTCTCCGTCATCCTGGCGATAGGCGCCCACCGTGTCTCCGGACAGCGCGATACGCACCGTCTGGTCGATGGCGCCGGCCGGCACGCCGAGGATGGCGGCCTTGCGGGCATCGACGCCAAGGTCAAGGTCGGTGCGGTCGAGGCGGATCGGGTTCGTGACATTGCGCACGCCGGGTGTCGATTCGATGATGTCGGTGGCCTTCGCTGCAAGGTCCTTGAGTGTTGCCAGGTCCTTGCCGGAGATGCGCACGGCGATGGGGGCTGCAATGGGCGGGCCGTTCTCGAAGACGCGCAGGTTGATCTGGGCACCGGCGATCGTGCTGAAGGCGGCGCGCATGCGGTCGAGGGTGGCGGGGGTCGTGCGCGGGTCAAACTCCTTGAGTTGCACGAAGACCTGTCCGTAGTTGCTGCGCACATCCTCGGGGATCACATTGTAGAAGATGCGCGGATTGGACCGGCCCACATTTCCCATGGCCCACTCGACTTCTTCCTGCGCCAGCAGGATCTCCTCGACACGCCGGACCACACGGTCGGTCTCGCTGAGCGCGGTGCCGTCCGGCGTTTCCACGTCGACGACGAATTGAGGGGTCTCGGCTGGCGGGAACAGGCTGAAGCCGAGCCGCGGGATCAGCAAAAGCGACAGGGCGAAGAGCAGCATGGACAACACGACAACCATGCGTGGGCGCAAAAGTGCAACGTGCAGGATGGGCCGGTAGACGCCGTGAATTCCGGACATCACGACGCGCAAGACCATGTTGCCCTCGGGATGTTCGTGGCGTGACAGAAGGCGGCTTGCCAGGAAGGGGATGATGGTCAGCGACACGATCAGCGAAGCGCCGACCGTGTAGAGCACTGTCACAGGCAGAGAGCGGGTGAACTTGCCGGCACCTTCGGCGAGGAACAGCAGCGGCAGGAAGGCGAGCATCAGGGTTGCGGTGCAGCCGATGACGGCGACGCCAATCTGGCTTGTGCCGGCGAAGGCGGCCTGCAGTCTTGTCTTTCCCTCGCGCAAATGGCGGGCGATGTTCTCCGTCACCACGATCGAGTCATCGACGAGAAGACCCAGCGCGAGCACGAAGCCCGAGATCGAGAGCTGGTTGATCGTGAAGCCCGTGTAGAGAAGCAGTGTCACGCCGATGGCGAGCGACAGGGGGATCGAGATCATCACCACGATCGACGCCCGCCAGCCCAGGGGCAGCAGCGTAATGAGCACAAGGCCGAGCGCTATCGCGAAGTCGCGCGCAAGCGTGTTGAGGCGGTGGGCCACGTTCTTTGACTGATCAAAGGCGCGCTCCATACGCACGCCTTGCGGCAGGTCGGCTTCGAAGGCGTCGATGGCTGCGAAGATCCGGTTGCGCACCGTGAAGACGTCCTGACCATCCATCATGTTGGCCGTGAGGTAGATGGCGCGCTTGCCGTTGAAACGGGTTTCATGGCGCAACTCGGTGTAGGCCCAATCGACTTCGGCAACGTCACGCACGCGCAGGGCCCGACCCTCTACCGTGGCGATGACCGTGTCCCTGATTTCCTCGAGCGAGTCGAAGGCACCGGTGGCCTTCACGTTGAACCGGCGGGCGCCGGAATGGATGGCGCCGGGGGGTGTGTCGACGGCCTCTGCGCGCAGGACACTTGCGAGCGCGGTGATCGGTATGCGGCGCTCGGCGAGCTTGCCCATGTCGACCGAGATGCGGACCTCGGTTGGCGGCGCCCCCCAGACCTCGGCCTCGCGGATGCCGGGGATGCGCTCGATGATGTCGCTGAGGTCGCGGGCGGTGTCGTCGAGGGTCCGGATGCTGGCCGTGTCGCTGAGGAAGGCGACCTGCACGATGTTGGTCAGCGACGTGCGGATCTTCTCAAGCCTGGGCGCGAGCAGGTTGGCAGGCAGCTGCGGCCGCAGCGCGTTGAGTTCGCGGGAGACCTCATCGAATTTCTTGTCGGGGTCGGTCGTCCACTCGAACTCTATCACGATGATGGCTACGCCGTCGCGCAGGACGGTGTCGATGCGCTTGACGTCTTCGAGGCCATCGATCACGCGCTCGAGCGGGTCGGCGACCAGCTTCTCCATGTCTGCGGCAGCGGCGCCCGGCAGGATCGCGCGCACGATGACGATGGGCACCGGGAAGCTCGGGTCCTCGGCGCGCGGGATCTGGCGCACCGAGCTTACACCGATGATGGCCAGCATCAGGAAGATGACCAGCGTGAACTGCCAATTGCGGACGAAGAAGGAGGTGAAGCCGGTCACTTGGGCTTTGCCGGCGGAGCCGGGCTCTCCTTCCCGTTGCCCGGCTGCTCGATGCTGACAGGCTGGCCATTCCTGAGGTAGGCGGCGCCGGATGTGGCCACCTCGTCGCCTGTCTTCAGGCCGCTCCTGATCAGGACGCTGTCACCGGTGAAGCCCGCGATTGTTACTGCAACGCGGTTTGCCTTGCGGTCGGGAGAGATTACGAAGACATAGGCTGCGTCGCCCTGCCCCTCGATGAGCGCAATGGCCGGGACGGCGACGAGAGTCTGGCTTTCCTCGCCGACGGTGGGCGCGAGGACGGCCTCGGCGACGAGGCCGCTGCGCATCCCTTCGGGGATTTTCGACAGCGTGATTTCGACATCAAAGGCGCCAGTCAGCGGGTTTGCCTTGGCGCCGATGCGGCTGACTGTTCCGTCCACAGCAAGTGTCCCGCCCGCAACGCGCAGGCTGGCCTTGTCACCCATACGCACACGCACGACCTGCTGGTCGGAGAGGGGCGCGCGCATGATCATGCCGGACGTGGTGTCGCCGATCGTGATGACAGGCGCGCCCGGGGCGGTCTGCTGGCCTACTTCGGCGTGGCGGACAAGCACGACGCCGTCACTCGCCGCGACAAGGGCGGCGCGGCTTTCGTCGAAGCGGGCCGAGGCGCGCGCGGCGGATGCGCGCTGGAAGGCGGTGCGGGCGTCATCGAGGCGGGCGGTCGAGACAAAGCCCTTTTCGTGCAATGTCTGCGTGCGGTCGAGATTGGCCTTGGCGGCGGCGAAGGCCGCCTCGGCCTCGGCCCTGCGACCGGCCGTGTCGGAGGGATCGGCGCTGATGAGAGACGCGCCCTTCTTCACGGTGTCCCCGACGTCCACGGCATAGCTGCGTACAACGCCGCCTGTCTTAAAGCTGAGAACCTGCTCGCGCTTGTAGGTGATGGTGCCGGAGACGATGATGCGGCCGGCGTCGGCGGATGGCTCCACATGCGCAATCCTTACGGGGACCGGTTTGGCAGCAGCTTTTTCATCCGCCGCGGTCACAGGACGCGCGATGATGACCGCGGTGACCGCCAGCGCGGAAAGCGCTGCCGTTGCCAAAGCGCTGCGGAATGTCAGCATGCGTGTCTTCGCCCCTCGCCCGGCACCCACCCCTCGCGGGACGACCCCTGCCACCCGCGCGGGCCTGCCCCACGGGCCAGAGTATGCCAGCGTTCCGGTAAATAATAAGGGTCGGGGCAAACTATCCGACGGCAGGGCTTGGGTGGTGCGCTGGTCTGCGAGGGGGTTTGCTGGGAGTTAACCATGCGGAGGGCGAATTGGCAGGGTTTTGCGACGTGCCTTGTTACAGGAGATACACTTTCGTCATCTGCACTCTAGGGCCGATGCGCCGCTTGTATCTGCGCCTTTGAATTGACCGAAGGCCAGATCTCGGCACCGGCTCCACAAGACCGACTGTCTTCAACCGCACGGCCTTCAAGGAGCGGCGAGTTGTCAGCGCTGGGGTACGTGACGGGGTGGCATTAGCCCCCGCCACCGCTCGCAACCACGAAATGATTGTTTGCGATCTCTGCCAAGGTTGTGTTGTGGAAGAAAATCGATACGCCCTGATCAGAGAACATCAGGTCGGCGCCCTGCTGCGTAAAATGCGTTAGTGCGGCTGCCTTGTTGGCATAGCCAAAGCCTTGGAAGCTCAGGATGTCGAACTGATCCAGACCGTAGACAACTTTCTGCCCGTCTTCCAATGAATTGAAGCTAAACAGGTCCATGCCAAAGCCACCAATTAGAACATCATTTCCCAGACCGCCAGATAGGATGTCGCCGTAATGGCTCAATTCAAATTGCATGAAGGAGAAGAGGCCGCTGACCTTGGCATTCTTGAATTCATTGCTTTCGGAAAAACCGATGACCACCTGCTCGCGCGTGCCGCCAGAACTGAGGAAAGAAAGCCAGCTAGCGAGACCGCCTGCGTCCGGCGCCCGGTTCAGAACATTGTTGTACAGCAACGTCACAAATTGCGTGTCGTTCGTTGCTCCATAACGCTGCTGAAATTCCACTGAATACACAAAATTCGATACGACCTGATTGAACGTCATCGCGCCATTGCCCAACGCTCCCATCCAGTTCTCGAATCCAGCAACATCTGGGGCACGATTGAGGGTCGCAAAGTAAAGCCTGTAAATCTGACCAGGTTCCCACAATTCCAGCGTAGCGAATGCACGCGTGTCGAACACTGTCGAGTTCTTGAACTCCTGACTTTCGGAAAAACCCACCACAACTTCGGCGCGCGACATACCGGCTGACAACGCTGAGACCCAGTTGTTCAGCCCTGCG